>ERZ1643251.534-NODE-534-length-53518-cov-15.120308_pt1 | contig 53518 bp, 53 predicted proteins | sample MGYA00579261_ERZ1643251 | MGnify/ENA primary metagenome ERZ1643251 (study PRJEB29033, sample SAMEA4952267) | chicken gut metagenome | biome: Broiler Chicken; feature: Gastrointestinal Tract; material: Caecum | place: Ireland | collected 2018 | study: Broiler...
GTAGTTGTGATACACATACAAGCACAAATGACATTCGCAGAACTTTGAATGTTTTATTTGTTTAATGTAATTATATAATAGCATTTTTTTATATATTTGTCAAATAATATTTTTTATCCAAACTTTTTTATAATAAAATTACCCCAAATTGTATTTTTAGCTATTCTCTTTGTACTTGGTAGGGTTTCAAAATAATCAATAAGTTTAACATTTATATTTAGATTTCCTAATATTTGTATCATCTCGTTTTTAGTTAGATAGTTATAATATTTTCCTTCTTTTATTTCAAAGCCTTCTCCTATTTTAAAAGAAGTATAAATTATTCCATTAACTTTTAAAGCTTTTATCATTTTATTAAGAATACCAGACAAATTTTCTTTTTCAACATGCAATATTGAAGAACATGCCCAAATACCATCATACGTATTTATATCTTTCAATTCTTCAAAATTCATACATATTACTTCTTGATTGATATATTTGCTAGCTAACTTACACATTTCTATTGAACCATCTATTGCTTTAACTTTATATCCCTTTTCTATAAAATATTTACTATCTCTTCCTGAACCACATCCAAAATCTAAAATATATGCATTAGAAGGTAACTGCTGTAAAAATTTATCATAATTCTCTTGCATATTTCCTTCTAATGTTTGCTCACAATATATCTTTGCATTTTGGTTATAGTATTCTAAAGTATTGTATTTTTCTTCCATATTTTCCCTCATACTACTAAAAAATTACTGCAATTTTATTGCAATACTTATAGTTTTCTATAATAATCTATGAAATTCTGTATTAAATATAAAAATAAAACACTGTTTTCAAAGACAGCATTTTCAGTAAAATTGGTTATCTGTGATGTTATATAACACTCTATCATAACCGTCTAAACTTATTCAAATTGGAGGCGACACCCGGATTCGAACCGGGGATCAGAGTTTTGCAGACTCGTGCCTTAGCCACTTGGCTATGTCGCCATATATTAAATTATATGCTCTAATTTAAAAAATAGAACAAATTGGAGCGGGAAACGGGGCTCAAACCCGCGACCTCTGCCTTGGCAAGGCAGCGCTCTATCAACTGAGCTATTCCCGCATTTCGCAAGTAATATGATAACAAATATATTGATAAAAGTCAAGACTTTTTAATGATATTGTCTTGACTTCCTCTAATTCATTTATGATAATATCTTGACTTATCTGTAGGTTTGTCGAGCATATATCACCCTTAGTTGATATTTATACTATTTGAAACCTTTCTTTATGACTACTACTTTTCTTTATACATATATTCTTCTAATCTCCTATAGGAGCAAAGTCATCCGTAACAATTGGCTTATCACTTGAAAAATCTTTTATTTCATTGCGTAATAATTGGTTATATTCTTCTTCTTTATCTTTATTGATAGCTAAATTTCCTTTCATTCCCACTAAAATCAAGTTTTGTTCTTCGTCATTTGGACGGTCTGGACTTACTTTTAAAATTTTCACATCATCAAATATCGCTCTATATGTGCTATATTCATATTTAATAAAATCCGAATCGTCCCCCTCAATTGAAGATAAAATATTGGTAATTACAATTCCATTATCATTTAAGGCATTATATGCCTCTTGCATAGCCTCATAAGTTGTCAATTCAAATGGTGCATTTAAGCCTTTAAAGGCATCTATTAGAATCGTATCATATTTCTTTTTATTATAGTTTAAATAACTTCTTCCATCTTGTGTAATCAACCCCAAATTTGGATTACTCTTATTTAAACCAAATTCTTCTTCTGCGATTTTCGTCATTTTATCATCTATTTCTACGACATCTATTTTTTTATCTTCATATTTTTTTAAATAATGCATTGGATAGGTGTATGCCGCTCCACCTATCATCAATGCATCTTTTGCGTCTTTGTTATAATATTCAAATAAATCATAGTAGTATAAATATTTTGCTCCCATCTCTCCTGTTTCTTGGTTCATATAGGATTCTAGCCCAGTATCTACTTGTAATGTTTTATATTGATTTTCCCCCACATTTATTTCTTTAACCCATATTCTACTATATTCAGAATCTACATCACTTATAATTTCTGGATGTGAACTGCTAAAAAAGTATCCTCCTAATATATTCAATCCAACAATTACAATTAGTTCTAATATCATTAATGCATAGTATTTTTTATCTTTTTTATTAAATAGATATGCAGATAAAATCCATAATAGCAATGTACATCCTAATATAATATTTCTTACGCCTAAATTTGGTATTAGAATAAATCCAGCAAAAAATGTTCCAAAAATGCTACCTATTGTAGATAATGATGATATTTTTCCTGAGGTTGTTCCCACATTATCTATACTATTGTTTTTGATTTTGACTGCTATAGGAGATACCGTAGCTAATAAAAAGCTTGGTATTCCAAAAGTTACTGTTGCACAGATAATTGCTACTAATACCAAATTATCTGATAATTGTGATAATACATCTATAAATTTTACCTCTAATATGGGTATACAGCTAGTAGCAATTGCTGATATTAGCAAATAATTCGATAAAATATTAATATCATTATCTTTGTTTTTGTCAGCTACTTTTCCTCCAAACCAATACCCTATACTCATACTTGTTAGCATAATTCCTATGATTGTTGTCCATATTAAATTTGAGCTTCCTACATATGGTGACAATATTCTTGCTGCTATTAATTCTAGTATCATTGTTAACGCACCACTTAAAAATACCGTTATTTCTAATTTATATTTCTTCATATTTTCCTCTTCTTACCCTATTTATTTTTTCTTACTTGTAGCTTTTTTAGTTTTTGTCTTTTTCGTATTCTTTGTTGCCTCTTTGTTTTTTGTGATATCTGATTTTTCAAATTCAAGTTTTTCTTCTGGATTCCATTTCTCTCCCTTTTTAGGTTTATTCCATGAGATATAATCACATGATTTAGGATTATTTTCACAAATATAGTAATTTCTTTTTCTTTTTGTTTTTCTTACTTGAACTTTTGCTCCACATTTAGGACATGGTACATCTATGGTTTCAATAATTGGTTTTGCATTTTTACATTCTGGATATCCTGGACATGCCAAAAACTTTCCATATCTTCCATATTTATATACCATCATTCTTCCGCATTTTTCGCATTTTACATCTGAAACCTCATCCACCATTTCTACATGTTCTAATTCTTTTTCTACTTTTTCAACCTCAGCTTCAAATGGTACATAAAATTCTCTTATCATTTTTTTCCATTTTTCATGTCCTTCTGCTATTTCATCAAACTCATCTTCTATCTTCGCTGTAAATTCTACATTGATGACATCTGGAAAATTTTCTGTTAATAGTTTATTAACAATTTTACCTAGTTCTGTTGGATAAAGTTGTTTTTTCTCTTTTTCAATATATCTTCTTTCTAATATTGTTGTGATTGTTGGTGAGTATGTACTAGGTCTTCCAATCCCTTTTTCCTCTAAAGCTTTTACTAAACTTGCTTCTGTATATCTTGGTGGTGGTTCTGTAAAGCTTTGTTTTGGATTTAGTTTTTTTAATTTTACCTCTTGATTTTCTTCAAGTTCTGGCAACATTCCTTCTTCTTCTTTTTCTTCTTTGTCTGTTCCTTCCACATACAATGTCATAAACCCTTTAAATTTTAGTATTTGCCCATTTGCTTTAAAATCATATGTATTCGCCTTTATATTCACATTCATTGTATCATATACTGCCGCACTCATTTGACTTGCTAAAAATCGATTATAAATTAACTTATATAATTTATATTGATCTTTTGATAAACTATCTTTTATGCTATCTGGTTCGATATCTATATATGTTGGTCTAATTGCTTCATGGGCATCTTGCGCATCTTTTTTTGTTTTATAATATCGATTTTCATAATACTTTTCACCATATAGTTTTGTAATTTGTGTTTTAGCAACATTTCTTGCCTCTTCTGATATTCTGGTTGAGTCTGTTCTCATATATGTAATTAATCCGACTGTGCCTTTTTCAGGTATTTGTACTCCTTCATATAATCCTTGTGCAATAGACATTGTCTTTTTTAATGTAAATCCTAATTTTCTTGAAGCTTCTTGTTGCATTGTACTTGTCGTAAATGGTGGTGCAGGTGTTCTCTTTTTCTCTCCTCTTTTCACCTCATTAACAATATATTTTGCATCTTTTATGTTTTCTAAAATCGTTTGCACTTCTTCATTTGAATGTATTTCTTGTTTTTTTCCATCTTTTCCATAAAAATGTGCTTCAAATTCTTTTTTTGTTTTTGTATCTTCCAAATTTGCATATATATTCCAATACTCTTCTGGAATAAATTTTTCTATTTCATTTTCTCTATCTACAATTAATTTTACAGCTACAGATTGTACCCTACCAGCAGATAATCCTCTTCTAACCTTTTTCCACAATACCGGACTTATTTTATATCCTACAATTCTATCTAAGACTCTTCTTGCTTGTTGTGCATCTACTAGATTTATATCAATGTCTCTCGGTTCTTTTATAGCTTTTTGTACTGCTGTTTTGGTAATTTCATTAAACGTAACTCTTGTTATTTTATCTTTTTCATCTTCTAAGATTTTTGCTAAATGCCAAGCAATTGCTTCTCCCTCACGGTCAGGGTCAGTTGCAATATAGATTTTTTTTGCTTGTTTTGCATCTTTTTTTAGTGACTTTATTAAATCACCTTTTCCTCTAATATTTATATATTGTGGTTCAAAATCATGTTCTATATCAATTCCCATTTTTGATTTTGGTAAATCTCTAATATGTCCCATTGATGCTACAACCTTTGTACTACCACCTAGAAACTTTTTTATTGTATTTGCTTTTGCTGGTGATTCCACTATAATTAATTTATCAGCCATTTAGAGTTCCTCCATTTATTTTTCTATTATTTCTTTTCTTACATATAGTATTCTAGACTAAAAGAAGATATTTTGCAAGTTTTTTATAATCTAAACCAAAATGTCCCAAACAGGAACGTCCCCAAAAGGACAAAATTAGAATAATGCTTTACTTAAATCTGACAAAATATCTTCAACACCAATTGGTGTAACTTCGTTTTCTTTAAAAAGTTGTAATATTTTTTCTACTTTCTGTTCATCATTTGATAAATAGGTAATTTCTTTGTTTTCTGTTTTTGTATGATTTGGTATATATTCTGTCTTTACAACCGCAATTCCAAATTTTGCATTTTCTTTTTTTGTAAATTGGTCTTCATTTATTTTTTTATAATATTCTAACTTTATAGGATAATGGATTCCTGCTTCAGTTAGTTTTTCTTTTTCTATAAATTTCCCACCAAAAAAAGTTCTCATTTTCATCTTTCCTTCCTTCATTTGTACTTTCTAATAATACTATGAAGAAACTATCTTTGCAACCACTTTTCATCGCAATATTTTACATATTTCTACTGTTTTTTATTTTCTTTTTCATATTTGATTTGCATATCTATATTATCTTACTATTTTATTTATCTTTTTTACAATATTCGATGGATTTAGACATTCTATTTATTGTATAATGATTATACGATTTATAATTTGGATTTCAAAACTCCATTTTTCAATTTTAATATATTTAAAAATAGTAGTAATTATTTTTTGTTTTCATTACTACTATTTCTTTTTTACTATGTTTCTTCATTTCCTAATTGTTTTAATCTCAAATATCCTAGTTCTTCCCAACTATTATATGCTAAATTTAATCTAAATACTAATTTTGGTTTAGGACCTGCTCTATTTTTATCTACTACACAGGCATAATATCTAACATCTGGATCGTCATATTTTTTCAAATCATAAAATGTTGTATCTACTTCTTTTAAAGAATATTCATAATCTTGCAAATGATCTCTATTAATTTGTTTAATTAAACATAATGTATCTAATACTTCTTTGACTGTTCTACTTACTGCTAAATCATTTACATCTAAGTTTATTGGTAATGTAGATGACTCTGTTAATTGTAATGATGAACATATAAAAATTTCGAAATTTTGAGCGATATTAGATAATATAGTTGCCGTCTTTTTTAATTCTTCAGCATTACCAATATTAGCTGTATCTGTTTTTAATGTATCATAAAATACATATTCTATTTTTTCTTTATAATAATAATTTATAATAACTTTTTTCAATTCATCGTTTGTATGATCTGTTATATTCATAAAATAAATAGAGTTATTAATTTCTTTATTAATCCAATCTGTTACAGAAATTACCTTATTAAATTCTGATGATTCTTTTTCTAATCGTTTTATAAAGTCTTCTTGTTTTTCATTTTTTTCTTTTAAAATATGTCCTTGTTCATCCACTTTCACTTTTTTAGGGTCATCTGCTTTAAATTGTAATGCTAAAATCTCATTTTCTGTTATACTAATTTTTTGTCCATGAATTTTTTGAATTTCTGGATTGTTGACTATTGTTGTTATTAAACATAATTTCATTTTTTCTTCAGACATCTCATTGGAAATGATTAAAACTTTTTTCTTATTCACAAATGCCATATAGGCTGCTAAATTAATAGCAAATCTACTTTTTCCTGAGTTAGATGGCATAGCATATGCCATTGTTTCTCCCTTTCTAATTCCTTTAAATACTTGTGTAAGTATTGGAAATGGTAATGGTAATCCATTGGCTAAATTATTAGAACCTTCCTCAATAAAGCTTGTTAGATTTTTATTTAATATAGTTTGTTTAAACTTATCTGTTACAGTTACTTGATTTACTGCAGCTTCTACTTCTTCTACTGACATTTGGTTATATAATTTATAGTTAATAATCTCAATGATTTTATCTTGTATGTTTTTGACTGGATTTGCTGTATAAGCTTTCCTTAGAACAAATAATTTTTTTAATTCAGTATATATGTTTTCCATATCATAGCCTTTATTTTTTACATTTTTCTTTAAGTCCTTTTTAAAATTATATACTTCTTCTGAATCTTTTGAAAAATTAAATCCCTCTTTTGCTATTTCTGGTGTGTATTTTCCTCCTTCTGTAAACAATACACTTTTATACACGTTTAATATTTTGTCATCTTCAAAATAACATTCCTTGTATAAGAAATAATATCTAGAAATAGTACTAGGACTTTCTAACAATAATCCCATATATATATATTCTAATTCTGGATTACTTAATTCACGAGGAAAAATCCCCTCACTATTTTCTTGTTCTTTTCCATTTTCCTTTATTTCTTTTTTCTCCATTTCCTCTAATTCTTCAAGTTCATTATTTAGCTCTTTCAATTTTGTTAAAGCTTCCTTATATTCACCATTTTGCACTGCAAGTTTTATTTCTGCCATTTTCTTTTTGTTTGTTTCTGTAATAGGAATTTGTTCTATCATCTCATATATATTTCTTTCCGTTTCAGTTGTCATTTTTCCCTCCTAATTATATTAAAATTTTTACTTCTTTATTGTGTATTTGTTCTTTAAATTTTATAGCATCCTCTTTACTTCCAACAATACTTCCATAATGTGTTGGTATTACTACATTTGTTTTTAGATTATTTGCTAAGTTTGCAGCTTCTGTATAATCCATTGTATATGTTCCACCAATTGGTATTAATGCCACATCACATTCTATATTTTGAATTTCATCTATATTATCTGTATCTCCTGCTATATAGTATTTTTTATTATTTATTTCAATAATATATCCAACCCATTTATTTTCTTTAGGATGAAATTGTTTATGTATATTGTATGCATATGTCGTTTCAAATTTTAGACCATTTATGTTATATTTCTTTACTGGTTCTACAGTAAATATATTTTCTTTATTAAACAAGTTTTCTGCTTCACTTTGCGCATCTTTTGTAATAATCAATATTGTATTTTCTTTCCTCACTTTTTCTATATCTTCTGGTGAAAAATGGTCATAATGTCCATGTGTACAAAATACATAATCTGCATCATTGTAATTTTTATCAATTCTAAATGGATCGATATATATGACTTTTTCTTCCACAATTCTAATGCTATTATGACATAATAATTCTAACATGATTCTCCCTCCTTTAAATTCCTTTTTAAAATCTATGATTTTCTTACCTATCGCACTTTTATTTAACTTACTGCTAATATATCATAAAACTTTTTTATGTACAATACAAATCTTCTTTTTATTTTACATCATCTTTTCTAAATTTTATTAAATCTTCTACTTCCATTTTTCCAGCTCTTGTTATCAAATTATAGCCATATTTATCTTTTAGTTCATCTATTGTTTTATCTAACTTTTCTTGCTTTTTATCTTTCATATCATTAAATATTGATAATTGCCTTTCTTCTTTATCTGTTAAATCATCTACTCTTAATCCAATTAATCTTATAGGTGTTCCTTTTCTATACATCTGTTTTAGCAATTCTTTTGCATTACTAAATATTTCTTTCGTATTTGCTGTTGCATTTAATAGTTTTCTTTGATGAGAACTATCTACAAAATCTTTATTTCTTAACTGTACATTAACTACTTTTGCCATCATTTTTTCTTTTCTTAGTCTATATGTAACCTGTTCTGTTAGTGCTAATAATATTTCTTCTAGTTTTTCTATATTTGAAATATCTTCTGGTAATGTTACAGAATTACCTATTCCTTTCGGCTTTTCTTTTATATATTTTACCTCTGAGTCATCTATACCATTTGCATATTCCCACATCATGCTACCATGTTTTCCAAACTTGTTTTGCAATATTTTTTTATCTGTTTTTGCTAAATCTCCTATTGTTTTAATTTGCATATTATATAGTTTGGGAACAGTTCTTTTTCCTAACATAAACAATTCTGAAACCGGAAGGTTCCACATTTTATCTGGTATCTCATTTTCAAAAAGCGTATGGACTTTATCTGGTTTGGTAAAATCTGATGCCATTTTTGCTAATAGTTTATTGTGTGCTACCCCAACATTTACTGTAAATCCTAGCTCTTTTTTTACCCTTACATTAATCTCTTTTCCTTTATTTAATAATGTATCTTTCATTAAATATTGTGTCATGTCTAAAAAACACTCATCTATACTAAATCTTTCTATTTTATCTGTATATTCTAACAATAATTGATACAATTTATTTGAATATTCTCTATACACTTTAAAATCAGATGGGTATACCTTTAATCCTGGACATTTTATTCTTGCTTGATATATCGTTTCAGCTGTTTTTATCCCACATTCTTTTGCCTTCATACTTTTCGCTAACACAATCCCAGACCTTTTGGATTCATCTCCTCCAATAACTGCTGGTATCTCCCTTATATCAATTTGGCTGCCTTTTCTTAACATGTCAATGGCAGTCCAACTTAAAAAAGCATTATTTACATCTACATGCAATATCTGACGTTCCATATTATCACCACTCAAATTATAGAATATATGTTTGGTTTTGTCAATGTTTTTTGGTGAGGATCTACGCCCCACCTATTTTTCTTTTTTGTGCCATATAAGCAAATTTACTAATGATTGTTGTTGGCATCAACTTAGCTCCTAGTCTTGCTATTTTCACATCAATTCCTGGAACAATATAAAATTTACCTTTTTCTAATTTTTTAATGGCATATTTTGCAACTTGCATACTATTTGCTTCTCTTAAATGAAAATCAACATTGGCTACTTTATTAAAATTGGTTGCAACAGGTCCTGGACATAGTATGCTAATTTGTACTTTTGAATGTTCTTTTTTTAGCTCTTCTCGAATTCCTTCTGATAATTTAACAACATAATTTTTGGTTGCATAATATGTTGCCATCAATGGACCTGGCATAAATCCTGCAATTGATGCAACATTTAAAATTTTTCCACTATTTTTTTCTTTCATATCTGTTAAATATAATTTGGTTAATATGTGATATGCTATAATATTTGTTTTTATCATATTCATATCTTTATCTAAACTGGTTTTTGTAAAATTTCCACAATCTCCAAATCCTGCATTATTGATTAAAATATCCACATCTTGTACTCTATTGTGGATTTCTTTACAATTGTCTTCTATACTTAAATCCATAGATAAAACTTCTATTTTAGTATCTTTTTCTAATTCTTTTTTCACTTCTTCTAATTTTGTAACATCTCTTGCAACTAGTACTAATTCATCTGCTTTTTTAGCTAAGACTCTTGCCATGTCTTTTCCAATTCCTGATGATGCGCCTGTTATTAACACCTTCATCTCTTCACCTCTTAGTTATTATCTTCATTTTTTCATATTCTATTATATTTTCATATTATTTTCAATATTGTATAGTTACTAGAACAAAAAAAGAAGTACTTCTACTTCTTTTCATTCTTTTTATTTCTTATTATTTTTTCTACTAAATTTATTAAATAGCATTCCTACTGCATGAACAATTTTCGTTGATTGGCTATTGGCAACATTTTTTCCTAATGCCTTTCCACCAACTGTTAAGGCTGAAACCAATGCACTAAGTAAGAATTGTAAATCAAAATCCAATCCAAATTGATCTGCAATTTTTACAGCTATTAATGCACTTATGGCACCACTTAATACTCCGGCATATATCTCCTATAACGTCTGCACAAATATTGGCAACTCTAGGTGCATTTCTAATTAGCTTTATAGAGTCTTTTGAACCCTTTACTTTCTTTGTTGCCTTAGCATGAAATTCATTTTCATCTGCAACAGTAACTGCCACACCTACAATGTCAAATATAATACCTATTAAAATAACTGCAGCTAAAATTAGTATGGCTGGTACTAAGCTTAAATTTGACACTCCATTTGTTGATATATATGAAAATACCATAGATAAAATAAACGTCATAATAGATACTTCTATAAACCATTTAATATTTTCATCCTTCTTCTTTTCTTTTTCTTTCTTTCTTTTTTTCTGCTCTATTCTTTCTTTTACCTCTTCTATTTCTTTTTCATTCTCTTTTTCTGTCTTTGCATTTTCTTGTCTTATTGCTTTTTTCATTTCTCTTTTTACTTTTTCAGATTCCTCTTTACACGGTTTTGCTTTTTCTTTTTTACTTTCCTTTTTTACTTCCATTTTTATCCTTTCTTTCTATTGAACAACAGGAATTTTAATCATATAACTATTAAAATTATTCCTTTTATACAATATTTGAACCATTTGACTCATCCCTATTGTTCAAAAAAGGAAATCTTCGAGTTTTCCCAAGATTTCCTCCTTATATTTTTTATTTTAAGATGGCAAAAGCCTAAGTAAATTTTACAGTTTAGGTCTGGTCGAATTTCTCTATTTCCCGCATAACATTACTGTTATTGCCGTTTCCGTTTAAGGGAAATATCTACAAGATATTATAGACACCAGATCGCCACTTAAATCTGTACCTTAATCCATAGACTTCTATGCTTTTTTGAAAGCAAACATTCTAGAAGTTTTCCTTAACACACTTTACAAGCTTATTAGTCTTTTTTGCAAATGCAATTTCATAAGTACAGTAAGACTAATTTGGCCAAAACTATGTCTTACTAATGATTTAATCCCAATACATTCACTCAAGACAGGCTACTCTGTGCTTTTTGTGTCTTGGCACTCATCACAGGTTACTCTTAAATTCTATATACGTTTTTATATGTAATCTAAGCCTCCGCGAAACCAGGGAATCTCATGTATGCCGTTACATAATACCCTAATCTCTTACTCCCTAAACACACGCAAACTTGGCGTTTCGCGCACACTCAAGGAACTTCAACGATATGCCCTTTAGTGGATTTTTAGCCCCACCCTCATAAGCTTAAGTATGACTAGAATAATGCACCATCGATATATATTATACAGCATATATTAAAAATATGACAAATTTGATTTTTGTCACATTTTACCAAAGATATATTTTCTTTGTTTCTGGTAATCCTAATTTTTAGCATTTCATTTATTTTCTCTCATTTTCTTCGTTTTTCTCTCCTTTTTAATATCCAATAACTTTTCTTAATTCTTTTTTTGTTTCTTCAAAGTCTCTATCATTTGCAATATTAATTACGTGTATGTTTGGATATTTTTCTTTTATTTCTTTTGCCATTTGTAAATACACTCTTTGTTGATTTATACTGTTTTCTGCTTCAAATTTTGAATTTTTAAAAGCAGCCTTATCTTTTCTATCTAATCTGGCATTATATTTTTCTACATCTTCTAAATATAGTGTTATATAATATATTTCAAAATCTAGTTTACTAAATTCTTCCAATAATTTTTCATATACATCTGTAAATGTATAATCTTTTTTTCCTAGTCTACAATAATTTTCTTCTGTGAAAAATGTTCTATCAAATACTAAATTAATGCTCTTATTTTCCATCTTTTTAATATATTCTAATAAATTTATATACATATCCTCTGCTTTTTTCTTGCCTTCTATTGAACTATCTGAAGTTCCACATAATCTATATAAATTTGTATAACTTAGTGAATATCTTAAAAAATCTGTTATAGTCGTTTTCCCTGCGCCTTGTGCTCCTTCTACTACAATTAATTTTGAATTTGCCATTTTATTGCTCCTTTTTATTATTTTCTTTTATATTTCTTTTTACTTTTTCTTTATTCCTTATCTTCTTCTTTTTCATTTTCTTCTTTTTCCTCTTCATTTTTCTTTAACATATTATTGATAGAATTTAAAATATCTTCTGGACTTTCGTCAAAATCGTCTTTTATTACATGTAACATTTCTATACCTCCTCTAGTTTTTCTCATTATACTACTTCACATTTCTATTTTCAATATTTAATTTTAATCTTTATTTATAGACTTTTTTATTTTTTTAGTATAAACTAATGGATATACTAAATGAGAAAGGAATGAATATATTAATGAAAGATATATTTAAAAATTATGCAGCTGATATAAATCATCCAGATTGGGAAAATCTATCAAAAAGAAATAAACCCTTACCAACAAATCCTGAAGATATTCGATCTGTCTTTGATAGAGACTATACTAGAATCATCCATTCTAATGCCTATAAAAGATTAAAACATAAAACACAAGTATTCTTTTCACCAGAAAGTGATCATATTTGTACTAGAAGTGAACACGTTTCTCATGTAGAATCCATCAGTTATACGATTGCTAATTATTTGGGATTAAATACAGAATTAACAAAAGCCATCTCTGTTACACATGATATTGGTCATAGTCCTTTTGGACATGCCGGAGAAAAAATTTTATCGACAATTTCCCAAAGAGATTTAGGTCATATATTTTGGCATGAAAAAAATGGATTAGATTTCGTAGATACTATAGAATTATTAGAAAATAAAGAACGATATAAAGATAATTTAGATTTAACCTATGCTGTTAGAGATGGTATCATTTCTCATTGTGGAGAAATCGATGAAAATTCCTTAAAACCTAGAAAAGAATTTATTGATTTAGCTACGTATGTTAGACCTAATCAATATTCACCATACACTTGGGAAGGTTGCGTTGTGAAAATATCTGATAAAATCTCATATATCGGAAGAGATATTGAAGATGCCATTAGCTTAGGAATTATTGATGAACATCTAGATGAATTATATACGTTACTACATTATGATTTACCTGAAAAGAAAATTAACAATACTGTAATTATCAATTATTTAGTACGTGATTTAGCTAAAAATTCTTCTCCTGATAAAGGATTATCTTTCTCTGATGAAGCTTTTGATTTATTAAATAAAATAAAAGCATTTAATTATAGAAATATTTATTTTTCAGATAGAATAAAACCTTCTATTAAGTACTTTGATTTAGTCTTAAATGAAATCTATGATACACTAAAATCTTGTTATGATGGAGAAAATACATTGTCAAGCTTAAAAAATAACTTGTCTAAAATTTCTATAAAACTTTATGATAGTTTTCTTGGATTTTTATCTAACTATTATGATTTAGGTAATCGAGAAGAATTAAAATTAATCAATCATGTTATATTTGATTTTAATAATGAAAAAGATTTCTATCAATGTATTATCTATTATATTTCTGGTATGACAGACAAATTTGCTATTGAAATATATAATGATATTATCGGATTTTAAAAAGGGTTCTTAAAAAGAAACCCTTTTTTCTATATCTTCCTTTTCTATATCTTTTTTACGATATGAAGATAACTTATATTCATTTTTATTATCAAAAATAATCTTTATCAATTTTGTGAAGTTATCTTTTGATGGTTTTCCATATTCATGAATTATCATACTTGCTTTGTGTTTTCTTAATGTCTCAAATATATTCATAAACCCCATTCCTGTTCCGCCATCAGTTTCATGTGTTGTACTTGGTTTTATTCCCAAATTTATTAACGTTTTTATCTCAAATTCTATACCAGAATCATAAATATATAAACTATAAAATCCATCAATTAATCCTAATCTTACCAAAATATTTTTATTGATATTTTCAGAATGATTAATTGCTATAATTGCATTTTTGATGTGATCTGCTAGTAAAATTTCTAATTCTTCTTTTGCAATACATTTATTTATCATATGATGTATATTTCCATTTACTTGTAATTCAAAATCAATCTTATTTTTTATACATTCTGATTGCATATATTTTAACATATTGTCTATCTCAGTAATATTTGTTTTTGTTAGTTCTGTAGCTGTGGTTTCATTTTGCATTTCTTTTGATATTGTTTCTATTTTATCTTTTATATGATTGTCTTCTGCTATTTCATTTTTCAATAATAATTGTTTCAATTCATACTCTAACGATTTTTGTTTATGGGCTATTGAATGATTGGTTTTACTAAGTTTTAAATTTTCTTTTTCTAGTTCTTCTATTTCTTTATTTTTATTCTTTAATTCTTCTTTTATCTCTGCTGTTTCTCTTTCTTGTAGTTTTTGTTTGTAGTATAATTGTAATGATTTTTGGATGGTGATGAACATGATGATGGCAAAAATGATGAGACTAAATCCAAATGTATTACTACTAATAATATTATAATTTGATAATATTGTAATACAAAATAAAATTACAATACTTATATTTAAAATTAAAATATCAATATATTCATTCCCTATATTATTTTGCAAAAAGATAAATCCTTTTTTAAACCTTTTTATTCTACAAAAAACACAAATTGATATAAAATATATTATTAGTATTAGAACTAATCCTACATATATATTTTGTATATTAAATGCAGCCATAAAAATAAAACTAACAAGCATAGTAAAAATAAATATAGCATAGTTTATACTTATGGAAATTACCGTTACTAATAATGAATATGCAAATCTCTGTTTTTCCATTATAGAAAACATTATGCTTATTAACAAAACTGTAAAAATTATATTATATGAAGAACCTAATATACTTTTTATATGCACACTTATTCTTGAAATAACTATCATACTTATGACGATTATTAAAACCTTTTTAACATTTTTTGTTATTTTCTTATTTATTATTTTACTGCTTATGTAATAGGTAAATATATTTATATATATGATTTTTATAATATCCACAACTGTTTCTATTTCTCCTAATCCCATTATAAATTCCATACTTATATCCCTTTTCTACTTTCTTTTTTTATTTTCATTATATATAAAAAATAGAAGATAATCAATAAGTATTTATCTTACTTATTAGCTATCTCCTATTTTATTGATTCATTTACTACTAATATTAAAGCCAATAACTAACCCATTTCCAAAATGCATTTATCCAATCACTCATACCTCTCACCACCTTTTTCTTCCGTATTTATAGAAAAACATTTCTGTTTTCTACAAATAAAAATTACCATCTTCTTATGCCAAAAAGACGGTAACTTTCTATGAAAAAAAATGGTAGAAATTTGTCGAATATAAAAAAAAACATATCATAAATATTAATTAAAAATTCAATATCTATGATATGTTCATTTCTATATTTCTCTTTCTATTTTTTCTACATAATAATATATAAATTCCATTGGTGTTGGTATTCCTGTTTCTGGATTTACTCTTGCTGTATAATATTCTAACAAATCATCAACTGCTGTTTTATTCCATGCATGTATAATCGCATTTTGAATACCATTTGTAATTGTATTAGCAGATTTTTTATATATGTTCGTTAAATATCTTATAACATTTGTATTATCTCCTTTATTTTCAATTAAGTATGATATCGCATCATGTACATACTTTCTTCCTACCATTTTGGCAGGTATACCTATTAAATCTAATTCTCTTACTATACAGTCAGATATTCTTTTCTTATTATCTTCTATTTCTTCTTTTAAAGTTTCAATTGTTCTTTGTGGTGTTATCTCTCTTAAACTTATAAATTTATTTAAAACATAATCAGCTGAATACCTTGGGTGATTTTTATATAATATGATATCTGCACCATTTTTATGAACCATATTATAAATTCTTTTTGAATTTATATGTGTTGTCACAATGATTATTGGGTCATAATTCAAATTCAACTTTTTTAGAGCTGATAAAAATTCCAAAGAATCTGTATTTCCCGATATACTATTATTTAATTCTAAATCTAGTATTATCCCTTCTGGATGTTTTGATTTCACATATTTTAATCCTTCTATGTCTGAATCTGTCATGCCAACAATTTCTATATCGTTTCTATTTTTCACACTATTAATAAAATTATTACAATCATTTACATCATCTTCTATTATTAGTATTCTCATAGATTTCGTCATTATATATACTCACCCTTTCTTTTTTCATAATATTACCATATTTCTCTATAAAATACTATAATTCTACAAAATATTTTACCATGTGTTTGAATATATCATATTGTAAAATTTATATAGTTCCATATCTATATAATAAAAATAATTTTTCATTTTTGTAATAGGAGGTATTTTATATGAATAAATCTGATTTAGATGCAGAAAAAATTGAACAAATTCTAAGAGGTAAAAGAATTAAATCTATTAGAGAAAACGAATTACATATGAATAAAACACAATTGGCTAAAGAAATTGGTGTTTCTAGTCAATTTTTAGGATTAGTAGAAGAAGGTCGCGGTAATTTAGTTTATAAAAGTATTAAAAAACTTAGAGATATTAGTGGACATTCTGCTGATTATATTTTATATGGTCTTGATGATAATATAATTAATAAAACAAAAAAACTTTTAGAAAAATATACTGATAAGGAAATTGAAAAAGCTATCTCTATAATTAATGATATTGCTATTTTTATAAAAAATTAGTCGATTTCTTAAATTTTTTTGTATTTTTTATATTATTTTGAATATTTTATATTGATTTGTTCTTTTAGATTTAGTAAAATATTCCATGTAAACTATGTAAAAGGTGGAATATTATATGATTACTGATTATCTAATTTATTTATATACTTTACCAAAAGAAGAACAAATCAAGCAAATTTTTATATTAATAATTTTCTTTTTAATTTCTATTATTATATGTGTCATTTTAGATTTTTTGAAGTCAAAGTTCTTTGATAAGAAGAAAGATAAAGATAAAGATAAAGATAAAAATTAAGATTAAACTTAAAAATTATTTTAGCAAATCACATTTTTATATACTAAAAAGCTAAATATCATCTATTTATATAAATATTGATATTTAGCTTTATATATTTTTGTCTTATATTATGTGTTTTCTTCACCTTTTTCTAACCAATCTTTTCCATCTACAACTCTTGTTACCATCATAGAAGATACAGTATCTCCTACCACATTTAACATAGTTGCTTGTGGATCTATGATTGTTGCAATAATCGTTAATATTGGTAATGCTGCTACTGGATATCCCATCATAGAAATAATTAACATTTCAGATATGGTTCCTCCTCCAATTGGTACTGCTGTAATCAGAAGGTTAGCTAACAAGGCAATTCCTAATATTCCCAATATATCGCCTGCTGTTGCCATACTTGTTCCAAATAAACATACTAAAAACATAATTTTAAATACAGAACCAATGATTGAACCATCTTTATGAAAGCTTGAACCTAATGGTATGGTTGTTTCTGCTATATCATCTGGTACACCTATTTTTTTACTGCATTCTATATTAACAGGAATAGAAGCCGCACTTGAACATGTTGCTAATGCTGTCATTGTTGATGGTATTGCATTCTTCCAAAACGCCTTGACTCCTTTTCTTCCTCCAGCTAAAAATGCATATATTGTATACATGATAAAATAGAATAATACTGCAATGATTGTATAATATACAAATGTTTTTAGATACCCTACTGCTATTTGTGCTCCAAAGTTTCCTACTAAAGCTGCAAAATAGCATCCCAAACCTATTGGGGCATAATACATAATAATTTTTATAATATTATGCACTATAGAATTTGCTGATTCAAGAAAATCCCTTACTGGTTTTGCTTTTTCTCCTGACATATTCATTGCTATTCCAAATATAACAGAGAATATTAATAACGCTATAATATTTTCTTTAGACATTAACTTATAAAAATCATCTACTGTTAGTAATTGAACTGTTCTATCTGCAATGGTTAATTCTTCTGTGTCTTCTTTGTCATCTGTAACAGCCTGCTCTAATGAAGCCCTTATTTGTTCTCCATCTTCCGGTTTCACTAATTTTACAAAATAAGTACTTAGTAATCCTATAAGCACAGCTATGATTGATGTAAACACAAATACACCTATAATTGTTACAAAAATCTTTCCTAATCTTTTCGGTGTTTTCATTTTCGAAACAGATGTTGTAATGGTTAAAAAAATTAATGGAACAACAATGACTAATAATAAGTTTAAGAATAAATCGCCTAATGGCTTTACGATAGTTGCTTTTTCTTTAAAGACAATTCCTACAATTGCACCCACAATAATCGCAACTAAAAGAATTATTGTAGATTTGTAATTTGATAAAAATTTTTTCATAATACTACCTCTTTTTTTCTTTTAAGGCAACTAGAAATATAATCATATTTCTAGGATTTTTTATATTATATATGATTTGCATCGTTTTTTCAATCATTCTATAGATTTTCTAAATAAAAATCATTTTTAATATATATAATCCTTCTAATCATCTTTTATTTGGCTATATAGGCTTTAATAAGAATTGTTATTTTTCTTTATATTTGATATATTATATATTATGAAAGATATGTATAGATATAACAAATTAAATGAATATTATAAAAAGAAATTTGGAGAACGTGTTTTAAAAATTTGTATTAATGGTCATTTTACTTGTCCGAATAGAGATGGTACATTAAGTTCTTTAGGCTGTATTTTTTGCAGTGAATATGGTTCCGGAGAACATCTAACTCCATATAAAGATATCTCTGAACAAGTAACAGATTATTTTAACAGTCCTCGTTCTAATCGAGCCAATAAATTTATTGTATATTTCCAAAATTTTTCGAATACATATGATTCTCTTGCAAATTTAAAGAAAAAATATGATAGTGCATTAATTAATTCTAAAATTATCGGATTATCGATTGCCACAAGACCTGATTGTATTAATGAAGATATTGTGAAACTTCTGCATTCTTATACAGATAAATATTATGTATCAGTAGAATTAGGCCTACAAACTTCAAATGAGAAGATTGGTAAATTAATTAATAGGCAATATACAAATGAACAATTCACAAAAGCTGTTGAATTACTTAATCAATATCATATTGATGTTATTGTTCATCTTATGGTTGGATTACCGAATGAAACTTTTGAAGATATACAAAATACTGTAAATTTTATTAATAAACATTATATCCAAGGATTAAAAATTCATAATACTTATGTAGTAGAAAATACTATTTTAGCTGATATGTATGATAAAAAACAATATGAGCCTGTTTCTTTGGAATATTACTTAAATTGTTTAACATATATTCTTTCACATATTTCTCCTGATATTGTCATTCATAGAATATCTGGTGATGCTCCTAAAGATATATTAATTGCTCCTAAATGGGATTTACACAAAAAGTGGATACTAAATGGTTTAGATAAAAAATTAAAAGAAGAAAATTTATATCAAGGAATACATTATAAAAATAACTGAATCTCAAGATTTTAGGGTCGAATTCATTTTCCTCTTTTTCTATTTTTTATTAAAAAAAGGAAAAAATGAGTCCGTTCCCAAAATCCCTTTTATATCATAACTCTATTCACATTTTTCTTTAACCATTTATCAATTTCAAAATAATTTGGTATATATTCTTGAATTAATTGATAAAATTTATCACTATGATTTGCATATGTCATATGTGATAATTCATGTACAATAATCGCATCTATTTTATCTTCTGGTAACATGATTAGCCTATTACTAAAATGAAGTGCTTTTTTACTTGGAATACAACTACCATATTTACTTATTGCATCTCCTACCTTACAAATATTATACTCTGTTTTCATTTTTTGACTCCAGTATGGTAATCTTTTTTCTAGATATTCTTTTGTTTTTGCACAAAGAAATTTTTTTACATATTTATCAATGATTACTTTATTATCTTCATCTTTTAATATTTCTGGTATTTCTATGATAAATAACTTATTTTCTTCATCTAAAATAAGTTTTAGTCTTTTTTTCGTAACATATTCTATTTGTATATGAAAGTCTTCACCTTTATAACTTATCTTTTCTCCTGTATACCAATGTTTCATTTTGTCATTTTCTTTAGATATAATTTTAAGATATTGCTCATAAATTTTCTCTTCATTTTGCTTTATAACTTCTAACATTCTCTTTTTAGATACATACTTGGATTTACTAATGTTTAATATGTTTCCTTTAAAATATATTTTTATCGAATTCATATGTCTATAATTTCTGATAATGACTGGAATTTCTTTTTCCTTTATTTTTATATATGTGCTTGCCATTTATCACCTCTTATTTTACGATATTTTTCCTTTCTAAATAATCTAAAAAGCCTGTACATCCTTCCATAATGTCATTATATGTGACTGTAAAGTTTCCTGTATACCATGGATCTACAATATCTCTTGGATTTTTTGAAAAATCTAGAAGTTTATATATTTTATTGTCTTTATTATTTCCTATGATTCTCAAGATATTTCGAATGTTAGTATCTTCCATTCCAAGGATATAGTCATATTTTTGATAATCTTGTTTTTCGATTCTTCTTGCTTTGTGCTTTGTATATGGAATTCCCATTTCATCTAATTTATCTTTTGTTCCATAATGCATATCATTTCCTATTTCTTCATAACTTGTCGCTGCTGAAGAAATATAAAATTGATTATCTAAGCCTTTCTTTTTTACCATGTCTTTGAATACATATTCCGCCATAGGTGATCTACATATATTTCCTAAGCATACAAATAAAACTTTAATCATATCTCCTCCATTTTAAATCACTTTAAATATTTTATTAATTCCTCATACACTGGCTTTCTCTCTACAGTTATATTTTTGTAAAGCATTTCTTCAACATCTTTTTTATCACATAACTTTACTTGTTCGACTTCACTTTCTTGCATTTTCACTTGGTCTAAATCTATTTTATTTCTTTTTACTATATAAAAATCAAATATATGATTTGATATAAAATGCTCTTTTACTTTACTTTCTTTTTTATATGTAAATATATATTCTAATTCTTTTTCTTCTAGATGAATTCCAACTTCTTTCTCAACTTCTCTAATGGCTGCTTGGACAGAGGTTTGTCCTGATGACACATGACCTGCAGCTGATACATCCCATTTTCCTGGGTTGGTTTCTCTATTTTGGGCTCTTTGTTGCATCAATATATGTCCTTCTTTGTCTACAATTGCAATTACAACAATTCTATGTAATAGTCCCTTTTCATGAACCTCTTTTCTGGTTACAACTTTTCCTGTTTTGGTTCCATCTTCGTTTAAAACATCTATTAGTTCTTCCATGTTTATTACTCCTATATTTCATATTCTTTTAATCTATTTATATATATTTGTATTGAATCATTATTAATATCTTCTGGTTTTAGCCTGCATTGCTCCATAATTTGTTTTTCTATTTCTAATGCACATTTAATTAATTGATTTGCTTTTTCTTCATTAGACCATCCAGATAGTGGCTTATCTTTATATCTTTTCTTTGCATCTTCTAATCGCTCTTTTAAACTAACTACACCTTCTGGCGCCACTCTTTGATCACAGTATGCACATATCTTAATTTCATAGTTATCTGATTTTGCCGTTTGTTCATTTTTTCTTGAACGTTTTCCATCTAAGATTTCTAATTCTTTTTCTGTTAAACCTTCTTTTCTTCCAATCATCATATTGATTACATGGTCATTTGTTCCATACTCTTCAATATATTTTCTTCTTATTTCTATAAGTTTCTTATCTTGTATTTCCTCTTCTGATATTTTTACCATATTTCCCATATCATGTAGTAAAGAAACTCTTGTAATTGCTTTTCTATCTATTGTTTTTCCTATCCAGTTGTCTAAAATCAAGTTTGTACATGCTGCTACTCTTAGCATATGCATTTGTAAATTTTCTGGTAAATAATACTGGTTGTATATTTCTATTATCTTCATATTTTTAGCTCCTTATTTCACTAAATCCAAATTACCATTTATTACAATTGGTGAAAATCCTGGTATTTCATCATATAACATACCTTCTGGAATTAGGTTATACATATAGATTTTTTTACCTTTCATAAACGCTTCATATAGTTCTAGGAAAGTGGCTCCGCCTATATAATTTTTCTTACCATTTTTATCAAAGTTTAAAGTTAATACAGCATCCATTGTTGCAATTCTTTCTGCACTCATTTTGAACATTCTTTTCTTAAACTCAGAATGTGCTTCATTTCCTAAATCCCATGCTTCCTTTTCAGCTCCTGGATTGTCATATGAATTTGGTAGCTCAATTATATGCCCCATATCTTCTAATTTCTTTTTTATTGGCTCTATTCTATCATAAAATGCTTTACTACAAATAATTAATATTTTCATGATTATTACTCCTTCCATTATAATTTTTTACATAAACCTTATTCCCATATACCTTTATTAATATATTTAATTAAAGCCATAATACAAGCGTTTTCTGTTAAATCAATTCTAGATATTTCGTCATGAGTCAAAATACTAATACCACCTTTTCCAGTATTTAATCCATGTCCCTTAAATATTTTATCCATTACCTTTCCAAGTTCAGTACTTGTTATTTCATCTATATATTTTTCATCTATTGGAAATCCTTGACTTGTTCCTACACTTTGTTTTCCTTCTCTATTTTCAATAACAATTGCATTAATATCTATCCAATCATCTAACAAATCGGTTATTCCTGCTTCACTTGCTACATAATAGTCTGCTTCAAGATTATGTTTTTTTGCATATTCCTTTACATTTTTCACCCTATTTCTGGCACCTATTATAATCTCTTTGTTTATCGGTTGTGCACTAACCTCTGAATCAACTGCTATTCCCTCTATTTCGACATTATCAAAATATCTTTCAAAAGCTCTTTTAACACCTTCTATTTTCCCTTGATTTTTGGTTCCCATCAGTATCTTCATTCTGATTCACTTTCCTTTCATTTTTTATCCTCTATGTGCCTATTTTATCACGTATAAAATATATTGTAAATATTGAAAATTCTGTTGAAATTTATCCCAATCCATAATATACTTTGATTAACGATATATTTTAATTAGAAAATTCATCCATACTTACAAAATAAATAAATAGTTACCTTAAAAATTAAATTTTCTATATCATAAAGGAAGGAATTCTAAAATGACAAATTCATTGGATTTTTTAGATACAATCGTAGATGTTATCATTGATAGGCCTATTGGAAGTAAACATTCTGAAAAATACCCAAATCACATATATCCTATTAATTATGGATATGTTCCAAATACAATAAGTGGAGATGGTAAAGAATTAGATTGTTATGTATTAGGCGTATTTGAACCTTTAAAAACTTTCAAAGGAAAATGTATTGCTATTATTCATAGAATGAATGATAATGATGATAAATTAGTTATTGTTCCAGAAGGCAAATACTACTCAGATGAAGAAATTCGAGCTTTAACAGAATTTCAAGAACGATTTTTTGAAAGTGAAATTATTCGAAAAGATGCAAAAACTGCTTGGAAATAAAGAATTTTTAGTACAAGATCCAGATGGATATTTACTACGATTTTCTGAGGATTTAGGTGAAAAAGAGGTGATTTAAATGCAAGAAAATGAATTAAAAAGATATGAAGATATTGGGAATTGGGACTTTTCTGATATTAAATATACAACATATCAAGAAACCAATTGGAGTTTTTATGATGAAATAAAAAAACACGCTAATTCTTCATCTCTACTTTTAGACCTAGGCACTGGAGGCGGAGAAAAGGCTTTATCTTTTCTTCCTGATGTTGGTATGATTATTGCCACTGATTTTTCTAAAGAAATGATTAAAACTGCTAATGAAAATAAAAAAAATTATCCAAATAAAAAAATAAAATTTGTTTGTATGGATAGTCTAAAAATGACTTTCCCTGAAAACCTATTTGATCTAGTATCTGCAAGACATACTATGATAGATGCTAAACAAATATATAATGTGCTTAATGATAATGGATACCTAATTATCGAAGGTGTTGACAAATACGACTGCTGGGAACTAAAAACGCTATTTCAACGAGGACAAGCTTTTCATGACCCAGTTGCTATTAGTAGAATTGATTATGAAAATATTAAAAAAGCTGGTTTCAAAAAAATTAATGTACAAGAAATCATACAATATGAATATTATGAAACAAAAAAAGATTTATTAGCTTTGCTATTAAAAACACCAATTTTAGATGACTTTTCTGAATTAAATACATCCAAAAATTTTCATATTCCATCTATTGAAAAAGATTTATTTGATGAATATGTATCTACACATACTACTTCAAAAGGTATTGAATTAAAACGTGTTTTGTATGGTATTGTTGCTAAAAAATAATTTATAGGAGCTGATGAAATGGTTAAAATCAGAGAATATGATGAAAAATATATTGAACAAATTTCAAATATCATTACGAGAAATTTATTAGAAATTAATTCTAAAGATTATGGTATAGAAAAAATAGAAGAAATGGCTAAAGATTTCACCGTAGACAAATTAAAAATAGCTCTAAAAAATAGGAAAAAAGTATTTATAGCAATAAAAAATAATGAGGTTGTTGGAACTTCTGGCATAGATGTTTCTTGGTACAATCCAGATGAATATTACATTTTAAGTGTCTTTGTGAAACCTGAAAATCATGGTGAAGGAATTGGCAAATTATTAATTAAAACAATTGAAGATTATGCTATTCACTCTAATTTTAAAAAATTAATTATTCCAGCATCTATCACCGCACATGAATTCTACTATAAATTAGGATACCAATATAAGGATAATAAAAAAGTTTTAAATGAAGAAAATATGTATCTGATGGAAAAAACATTTCATTTAACATATAGAAAAATTGAAAAAGATGAATTACAAAAAACTCTAGATTTAGTTCGAATGGTTTTTGATGAGTTCGAAGCGCCGTATTACTCAAAAGAAGGTGTTGAATCATTTTATAAATTTATTAGCATGGATAATATATTAGAACAATACATGAATGGTACTTTGTATTTTTATGGTTGTTTTGTTAATGATATTATCGTTGGAATGATTGCTGTCAGAGATTTTATCCACATTTCTTTACTCTTTGTGGATAAACATTATCATAAACAAGGAATTGCTAGAACTTTATTTGATGATATTATGAAAATATGTAAAGAGAAAAATTCTTCTTTGCAAACTGTTACTGTAAATTCTTCTCCCTATGCTGTTGGGTTTTATCACAAATTAGGATTTTTTGATATTTCTTCTGAACAAGTAGTTGATGGGATAAGGTTTACGCCGATGAGATTAGAAATAGAAAAGAATATATAAAATTCTTTTCTATTTTTTTCTATAATTATACATTCTCTTTTTTATTTTTATATTTTTTATATCCCCAATAACCTCCACCACCTAAAATTGCCAATGTCATGATACCTCCTAATGCACTTGAATCTTCTTCATTGTCAGTAGTGTTTTTCACTACATCATTTGTTATAGTATTATTTCTTTCCATAAAGCTATTTGTTGTATAATTATTTTGTACATTTATAGGTTCCTTTATATTAATTGTTATTGTATTTGATTTTCCATTTGATGTGGTTGCAGTTATATCAACAGTTCCAGATTTTTTTGCTATTACTTCTCCTGTCGAATCAACTGTTGCAATACTTTCATCACTTGATTTCCACGAGATATTTTGATCTGTCGCATTACTAGGTGTTATAACTGCTGTTAATTTTTCGTTATCACCAATCTCCATATCTTCTACTTTTTTATCTATTTGTATTTCTGTTACTGCAATTGTACTTGGTTTAGATGTAGTAGTTTTGCTATTTGACGAAGGACTAGAACTGGAATTGGAACCTGAGCCTGAACTTGAACTTGAACTAGATGTACTACTCTTACTAGATGATGCATATGGACAAACTCCATTTGGATGTAAATGTGCCGGATGTCCTCCACAATGATAATGATAGCTTCCCAATCCACTTTTATTTTTATTATCTCTATGTCCACCATTCGCATCTGTTCTTCCAGAGTGTGAATATACGCTAATTTGTATGGCTACTATTCCTATTATAACTATAAAAACTGATAATATTTTCTTGATATATTTTTTCATAAATATCCCCCTAGAGTATTATATATCATTACTTTTAAAAATTTTGTCGAATTTTGTAGAAATACTTTAAAATTCGACAAAATTTTATTTTTTATAAATGCCCTTCTACTATTCTACTATTTTTTTATTATGAATTTTCTTAAATTTTCTATTAAAACATTATTACCATTCAATCAGATAACAGTATTTGTTGAATTATTATGTAAATTATGGTAAAATGTTATATATGCCAACATATTTAGGCATCTGTTTTACATATTCAAAAAAAGAAAAGGAGAACTTATTATGAAAAAATTAATAACACCCAAGGAACTTAGCAGTATTTGCAATTTAGCATTGGATGCCTCTGAGCATCCCTATACAGAACGGTATGTTCTTTTATATCACGAACTGTTAAGTAGCAACAATTGCTCTGTGATTGTTCCATTTTATGTTAGTGATTTGAAAAAGGCTTTAAGAATGCTTTCTATCAAAGAACAGCAAAAAATCTCTAAAGTCTTTGGATTATCTGGCGGAATTATCCATTATCTAAAAGATTTAAAGTATCAAGATGTGGCATTACAAAATATGCTCATGGAAGCAAATGCAATAATGCAAAAATTACGTGCCTTAAAATTTATGTATGTTTATGCACCTAAAGTAAAACATTATATTGATTTGGCGCTTCGTAAGGTTTGGGACCCTAAAAACAAGTACGATACATTAACCAAAATCAAATATGTAGGTTTATATTATGTATTTTTGGTAAACTATCATCGGCTTCCTTTAGATCCCAAGGACTTAAAACTCAATCAAAAAACTATTGAGCATGAAAATAACAACTTTATGCTTCCCTATTTCATTGTAGAAGCTTACTCAGATGTATTTTCAAAAATGCCTGATGGAGATATTCTTATTCCAATGATTGATGCCTTCTTGAAATGCATTTCTAAAAGCATGAGGGACACTATATTGGAATATGCTCAGATAACTTCTGATGTTTATCAATATAAGAATGTTACATTTTTGAGAAACATAAGAGAGCAACTGTTCCCCAATGGAGACTGGATGACTGGTATTGATTTCTTCAGGCTCAGCAGTATAAAAAAGATGTCTATAACGCAATTCAAAAAAGGACTACGTGCTTATACAAAATACTTTACCAAAAAAGCATGTGTTCCTACTCATTTTGAAAAAGTTGTGTATAGTTCATCTGATAAATCTATCTGCATATATGAGCTGTATAAGGATTTCTCAGTCTCTGACCCGCAGGAACTTTTGCAGTATGTGAATTTATTTGAATTTTTAGACCAACAGATGCCTACTTTGCCATTGGGAAAAAGAATGATTCCATTTTGTGATTCTTCACTTGTTAAGTAACTTTTCTCTACGGCAAATCCCCCGATGCTTGATTTTCAAGTGTCGGGGTTATCCTTTTATTAGAAATTCATTTCTTCTTTATATTTTTTACCTTACTTGATATATATCCTATTTTCAATTGATTTTAAATAACGAGATACTACGTAATAACCCTAAAAAAAAATTGTTAAATTTCATATGTATATTGACAAATTATGGAAATAGATGTATACTTTACTCACTTATTAATAAATCATGTTGATATTTATAAACATTATATAATTAAATATTATCATTTTATATTTTTATATTCTTATATTGGGTATATCATGTACATTTATATTTTATAATTTCATTTTTTATATTTATATTTATTTTATTATTCTTATATATTTCAAAATCTCAGCTAATATCTATAAGAAAGGATGATGTCATGTTATCAATTGTAAAAAGCATTGCTTTGCATGGACTGCAAGGTTATTTAGTGAACATACAAGTTGATATATCTGCAGGTATGCCTGCTTTTGAAATTGTAGGATTACCTGATACCAGTATTAGAGAATCAAAAGAAAGAGTGAAAACAGCTATACGAAATTCCACTTTGGAGTTTTTAAGTCGAAGAATAATTGTCAACCTCGCCCCTGCCAGCACAAAAAAAGAAGGTTCTATTTTTGATTTACCAATTGCTGTGGGAATTTTAATTGCTAGTGGCATTATTTCCAATAAACCTTTAGATAATACTATTTTTATTGGAGAACTTTCTTTAGACGGTTCTATTGGTTCTGTTAAAGGTGTTTTACCTATTTGTATAGAAGCAAAGCGTTTAGGTATCACTAAAATTATTTTGCCCAAAGCGAATGCAAAAGAAGCTTGTATTATAAAAAAAATTGAAATGATTCCTGTTTCAAACTTAAATGAAATCATTTCCTATTTAAATGGAGATTGTATCATTTCAAAAGAAAAACCACTTAATTTTACTTCCAATACCAATTCTGATTACGAATTTGATTTTTCAGAAGTTAAAGGTCAAGAAAATGTAAAAAGAGCTTTAGAAATTGCAGCAGCTGGTGGGCATAACTGTCTTTTAATTCGGGAGTCCTGGATCTGGAAAAACAATGTTAGCTCGTAGACTTCCTTCTATTTTACCAGATTTAACCTTTGAAGAAGCTTTAGAAATAACAAAAATTCACAGTATTTCTGGACTATTATCTGAAAATGTACCTTTTATTTTTAAAAGACCTTTCAGGAGTCCTCATCATACAATTACTGAGACATCTTTAGTCGGTGGTGGAAGAATTCCGAAACCTGGTGAAATTAGTTTAGCACATTATGGTGTTTTGTTTCTAGATGAGTTACCTGAATTTAATAAATCTACTTTAGACGTTTTACGAGGACCTTTAGAAGATAAAAATGTCACTATCAGTCGAGTGGACTTTTCAACCACTTATCCTTGCAATTTCATGTTTATTGCTAGCATGAACCCTTGTCCTTGTGGATATTATAGTTCAAGTGAAAAGCAGTGTACTTGCAGAGAAGAACAAATTCAAAAATATATTCATAAAATAAGTGGTCCTCTTTTAGATAGAATTGATATTCATATCGAAGTAGAAAGTGTAAATTATCAAAAACTAGAAAACAACTCTCCTTCGGAATCTTCTAATGAAATTCGAAAAAGAGTAAACAAAGCTCGAAATATACAATTAAATCGTTATACAAATTATTATATTTTTTCCAATGCAGAATTAACCCCTGCTTTAATTTCTAAATACTGTAAACTTTCCACTAAAAGTAAACAAATTTTAGAAACAGCTTTTAATAAACTTGGTTTGAGTGCTAGGGCTTATAGTAGAATTTTAAAAGTTGCTAGAACCATTGCCGATTTAGATAATGCTGATAATATTCAAACACATCATTTAGCAGAAGCTATACAATATAGAAGTTTGGATAGGAAATATTGGTGTAGATAATATTATTAATTTTATTTATATATACATTTATATATACAGAAATTTAGAATATTTAAAATAAACATTTTATCTGTTTACAGCATTTCATAATTATTCAGTTATTGGAAAATGCTATATACATTGCAAAAGGAGTGATTTTATTAAAAAGATTCAGATTACTGATAAACTATATCCCAACCAGTTAAAAAGTATACCCAATCCACCACAAATTTTGTATTTTGAAGGCAATACCGATTTATTAAATAATCCTATTATTGCAATTGTTGGTTCTCGTAATTGTACAAAAAATGGCAGACTTTTAGCACAAAAATTTTCTTACGAACTATCTCAATGTGGTATCACAATTGTAAGTGGACTAGCTGAGCGGTATTGACACAATTGCACATTTGTATTCTTATAATCAACTTGGAAAAACAATCGCTGTTTTAGGAAATGGTTTCAATTATATTTTCCCCGAAAAAAATAAAGACTTATATAAAAAAATTTTAGATAATGGTGGTCTAATAATTAGTGAATATCCACCTAATACAAAGTGTCAATCCAAATATTTTTTGGAAAGAAATCGCATTGTTAGCGGATTATCCTTAGGTATTTTAGTAATAGAAGCTGTGTTTAGAAGTGGTACAAGTGTTACTGCTAAATTAGCATTTTCTCAAAATAAAAAAGTTTTCGCTTTGCCACATGAAATCTGGAATTCACACGGTATCGGGACAAATAAATTAATAAAAAATGGTGCTATCTTAGTTACCAATACAGAAGATATTCTGCAAGAGATCAAATGTCTAAAAAAAATGGCACAAAAATATAGGACAATTGAGAAAATAGATTTAAATTCTTTACATGTTGATTATGAAATTTTTGAAAATTCTAAAAAATCTATAAAATCTACTAATTCTATAAAATCCACAAAATTTATCACCTCTATAAAGGATACCTTGATTTCTTCAAATATTATAGAAAAGAAAGAATTAAAAAATCCTAGATTGGCATATCTTTATGATTTCATATCGGCTAATCCTATATCTATTAACGAACTTTGTAAAAAGACTTCTACATCGATTTCAAAAGTTTCTAGTGATTTATTTGCACTTGAGTTAGAAGGGTATATAAAGAAAGTAGCAGGTGGTTATATATGTATTTCAAACAAGTAACTGGAAAATATGGTGAGGATTTGGCTTGTAAGTATTTAAAAAAATTTAATTATATCATTATTGAAAGAAACTTTTCTTGTTACCAAGGTGAAATTGATATTATTGCTAAAGATACCTCTAAAAATGAGTTAGTTTTTGTAGAGGTAAAAACAAGAACAAGCTTTAAATATGGTTCTCCTATAGAGGCTGTTAATAAAAATAAACAGAACCATTTGTTCAAAGCTTGTCAGTATTATTTGTATAAACATCATATTCATAATCTTTTTGTTCGTGTGGATGTGATTGAGGTTTTTATTAATCGTGGCGTTCCACATATTCGTCATGTGAAACAGATTTTTTAAACCTATAAATTCTACTTTCTATCTATTATATATAATTGTTTCGTTACATACTTTATTAAATATTATAGAGCATATCTATGATTTTAATTTATTACAGATTTTATTGTATCTTACACATACTGCCCTAATATCTTTATGATATTTAATTAATATTTTTCTAAAATATTTTTTATATTCATCTATTACATATTTAGGCTCTTGGTTTCTAGCACAAAATCTTGCTTTAATGTTTTCAGAATCTTCTATATCAAATTTTAACAATTCATTTGATAATTTTTTTCTTCCATACTATCTTCTCGTTAATTTATTTTTCCTGAATATTTTGAATATTTTTCTGTCACATCTTTTATAAAGTTTATAAAAGACTCTTCATTTTTATCTTCTGGCATATTTTTCATCAACTTAAATACCTCTTCTAAGTCTTCTAGAATTTCTTTCTTATATGTTTTTATAATATGTGAATCAATCTCTTGCAATATTAACCAAATAATATAAAAATCATTTTTACTAACTTTTGTAGGATTCTTCATATATGGATTAAAAGTCTTAAGTAATACTTCATCTTTATTATTTGATAGTATCTTTAATTTATCTACAAAATCATTTACTGAATTTATTGAGTCTAATAATTCTTTTTCTTCTTTTGTGTCTGGTTCAATCTTCTCTAGATAATTCGTAATTCCTTCTTTGTTTAATACTTTTAATTTTATTTCATAATGTTCATTTCTTTTATCTCTATTTTTTATACAATTATATACAGAAAAGAATTTATTAATATGTTCTATGTCTATTTCTCTATAATTCATATATGCTAAAACAGTTACTAATTCTGCCTCTTCCATTTTAGCAGTAAATTGTTTGAATAATGGATATTGGGCTATTTCCTTTATTCTATCTATACATTTTACAATATCAAACGAATTCCACATTTCAAAACTGTTAATTCCTATTGGACATGGATTTTGATTTAATCTTAAGAACATATCAATCGGATTAAATTTCTCATTTCCTTTTTCATTTAGTCTAATAAATTCTACTACATATTCATCAATTAACTTCCTTTTTGAAGGTGTTAAACTATTTTCTCCTTCATATACTTTTCCATTTAATCCATCTAAATCTTTTAATCCGCATAAAGCATATTTATTCTTATAAGTTTTTATCCACTCATATTTTTCATCGGTTACCTGTTCTCCCATAAATTTCAATATACTAATTAATCTTTGCTGTCCATCCAATACAGTAAATTTTTCTATACCATCTGCCCCTGACTTAACATGAATATATATAGGAGGAAGTTTAACACCTAATATAATACTTTCTATTATTCTTGACGCTTTTTTCCTACTTGTTACCTCTCCTCTTTGATAATCTGACCTAATTATGAATCTATTTTCTTTTATACGCTCTATTATTTCACTTATTTTCATTGAATCCAGATAAGTTGCTATTTGTTTTTCAGCACCAATTTTATTCCAACTTTCATCTCTTTGCAATTTTTCTTTTCTTTTATATGCAACCTTCTTTTTATTATTTCTTACTTCTTCTAAGTATCCATCAATATTCAATTTCAAAATCTTGTTTATATAGTTTTTCATATAGTGATATCTATTTTCTATACTGTTTGATGTCCAATTTTCATAATTATCAAAATAGCCTTTTCCACCATTTTCTACATAATGACATAATTGATTAATATTAAATTCATAAAAATCATCAGAATATTCTTTATATAATATTGCAAACATCCAATATAATGTTTTAAAAAAGATAGTATTATTTTGTAGATAATTATTATCCTTTTCTAGTTTGTTTTTTACTAAATATATTTTTTCAAATATTTTAACAAACTCATTTCTTTTTTCTTCTTTTTCTTTGCCAGACAATCCTTTAATTATAAAGGTTTCATAATATCTATCGATTACTGTTGCTCCAAATTTTACTGATTTTTCTTCTATAATTGGGATATATGCTGTTGTTATCATTTCTCTTATATTAACTAATAATAAATTTATTTTTTCTCTATCTTCTAACTTTTCTCTCTTATTAGCTGGTAACAAAACCTCTATACATTGATTATATAGCTTCTCATCAGTTTTCAATAACATTTCTATGCTTTCTGTTAGTGTTTCATATAAATATTTAGCTCTTGCAATTTCTGCTTTTTTAAGAGCCGTCATTCCATAATTATACCTTCTAAATAGATCACGTTTTACCAAATCAATATCGCTTTCTGATATTGAAAGATTAGCAGTATATGTTATTACTTTAAATTTATATTCTAGAAATATTTTTCTTAAATTTTCAGGTAAATCATTATAGTACATATCTCTCAAATCTTTTAAAGCTTCTTTTTGTAATCCTATTTCCTTTAATTTAAATTTATTGTTATAAAATCTAAGTAAAGTTTCATATCTTTGTCTTCCGTCTATGATTTCTACTTTATCTTGATTTTTCATTACTGTAATTGGTGGTATCTCCCCATTAATTAAAATTGTTTCTACTAAATTGGTAGACTTTGTAGTATTCCATATGAAGTTTCTTTGGTAGCTAGGATTATATTTTATGTTTCCCTCATCATTTAATTTAATTAAATCACGTACCGACATATAGCTCATATCCCTTTTTAGTTTTTCATATATTTTTTCTAATTTACTAATTTTCTCTTTCATTTTACTACTCCTTTTCATTGTTATAATTCATTTTTTTGATTTATCTTGTTTCTTTTGTGGAATTTTAGAATTAAAATTAGAATTAAAAAATAGATTTCACTTTAAAAGTTTTGTTTCTTTTTCTCAAACTAGCTATATTATAGCAAATTTGTAAAATTTGTCAATAATTGTCGAATTTTATGTATTAGTGTTAGTGTGTTTTTGTTTTAGTTTCTAAATCTATTATGTAATAATATTATAATAGTATATGGACCTTCGGGTTATGAGTAAAGCTCATAAAGTATTGGTAAATCTAACTTTGAGGTGTATTTGTTGGTATATTTGGTGTGCCCAATTTTTTAACTTTGTAAATTTATGTGATTTTGGGTTATTTTTGGTGGGTTGTGTGCCCATTTTGAGCCCAATTATTTTAATAAATTTATGGAGGTTTTGATTATGAATAAAAAATGTTTTTGTTGTTTTAATAATATAAATAAAGATGATAATAATGATGAATTATTACAAGATTGGATGGAATTTAGATTTGAAAAATTAGAAAGTAATTTGACTGATGAAGATAGAAAACATGCTCTTAATTATGATACTTTTTGCGAGAAGATTCTTGATGTTATTACAGACAAGGATTCTGATTATGTATCTGATATTCTTGATGATTTTAGAGAGGAACTATTAAATTATTCTATTTATTGGAATGAGAAGTATTATAAAGCTGGTCTTTGTGATATTGTTAAATTATTCATAGCTAAATAGGAAAGGCGAGTATTCTCGCCTTTAATTTTTAATATATTTTACTTTTCACACTTTTTTATTTTAATTATTTCTCTTTCTAATTTTTTAAACATCCAATTGGAACTACATATACTCCATCTTCTCTTCTATATGCATATTTTCCTGTTGCTGTAAGCACAAGTAAAAATGATGGATTTTTCATTTTAGTTATATCTATTCTTGATTCCAATTTTTTTAATGTATCTGCTCCTTCATTTATTAAACTATCTCCACCTAATTTTATTTCTATTAAACCATAAGAACCATCTCTTAAATGAATAACAGCATCACATTCTAAATCATTTGCATCTCTGTAATGATAAACTTTTCCTTTTATGCTTTCTGCATAAACTCTTAAATCTCTTATACATAATGTTTCAAATAATAATCCAAATGTATTCAAATCATTTATTAAATCTTTTGGTCCTATTCCTAATGAAGCAACAGCTATAGATGGATCAATAAAATATCTTGTATCAGATGTTCTTATTGCAGTTTTACTTCTTAAATTTGGATTCCAAGCTGGTGATTCTTCTACTACAAATATCTTTTTTAATGCATTTACATATGACAATACAGTATCTGTATCCAGAGAAGTAGAATCATTAGCAATCATATCACTCCTTAATGTATCATTTGATGCTTGAGTTCCCATATTTCTCGCATATGACCTCATAAGATTTTTTACTCTTTCTGGGTTTCTAGAAATGCCATCTGCTTCTGAAATATCTCTGTTAACAACAGCATCATAGTAATCATATGCTTGTTCAAGAGCTATTTCTTCTTCCATAAAAATTGCTCTTGGCCATCCACCTCTACATACTAAGTAAGCCATTTTTTCTAAGTCTATATTATTTATTCCTTCTATCTTTTTTGTTCCATCAAATAAATCTATTAAGCTAACCTGACCAGTTGATTCACCTGACTCGTACAAACTCATTGGCCTCATTAATAGCCATGCGAATCGTCCTGTACCACTATGAGTTACATCATCCATTTTCGCTGGAACAGAAGATCCTGTTAAAATAAATTGTCCTTCTGCATTTCTATGATCTATTTCATACCTTATTGCATCCCATAATTTTGGTGCAATTTGCCATTCATCTATTAATCTTGGTACTTCTCCTTGTAAAAGTAAACTTGGATTGATTTCAGCCATTGTTAAATTTTGTTCTTTTTCATCAGATTTAGCCATATATAATATACTTTTAGAAATTTGTTCCGCAGTTGTTGTTTTTCCACACCACTTTGGTCCTTGTATTAAAACAGCTCCTTTTCCTTTTAATTTTTTTTCTAAAATATCATCAACAATTCTGTTTTTATAATCTTGCATGACTCTTATCCCTCCTTTACTTTATTATATTATACCATTACTTTTAAAATTATACAATGTTTTTCGGTTATTTATATAATTATTTTTCGGTTATTTGTAGTTTTTTATTTCGGTTAATTGTAGTATTTTTGTTTCAAATATTTGTGGCATTCCATTTCAATGATTTGTGATTTGTTTTTTGTATTATATTTTATAGTAATTTGTCTTTTGACAATAAAAATTTTCAAAAAATAAATTAAGCTATCTTAACGAAAATCATTTTGATTATATTATTTATGAAATGAAAAGCATTATATGACTAGTATTTATAATATTGTTAGTTATTTATGACTAAATAAAAAAGACGAGTATATTCTCGCCTTTGATTTTTAATATTATTTTCTATAAGTAGTATTAGAACACTTTGGACATGGTGGTAAAGTATCAGTATTATCATCTAATGTTACATTTTGTCCACATTTTGTACAATAGTATTCACCTTTTCCTGGTTTTTCACCTGTAGTGTACATATTTATCCCCCCTATCTTTTTATTTTCTATCATTAATTGCTGTTTCTATCCAATCCTCTATATTTTCAGCAATATAGTTATAATTTGCTTTACTATCAAATTCATATGGTGGATTATATACTTTTATTTTATTTGATAACTTTTCTCCACCTTTTAAAGTAAATTGTTCAAACGGATTTTTACCCTTCCTACTTCTTTCTCCATTTTGATTTTTTAAATTATGTATATAAATACCTAAAATACCTTTTCCATCTTCCCAACTCTTTTTTATTTCATATTTTACCCATTTTCTCTCTGACGTTTCTTCACCTATTAAAACTATTGTACAACTTCTATATTTCAGCTGATCATTTATCCAATTTTTTATATTCTCGTCACCTTTTCTTTTTACTTCTTCCCATTCGTTTTCTGAAACAGGCTTATTCCCCTCAATAGCTCCTATATTTCTAACTTGACTCGTTCTCCAACAGTCATTTTTATAATGAAAACTATAAAATACTTGTCTTTTCATAATTACCTCCTAAAATTTTATAAAATAAATTATTAATGTAGTTGCAATACATACTATATAAAAAGGCCATATTGTTTTTGAGAATGCCACTTTAATCAAGCAATAATTATTTATATTCTTCATTTTCACATTTATCAAATTAGTATTCATATTAAAATCAATATTTTTTTCCTTTTTTCTTCTTACTTCATCATATAAACATCTATATTTACGTTCAATCATTAAATAATATGAATCTAAAAACCAAAAAACTATTAATGGAATTATTGTTACTATTACAGCCTTATGAGAATTTTCCCCTGCAAAAGCATATATAGCAATCATTATTCCAACCGCCCATTGTTTTAAAGAAAATGCGTTATTTCCCATTCTCGAAATTATTCCTTGTATCATATTTAAGTGCCCAATTTTATTTGTTTGTTCTTGCACAACTATATCCCTCCTTATATATCTACTTAAATATTATACCAATTTTCTTTCTAATTTTACATAGCCAAAATGCGACAAAATAGATATTTTAAATCTATTTTGTCGCATTTTGTGTCATTTTGTAAATTTCGTAGAATTCGTCAATATTATTCTTCTTTAATGTTTCTCTAATTAATTCTATTATTTTAACTTTTTCTTCAAGAGATATGTTTGTACCTTTTAAAAATTTATCAGAAATTTTCACATATTCTTCTTCTGTAATTTTTTTTATTTCGAACAGATTATCTAAACTAACCTCATATATATTAGCTAATCTTATTGCTTCTGTTATACTCATATCTCTTCGATTTGTTTCCCAACTAGAAACTTTAGAACGGCTTATATCTAATTTTTCAGCTAACTGTTCTTGTGTGATCTTTTTACTTTTTCTTAATTTTTTCAATTTTTCTATTATTATATAGTCCATATATTTTGTCCCCTTAATTTTTTATAACATATCTCTTTTGATTTTTTTGTCGAAACTTGTCAATAAATATAAAAAACAAAATATTCTTGTAATTTTAAAATTACTTTCATATTTTGCTTTTTATCTGTATCAATTATTTCTTTTCATTAATTCTTCTACAACTTTATATGCTGCTGTATAAGGATTACAATTTTCATTATCTAATGCTTGTCCTAAATCTAAATGATGTTTTTCAACTTTTCTAGCATTTTTTATGGCATTATCTGTCTTGTCTCTTAAAACAGGATATGTATTCATACTTTTTGTATAGCCTTTTATTTTATCTTTTATATCATTTTGAACTTCCTCACTTGAATGGTATGTCTTCGTTGTATATTCAAAATGTAACATGTACCAATATTCAAACGTTGGAGTTGAAGTTATAAATTCAACTCCATTTTTTATCGCTAATGCTTTCGCTTTATCAATCTGACTTTGTTTATCTTGATTTACGTCCGTATCTAACACCACATAATATTTGTCTCCATCTTCTCTCCCAATTTCATTATCTATAAATTTTATTAAATCATTAACAATTCCAACTGGATCTGTGCTATTTCCTGTAGAAAATTTTATAATACATTTTCTACTATTAAAGTTTCTAAAGTAAATCTCTTCTGTTTTGTTTGCACCTTCACATCCTATTACTATAATAGGGTTTCGTTGCCTACTTTGTCGGTTTCTACCTCTTTGTTTAAATCCTTCTAATCTTCCCATAAGCTATTACCCATAGCTACAAAAGGAATTGCTCCATATCTTCCATTTAAATATCCTTTTTGTATATTCTCATTTTTTCTAACTGAGAAGTCATCAAGAGGATATAAAACAGTAGCCCCTTTCTGTGGATCTTTTTCTGCAAACCATATCTGATCTCTTCTAAATATATCTAAAGATAATAAATTTGTATCATGTGTATTAAATATTAACTGTGCATTTCCTTTATTAATTTGTGGGTTATGAAAGAATTTAATAATCATTTCTACTAAATTAGGATGCAAACTTCTTTCAATTTCATCTATTACTAATATTTTTCCATTCTCAAAAACATCTTTTAATATTGGTGCAAATGAAAATAGAATTTGTGTTCCTGAAGACTCATTATTAAAGTTTAATTCATAACTTTTCATATCGCCGTTATCATTAATAACTTCATGTGTCATTCTTATTTTTACATCTCTTTGTTTTTGTGGCAATATTTGTGAAGGAATATTAAAGTTTTTTAACAGCATTATCATATTACTATCTACATCACGTTCTTCGATTTCTACACTAAAGTCTTTTATTACAATGTCTGCTTCGTTTAATAATTTTAATGCAAATTTTTTTAGTTCTTCCCCTTCATCTTTGTTGTTATATGACTCTACAACAAAATCGTTTAATAACATTCCACCAGTATATGTGTCTATATTTTTTGCAAACCACAAATATGGTTCTTTTGTCTTATCATAATTCCATGTTGTTGCTGTAGCTAAAAACAATTTATTATCTATATTTTGTGTTTTTATAGCATTTAATTTTCCTTCATCTGCCTGTAGGAATTTATATTCATTTACATTAGTTCTTTCAAATATTCTTGTAGGCTTAGCTGTAAAATACTGATATAAATATTCTTCATATACTTTTTCTTTATCTGCTATAAATCCATATATATATTTCATTCCTTTTGCATAAAAAACAAATTCAAATTCACATGGTTCTAATTTAGTTTTTTCATCAAATGCAAATGGTTCCATTTCTGTTAATTTTTCTCCAACCTGTCTATTATTTGATTTTCTTATCATTAATATTGCTGCTGTAAATGCATTTATTAAATTTGTTTTTCCTGATGCATTTGCTCCATATATTGCTGTGCTCTTTAAAATTCTTTCATTTATATTGGGTATACTTATTATATTTTCTTCATTTTCTGTTCCTGTTGCTGCTTCCATACTAAAGGTTACTTTATCTTTAAATGACATGAAATTTTTAACACTAAATTCAACTAGCATCACTTACACCTCTCTTTATATATTATATGCTATTTTTATAAAAAAGTAAACTAATTTTAATAATATTTTTCCTATTTTTGAACTTTTTATTCATTTTTGTTTCAAATATTATTTAAATCATAATAAGCTACCTAGTTGATTTTTATAAAATTAAATATCGCATGCTAGAAATAACTCAACATATTTATAGCATACGATATTTATTACCATTCTCAGGTGTCCTTCTATCTTCATTGGCATAGTATCTTTTTAATTATTCTTTACACTTTTAAATTAAAGTCTTCTTCACTTACCTCATATGGAGTACCATCTGTTCTTGTATTCCACAAAAGTAATAATTCTTCCTTATTTTTTATAATTCTTTGAATTGCTTCTTTTTTCTTTTTAGAGTTCATTTTTCCTTCTATTACTTGTCCATTTATAATATTAACAATAATTTCCTCTCCTGAATAGCATACATGTATGTGTGGGTTATTATGTCTTCCCTGTTCATGCGTTTTCATTATATATTTTATTCCATTATATTGCTCTAACGCATCAAATCCACCACCAGGCTCCAATATAAAAGACAGGTCTATTTCTTGATTTTGTATATAATTTAAAATCATGTATACTGGTATGTCCAAATCATAAATTCGTACATATTTTTTATTTATAATTATATTAAATCTACTTTTTAAAAAATAGTCTTTAAATATTTCTTCTACACTATTATAATTAATATAATATTCTTTTAGTCCATTAATTAAAAAATTTAGTATTTGCCTTATTGTTGTTTTCTCATCATATTCAATTTCATATATATTTGTTAAGAATTGCATTTGTTCTTCATTAAGATATCGTTCCATTGATTTTATATCTTCTAAATCTATTATTTTTAATTTCACTTCTTTTTTACTTTGCATTGTTTCACCGTTTCCTTACATTTTAATGCAACTTGACTTATAACAGTTTTCACTGCTTTTTATTCTTTTTATCTTGCAATTATAGTAAATTCATTTGTTTATACTAAATTTTCTCTAACTGCTGATTCATTGTTACAAGTCATTCATAAAAATAATGATGTACTATACTAAATACTTTTTCCACCATCTACTAAATATATCGCTCCTGTCGTCCATAATGATTTATCTGACAATAAAAATTCTATTGTTGGGGCTAAATCTTTTTTGGCATCTCCAATTCTTCCTAATGGATATAATGGTGCTTTTTCTTCTGACCATTTATCATAACCTTCTTGTGTGTAGTCTCCGCTTGCTACATAAATATTTGTATATACTGCTGCTGGATTTACACTATTAACTCTTATATTATATTTTCCGAGTTCTTGTCCCATATATTTAGTTAACATATCAACCCCAGCTTTACTTGCACAATAAGCTATTGATCCTCCTGCCCTTTCTGATGACATAGAAGATATATTTACGACTGATGTATTTCTTCCTTTTTTCAATAATGGCAATAATGTTTTTGATAATAAGAATATTGCAGTTAAATTTATATTTATTGCATTATTCCACTCTTCTAAAGTTTGTTCTTCAATTCCACCTAATTTTATTATTCCAGCTGAATTTACTAATCCATCTAACTTTCCATATTTACTTTCTACTTCATTATATATTTTCCTACAATCTTCTTCTTTGCTAACATCTCCTTGTAAAAATATAACTTGATTAGCTTTTTCACCTAGTTTTTCTTTAGCAAGAGCTATATTTTTATTTCCTCTTGAAACTGAAATAATTTCATAATTTCCTTGCTCCAGTAAATATTCTATTGTTCCAAATCCAATTCCACTTGTTCCACCAGTTATTAAAACAACTTTTTTATTTTCCATTGCATAATTACCTCCACTTAATTTTCAATTATTTTCTTAATTATTCTAATATTCTAAGATGTACTCCATTATTATGGACACTTTCTAGAAATAACATTTTTTCTTTCTCTTACTCTATATTTTCAATAATATAATTGCAAATTTTCTTATGTCCATTATGGTTTGGATGTAATCCATCAATAAAATCTTCCTTTTTTAATACTTCTTGCATTGCAATATATTTAATTTTGTTATTCTTACATAATTTTTCTAATTCCACATCATAATTTAAAATTAACTCTAAATCTCTATCATATTCTGATATTATTTCATTGTCATAATATTTATTGGGTTTCCACAAAAATTTCTCATCGCTTTCTATTCTTGTTAATCCTAAAATTATCATATAACAACCATTATCTATAACACATTTAGCAATTTTTTCTATATTAATTTTGTATTGTTCAATACTATTCTTTTGGCTACCATTAAATTCTTGTGTATCATTGACTCCAATAGAAAGTATTACTATATTTGTAAATTCTTCATTTTTAAATAATTTCAATATACTATCAATTTTGGATAAAATATCAGTGCTTGTAGCTCCAGGAAATCCCGCAACATGAACATAATTACTGCATTCTTTTGTATCATCCTTTTTTACAATATAGTTTTTAAACATTGCAGCCCATCCACCACTTTCGAAATCTCCAATTCCATATGTAATACTATCGCCTATTATAATATAATTATTATTCATTTAAAACTTCCTCTCTTAACTTCTATCTAAAATTATTTATCCATTCCAAAACTAAAAAACTTACTTCTTTTTCTTTACCCACATAAAAATGATTTGTTTGATCTATGATTTTATATTTAAAATTATTACAATTTTTTGCTTTATCCTTTAGCAAATCTAAATGTAAATAATTATCTGTTTCTTCTGATCCTGAAAATGTTAATATTGGAACATCTATACTTTCAAATTGAAACCAATTATTCGAATTATCCATAACTGGTAAATTATCAAGATTTGAATCTTTTTTAAACCAATTATAATATGTTTGTGAACTCATATACATATAATTCTCAATTAAGTTACTAAGTATTTTTGTTGGATTTCCTTTATCTATATTGTCTTTTGCTTCATTAATAAGTTTCTTATAATCAGATTGTCGAAGTAATTGTAACCCTATCATGTCTGGTGCACTTGCAAGCACTAATCCCAAAATATTAGGATGTTTTTTATAATAGTAATAAATCAATTTATTACATCCATAACTATGCCCCATTAAGATATATCTTTTATATCCTAATTCTTTTGCTTTTTCAATTGCTAAATTGATATCTAAAATGCAATCTTCAAAAATTTCGTACATACATCCACATCTCTTATATGAGCCATCTTTCATTAATATATCATTCTCTATAGAATGACCTCTATTATGTTCATAAAGAAAACCTATACTATTTCTAGATAAAAGTTCTCCACATACGATAGCAAAATAATTATCTAATATTGTTTGGCACATACCATGTATAAATATTACACATATATCTTTTTTATCACTTTCAAAATGTATCATAGGTAATCTTAATCCATCATTGGTATAAACATCGTTAATAAATTCTACATTCATAAAATATAACTCCTTTTAATTGTTCCTTTACTGTTTTCCTCCCAAGCAATTTTTTGTTGCAATTAATATATCATAAATTCGTTAATTATTCCATAGTTTACATTTATTTTAGATTATATTGTTTATTGGAATAAAAATTATTATAGGAATGACTTTTGTGATGGTTTTGAGTTTAATCTTCAAATGTTTAAAAGAATAAAAGAGTAGTATAATTTTTCTCCTCTTTTATTGAATTTACTTTATTTTATCTTAAAATAATAAGTTGTTTGTATCAACACATTTACTATGTGTTAATCTGCATCTTTATTTCTTTTCAATTTTTCTTTTATTATTTAAAAAGTTTATATACTTGTCTTCTACCGTTTTCAATAAATTACTTGACTTTCTTTCTGAAAAATTATCTATTTCGTTTGCATCTATAATATTTTCTAATATTTCAAAAATTTTTGTCAATATGGTATCATCAATTTTATAGGATTGCAATGTTGCAAATATAATTTCTTTTTTGCTTGCATCTTTCTCATTATTTATATTTCCAAATGCTCTACCACCATATGTAAAAGATGTATGACTTATATAGTCAATTTTTCCTTCTTTTATAATCTTAAATATACTATTTACTTTTTCTTCATTATCCACATTTATTTTTAACAAATAAACTAAATCGTCAAATTTATATATATTATTATTTTCTAAATCTATATCTTCATTTTTACAAAATATTTTTCTTTCTTCATCATAATTGTAACTATCATATTTTTCAATCTCTTGTTGTATTCCTTCGTATCTATGAATCCCCATGTTCCAAGCAATACCTAAATTTAAGCCCATCCATCTTATATCATATGTATCTACTTCAGAAGAAATACTATACAATATTCCTTTTTTCAACATATTACTATAATTTCCTAGCATTAACATATGTTTTTCATAAAAAGCTTTTATCAATTCTCCTATTTGAATATCTTCTAAATATGATATTTCTCCTGTATAATTAGCTATATTAGTAATGAATATAGTAAAAAATAAATCTTTGTAATATTTCTCTTCAATTTTATAATTCTCAACAATTTCTACAAAAGCACTTATAGTTTTAGATAATACTCTTACATTTTTTACATTATTTTTATACCATATTTTATCAATACAACTTGCATTAGTTTCAAAAAAAACTTTTACTTTTTCTTTAATACCGTCCTCTATGGATAATTTATTATTTAAATTTCTTGTTGCCAAATCTAATGTAATTTTATATTTAGTATTAATTTTATAAAAAACACTTTCAATTTTACACTCAAATATATCATTAAAAAAATTTTTATCAATTTCTTCATTATTACATATAACAATTACTTTCATATTATATCGTTCTATTAATTCATTTATAATACCTGTAATAACATTAAATTTTTCTATATCAATATCTTCTTTTATTTTTTCTAATGAATTATCAAAATTTTTAAAAGAACTTTCAATTTCTTTAAATTCTTTATATAACTCGTTTAATGGTATCTTTTCAAAAGGATTTTGTCGTATGTTTTTTACTCTATACCAATCTCTATTATATCTACTTGAATAATTGGGGATATTTATTCTTTCTAGATCATCAAAAACAAAAATTGATTTTTCTTTTAAATCTTTAAATTCATAATCACTTTTAAGAGCATCTTCAAGTAATCCTCCAATAATAGGTATTTTATTCAAAATATTAATCATATATTTTCTAAAAGACTTATCTTGCTTTTCAAAAATATTTTTTAATTCCTGTAATACATCTTTCCTATCCTTCATTCCAAAACAAGAAATTCTATATACTTCTCTTCTTTCATATTTAAAATAATTTTTAAAAAATTCATCTACTGTATATGTTTTTCCCACTCCCCAATCACCTGTAATTACAAAACACTTTTTATCATCATTATTTAAATACTCAAATAAATTTCTATTAATTTCATCTGCTTTTTCTACTTTTTTTCTTTGTAAATACCTTTTCGAATAATAATATATTATTTTAAATGTAGCTATAATAAAAAATATAATAATATATAAATATATTATATTTTTTAAAGTTGGCAGTATCATAATATAAATGCCATTTACTTTTATTGCAATATTTTCATCTAATAACGCTACAATTATAGTTTTAATAAAATGTTTTGTACTTTCAAAATTATATATTAATAAAATGCTAATATTAATAATATTAAGTCCATTTATTATCTTTATTATTTTTTTACCTATACTTTTCATTTAATTACTCCTCACTTAGACATAAAAAAGCAAAATAATTAAACAACTATTTGTATATTAATTATTTTGCTTTCTTTAGTTTATTTTAAATCTAATTTAACTTCAACAACTTTATCAAAATCTTTTGCACCTATATGTGCATAGTAATTTCCACCATCAATATAGCATGATTCACATTTACAACATACTAGATCGTGTACACTTTTTGATTCTATAATATCTCCACAAACTAAACATTTAATTTTCATAATTTTATCCTTCTTCACGCTAAATTTATTCATTACTTGTTATCTTGTTATTTCTGAATACATTGATTGATTTACCATCTTTAGTTTTCCAGGTTAACCATCCATTATTAGCACTTCCAAGAACAACCCAACCTGCTGTACTAGGAGAATTACATTCAACATCTTTCATCAATATTCCATTTTCTATTATTGCCGTTCTTCTTGTTTCTGGCATCCAATCTTTATCACAAGGAAGACATCTACTACCTTTTAATACAATGAATTTACCATTATCAACTTTCATAGTTGCTTTTGCAGTTTGATTCCCATTACTTTTTTGAGAAATATAATATTCTCCATCAGGAACTAAAAATTTATTAGGATTATGTATGTTTTCTTGAATCTCATCTGTCGCTGTATTAAAAGATTCTTCTTTGCTTATTGACTTTGGAAAAATTTGTGTTCCCTCTAGTGATGAAAGTAATTGAACAACTAAATCTACATTTACAGCAAATAATTCTGTATTTTCTATATTGCTTTTTCTAAAAATCTCTTGTATAAGCGTTTCTTTTTCATCATAATCTTCTACTTCTATAGCAAATCTTCTTTTTAATCCTACAATTTGAACATAACCATTATGCTCCAAATTATACATACGTTGTTCGAAATTTTCTTTCCTTGTCTTTCCTATTTTTACAAGTCCATCCACTATAGTCGTCATACAATAAATTACTCCTCTTGCCATTTATATTCCTCCTCTTATTTATGCCAATTTTTCAGCATTCTCATTTATTTCTTCAATATCCTCTCGAATCTCTTTAAATAAATCCACATTATTTCCAAAAAGCTCATATACTTGTCCAACAGTATTAAAAGGTTGCTCTGTCAATTTTTCCATTTCTATAGTTCCATTTTTTACAACATAATCAACTAGTAATTTTACAAATTGTATTTGTTTCATGTTCAATCTGTTTTCATTTATGTATTTGTAAAAAATATCACTTGCAACACTTTTATCAAGTCCAACTATATTCCTTACTGCTTTTATTACATTTGTATCTCCAAATGTCTCTGCATATTCTTTGTTGCTTCCTAATTCTTCGAATAGTATTTTTTCTAAATTTTCTTTTTCTAATTCTGTCAATCTTATATTATGTCTTATTTTCCATATAATACTGTTTTCCAAATTACCCGTTAAGAATTTTTCTAGTTTCTTTCTGTAATTTATAAAATTATTTCCTGTACTTACATATACATATTCTTCATCAATATCATTTAAAGTATCTTCTATATCTATATATACAGGGGGTCTATTGTATGGATCTATAAATTGTATTAAATCTCTTAATTCTTTTCTAATTTCTTCTACTTTCCAGAAATCTGCTTCTTTCAAGTAATCTGTTTCTGCTACTTTTAAAATCAATTCTTGTTTTTCTTTTACTTGTGGTACTGTTCCTAATTTCTCTAATTCAGATACTGTTTCTATTATTGCATTCTCACATCTACTAGTTTTTTCTGTTCTAATTCTTTTTACTTGTAATTGATATAATAAATTGTCAAATCTTTTAGCAGATTCATTCTCATCTGATGCTATAAATAACGGAATTAAATTTTCTTTTATATCAGCTAAATCTATTGTAGATATATATATCCAATTATCTTTTTTAGAAAACTGTTCAATATAATGTACTTTTGCTTTTACTAAGAAACTTTCTTTATTTAGTTTGTTTATTTCGTCTATAAATTCTTGTATCAATTCTTCTCTATAATTTTTAAACGCTTCATCACTTTGGTATTTTAAATTTTGTAATTCTACAATTAAATCTAACTTATATCCATATATTCTTTCTGTCAAACTTATTTGTGTATTTGCCTCTATACCTTTTGGATTTTCAGAAAAGAATTCAAAATTCTTGCAATAGTCAAATATGTAGAATTCTTTTTTATCTTGTCCTATTCCAAATAAATCTTTACAAAGTCTTGTTCCTCTTCCTATCATTTGCCAAAATTTTATTTTCGATTTTATAGGTTTGAAAAAAACTAAATTTAATATTTCTGGTACATCAACACCTGTATCTAACATATCAACAGATACTGCAATTTGAGGGAAATCATCTTTTATGCTAAAATGTTCTATTAAGTTTTCGTTATACTTAACTTGATTATCTATTAATTTAGCAAATTCTCCTTTATACTCTGGATATAACTGGTTAAATATTTCTACTATTCTTTCAGCATGTCTGTGGTTTCTTGCAAATATAATAGTTTTTCCTAATTTATCTCCACCTTCTACTTTTAGTCCTTTTTCCATTAAAAGTTCTAACAATTTTTTTATGGTATCCCTATTAAATAACCAACTATTGATTGCTGTAGCATCTATTTCTTCTGGAATATTATCTTCATCATCTGCAAATGTATTTTCATATTCTTCTTTTTCTTCAGCACTTAATTCATTATATTTAATTCCTCTATCCATGAAATCTGTACTTGTTTTTATAGTATGATAGTCTACTAAATATCCTTCTTTTACTGCTCTTTCATATTCATAAGCAAATGTAGGTACATCATTTTCTATTTCAAAAAACCTATATGTATTTCTATCTACATCATTTCTTGGAGTCGCTGTTAATCCTACTACTAAACCATCGAAATAGTCAAATATAGCTTGATATTTTTTATATATACTTCTATGTGCTTCATCTACTATAATTAAATCAAAATGTCCTGGAGTAAATAATTTATTTCCTGTTTTACTTTTTGTATTGTCTATTGCATTTATCATTGTTTGATATGTTGAAAATACAATTCTTGAGTCTTCTGGATTGTCTATTGTACTTAATAAATTACAACAAGACATATTAGGCAATAACTTTGTAAAATTGTTTTTAGCTTGTTTTACTAAAACTGTTCTATCTGCTAAAAATAAGACATTTTTAACCCATTCTTTATCAGTTAATACATCTACTATTGAAATTGCTGTTCTTGTTTTTCCTGTTCCTGTTGCCATTACTAATAACGCTTTTCTATGTCCTTCTTCAAAAGCTTCACAAACACTTTTTATTGCTTCTAATTGATATTCTCTATTTGTTATTTTGTCATCTACAAATATATGCTCTAAACTTTGTCTGCCACTTCTTCTATTTATTAATAATTGTAATTCATCTTGTGTATAGAATCCTGCAACTTTTCTTGGTGGATAATTTACATCATCCCACATATATATTTCAAATCCATTTGTGTAATATATTACTGGTCTTTGATGATATTCTTGTTCAATACAATCCGCATATAATTTGGATTGATTTTGTCCAACCTTTGGATCTACACTTGTTCTTTTTGCTTCAACAACTGCAAGAGGCAAACCATTTTTACCAAATAATACATAATCTGCATATCCTTCTTGTTTATTATTTGGCATACCTTGCAATTTTAATTCTTCTTGTATATTAGTTTCAAAATCCCAGCCAGCAAGTTTTAACTCTAAATCAATATATTTCTTTCTTGTTTCATATTCTGATATATCTTTAACATTAAATGCATAATTTTTCTTTTTGTTTTCTCTTGTTTGAGTTAGCTTTTTCCTTAATTCTTCATTTTCTTTTCTTGTTTCTTCTAACTTTTTGTCTTTTGCTTCTAATTCTTGATATAAAGTTTCTCTTTCTTTTACTGCTAATACATTTATAGTTTGTTTAGGCAAAATATTTTCGTCAAATTCTTTTTCTTCAAAATTATCCGAATAACAATATGCTATCCAACAAGTAAAATTATATAAATATCTTAAAGAAAGTATTGCTTCTTCTCTTGATATTTTTTTATTATTATGTACTGCAAAATTTCCTAATTTTATAACATATTCAATTTGCTTTAATAATTTTTCATCTATTATATTTTTAAATGTTATATCATGAACTAATGCTGACAAATTATCATTGTAAGGAATTCTTAAATCATTATCATTTGCATATAGCCATTTTACTGCTAGTTCTAATGCTCTTCTACTTAATATGCTACATGTTATTGTATTTAATCCTATTCCATTTTCTGCTTCACAACATGCTTCTGAAAAATTATTAAATATTTTATTTTGTTTTAAAAAATCAAAATTTGACATATTTTACTCCTCTAAATCGAACTTCTAAATATTTTCTTTAAAATTCTTTCTGTAGTTTCTGTTGGCTGTACTAACATCTTCATTTCTAATTGCCATAATAAATTCATTGTAAGATATAATAAGACTTCATATGTTCCATTAAAATTTTCTGTAATAATATATTTTTTATGTGCTATATTATTTCTTATATCCATTCCTTCTTCTATAATAAATCCATCTTTTTCCTCATTGTCATGATATAAATAATATTTTAACCATCTATACAATGTTTGTCCTAACATATTTCTCAAATTTTTATTATAATTTTCATCAAATATATCCTTCAAAGTACAATTCTCTACATATATATTTCTATTTAAACATGCTTTAATAAATATATCTCTTAAAATTTTTTCTAAAAAGTTAATTAAATAAAAACTATTCACATAAGAATCAAATTTAATATTTTCTTTACTTTCAATGTGTCTCTTAATTGTTAACACAATATTTTTTGACTCTTGCTTATATGTATCAATATTTTCTTTTTCAAAAATAATATATACATATATATCTTTAATTAAGTTTGATATTATTTCTTCTAATTTATTGTATTCACAATTTTTAATATAACTATAAAAAAAGACACTCATTGTTGTTTTTAAATATATATTTTCAAAACACATTTTTTTAAAGGGACGATAATAACTATGACAATTAGTTATTAATATATCTGTTATGGGTGGTTTTATCTCTTCCAATCTATTAAGTAGTATTTCATATCTATTTTTATTTTTTGTTAAAAAGCATCTAATTAATTTGATTTTTTCATCTACATTAATATCTTGCATCATTTTGTCTATTTTATTATATTCTTCTGTCATATCTATTTTATTTTCAATTTTTATCCCATTCTTTTCTATATATTTTAATTTTTCTTTTAGAAGTAACTTATATTTTTCTTTTAATTTAGTTACTCTTACATCTTTTAATTCTTCTAATAAATATATTAATTGTAAATACTCTTCTGTCTTTCGATAAATATCTTGTTGACACTCTATAGATTCAATTAGATTTTCTATAATTTTAGAATAATATTTATTATTTTTTAATTCATTTTTATTTTTTCTAATAAAAACAAGTAGTTTTCCTAACCTAAATTCAACTAATTTTCCTATTACTTGTTTTTTGTATAAAGTTTTAAAAATTGTATTTTTATTCTTATAATAAAAATAATCTATTTTATCGAAAAAATCTACTGGATATACCTTAAATATTTGAGAAATACTAACTTGTTTTATGTTTTTATTTTTTATCTCGTCAATCATTTCTTGAATCAAAATAATTTGCAATTGGGTATTTTTAGTTAATTTTCTAATATGTAAATAATTTTCTTCTATATACTTTACTATGGGTTTTACTTCATATTTATTCAATACAACTTTGGTTATAAATTCTTTTAATTCATTAATTTCATTTTGATTATCTACAATTTCTAATATATATTTACATACCGCATAATCTATTAGATCATCTGCACTAAAATTTGTAATTTTCTTTTGTTTAAAATATTTTATAATGGCTTTACTTGAATCCCTTAATCTTTTGACTACTAAATGATGTCTCCTTTTATATAAAACATCAAAAATTAGACTATTATTAATTTTAGTATCAAATATATTCATTTTACTCTCCAAAATATTTATTCATTAAACTATCTTGTAATTCTTCTGTATCTTTTAAACTTTTTTCTATTATAAGTTTCTGATTATTTATTTGTTTTACGAACTTAATAAATTGATTTTGCATTTCTAATGGAGGAATTATAATTGGAAATTTTTCTATTACTTTTTTACTTAATGCTCTTTTATCCGTTCCCCCATTGCTTTCTCTCCTTATATATAATTGATAATCTTCTAAATTTAATAATATATTTAAAAATTCACTATCTATTTCATTTTTTACTCGAATTCTCATTATATTATTACTATAATTTGCTTTATTATTCTCTCCTAAATAAATAGCAACTCTACCTAAACTACTTTCCTTTGTGTAATACCTTCCTATCTTTGTTATCAATAAATCTCCTTTTTTTAAAGATGTGTCTATGTATTTTTTATTAATTTCTTCTGAAACATATACAGAATCTTCTAATCTAAACTCATTTCTCCAAACATTTTGAATTCTTAAAAATAGTACTTTTTCTTCTTTTTGATAATACTTTGGTGGAATATTTGTGCCATCATAAATCGATTCAGCTACTTCTCCTAATTTTTTTATTTTCCATTTTGAATTGTCAAATGGATTTCCAAACATCTGTATAAACTGTGATTTAATAAATTCATCAAATACTTCTATCTGTTTTTTTCTTAAGTCTATTATTTCTTCTAATTTATTTAATTTATTTACAATTTTTTCTTGTTCAGATATTTCATACAAGTTAAATAGCACATTTTTTAAGTATCCAATTGAAATATTAGGTTGTGCTCCACCAATTCCAGCATTAACAAATTTTTCTTTATTACTTTTAAAAAAGTAATATAAATATTCTGGAATCACTTTATTATTTTTTACAAAAGCTGCACAAGCCTGATTAGTACATGCTTTTATATTTAATATGGATGTTTCACCTATCGTTGCTCCATACATAGCAATTAAAACAGTCCCTGAATTATACATTTTGGTTGAAGAATTATATAATCCTTTATCTGTTATTTTTTCTTCTGTTTCTTCTATATATTTTTTCTTTATGTCTCCTGTTTTCACCCAATTTATAGTACCTCCACTATAATACTCTAAATTTTTTCTAGAAGGTGTCCCCCCAGATGAAATACTATAAATATCACCTAATCTTACTTTTTTCATTACATCATTTCCTCCAACTCTTTCAATTTTTGTTGGATTTCATCTTCCATATCAATCACTCTTTTTAAAATAACCTCTGGCTTTTCATATTCTTTCTTTTCTATAACTATTTCTTTATATTTATTAATAGATAAATCATAATCATTTTCTACTATTTCTTCCTTTGTTACAAAGAATGACTTTTCTGTTCTTTTTCTGTTTTGTTCTTCTTCTGATTCTCTATTATTAAACCTTTTTATAATATCTGGAATATCATTTTCTTTTACTGGTTGTCTTTGGTCATCTAAACTAAATCCGTCTGCTGTCATATCATAAAACCAAACTTTATCTGTTCCACCTTGTGTTGTTTTGGTAAATATCATAATTGCTGTTGATACTCCTGCATAAGGTTTAAATACTCCACTTGGCATTGATATTATTGCTTCTAATTTATGATTTTCTATTATTTCTTTTCTAATTGCTTTATGAGCAT
>ERZ1643251.536-NODE-536-length-53475-cov-7.182460_pt1 | contig 53475 bp, 59 predicted proteins | sample MGYA00579261_ERZ1643251 | MGnify/ENA primary metagenome ERZ1643251 (study PRJEB29033, sample SAMEA4952267) | chicken gut metagenome | biome: Broiler Chicken; feature: Gastrointestinal Tract; material: Caecum | place: Ireland | collected 2018 | study: Broiler...
AGAACTCGAGACTCTGAAGAGTCTGTGCCCCAAGGGTTCCGCGCTCCAGCGCTCTCTGCAGATGGCCACCATTGCTGCACCTATCCCGCTCTCTGTTAAGACCTGGAGAGCTGCCTGCAACTTCGCGGACAACTATTCTACCAACAGCATCAAAGAGCCTCTCTCTTGGGTCGAGCGCCTGAAGAGCAATGCTGACCGCCTGCTGCATGCATGGAACGGCAATGAGCTGCTGTACAACACCATTCTGGCCAATCCTGCCTATCCCTTTGCGTTCTCGTTTGACGAATGCGAATTCAGCAGATGGTACGAGCTGGCCAGCGACCGCGTCACACTTCTGTTGTTCATCAAGCAGCTCAATGAGAGTGAGCGCCGCAGCATTGAGCAGTATCTTCGTGACATCCCTGATGAGATGGATCTCCGCCAATCTATTAGCTACGCGTGTGACCAGCTGGAAGCTGCCCATATGCCTGACGTGCCGCGTGCATGGCGCGAGATTACCTTCAAGACCACCGGTGATGAGGAGGGCTGGATCTAATGTACTACTGCTTGACTTGTGAGAGTCTGTTCGAGGAGCCTGCGGAGCGCTATGACCCGGTGGATCCTTCCCGTACTGAGCTTGTGTGCCCGAACTGCGCAAGTATTGACTACGTAGACGAGGAGGAGCTTGACTGATGTGGATTCATTATATCGTTAACGTAGGTACTGGTGAGGCTACCAATGACATCCATGTGGATGATGGTGCCACCGATGCCGAGATTGCTGAGGCTATCCTCGACGATCTGTACGATGCCCATTATATCAAGATCCCTGATGATCAGTACTGAGAGGAGCTTGACCAATGAAAATCCTGGAGATTGTTAAGATCAATAACCGGTTCGGTTTCGTAGTTGACGAGGCCGCGCCGCTGGTCTACCACGAAGAGATTGTGTTTGACCAAGCGTTCAAGCGCCACGAGCGTATGCTCATTGGTGAATCTACTGATGGCCGTATGGACTTCCTAGTGCACGAAGACTACGGCAGCATGAAGGCCTTCGCCGGCCGTGAGCTTACCATTCAGATGGAGGACGGGACCCAGCGCACCATCAAAGATGTATGGTGGTCTGCAGGCGCCTCGGCCTGGTCTGCTGAGCATGGTGTTGAGCTGCATGACTTCAGCTACGGCACGCTTGATGGCATGATTGACTGCTGCGTGTTCTACGCAAGCGTCATGCGGGCTGAGCGCCTTCAGGAACTCATCAACGAGTTCTACGAGACGCACCCTGACTACACTCCGTGGGACCACGACGCCTGGCACGAGCACTGCAGCGCCCTCCGCAAAGCAAATACCAGAAAGGAGAAGAATTGATGAACCGTTACAAATGCCCGACCTGTGGCTTTGGGTACTCTGGCCCTGTGAAGCCGCTTAGCTGCCCTGTCTGTAACAATGAGATGCTTAGCTACGCTGACTACAAACAACAAGCTTCTTCCCAGCAAGACTGCATGTATACCTGTACTAGATGCGGCGCAAAGCTTACTGAAGCTGACGTGCGCCAGAACAGCTACACCTGTCATCTCTGCGGCGGCACTAGTCTCACGTTCCCAGTAGTTAAAGCTATCAGTGATTCTACCTGGCTTACTGACGTGTCTGAGACCAAGGCGTGGGACATGGACGAAGAGGATGCCCTGGTAGACCGCGAGGCCTTCGTCCACAACCTCGGCGTGCTGCTCACCCAGACGCGAGAGGATGTAGTCAAATGCGAGCTGGTAGACAGAGGCGACACGGTGGTCATCACATTCAAAGGCGGCGGCACACGTATTGTAAATGTACATGCTGATAGCTACGCCGCTATTATCCGCGACGTCATGAAGCGCGTTTAAGGAGGTACAACATGAACGAAGAAACTTTCAAAAGGGCCAGTGAGATTCAGGTTACGCTGCGGCGCATCGACAAAGTCATAGAGGCAGCCAGTGAGCGAGGCAGTATGGTTATCAACAGTGAACACTTCTCTATCAAGCATCCTCTCGGCGCCGCCGTGCTCGCTGAGGTGGAGAAGTACAAGCTGCAGCTTACTGACGAGTTCAACAATCTGTAAGGAGGTAGTTATGCTCATTATCTGTCCTAAGTGTCACAAGCACATCGACGTCTCTCCTATCCTGCCACTCGGCACTGAGTTGACGTGTGGTAGCTGTGGTACTACCTACGATCTCATGACTGCTATCGCAGAGCTGCGCAACGCCCGCCCCACCAATCACACAGTCTTTGTACATGGGGCTTTCGTCTATGTGTGTACCGACTGTGCAGCGCACACCACGATGATGCTTGACATGGGTGTAGAAGAGATGTGCAACCCGCGTCTGGTCTCTGGCAAGTCGCAGCGCTCCCACAAACCCTCGCCCTTCACCATCAAGTGTCCTCAGTGCGGGGGCTTCGCCACTCATACGCAAACCGTGTGGTTCGAAGCCCCGCGGCCCCTCGCTGCCGGGCGCAATGTGTTCCTGTATGATCCTGACCACAACTGTGGACGCGCTGTCTACAACTGGCAACCTGATGAAGGAGGTAAAAGCAATGCCTGACTACAAGTATATTTGTCTTGACTGTGGCTACCAGTTCGATGAGCCTCGCAAGTACACTGAGACCCATGGCCTCGACTCCCCGCCCTACGAGCATATGAGCTGCTGCCCGGTCTGCGGTGGTAGCTACGACGAGGCTGTCGAGTGCAGCGACTGCGGCGAGGTGGTGCCTATGTCTGAGGCTCAGGAGCTGCATAACGGCGACTGGCTCTGCGAGAGCTGCTACGATGACTGAGGGGTGTGACGAATGTATGCTACAATCCCGCACTCCGCATACCATCGGGCCTTCAGCGGTAGCATCGAAAGCGACAAGGACCTACGCATAGCCTTTGAGTGTCTGCAGTATGCACATAGCTACGCTCACTTCCTTGTGACCACCAAGCGCACGCCGCCAGGTATGACCGTCACCACAGCTACCAAGCAAGTCAAGCAACACATTCGCTCCAGGATCCAAGAGTACTACAACACCCGCAACCGCTTCTCCGTCCAGTATCTCTGCAGAGACAAGGAGCTTGTGCTCTACAGGGTAACCTTCAACTCTCGCTACTCACGAGAGGACGCCGCAGGAATGCTGTATGGCTCGTGGGACAGGCTGCTGCCTCCCGGCCGCACCGTGCGTGTCAAGTGGGCCAAGCACGCCACCCCGCCGCAGCACACCGCCTACGTGTGGATCTACGATCCCTACTATCGTATCAAGCACTTCATCGACTGATAACTGACCACTGACAACTACTCACTAAGCGAAAGGAGCTACTCACATGTCTGATTACACCACGCCCATCCTGTATATGCTCAAGCGACCCGGCACCCCGCGACCCTGGCTCATGTCCGAGACGCCGGCCCTCTTCTCGCTGGCCAACATCGGTAGCTACAACCAGCGACTGGTCAACCAGCTGCTGTCTGTGTGTCGCGAGATGTCCCAGCGCGTCGCGTTCCTGCCTCTCCTCACCCTGCCCAGCCTGAAGAGCATGGAGCACCAGGAAACCCTCTACGCGAACAGCGAGCCTTGCTACACCACGACCACGCTTGAGTGCGAGGACTTCGCAGCCCGTCAGCCCAGCGCCGCCGAGACTCAAGTGGTCAACGAAGCTATCGCTGCCATCCAGTACTACCAGGCTGTCCCTCTGTTGAGCCTCACCTTCACTATCCGCATGCTGAACCGGGCCATGGAGGAGCTGGAGGTCTGCTCAGACGCAAGCGAGTGCCTCGAAGCGGAGACGGACACCTACGGCAAGGCTGTCTGGCGTAGCTCTTCTGAGACTGCTGTCTACAATGGTTTGTCTGCTGATTCTACCGAGTACTGGGCGGCTATTGATCTTCTCCAGGCGTCCATCCACGCCTACGCAGCAGATAAGGAGCTCACGCTGGAGGTCTGATGCTGCTGCTACGCCTCACTTCTCCGTTATGGTATACAAACCGCGCTCCGCGTGATATAATATACGTATAATAAGAGAGCGGTGAGTGTCGCAGGAACCCATCGCCTACCTTGAAAGGAGCTACCACAATGCATCAGAAACCCCACGAGACTTTCCTGAACGTCCTGGCTACCATCATCTTTGGCATTCCGCTCTTCATTTTCTACACCCTCAAGCTCATATTCACGTGGCTGAGCTACACGCCACTGTTCTGGTGGATGGCGAAGCACCCCAACTACACCAACAGTGTCAAGAATACCAGTGGCTACTGGATCATGATGGCTGGCTTCATCATTACGATGCTCGTTGCAGGTGCTATGTGCTCGTGGTACCATCTCCACTGCTTATAATTATTCGTCCCATTCGCATAAAGATTCAAAATCTACACCGTCTGCTGTGAGATCACGGCAGGCGGTGTATTTTTCTGCCTTAATCACCCATCTACACAGCGGTTTGGGTAGCAGTGCGGCAGCGCGGGTACGAAAATACACCTCTACTCTGGTATGCGGCGCCGCCGCGACCCGGCACTTACTGAAAAAGTCGTACGAATGGTTGTACGAGCGCCCGGCCGGCCATAAATCTGTAGGCTGTAAATCTGTAAAATCTGTAAAATCTGTAAGTTCTGTAGACTTTCGGGGATATATAGGGTTTTGTAAAATGGGAGACTTCTGCATGTGAGTCTACCATGAATAAGTATGAAAATCTACTCACTCTCTGTATCAATCAATCTATGTATAAGTATTCATATTTATAACTATATTTATATAAGTATATTTATATCTATTATATTATATGTATTATTATATCTATATTTATATAGGTATTTATATATACTAAAAATATTTAATTTAATGAATTAAATTATTAAATACAAATCATAATAGGAATAGGAAGAGTAGTCAGATCAGAGATGAGAATGGAACAAGATGCATTGGCAGTTTCACGGGTCTTCAAAAACCCTATATATACCCGGAAGTTCACAGAATTTACAGAATTTACAGATTTTACAACATTACAGACTTACAGATTTTTGGTCGACCGGAGTCGTACAATTTCAGTCCCGGGGCCCACCCGCGCGCGCACGCGCACGGGAAGGGCGGGGCGGCGACACTGTGGTGAGTCGAGGCGGCGGGGCCTGTGAGATTCGTTGCGGCGGCACGGCAGGGCGGAGTTGCTGGGGGCGAGGGCAGGTCGGCTGCACAGTAGTTCAAGAGTGTCGCCAGTTGGTTGGAGCGGGGCGGGCTTGCGGAGTTGTTGGGAGGCGGGGCCACGCGCACGCGCGCATGCAGAGTCAATTGACCTTATAACAAAAAGTGCTTATTTTTGGCATCAATCCGGCTGTACGGCTTGGATCCGTAAGGCCTGGCGGTGGCGCGGGAGTGCGGGGTCGTCGACTTACAGTGATGCGGCCTGGCGGTGGCGAGGGAGCGCAGGGTCGTCGACTCACAGCAGCGAGGCGTCAGCATTTCCTGACACGCATTGGCCGATTAAGCAAGTGAGTAGATTGGTTTTATGGGCTGCCGGCTGCCGGCGCCGCCGCGACCCGGTGCTGAGGGCAAAAAGAAAAGCCCCACACCTTTCGGTGCAGGGCTGCGGGGTCGCGGGTATGCGGTTACGGCTCGACGTACATGTGCTCGAGATCAAACTGGTAGATGCGCTCGAGCGCGTCGATGTTACCATCGATGGCATGGTTGAGCAAGATGGACACAGAGCTGTAGGCCTTCCGCTCCGCGTCGGTTCGCCAGGTTTGCTGGGCGCGGACAGTGTAGACATTCATGAGACGCAGCAGGGCTTCGAGGCGGCGCTGCTCAGTCGGTTTCTTGTTAAACATGGTAGCCTCCTTTTATGGAGCGGGACCCAGGCGGACCCAGGTCCCGCAGTTCTACTTACCCGAGCTTCTTCATCAGTTCCAGGATCTCGGTGGGCACGTCGCCCTCGATCTTGGACAGAGCCTCGCGGAGCTCGTCGACCTTGATGGACTTGACGGCAGCCTTGGTGGCTACCCGCGCCGTAGGGCGCAGGGCGTTGAGACGCTCAATCTCGGCCTCGACCTGGGCCAGCTCCTCAGTAGCACCGTCGACGCCGGCCTCAGCCAGCTTCTTGACACGGCACTTCTTGGACTGCAGCGACTTGACCTTCCGGACAATGGCGTCCTGGTCACCAGCAAGGGCGTCAAAGTCCACCTCGGCGGCACCGCGGGCGCCGGTGTACGGCTTACCCATGGCCTGGCGAACCATCAGCTCGGCATACATCGCCGCCACATAGTTGCGGCAGTTGAGTATGGAGCTACCGATACCCTTCTTCTTGCACTTGGACCGGTCGGAGCGACGGGACTCCAGCAGGCGCTTGAGCTCGTCCTCGTCGGCACCGTCCAACACAGTGGCGTCGGCCTCCACGTTGGCGATGATGCCGGTCTTCTCGAACAGGTCCAGCAGGTCCGCCGGGTCGCCCGCCATCATCTTGTTGGCCAGCTCGTGGAACTCGGGATTGGCAGAGGCCGTTTTAATGGTCTCGGTAGCCCGCTCGGTGGCACGGCTGTTCAATTCGACGGTGTGGTTCAGACGGCGACTGGTCGCGGTGGTGCTGTCGGTCTGGGCGCTGAGCATCTCGAACGGATTGGTGGTGGTAGTCTTTTTCATGGTAGTACTCCTTTCAGTACGTTCAAAATCTACTACCGTCCGTATTGACGGCAGACCGCAGTGGCCTGGTGCGACGCCGCATGGTCAAGCCACTCGGGTCTACCGTCAAGTCCATTCGTTCGTTCCGTATTGACTTATCAAGGTGCACGTCGCGTCTCGTGCGACTCGCGCGTCACGCGCGACTCACGCGGGCTGGGCGCCCGTCGCGTCCCGTATAATCACCGCCTTTCTTTATCTTGATTATATTATACTGTGGAGCTTGCGGTGTGTATACCTTATTTTGATTTTCTGCCGGTAGCTGCAGCTACGCGGATCATATCCGACATGGCCGGGACGTTTTATGCGCTGCAGCGCGGAGCCGAGGGCCCTGGCTGGAAGCGCGCTTTTATGTGCGATCCGGTGCCGCGGAGTAGGGCTGACTGGATACGTGCGATACCGCGCGGCGGCCATGCCCGGCCGGAACGGGACCGCGCCGCGGAGTAAAAAGAAAAGGGGTATACTGATTTTACTCAGCATACCCCTGATCTTCGACTCGGTATTCTAGTTAGTAGTATTTTACACGATGAGCAGCATCAAGTACTCAATGCACTTGTCAATCCATCCAGGAATAGGATGCACATACCCGCAGTCTTCCTTCCACTGCTCGAGCACACCAATATAGTGCATGGGTTCGCAGGCAAGCTCAGCAGTATCGTAGTCACCATTGGGATCGTTACGCTGCATCATCGTAGCAACATAGTCAAGCTCTTTCTTGAACATGACATATTTCTTAATCTCAGCATTCATAGTAGTACTCCTTTATATTCAATGTTAGTTTGTGCTGGTACTCTCACTCCCAGCGTATTCTCTGTCAGTAGTTACTTGCTTACTTCAGATTCTTGAGAACCTGGGCAATCGCAGCCTTATCAGCCTTGGTCAGACGACCGCTCTCGAGCTGCTTGATCAGCTTGTCAAGCTCGCCATTGTCCGCACTCTGCTTGTTGGCCTTCTTAGCCTCACTGAATCGCTGGCTAGCGGCCTTGTACCGGGCCATGAAGTCATCCATATCCTCGATCCGCTCAGGATACTTAGTCTTGGCACTCGCCATGTTATCCCGAATGGACTGCAGGGTACGCACGTCGCTCAGAGGCACCGCCATGATCTCTTCCAGAGACCAGGTCCAGTAGGCCTTACCGGCCTTGTTCTGCCGGGTAGCCACAGTGGCCTTACCGACGAGACCGTCCAGGAAGCTGGACATGAGCTCAATGCGAGTAAGGTCCTTGAACTTGGTGGGAGTATCAGGGCGCTTCTTGGTGTTGCACAGGGCACTGCTCAGGTTGTGCTTCATGACCTTCAGCACGGGAACGATGTCCCCATTGTACATCTGGTCGGCGCAGTCCTGGATCAGCTTCAGCATGCTGCCATCCTCGATGGCATTCTGCAGCTGGTTAACCTGCACGGGCTCATTGTTCACCATGATGGTGCCAATGTGGTAGTTAGCCTTGATAGCGTTCCAGCTCAGGTTCTCGGTAATCTTGTTAGTAGACATAATAGTACTCCTTTCATTTGTAAAGACATTTGGTAGTTTTATTGGTACTTACGGGTATACGCTAGTTCATAGCTTATAGGCCTCACCTCCTTTAGAGTACCTACTACCAGAATACCGAGTCTTCAATATTTAGTTGTCAAGGTGCAGTTGGGACTTGATAACTGAATACCAGGTGCCAGCCTCAAACCTCCTTTAGTTAATCTTTAGTAATCCGCAATTAGTAACGATCATCAGGTAGGATGTCGTGCTTAATCAGCCAAGGAACAAGGACAGTATCCCAGATTCTTCTACCGATACGCGTATCTTCAAAGAACCAGCAACAAACAACGCATGGAGCGAACATAGCAGCGAGAATACCAACGTAGAGCATGAAGTCAACAAACATTTCCATAGTAATCTTGGCTGGCACCCAGTATTCAGTTATCAAGGTCCCGATAGGCAATCCTGACTACGCGTGCCGTACAGCTAAAGATTGTAGCACGCGCGCGTGTGTATTCCCTATATGCTTAGCGCCGCGGCTCTTGCTAGCTGAATTCAAAAGCTAAAGATTGTAGATAATCAGCCTACCAACACTCTCGCTCTACAACACGAAAATACTTTATAAAAAGTTCGTCAGAACTGGTCACATTTGCCACGCGCACGCGTATAATATAATGTAAGGATAATAATGAGAGGAGGCGACGAGGTGAAGAAAGTTGATAAGCCAGTAGAACCAGTCAAGCCCGATCCATTCTGGCCTACTGGCGCCGTACCAGATCACTTGAGCCCTGCACAGATGGCTGATACGAAAGTATCAGAATTCGTAGGAGTAGATCCATGGACCTGTGTCAAGTGTGGCACGCATTTGAATAAGAGCAGCGAGAACCCCGACTACTGCGTAGAATGCTGGAAGAAGGAAGCCAACAACACTGCCCTGGCCAGAAAAGTGAACAGTAGCTGGATGGAAGACAGCGACGCGCTAGGTCTGGCATACTTCGAACGGCAGCCAGAAGAAACCGACACGGAGTGGATGATATGGGAGCGCTACCGCAGCCACTACCCTATGAAGCTACCCACCTGGAGTGAGCTGGCCAAAGAATGTGGGTGCTCAGTAGGTCTCGTAACGCGTACGGCCCAGAAATGGAGCTTCAAGGTGCGCCTGCAATCGTGGGCGCGGTATACCGACGACTCTATGATGGAGGAGCGCGCGGCGGCTATCAAGGAGATGAATGCTCGCCAGGTAGGTATGGCTAAGACGCTCCAAGAGAAGCTAAAGACTGCGATAGACAGCATAGATCCTGTGCTGCTGCGGCCCGGTGAGATTGTGCAGCTGCTTAAGGTGTCTGCTGAGTTGGAGCGCCGCATCGTCACCGCCACACCTGAGAAGGTCGAGGGTACGTCTGCTGATGTGAAGCAGCGCCAGAACAACCTGACCAAGCCAGAAGACATGAATGAGATCGTGAGCATCTTGGCAAAGACTGGTGTGCTGCCTGGTCAGGGCATCGCGGTAGAGCAGACTACCACTACACGTATTGTAGCTAAGGGCGAAGAGGAAGGGAGCGTAGTTATCATTGAGCCAGATCAGACTTAACTATAAGCCACGGCTGTATGAATGTAGCTGCTGTCATCAGCTGAAACCCGCCAGTGAGTTCTACAAGCAGAGCTACACTGGTGCGTTGAACAGCCAGTGTAAGACGTGTGTCAACGTCAAGCGCTCTGTCGTGCGCCACAAAGACAAGCACGGCAAGTTCGTGTCTAAGGAGAAGCGGCGCAACATGGAGGAGGTCAACTATGGGCTCAATGACTGGCGAGATGCAATGCTTCATTTCCACGGGGAGTGTGCGTATTGTGGTAGACCCGAGGGTCGCGCTAAGGCTGACAAGTTCGACAGAGAGCATTTCGTTCCGTTGTCTCGTGGGGGACGAACTGAAAGGAGTAATATCGGACCTGCCTGTAGAAAGTGTAATCGAGGCCGCGGTAACAAGCCGTTGTTTGAGTGGTTTCGTGAGCAACCGTTTTGGAGTCGTGAGCGTGAGCAACGAATCGTTAAGTGGATCGGCGAGGAGGCTGCTAAGCTCGAAGGATATGACAAGGAGGAAGTAATATGACAAAGTATGTTGCTGCACTGTATGCGCTATGCGACGCATGTGGTGTGGAGGTGCCGACCAACGTCCGCAATGACCAGAACCTCACCATTCGTCTGGCGTACATGTGCGCAGAGAAGATTGATGAGTTGGAAGGTGGCGTAGATACGTCTGACGCCACTGCTACTGCGGCCGACATTAAGACCAGCAAGACTGCCTATGCAAAGGGCCACAAGCTCATCGGCACCTTTGATGGTGTGTCTACTGCTGACGCCAATGCCACTGCAGCTGACATTAAGACCGGCAAGACCGCTTACGTCGCTGGTGAGAAGGTCACTGGTGAGTTTGCAGGTGTGGACTCTGCGGATGCCAACGCAACCGCGGCTGACATCAAGACCGGTAAGACTGCCTACGTGAACAATAAAAAGGTGACAGGCACGTTTGCAGGTGTAGATTCTGCAGACGCCACTGCTACTGCGGCTGACATTAAGGCCAGCAAGACGGCCTACGTGAACAACGTAAAGGTCACTGGCACCTCTACTGCTGTGGAGACCGGCGACGCGACCGCTACTGCAGCAGATATTGCCGCTGGTAAGACCGCCTACGTCAACGGTCAGAAGATTACCGGCACCGGTACTCTCCAGCCCGCTGGCTAAACATCTATGCGCTCACGACTCAGTAGAATGATAAGCTGCGTAGCTGACCGTTATTAGTAAGGAGGTGGTAAAAGTGGCCCCGCTTAATCTTGAAAACCTGTCTGCAGAGCAGCTGCGTGAGCTGCAAGGCGCGCTCACGCCTAAGTGGAATAAGTACATACCCATAACACCTACGGCAAAGCAGACGGCAGCTCTATTGATGACTAATGTCAAAGAGCTCTTGTACGGCGGGGCTGCATAGTCCAGGGGGCGGTAAAAGTGTATACCTCCTGGCGGCGGCCCTGCAATATGTAGATTGCCCCGGCTACTCTGCTATACTGTTCAGAAAGACATTCTCTGACCTTATGCTACCTGGTGCATTGATACCCATGTCTCAAGAGTGGCTACAGCCGTTCATCAAACGGGGCGAGGTCAAGTGGCAGGACAAAGAGAAACGCTACACTTTCCTTGAGTCCGGTGCCACTCTTAGCTTTGGGTACCTCGATGCACGCGGTGATGAGCTACGTTATCAAGGTGCCCAGTTTCAGTTCGTAGGCATGGACGAGTGTACGCACATTGCACCAGAGGCCTATAGATACCTGTTCTCTCGTATGAGACGTACAAAAGGCATTCAGGGCGACATCCCGCTGCGTTTTAGAGCAGCCTGTAACCCTGGCGGTCAGTTTGGTGACTACTATTATGACCGGTTCTTTGTAGACAACCTTGACGAGAATGGCAAACCTCGTAGATTCTTCTTGCAGGCAGGTCTCAAGGACAACCCGCATCTGGACGCCGAGGCCTACCGCGAGGCTCTTGCAGAGCTGGATCCTATCACGCGTGCCCAGCTCGAAGATGGTAACTGGGAAATTCGTCCAAAAGGCGACCTTTTTGACAAGGGCTGGATACTTCCAATCAACTATCTAGAGATACCAGCACACACCAGATGGGTTAGATTCTGGGATCTTGCAGCCATTGATCCAAAGTATCGTAAGAACAAGCACAATAAGCAGGCTCCTGACTGGACAATCGGCTTTAAGCTGGGCATGGCAGATGGCTGCTACTACGTTGGAGACATCATTAAGGTCCAAAAGAGCCCCGGTGACCTTGAGGAGCTCATTTACAACACTGCCGTGGCTGATGGCTATGGCTGTGCAATACGAATGGAAGAAGAAGGCGGCTCCTCTGGTATTGCAAACACTGAGCGGTATGCAAGAAACATCCTCCAGGGCTTTGATTTTGCTGGTGTGAAGCCTGTCGTTAGCAAGATTGAGCGTGCAAGACCCGTAGCTGCTGCCTGCCAGGTAGGCTCTGTGTTTCTCAGCAATCGTTGCAGGAACGTCACAGACTTCTATGCGCAGCTTGAGGCCTTCCCGAACGGTGCAAACGACGATATAATCGACGGTTTTTCTGGTGCTTTTGCTTATTTTAAGCCGAAAATCGGCAATATAGCACCACCTTCTAAGACTCCATGGCGCGTAAAGGTTGCGAAGGAGGAGACCAGGTCTCATTTCAGGCCTTTAGGCCTGTCTGGGAGCTACTGGCTTAACAATATGACAAGATGAAAGGTGGTTTAGAGGTTGGAAAATGTCAGTAAAGCAACTACACCAAAAGCCAAGACGTCACCCATTGGTGTAGTTGGACTTAAGACGTCTTCTGGTAAGATCGAAGAAGAGTTCATTTATGACCTTCAATGGCCTGATGCAGGTAGAATCTATCAGGAGATGTCTTACAATGATGCTGTCGTAGGCGGCTGTCTGTACCTTATTGAGACGCTGATACGGCAGGCGCGGTGGCGCACGGAGCCAGCGTCTAAGGAGGCTGGCGATCTTGAGGCAGCAGAGTTTCTTGAGAGCTGCATGAATGACATGTCTGAGACCTGGGATGCATTCATTTGTGAAGCTCTGTCTATGCTACCCTATGGTTTCAGCTTCCATGAGATCGTGTACAAGACGCGGCGCGGGCCGACAGAGCGTGATAAGAAGTTCCGCTCCAAGTACTCTGACGGTAGAATCGGGTGGCAGGACCTTCCTGTCCGCTCCCAGGCGACTCTGAGCGAGTGGATTGCTGACGAGACTACAGGCGACATCACACACTTCAGACAGGATCCTTCACTGGTAGGTAGCCAGGCGCCTATGCAGGATATTCCGCTTGAGGGTAACCTGCTATTCCGTACAAAGGCTACCCGCGGCAATCCGGAAGGCTGGTCCATTCTCCGCAGGGCATACCGTAGCTGGTACTTTAAGCGCTATATTGAGGAGCTTGAGGGCATCGGTATCGAGCGCAACCTAGCAGGTATTCCTGTGCTTGCTCCACCACCTGATACGCCGCTGTTCGACCCAAACAATAAGGAAATGCGCGACATGCTAGCGTGGGCGCAGGAGCTCATTGATGGCTTGCGGCAGGACCGTAATCATGGTATCATCATTCCTAATACTGATTGGGAGCTCAAGCTGCTAGGCGTAGACGGTGCCGGGCGCTCTATCGACACTGATACCGTCATTCGGCGGCATGAAAACCGCATTGCTATGTCTATGCTAGCAGACGTTGTACTTATGGGCGGTGACCGTACAGGTAGCTTTGCACTCGCAGAGACAAAGCAGTCACTGCTTATGAGTAGCCTGCAGGCAATCATTAACAGTATCGCTGATACGCTAAATCAGGATGCCGTGCCTACGCTATTCCTGCTGAACAACTGGCAGCTTGAGAAGTACCCCAAGATCGTGGCAGATGATCTGCAGCCCGTCACTATTAAGGACGTGGCGCTGCTGCTTCGCTGCTTCAAGATCGATGTTACCAAGGATCCTACCCTGTTCAACTACCTGCTTAGCCTTATTCAGGCTCCTGAGATGTCTGAGGAGACCTTCAATGAGTTCATGGCGGCGCAGGGTGGCGGAAACACTGGTGGTGATGCTGGTGGCGACACTGATCCGGAAGCAGACCCTGAGGGGGATCCACTGGATGAGCCACATGATCCAGTAGACAATACCCTAAGCATGACCGATAGTCATAATACCTAAGGAGGTGGGTTTGATGCCCGAAAAAGTACTATTCGCACGCTCGGTAGACATCGTACCTATGCGCAAAGGCATCTACAAGGACCCTGTGGCTGATGTGGCAGGCTTCAGGCTCCTTGTTCAGCAGACCGAAAAGAAGATTCCTACATGCGAAAAGGAAAACTGTGATGGCTGCCTTATGAGCTTCAAGTGCCCGCTGTTCGACACGGCCACTAAGTCTCGGAAGTCTGACGAAGAGGTGGCAAAGGCCTGTAAGCGCCCGCGCAAAGTCAGACACTGGGGTGATGATCCTGAATGGGATGCCGTCATGTGCAACTTTGGCATGACCCCTGGTAAGCCAGGTGACGAGATCGAGGCACAGCTGGTTTTTGGCTGGGCTAATGTTACACTGCAGGAAGACGGCACTACTCCGTTTGACTGGCAGGGTGACATCATTGACACCGAGGTGCTCGAGAGCGCTGCATATAACTATGTTCTGCAGCATGGCCTTGCTAATCAGGAGCACGAGTGGGGCACTGAGTGCGGCTGGCTTGTAGAGAGCATGATGTTCACAAAGGAGAAGATGGATGCGCTTGGTATCCCTGAGGGCACCATTCCTGAAGGCTGGTTCGTTGGCTTCTACATTCCCGACCCTGATGTCTACGCAAAGGTCAAGAATGGCGAATACAACATGTTTTCCATTGAGGGCACTGCGCGGCGCGTCCCTTTGAATGACGAACCTACTATGTCCTATCTGGACTAACCGTTCCTAAAAAATTTTTTCAAAAAGTATTACAGAAACTGGTCACATTTGCCCAAAAATTACGTATAATATAATGTAAGGAGGTTTGAGGGATGCCTAGAATGTTAACCCAGTCGAACCCACAAGCTGCTCTCGTGGATTTAAGCCTGAGTGCCGTTGCTCTTTGCAACGAGGGTGCAAATTCGCGTGCAGATATTCTACTCTATAAGAGAAAGGAGACAAACAGCATGCCCAAGACTTTTGAGGAGCTGATGGCAGCTCTGGACACTGACGCTGCGGCCGTTGTTACCAAGCACATCGAGACGCTGCGTGCTGCTGACCAGGCTACCATCAAGAACCTGCAGGGTGAAGTGGACACCCTGAAGACTGCTGCACCTGCTGCTCAGGCGCCCGCACACGAGGAGGATGTTCTTAAGGGAGCTTCCCCTGAGATTCGCGCGCTGTTCGAGAAGATGCAGGGCACCGTGAACCAGCTGCTCGCCGCACAGGAGGCAAGCGTGGTTGAGGAGCGCTATCAGAAGTGCAAGGCGCTTCCCTGTGAGGAGGCCACCCTGCGTGAGGTTCTGAAGAGCGCCTCTCCTGCCACCGTTTCTATCCTGGAGGCAGCCGCTAACGCCATTGCTGAGGGCCTGCACAAGGCTACCGGCACCAGCGCCTCTGGTACCATCAAGACCGGTACCGCTGATGAGGCCTATGCTGCTCTGGAGAAGTCTGCGAAGACTATCGCCGCTGAGCAGGGGATCACTTTCGAGAAGGCCTTCACCGAGGCTTGTCAGCGTGATCCTGACACCTACAAGAAGTATGTGGAAGGGGTGAGATAACATGGCAGATACTGCTTTTGAGGCCATCACTACTCGGCAGGCGTGGTATGCCGGCGAAGCCGTTGAGAAGTATGATGCCGTGATGATCGGCACCGACGGTCGTTACATGAAGGCAGACGGTACCCGGCCCTTTGCTGGTATAGTCCAGTATGGCGCTGAGGAGGCTGGCCGTATGTGCACTGTTGTGCGCGGCACCTTCCCCGGCGTGGCTGCCAGTGCCATCGCGGCTGGCGATCCTCTGAAGGTGTCCGCCGGCAAGTTTGCCAAGCAGACCACTGGCGAGGCTGTGGGCATTGCCCTCACTGCCGGCAACACTGACGAGCTGATCGCAGTGGCTATGCTTGAGACGCCGTTCTCTGTCGGCGGCTAATTCGTAGAAAGGAGTTGAAAGTAGATGCCCGAAATGACAAACCTCGGTCATATTGACCGAGCACTTACCAACATCTCCGTCGCCTACATGCAGGGTGACGATGCCTTCATCGCGGACAAGGTCTTTCCTATCATCAACGTGACCAAGCAGTCCGACGTGTACTTCAAGTACAGCAAGGCTGACATGTTCCGCAACGAGGTCCAGGAGCGTGGGCGCGGTGCTGAGTCCGCCGGCGGCAACTGGAACGTTGAGCTGGCAGATCCCTACTACTGCCGCAAGTACGCCTTCCACTATGACATCACTCAGGAGGAGCGCGTCAACTACGACAAGCCTCTGGATGTCGAGCGCGATACCACAGAGTGGCTGTCTCAGAAGATGCTGCTGAAGCGCGAGCTGGACTTCGCGGATAAGTTCTTCAAGACTGGTGTCTGGGGCAAGGACGTCAACGCTGATGGTACTACCATCAAGAAGTGGTCCGACCAGATGTCCGACCCCGTCAAGCAGGTCAACGACCTGATGCTGGAGATGGCAGAGGCTTCCGGCAAGAAGCCCAACTTCGCTATCATGGCGCCCGACGTCCTGTATGCGCTGAAGAACCATGAGGCCATCATGGACCGCATCAAATATACCCAGAAGGGTATCATCACTCTGGATTTGATCGCCTCTCTGTTCGAGCTGGACAAGATCTTCGTGCCCTGGGGCATTTTCAACGATGGCCCTCAGACTCCCGGCTACGATGATGTCAAGACCGACATGAACTTCATCTACAAGGGCAAGATGCTCCTGGGCTACCGGGCTACTCGGCCTTCCCTGAAGCAGCCCACTGCTGGCTATATCTTCGCCTGGACCGGCCTCGAGGGTGCCTCTTCCTATGGCTCTCGTATGGTCCGCATCAAGATGGACCAGCTGGGCCTCGGCACTGAGCGCCTTGAGATGGAGATGGCCTACGATCAGAAGGTCATCTGCAAGGACATGGGTATGTTCCTGTACGACCTCGTGTAAGGGGGGTGCGGGTATGAAATACCTGGTCCTTCACCAGTTCCGCTCCTTCGGCAAGACTCTGCACAAGGGTCAGATCGTAGATGAGAGCGAGATTCGCTCGCCCTCTCTCCGTAGGTCTGAAGGTAAGATCACTCCGGCGGTCTCCTCCTCGACCGTGCCTGAGGAAGAGGTCACAGAGGTTTCTGTGGCCCCTCCTCAGGCTTCTGAGGATGTCGATACCGGCAAGCAGCCTGAGCAGACTGAGCAGACTGAGCAGACTGAGCAGACTGAGCAGCCCGTGCAGCCTGAGCAGCCCAAGAAATTCTCGCTGTTTGCCAAGAAGTAAGGAGGTGCCGAATGTCCTTTACCTACAGTGGTAACCCGGAAACTTCTACGCTGGATGCTGTGCGCTTTATGATTGGCGACACAAACCCGTGTGACCCGCTGCTGCAGGACGAGGAGATAAACTACTTAATTGGCCAGCATGCCAATGACAGTAGCAATGGTCCGCTAATGGCTGCTGTCTTTCGACAGGCAGCTACCTGCCTGGGTATACGGACAGTTAAGCGCTCCCTTGGTCCACAGTCTGAAGATGCTTCTGCACGCTTGAACTACTTTAAGGAGATGGCCAATAAATACGAGAAGGACCTGCAGTATGCTGGCGTACCGCCACTGCCAGATTATGCATTTGAAAAGGTCTTCGAAAAAGGTATGATGGCCAATGACGAGTAATGTATAGCTCTCTTCTTCCGTGGTGCCGCTTCCCTGTCATGGTTCATCGATATCTTAGCACCGATGTTAGTGGTGATGCAACGTATGCAGAGCCTACAGAAGAAAAGTGCTACAGGGTAGATGAGATGCGTAAGATCACAGATAAGTACGGTACTGAGTATACTTCGTATGCCACAGTGTACTTTCCGCCAAGCGTAACAGTAAGTGAGGCGGACATGCTCTCGTTTGATGACGGAGCTCCCTGTGAGATACGCAAGCTGCAGGACTACTATGACGGTAACTGCGGTGAGCTGAGTATCCGTGTGGCCTATCTATGAGCAAGGCCGCAACAGTAGACACAAAGCGTTTAAAGCAGGCAGTGCGGCGGCTAGGCACTGCTGCAGAGCGGAGTGCATCTAATGCTGTAAAAGTAGCAATAACACAGGCAAATGCGTTCTACCTGTCTTTTGATGAGACTGAAGCTGTACCGTATGCTGTGAATGCAGAAGGACGGATAGTAGTCAGTAGTCGTAACCTGGACAACCTGGGAAGCATAGAGGACGTGCTTGCAGCACAAACGCAAATAGCTGTTGACACCATGAATGCTGTTGTACAGAGCGGTATCAAGGAGGTTTTGGAATGACAGATTTACTTCAGCGAGTAGCTGTTTATCTGGCAACTAAACTTTCCTTTAACCCGGGAGAGCAGGTGATGTGCTATGAGATGCCCGACAAACCCGATGTTTGCGTCTGTGTATATGAAAGTCCATCCACCCTGACATCACCTCCACAGATAGACGCTGTTTCGCGTCGCCTGCGGATCTCTGTAAGGGCAGGCTCTAATTCGGCAGCTAATGAGCTAGCCGAAAAGTGCTGGCAGGCTATGCTAAATAGCGAGCCAGACAGTGTTCCTACAGGTTTCATTAAGCTGGATGAAGCTACTTATGTTTTCTCTGATCTGCGTAGTAAGCCCTTGTGGGAAAAAGCAGATCAGCGCAACAGAAAGTACTTCAGCTTTGAGACAATCATTACAACCACAAAATAGGAGGAAATCAATATGGCTGGTAAAAGCGTACCTATTGGTCTGACCAACCTCGTTTATGCAATCATGGTCGATGACGTGCCGCCCACCACGGTCGGTGGCGATGATGGCTACACCACCTATGACTCTGCTGTGCGGATTCTGGGTGCCATCACTGCCAACTTCTCTCCCAACGCTTCCAACGACACCCTGTTCGCTGACGACGGTCCCTACGAGACTGCCAGCACTCTGGGCGCAATGAGCCTGGAGCTGAACGTCGCAGACCTGCCTCCCGAGAACCGCGCAGAGCTGCTGGGTGCCCAGTATGAGAACGGCGTTCTGATCCACACTTCCGAGGATATCCCGCCCTACGTGGCTGTCGGTATGTCTGTCAAGAAGTCCAACGGCGCCGACCGCTACATCTGGTATCTGAAGGGCAAGTTCACTGCGCCTGACGACAACAACCAGACCAAGGCCGACTCCATCAACTGGAACACTCCCACCATCACCGGCAACTTCCTGAAGCGTGACTCCGACAACCAGTGGCGTGTGTCCATCGACACCGATGACGCCAATGTCCAGGCAGAGACCAAGAACAACTGGTTCGAGTCTCCCAACGTCGGTACCCTGCAGCAGGTTGGTGCCATCACTCCCACTCCTGCAGCTGGCACTCTGTCCAAGGCCGCTACTGAGAATGTGACTGTCGCCTGTGCGACTACGGGCGCCACCATCGAGTACAAGCTGTCCACTGAGTCTGCCTGGAAGACCTATGCCTCTGGCATTGCGACTGCCAGCTGGCCCAACGGTCGCCTGGTGCTGAACCTGCGCGCTTCCAAGCCCGGTATGGGCTCTCGTACCCTGAACGTGACCTACAACGTGACCGCCTAATAAGCGGTCACACCAAGTAACTTTTGAGGAGGAGACCGACCATGAGTGAAAATGTAACCAAGCTGCATGTTGCAGCCCCTGTGACAGAGGAAAAAGCAGAGAACTCTTCTGCTGTATTCAAGCCCAAGCCTGTTGAGCTCGAGCTCAATGGCGAAAAGTATACGCTTGTATACGACCTCAACGCTTTCTGCGAGATGGAGACCATGTATGACAGTGTGGACACCGTCATCAATATGCTGATGGGTACTCCTGCACCCGACATCAGCAAGGTGACCTACTGCGATGCACCCTGCCAGTCTTCTGACATCAAGATCGATGGCAAGCCTCTGACAGAGTATATCCAGCGGCTGAGCGACACACCCAAGGCCAAGTACAGAGACACTCTGAATTTGCTGTGGCTGGGCGTGCTGCATGATCACACCAAGTTCACTGAGGATGGTGAGGTTGCCGGCTACACGGTCAGCAAGGCAAAGCTTGGCCAGGGCGTTACACTCACCAATCTGCGTGAGGTCAATCAGAAGATCATCACTGCTGTTCTCCGTGATCTGCTGCCCGCTCTTGTCAACGCGAGCAAGAGCGCCGGAGGTGATGCAAAAAACGCGGAGGCGCAGGAGTCCAAGGAATAAGCGCCACGGAGTCCTGGGACTGGCCGTTCCTATATTATGTGGGAACGGTCATTCTCAGGATGACCCCTAAACAATTTTGGAAGTGTACTCCTGCGAAGTTAAATGCCTTAAACAACGTTCACGTAAGACTTAACACACCATCTACCGGACCTAAAGTGGCTAAAACAGTCGAGGAAGCTGGTATTGATATATAGGAGGGCGGCACATGGCAAATGTGTTTTCTACTGCTACCCTTGGATTGGGAGTAGACACAAGTAAGTTCATAAAGGGCATGTCTGGGGCAGTCAACGTTACGAAGACTGGCCTAAATCAAATGCGCCTTGGTGCTGCCGCCTTTGAAAGCCAGTGGAACGACATGACCGACGGAATTAAGGATACCCGTAGAATCATCTCTGGTATCCTTATTTCCCAAGGTTTTTATTCTTTAATGAACGGTCTTACGTTCGGCGCGTCTGAGGCACTTACCTTTGCACAGAATATGGAGACTGCTGCAGTTTCCATGGAGTACTTTGTAGATGGAGCAGATAAAGCAGCTAAGTCACTTGCGTTTCTACGCGAGATGAATGAGTTTGCTGCACGGACTCCGTTTAGCACCGAGCAGGCACTAGAGATGTCTAAGTACATCCAGGCTGTCGGCATTAGTATGAATACTTCGAAGTCGTTCCTCGAAGTTGTTACTGATGCAGCTGCCGCTACCGGTGCTACAGAGGAAAACCTACAGCGCGTTATTTTTGCTCTTGGTCAGATGCAGACCAAGGGCCGTGTTGCTAATGAAGAGATCAGGCAGCTAGCAAACGCAAATATTCCTATCTATCAGATACTACAGGAAGAGCTCAACCTGACTGGTGACCAGATCTCTAATATCGGTAAATATTGGATAGATGCGGATAAGGCTATCGTAGCTATTCTACGTGGCCTAGAAAAGCGCTACGACGGTGCTGCAGATCGTATTTCTGATACCATGTCTGGTATGATTGATACGATTGCGGATAACTCCAAGATTATTGCACAGGCCGCCGGACAGGGTGCCTATGATGGCCTCAAGAACGTAATGACAGGCGTACGTGATATGCTTGATGAATATCGCGACACCGTCACTGAGTTCGGCAGCGCTGGTCTGTTCAATCAGATACTCATTGACATTGATCCTACTGGTGAAGTAGGTACACAGGTGCTAACGCTGATTGGCGATTTTAGACAGCTTGGTGCTGCGGCTATTGATCTGTATCATGCTGCACAGCCCCTTGTTGGGCTCTTTGGCAAGAGCCTATATGCTGGCGTTGGCTCGCTCACAGTCGGCATGACCGGCCTTGCACAGGTCGCCGAGGGTGTAGTAGGCGTGCTTAATGAGCTTGGTATCACCTCTGGTACCACAGCTGAAGTTCTTGCACAGCTGTACATAACCTACAAGGTGTCCAGATGGATGATAAGCCTCGGCCAAGGTGCCCTGTTTGCTATGCAGGGCATGTACAACGCAGCTTCTGGTGTGTGGGCAATAGTACCAGCTACTGTCACTGCTTCGTCTGGTGTAATGCGCTTGGTAGGCACTCTGGGAATACTGGCCGCAGTAGGAACAGCTGCATTTGCGCTGTTTAATAACCTCGATAAGTTTGCTGGCTTAGAGGTAGATACCGGCGGCATGTTCCCAGAAGACTACAATAATGCAATGGACGAGTACTTGGCGGCCATGGAGGAGTACAACGCTGCCATTGAAAAGTACCAGCAGCAGTTTAATGCACCGTATGAGTCCATTGATGATGGTGCCGACAAGGCGATAACCGACATTGAAGATGTAGAGGAAGCCAGCAAAAAGGCTGCAAAAGCTGTACAGAATGATTGGGTAGCTGCATTCGATGAGGTCTATCAGGTGCCTGATCAAAAGGATACTTCTGGTGGCTCTGGCACTGAGCTGCCTGAGATGCCTGACCTTGGTGCATTCTTGAAAGACCTTGCTTTTAAGTTCCCAAGCGTCGGTGAGACTGAGCTTACCATGCCAGAGTTTCCTTGGGAGGATGTTTTCTCTGGTGGTTTGTTGGACGACACTGCACTAAGCCAAGATTTCTGGAAATCTTGGTTGCCTGGCATTATCTCTGCTGCTATTATTGGAGCGGCTGCAACAGCTGCTAAGAATCGTAAGTCTAGAATGGACATCAACGCTGATGGCGCTAAGGGCGCTAAGCCTGATGTCGACATGGATCCAAAGAAGGCACAGGCTGAGCTTACCAAGTTGCAGCAACAGCAGGAAAAGCTACTTAAGCGTATCCAGGACAATACTGCAGAGATTACAAAGAAGCTCGGCTATGCAAGCAACACCTCCTATGGTGTCGAGGGTCGGCCTACTACTGGCCTTGCTGGTACAGTAGAGCAGCAGCGGCTACTCGTTAAGGAGTTTAAGTCGCTCAATAGCACAGCTGGTAAGTACGGAGCAATCATCGGTAGTAAGGTAGATAACCTGGCTGCTATTGCTGATGATGAGCGTGCACTACGCAGCGCACAGCTTCTGCTGAATAAGCAGCGCCTGACTGCTATTGAAAAAGAGCTAAAGGCAGCTGGGATAACTCAGGGGCAGGTTGCAGATCTGTTGGCTGAACAAAAAGCGCTGCTTAAGGAAAATGCCAAGCTCGCACAGGTTGCACATGGCAGTGACATATCTGGCCTGACGGCGGATGGCCTAAAGCAGCTTATTGAGCAGCAGGCAAAGGGTATCGTAGATGGGCTCGATACTGTGGTATCTAAGGCACTGCCGAGATACAGCGGTACTGCTGATGCTCTTACTTCTGCTGACGTTAGAAACCTGTTTTCTGCTTTAGATGAGTTTACTGCTGTCGGTGATGACCTGCGTGTGATGCTGCCCGCCTGGGCGGATAGTAATGCTACACAGGCACAGCGTCTGTACAACTACCTAACAGCACAGTCTAAGGAGCTTGGCAGCATTAGAAAGCTGCTTCTGAGCGGTGATATGCCTGCCATCGAAGCTCTTGAGCGCTTTACTGCTTCTATTAGAGATATTGACACTGGAGCACTAACTGGTGTTAATGTGCGGCCGCAGTATGAAGCGCTGGTTGAGCCGGTCCAGGACGCTGTAAAGCGCCTGAGCAACATAAACGACTATGTGATGCAGCTTACTGATGAGGCTATCACGGCAAACAAGGATAGAAAAGCAGCTGAAGCAGCACGTAGGGCAGCAAGTGAAGCAGCAGCTGCTAACGCTGCTGAGCAGCTGCGCCTCGCACGCGAGGCTGCAATAGAGGCCAAGAAAGCAGCAGCGCGTGCAGCTGCAGCTAATCTGTCTTACTATCCGACAGGTAAGCAGCTCGCTGGTATGCTGGACGGTCTTGGTATCAAGCGGCCTACTGAAGCTATTGCGCTGTCTGACATCGTTGCACTAGACAGCCGTGGCGTAATAAGCCAGGCTGTGAGTGAAATTAAGGCCGGTATTAAGTCCATAGAAGCTTCTAGCCTTAGCGATACAGCTGCAATTAAGTCTACGCTTCGCTCGATAGATGCAAACATGCAGCTTATCCGTGACAATGGCGGTGAGCTTAGAAAGAATCTCGATACACACGTAAGAGCTCTCGCACGGCAATTCGGTGTTGAGCTGTCTGATGCTACTGCCACAGTTGTGCCTAGGCTAAATACACTGAATGCACTGGTTGCTGGTTTCCAGGATATACTGCCCAGTAGTGGCTTAGCGGCTACAGCAGGCCAGGCAGTGGCAGGTGGCAAGCTGCCTCCTAGCCTCGCAAAGCTGTTCGGCAGCATTGAAAATGCTACACAAGCTTTGCTGTCCGGTACTACTCTTGGTAAAGCTACACTTGGCATTGGTGCTTTTGACGGCAGTGATGTAGATCTTATCGTCAAAGCTTTTGGAGACACTTTCCCTGGTCTAAAGCAGCTTACTAAGCGCGATGCCAGCTTTGCGGTGGAAATCGCAAAGGTAATGGGCAACTACCTTGAGCCACTGGTCGCCTTCGCTGCACAGCAGCAGTGGCAGACAGCAGGCGGCGAGGTAATGCGCGGCGGCTATAAGGCTATTGCAGACGGCGTAGCACAGATAGACACAACCGTTAAATATAACGGTAAGCTGCTGTCTAATGATATAAAGACTGTTTCCGGTAGTGCAGCTGAGCAGTATAAACAGAACTCTAAGGAGCTTCTCGGAGCCGTTCGTAGCCTAGATGCTGATATGCTCAAGCTTGTGCGTCCTGAGCACTTCTATCAGCTAGGAATGCAGGCAGCTGCTTTTGATGATACACGTTTGGGCATGACCATCTTTAATCGCGACTTTGATATTCGCGATGCGGCGGATGAGCTGTACAACGTGTTCATTCAGAAGATGCAGACATACGTGCCAGACGGACGGATTTTCTCTGTTGATGCTGTGTCACGGTATGATGCCATCAATGCAGGCAGATTTGGCAATGTTGAAGAGCTCGTAGACAGCTATGTTAGAGAAGTACTGCTTCCTACTCTGGGCATTCCAGCAGATGCCTTTGATGCTGCTCTCAGTGGTAGCGTTGAGGAGCTGCAGGCGTTTGCTGATACCATGCGCAAGGCGCGGCTGGATGTTATCGGTGCTGCCACTACTCCTTACATGGTCAACTATACCGACGCACAGATAAGAGCGCTCGATATTGCTGGCACATCTAAGGCGGTAAAACAGCTGAATGAGCTGATTGCAGCAGTTGCACACAATGATGTGCTGCCTCAGTTCTTGCACAGCTACATTGTTTTTAATGAGCAGGCCGGTGAGCTTGCAGGAACAGTCGCCGCTATCGATCTGAACAGCACGCTGCGGCAGTATCGTAGAATGAGCGAAAGTGCTACGAAGTGGGCACAGAACATTCTAAAGACTTCTGAGAAGTTTGATGCTGGCGCTATATCGCGCAAGCTGATGGGTACTGTTGACACTCTGGTCAACAACTATATCTATGACGTAGCACGCTTGGGTAGTGCTGATGCTACCGCCCTAACACAAAAGACTGCTGAGCGGCTAAGGGCGCTGGCTGCAGAGGCGCGGCAGCACGTGAATGGTGCGGCTTCTGAATTGTTTGCTGGTACATCTGCTACTGCAGACAATATGAGCCTGTTTGCACGCTCTCTGGAGACGCTGGCTGATAACCTAAGCGATACGGGTCGTACAGCTAGCCTGCTGCGTACTGTAACAGACAGGATTGCTGGCATAAACGCAGCAATAGATGCGCACGCAAAAGTGCTGCCATCTATGCAGCAGACATTTACAGGCCTTGGTAGAAACCTTGAAGAGCTGTTTACACTACTTGGTATGTCCTCCAATGAGGCTGCCATCGGTGTGATGCGGCAGATTGAGCAGTATACTGCCATTGCAAAGCAGCTATCTGGTACACAGTACTTTGATGAGCTGTTTGGCAAGATTGAACTGCCTTTCCACGTAGCTTCCGTCAAGGAAAGCGCACGGTACACTGCAAAGGTTTTGAGCGATGCTGTCAATGACGGTCTACTGACTGTGGCAGATGGCCTAACTAAGCAGTTTACTGCTGACGTGTCGGCTCTTGTACCTGACGCAAGCGGTATTACTATAAAGTTTGTTGGTGATCTTGCGTCTGAGCCGCTTAAAATTCCTGCATCGCTATTCTTTGATTTTGAGACAACAGACCTCATCACGCAAACGCCGGGTGGGGCAATTATGCCAGAAATCACTCAGTTCTCTCTGCTGAATGAAAAGACTGGTGAGATCTATAACTGGCTAATCGACCACGGCGAGCGCAACGCGGAAATCCTGGCACGCATGCAGTCTATTGACGGCGTCGGCGAGGCCTGGCGCGCATATTCTGTACTGGATCTGGCGAATGGTGTGAGCCTCAACCAAGCAGTGCAGCAGATCAAAGGCCTGGTAGACAGCCTGGACGGTACGCTGACTGGCTATAACGCTGTTAACCTGATTCATGCAGGTGGCGGCTTTGATGCACAGCTGCTGAAGAGTCTTGGCATTGACCTTGCGGATAGATTCAGCAAGGATGTTATGACTCAGGCATCGCAGATAATGGCAAGGTATACAGGTAGCTACACAGCAATGGATCTGAGCTCTCTATATGCTATTGCTACTGGTGCGCAGGCCAGCGGTGCTCACAACGCTGCTACTGACGTTCAGATGACTGCTGCCATCCAGCAGGCAATCACTAGCGGGCGCTTTGAGCAGGTAGTTAAGAACGCAGCTGCGGAGGGCTTCGCAGGCGGTATCAAGAATTCGCTCTTGGCTGCTTCCAATGCTATCACTCCGCTTAACGTATCTACCGATGTAACAGAGGCAGTGGTAGAACAGTTTGCAAAGCAGTCGCTCCTTGCTCTACCTGAGAAGTCGCTGCTCACCTTGGCGGAAGAGGCTGCACGTGCTGCGCAGGAAGCTGCAGACGCAGCTAAGAATGCACAAGCTGCTGGCGATACTACTGGCGAGGCGTTTAGAACCGCTTCTGAAATAGGTGCTGATGATGCAGCTAGGCGTGCGGCGGCTGGTGGCGCTGATTTCTGGGGCGTGCTTAAGGGCATGTTCAGAGATGCCACATCTGGTGGTTTGTTTGGCACGCTGTCTGAAGAAGTAAAAGCAAACTTTAAGACCTTCTGGCAGCGCATGACTAATGCCGCAGACAGCTGGGCGGAGGCTGCTAAAGGTACTAAGGGTCTACAGGATATTTTTGATTCCTGGGACACCCTGGTAAAATATAACCTCGGCAGCGACACCAACCCTGAAAAGCTCATAGAAGGTATGAGCAAGCTGCGTGCCAGAAAAGTAGCGGCCGAGTGGGCCGTAGAAATGGGCGCGGCGACAGCCAACACAGACTGGGTTAAGCAGGCACTCAAGGACTACGACGACGCCCTTACAGAGTATAGTAAGGTCTCCAAAGCCTTCTATAAGGCAGTAACAGAAAATATCGCCGGTGGGCTACAGGGCTTCGAGAATGATAAGGTCATTATTCAAGCAATAAATGATCTTTCTGATAACGCTAAGTATCTGGCTTTCACTCTTGATCCAGAAACTGGCGCTATGAAGCTAATCAGTGATAACCTTCTTTCCAGCAAGGATGAGATCGGTACCGCGTTTAGGCAGTATGCTGCAAGCTTCTTAGAGCAGTCTAAGATACCAGTAGATTCTATTGACGACTTCTATGAAGAGCTGCTTCGTGCTGTTGCCTCTGGAAATCTTGATGACCTGTCTGATGGAGCAAAGGTGTTGAACAATGCCTTTAATACTTTCGGACAGACAGCTGTCATCTATGATGTTTCTGATGACCTGACAGATGCGGCTGCTCGTATTAAGTACGCCGGCACAGGTGCCGCTGATGCTATCAACAGCTCTGCAGATGTGGTCGCAGGGTCTTTCAAGAATATCGGCAGTCGCCTGATTAACGGCATCGGTGGCTTCGGCATAATCGATGTAGCAGCTGCCGGTCTTGAAGGCGTATTCCAGCACTTTAGCGATGTGAATGCCGGTAAGCAGCTACAGGCCTATCTCGGTAGTAGTGATGACACTAGCAAGATAGTAAAAGAGCTTGCTGCTAACGGTGTTAATATTGGCGAGCAGATTGGCGACAACGTATATAATGCAGTCGGTCAGGCAATTGGTCAGGGTGTTGTAGTTGGAGTAGTTGGTTCACTTGCCGCCACAGCTGGCGCAAAAATTGGCGCCGCAATTGGTACAGCGATTGCTCCCGCTATTGGTACTGCTATTGGTGCTGTTGCTGGCGCAGTAGTCGGCACGATAGGCAGCTTTGCTACCGACACCGTTATAAAGGCAACCGGCGGCAAGACAGCTACTAACCTTTATCTCGATGATTATATTAAGCAGCTTAATACAGGTAGTGTATTAACTGCTGATATGATTGCAGAGGCAGAAGAAACGCTTGGGCGTGCGCTAACAGAGAAGGAAAAGACTGATCTAGAAGAGCAGTCCAGACAGATGCTCACATTCCAGACTATGGCCGGCGCCAAGGGTGGCTTCTGGGAAAACGATGACATAAACAAAGTGCTATACGGTAGTTCTAGCAAGTCAAACGATGTTGAGCTAGCACTACGCTTGGCCACCGCCTTAGAGGCGTTTGATACCTCTAAGATCGGCTCGTTTATGCATTATGATGAGTACAGCGGCGAATCTTCTAAGTATGTGACGGTGTCTGATCCAGACGTATTGGAACAGCTGGAGGAGCTACTTGGCGTTGAACTTGAGCTCAAAGAGCTATCTGGTGCTTCTAATAAAGTCCTCTATGATGCCACTAATAATCGCTATCTTGAAGGCACGAATGCCAATCTCGAGGCACTGGGCGAGGCTGTTAAGTTGCTCTATACACAGGGCAACAGCTCTAGCGAGATTACCTCTGAAATTCAGCGTATTGTAGATGGTAACGAGGCATTGTCCGAAGCAGTGATCGCCAGCGTTGGTGAATCTACTGTGATGGCAGCTGAGGCGCTTGCTGATTATCTGCCCATCTATAACGAGATGACTGGCTCGCAGCTCACTATGGACTACGTTGATGAGACAATGGGTCTTGGTGCAGCACTTATTGAGCAGATGACCCAGATGTATGACGCCATAACAGCGGATTATCTGGCACAAGCGGAGGCAAGAAAAACTGATACTTGGAACAGAAACGTTGCAGCTGGTGATACATCTACTACAATCTGGGGTGCTAATCTTGCAGGTGTAACGCAGGAGACGCTCGACGAGCTGGCAACGTTCGGTATTAAGCTCAGTGAAGCAAGTACCACCATTGAAAGTGAGCTAACTGGCGCTATTGAGCAGACGTATGTTACACTACAGACCTCTGCTGATACCATTAAGGAGAATCTTGCTGGCTGGCAGATTGATGCTAGTAACTATGCTAAGCTGGACTTCAGTCAGCTGACCGTAACTGCAGAGGATGCAGAGATTCTGGCCTCTGCTGGTATTCAGATTAACGGTGATGGCACTGTAACCTTTATGAAGGCAGAAAATGCCGGAAATACTGGTGCTACGCGTGATCTGATGCTAGACGCGACTTCCTTCTCTGATAGCGTAATTGCTGCGCTGCAGTCCCAGAGCATTGCACTGGACTTTGAGGCAAAGTCTCTAAACTTTGACACGGCGTCTCTACAAGAGAACCTAACTGGCGCCATGTTTAAGCTTCCAGATAACTTCTCTGCTTATGCAAGTGAGCAGGTAAAAGAAGCTCTGGAAAACATCGGCGACATAATGGACAGTGGCTACTTTATGATCACTGACCAGGCGGTCTTGAATGGTAATAGAACTATTCAGGGCTACCTAGACGGCATGATCGGAGCAGAGAACGTAAACTCCAAGGTAGCAACCGCGCTCGGCAACATAGATGCTCTTATTCACCAAGAAGGCGCAACAGTTGCCGCCAACATCGCCGAGTGGGCAGACGGAATAGTGATGCCTTCCCCGATACCTGAGGAGGAAATGACCGCTGAAATCGAAGCAGCTTTTGCAGAGATAGGCGTATCCTTCGAGGAGTATGCTGGGCAGTATATGATGATCGTAAACCAGGCTGGCGAGCATCTATACGACGGCATTACATATGTAGACAAAGAGAAGTGGATGAGCCTGGATGCTTCTCTACGTACAGCGCTTGAGGACTTGGGTGTCACCGTTACTGAGGTCGGTAACCAGGTAATGGTTGATCTGAGCGGTACCTTCAATAACGGTATAAACGACGTTGTAAATCTGTTCATTGCACAGCCAGATGTATGGAACCAGATTCCAGAGACTGTGCGAGCATATTTGGAGCAGGCCGGTATTGTATCCGAAGAGGGATGGCTTGTTCTTAAGAATATCGGCGAAGGCAAGCTTACAGAGATTCAGGGAGCCTGGATCACTCTGTGGGATGGCATCTCCGCTGAAACACTAAACACACAGATTGAAACTGTAGACGGTACCAAGACAAATCTCGCTACGCTTGAAGCTGCCGTTGATGATGGTCTGCTGAAGATAGCAGGCGTAGTAGATTCGTCTGAGATACCCACGCTAACTGAAAACCAGATAGCTGTTCCGTTTAAGAACCTTCCTCCTGAAATTCAGGAAGCACTGCAAGGACAGGAAGGCCTGAAAGGTAAGCTAGAAGGCTCTAACATAATCCTTGAAAATGCAACAAAGTCTGCATTTGCTGGAATGCTTGACGAGCTGAGCGCGGCAGCGACTAGTGCCGAGGGCACAGCTAACGAGATGGGTACAACCATTGAAACAGCTGTCGTAAACGCGATGTCCCGCATTCAGCAGCTTGCAACGCTGAGCAGCCAGCTCGGTAGCACCGGAGCGCTGTGGTGGAAAGAAGATAACTACCTCGGCAGCGGCCAGACAGTAAGTGGTGTCACCTATTATCCTGAGATTAACTCTAAGGGTGAGATCGTTAAGTACTGGTACTTCACTCCTGAGGGTGTCAGAAAGTCTACTACAACGCTGCCAAAGAAAGCAGAAGGTGGATACGCAGAAGGCCTAACGCTTACAGGTGAGCTGGGGCGCGAGATGGCTATCTTGCCGGATGGCTCCATCAAGATGCTCGGTGCCAGTGGTCGTGGTGAGTTGGTCAACCTGCCAGCGGGCACGCGTGTGCTCAACAATGAGGACACAGAAGCCGTACTCAAGTATGCTGGGCCGCTTAAGAGCATCGATAAGCTCGCTACTGGCAATACTACCATTAAAGAAACAGAGCTAGCAAACACAGGCACTGCAGCTACTGTAACTACTGCACCGGCTGAAGAATCAGTAGAACTATCTGATACGACAACTGGCAATCTTGATAGCATTATAGCAGCACAGATGCTTGTGCATAAAGATGCTATGGAAGTAGCCATGCGTGGAAGCACGGCGGCTATTACAGAGTATCTTGCAACGCTAAGTGCTGACGAGCAACAGTGGCGTACAGACAGCGTTAAGCAGCTGCTTACTGGCATTGAGTCTGTGTCCAGTACACTGCAAAAAGCCGCAGATGACATTTCGGGTGAGATCAGAAGTGCTGCCAGTAGCATAAGCTCTGCCGTGTCTTCTGCAGTACGTGCCGGCTCCAATCTAGCAGGCATCGGTAGTCAGATAGGCGGTTTGGGTAGCTCCAGTGGCTCCGGTAGCTCCAGTGGTAAGCGCTACCCAGGGCACTGGTACACTGAAGATGGTGAGACTGTTGATTTCGCCACTGTAGTCAAGGATACCGGCTCAGTAGCCAATGCTTTTAAGGAGCTAGGTTACGAGAAGAACGAAAATGGTCACTGGACTAAACCAAGGGGATCTGCACGCGGTTCGCTAATTACACAAGATGCTTTGTACAGAGCCGGCGAGCTTGGTCTAAATGAAGCAATCATTCCTCTGGAACGGCCTGACGTGCTATCTAAAGTCGGCGCTGCTATTGGTGCCGAGGTCAGTGGTATCGGCTCACAAGATGCAGGCTATTCCGTAGCCTATGTGTTGTTTACGGATGAAGCTGTTGCGCAACTAGATGGCATTATTGCCATGCACCTACTTACTAATAAAGATGCTATGGAGCTGGCAATCCGCGGAGCGGTATCAGCTATTACAGAAACCATGAATGCTGTGCGTGAAGCATCAGATAGTAAGCAGGAAGAGCTGCTTTCAAAGATAACTGCGCTAAGCAAAGAACACATAGAGGCAGCAGCTAAAAATGCTTCTGAGATAGTTAGTGCGGTTGATGCAGCGGCAGATTCTATTTCGTCTGCAGTAGGCCGTATCAGCTTTGGCTCAAACCTTGGCTTTGGCGGCGCTGGTATTGGTAGCGCTTCTGGTGGTGGCAGTTCAGGTGGTACCAGATATCCAGATCACTGGTACACTGAAGATGGTGAAACAGTCGACTTTGCTACAGTGGTTAAAGACACAGGCTCAGTAGCTAATGCTTTTAAGGAGCTTGGCTATGTGAAGAACGAAAATGGCCACTGGACGAAACCAAAGGGATCTGCACGCGGCTCGCTCGTTACCAAAGACGCGCTGTACCGAGCCGGTGAGCTTGGTTTAAACGAGGCAATCATTCCTTTGGAGCGGCCTGATATACTTGCAAAAGTCGGTAGTGCAATAGGCTCAAGCGTGCCAAGTCCAGAAGCAGAAGAGCAAAGCGCTGCTACATATGTACTGTTTACAGAGGAGACTCTTGCGCAACTAAGCTCGGCTTTTAATCCAATGCTACTGACAAACAAGGATGCAATGGAAATAGCTATTCGTGGTGCTACCGCCGCAATGACAGAAGCACTTTCACAAACAGAGCATGCACAAGAGCAGAGCTTTAGTAACATGGTAAACGTGTTTGAAGGCTCCACGCAAGAAATTATTGAGCAGCTTGGTGACAACGCAAGTGCTATCTGCGACAGCATCGGGGATGCAGCTTCTTCGATCACTTCGGCTATCGGCAAAATTAACATAAGCGCCGGTTCCAATCTGCCTGGTGGTATTGGTGGTGGTAGCTCGGGCGGCTCTAGTAAGCCTGGCGGTATCATTGGTAACATTGGCAGTATAATAGGAGGCCCCATAGGTGGAGTAATCGGTGGTCCTATAGGTAGCATAGTAGGTGGCACCATAGGCGGAATAGTTAGTAGTGTAGTAGGCGGCCTAACTGGCAAGAAGAACAAGAAGAGCAATACTAAGGGTTCTGCTGATGGCTCTCTGGTTACAGAGGATGCGCTATACAGAGCCGGCGAACTTGGCCTAAATGAAGCAATCATTCCTCTGGAACGGCCTGACGTGCTGCGTAAAGTAGGTAGCTCTATTGCAGCTTTTATGCCGGCTGATAGTAGCAAGCTACAGGCTGTTCGTGGTATGCGCAACGCTGGTGTGTATGCACCGGCAGTGCAGAGTCCAGTCAGTCAGCAGCAGGAGGTAATGCTGCTTGCTGATAGTTTAGCACAGCGTGTTCTAGAGACAGTACTGCCACAGATGGCTGCCACTCAGTACACCGAAGAGGATAAGCGTCCGGTGTATGTTGGCACACTGATAGCTGATGAGCAAGGTCTACGAGCGCTGGAGCGCCGTCTATATGAGATTCGAATGACAGAAAGCTCTAGGCGATAAGAAAGGAGTCCATGACCATGGCATTTTCTGGTTTTATGATTGATGGAGTACGGATTAAAAATCCGTCTGGTTTCAATCCTGAACTGTATACCTTAACAAAATCTACCCGCGTAGCAAATGGTGACATGGTCATGGACTTCGTCGCTAACAAACGTAAGTACAACTTAACATGGAGTGTGATCAGTAGCCGAGAGCTAGACCCCATAATTGAGCTGCTGTGGAACAAGCTGGCCATAACCAAGGAATGTTTCCACTGGCTTGAGTTTGATGACGATATTCGTCACTATAAGGTCAGGGTATATGCAGGTGCAATACCGCACACATTACATCGTGGTGATGGGCGTGTCTGGATTTGGAAAGACGTGAAAATAAGCCTGATAGAGAGGTGAGCTGCCGTGATAGAAACAAGCGCAAGATACAAAGAATTTGTATACTCTGCTGATTATGCACGGCATTTTCTGCCAGAAATAATCTTGAAAGTTATCGATACTGCAGCTCGCGACCTAGGCAGCTACTCAGTGAATACAGAGGCCTTTTATAGCAAGCTGTCACAGCTAGTAGATGAAAACTTTAATGGTACTTTTACTTTTGGTACGCTAGAAGATTTTCAATTCTTGCTGAACGGCACCAAGAATATTATGCGCCGCGACATTACTGGACAGTTTGGTTATTGTGCTGAGTTCATGTCAAACAAAGACGGTATATTCGACACACCGGTTGTTCTAACCTGTAAGTACAGTAACAAGATAACCACTATCGGTAGAACTCTGATTTTTGATACAAACTATGACTCTGTGCCGGCACATATTAAACTTGAGTACTACTCTACTGGTTTGCTGATCCATACAAACGAGATAACAGACAATACGTCCTATATTGTGACAATAGCTGATGGCGTAGATGCTTATGACGAAGTAATAATAAGCTTCTATAGCACTACGCATCCCTTCAGACGGGTGCATCTTGTAGAAGATATACCTGGCATCTACTTTTCCTATGGCGAAAATGAGGTTGTTAGCGTAGATGTTAACCAGAGTATAAGTATCTTTAGTAACGAAATACTGGCCGGCGAAGTTATCTTCCAGGTAGAAAACGCGAAAAAGACACTTGATATTCTAAATCCAGAAGGCTTTGAAAAATACCTTCGTCAGCGTCAACCGGTTGAGATAAATTTTGTTATGGTCTTCCCAGACAACTCGATCGAGCGTGTTCCTATTGGACTACTGACTTTAACTGAATGGAAGTCACAAAAGGGTGCACTAACAGCACAGTTTACTGCGCGAGACGGTATTGCTTCGCTGTCTATGACTGAATATATTAAGGGTACTTTTCCAAAAACTCCTATAAGCCTATATGAGTATGCTAAGCAGGTTATACTTGATGCCGGTATCGAAGACTACAAGATAGACTCAGAGTTTATGAACATATACACAACAGCTCCGCTGCCTATAGGCTATCACAAAGAGCTGCTGCGCCTAATCGCACAGGCCGGACAGGGAGTTGTTGTTCCAACAACTGGTGGTGGCGTGCATGTACGCTTTATTTCCCCTCTTGTTGTTTCAATAAACCAGGTAAAGAATCCTGCGTTTGATAACAACTTTACAGACTGGACGCAGACTGGTTTCACGCTAACGAGCAAGTATATTTACACAAGCAAACAGTCTGCCCTTTCAAGCACCGGTGAGCTCAAACAGACTATTGATGTAATAGAAGGCAACAAATACTTTATACGTCTGTTTGTGTATACTGATACGGCTATATCGTCGGGTAGCTTTATAGTATATGCAAATAACACTGCGATATCTGCAAATCTGGCTGATGCCAATCTTAGGGTTAATGATTGGAATACTATTGCTGCAGTGTGGGAGGCCGACTCTACCTCACTAGAGCTACGCATAGAATGCGAGAACTGTGCTTTATATGTGGACGCTTTTCAAGCGCTAAATCTTACAACTATGTATGGCATTGGTAATGAGCCGGATGTTAACTGGTGTGTTCAGAATATTCGTTATTTTGACAGTAGTCTTTCTGTTCCAGGAAGAAGACAGACAGCTGCTGTTGACGAACTTACCTACGGTATAATTTTCGATGCACCAGAGATTACCACAATAGAGCCAGCTGCCTCTGTGGAAACGAACATATACAGCTATGATACAGAGGCAGAAGTCTCGGAGATCTACAAAGGACAGCGCTATGTATCTGGTACAGAAACCTTTAACATAAAGTTTAGTAAGCCAGCAAAAGACTATACTATTAAGCTGTCATATGTTGATGCTGGTGCAAGCGGCACGCCGACACTCGTAGACAGTAAGCAGTATGCACAGGCAGCAGAATTACGCGTAACTGCTGTTGGTAACGTTCAAATACTGGTTGAAGGCAAAGCTGTGATGGTTGACACTAGCACGCTAAAAGTGGATAGCTCCATGGATAAGTCACTGCTTGCTACCGCTAAAGGCCAGACCATTGATAACAAGCTCATAACAAGCAAGTCGGTAGCCGAAGACGTCACAGCTTTTGCAATATACTGGTACAATGGACGCTACTCATATAACTTTGATTGGCGCCAAAATCCAGCCGTACAGCTGTATGACCCAGTAATAGTGCACGATGATTTTGAGCGAAACAATACAGTACTTATAACAGAGCGCAATATTGACTATAATGACGGTGTGCTCAGTGGCAGCTCAAGGGGGGTGTGCTAATGCGGCAGACACTATTTGAGCGCATTGTGCAGGTAAACGGAGAGCCTGCTAAAAAGGTGGTAGTGCCAGCTGTTGTAGACGGCGAAGCAGCGCAGCTATACTATGCGTGGTATACACCGGTAACAGATCGTGTAAGTACTGATTGTGTATACGGCAACCCAAAAGGCTGTATAGACCAGGTATTGCTGAACAGGCTTGAAGCTAATACAGACTTTATTCAGTATCTTCTGCAGCTGATAGGGCAGTGGCACATACCTGCAACCATTTCAGAGGTTGCCTGGCAGCGTCAAATGTATCTATACTATGAAGATGTCAGCAGAATACAGGATAACATAGCTGGACTGCGGGCTTCTGGTGTAGTAAGCGCGGGAACGCCTGAAACAGTAATTCTTGAGGACAGTTCTTTGCCAACATTTGAGGATATTAACAACTGGGAGGAATGTCTTTTGCAACTACACAACATGCTCATCGCAACAGCAAACTTACCACAGCGCCGCTTAAATGCTTTTTCCCTCGGCGAATCATACTGGATGCAGGTACTAAGGAGGTAGGTAGAATGGCAAAAGTAAGAAGCAACGAAATACTGGACAAAGCGCTGAGTACAGACGCATCAGTTATACCACGCTTTGATATAACTGATGCGCTCGGCAATGTGTTGGCTACTAATGTAGCTCTAACGCTCAAAAACCCTGTAATACAAGAAGGCATGGCAGTAGATAAGCTGGCGCTAGATGAGTGCTTAGCAGCATCAGGTACCACCACTGGCACAGACAGTGCTTTGGTGCTTACGCAAGAAAACTTTGTCCTATTTGATGGGGCACTGATTCGCTTCAAGCTACATGTTGACAGTGGCGCTACCCCCACTATTAACGTCAACGGTACGGGTGCAAAGAAGCTGATGCAAGACAAATATAAGCCAATGAAAGCGGGTATTGCAGCAGGTACGTGGTTGACTGCTGTGTACAGTACCACGTTTGGTTTTTTTGTCTTGCAGGGTAGCTCTTCTCAAGTTTCAAAGTATGGAAATGGCGCTGGTCAAATAAGCTCATTTGAGTTATGTATTGTTGGGCATTTTAATCCTTTTTACGGGAGGTCATTTTAATGGGGTTTGTTTTGTTTACTTCTAGCGGTACATTTAACCCGGCTACATATAGATTATCTCCTGGTGACTTACTCCAGGTGATAGCTGTTGGTGCAGGAGGAGGAGGACGTGGAAATAACAGTGCAGGAACTGCAGGAGGAAGCAGCAGTTTTGGTAGATATGTAACTGCGGCTGGTGGAGCAGCGGGTGTTAGTGACGGACTCCTAAGTTTAATACAGTTTGGTGCAGAGACTGTACGCTGCGGAGAGATGGGCGAGGATGGCTGGCTTCCAGGTGTTTTTATCGAGAGGCCAAGCTTTCATCAAATTTTGGCGACTGTAAACGCTCCGGTCAGTAGAAATAAGAATGTAGGACTGCAGAGGCTCTTTTATTACGTTCGAAATGAGGAACTTCTTTCCGGAGAAACGGCACCTAGAACTGATGGAAGGGGCGGGTTTGCTGGGACGTTTGGTATAAGTGGCTATAATGAGATGTCTGGCCCAGGAGGCATAGGGTACGGTTCAGGTGGCGGAAGTCCAGCAACAAGTTCAGGGTGTAGAGGTGCTGGAAAAGCAGGAAAAATTGTATATACAAGCGTTCTTCTCCAGAATACAAATTCCATCCCTGTAACTGTTGGAACTGGAGGAAGAGGTGGCGCAGGGTCGTCAAACTATGGAGATGCAGGCGGCGGCTGCTGTGGATGTGTTGCGGTATTTTGGTAAGTTAGGAGGGAGCAAATTTGAACTTTCTATATGTAAATGAGCAAATGATTCTTCAGGAGATAATTTATGAAAACGACCCAATATTTCCTGGAGTTGCAGTAGAAGACAGATACTCTGATGAGTTTTTGTCGAAGTGCATAAGAAGGACTGATGAGCAGATTAGCTCTGAGGGTATTGAGCTAGGCATGCTATATGATGCTGAGGCAGATACTTTCAAGCCCGCTCCAGTGCCAGAGCCCGAGCCTGAGCCCAAACCTGAGCCCGAACCTGAGCCCGAGCAGCCTACGTGGGCAGAGCGCATTGAGACGCTGGAGCGCGAGAACAAGACGCTCCAAGCGCAGCTGGAGGCTTCGATCCAATCCAACCAGATGCTGGAGGACTGCCTAGTAGAAATGGCAGGGGTCGTTTATGCGTGACCTAATCGCCCGAGCGGCGTTAGGAATATATTTCTTACTTCAGAAAGGAGAAGAACAAATGATGGCTATGTTGTTCGCATGCAGAGTGATTGAGGAGCGCACCAAGTTTGAGCAGGTGCCCCGGCTGCTGAAGCAGCAGGTTGCCGACATCATCATCAATGATTTCGGCATGCCCGAGATCATTCCCACTGAGTTCGGTGGGACTCTGGAAGAGGCTGCTGAGTAAGCAGTAGCGAAACTGGGGCGGCGTGGCGTCGCTGCTGCGTCGCCCCTCTCTTCCAAAAATCTCTAGGAGGAATAGCTTATGGCGGAAGTAGTTATCTCATCTATTAAGATCACTGCTGCAGCTGTAGCACCGGAAAAAGTAACAGTTGGTGCAGAAATATATATCAGCGCAGTAGTCGTAGAAGAGACTACCCGCTATACATATCCTGATGCACCAGTATTAGGCGCCACTTTAATGAGTGGAACGAATGAACTACAGATTAAACGAGCACTAAGAAAGGACTGATGTATATGGCAATCAAATCGGTAGTAGCAACTATTAACGGCCAGGAATACACCCTTAACTGGAATGCAGGGACCAGTCGGTATGAGGCGACCATCACTGCGCCGAACAAGAGCTCCTGGTCCCAGGAAGACCACAAGTATGACGTGCAAATCAAAGCAACTGATGATGCAGGAAACACAACCATCGTAAATCGTGATACCCCTACGCTGGGCGACGACCTGCAGCTGCGGGTGATTGAGAAGGTTGCACCTACTATCACAGTTGTGTCTCCTTCCAGCAACGCACGTCTCACCACAGCGACGCCGCAGATCACCTGGCAGCTGCGTGACAATGACTCTGGCATTGACGCAGCTACTATCAAGCTCACAATCAATGGCCAGGCGGTCACTACAGGCATTACAAAGACGCCTGCTGAGGGTGGCTATGACTGCTCCTACACGCCAACAGAGGCGCTGCCTGAGGGCTCCAACACCGTGCTGTTTGACGTCACTGACAACGACGGCAACGCAGCAGTCCAGGGCTCCGTCACCTTCACGGTCGACACCATTGCTCCTTCTCTGGACGTCACCACTCCCGCAGAGGGCACCATCACAAACCAGAAAACCATCAACGTTGCTGGTACTACAAGCGACGCTACTTCCGGCCCCGTCACTGTTACCATCAAGGTCAACGAGGTTGATCAGGGCACAGTTATGGTTGAGGAGTCCGGTGCCTTTAATAAGGACGTCACCCTTAGCAACGGTGCAAACGTCATCAAGATCACTGCACGCGATGCAGCCGGCAAAGAGACCACCATCACACGCAACATCACGCTGGATACCGGCGCTCCCGTATTCAACAGTGTTGAGATTACACCCAATCCTGTTGATGCCGGTAAGACCTTCATCATCAGTGTGGATGTTACCGACCTGTAAGAGGTGAGCAAATGAGCGAGATAAGGAGAGTGTGGGGCACAGCTGATGACATACAGCTAGTGTTTACGTACAGCGAGACAACCGGACGCTGGGAGGCAACAGTGCCTACACCTGCAGATGGTCGCTATATTGTAGCGCTTTACGCCGAGGACATGGCTGGTAATACTGCATATGTTGCTAAGATACTATTCACAATAGACCTTCGCAAGATGTGTGTGACCTTCAAGGTCCTTGAGATAAACAGCGACGCTTCTATGCGCGAGGTGACCACCTTCCTTATCTCGCTCGATGGTTGTAAGAAAGGAATCGGTGGTTGCAATGGCTAACCTTTCAATGTTTGTTGGTGAGCAGCGCAAAGTAGTTATCTCTGTAACCATCAAAGGCGTAGATGACTTCTACATCGAGAACGCAAGATATGAGCTGCTGCTCGCCAACAGAGTTGTTGCTGAAGGCATGCTACTTGTAAATGAGCATGAAATGTCTTTGATGGTAGCCCCTGCTGAAGCCGGTGTGCATACGCTCGTGGCCTATTTCAGTATTGCAAATGAGGACATCATTAGGAAGCACACTATTTCAGTTAGGAGAGGATAACAATGTCTGAGCTTGTCATGCTATTCTTAGCAGGTACCGGCGGCGCTGCGCTGATTAAGCTGCTCGACAACGTAATTCAGTTTGTGCTACAGCGCAGAGCCAAAAACGAGGACAACGGACAGAAAGAGAAAACAGAGCTCGAGAAGCAGGTGGATGCAATCCGGCAATGTCTTATGGTCTCGATGCTGGATCGCATACAATATCTATGTAGATGCTATATCAGAGATGGAAGCATCAGCATAGAAGACCGGCGCCGCCTCCACCAGATGCACAAGGGCTATAAAGCTGTTGGTGGCAATGGAGATCTCGATGATCTAATGGCAGAGGTAGACGAACTCCCTCTTAAGCTTGACTGAGGAAGGAGGTGATGAGCTTGCTAGAGATAACGTTGGGTGTAGTTCTAGGCTTCCTTGCTGGCATCCTGAGTGCAGTCGCGGTTGTTTCCTTTGTCCACGGCAAAACGCAGGGGACCGCACGTAGACAGGCAAAAGAGTTTACCCAGTACATGATTGTCTCTGACAATGCCATTCTGTGGTTTATCTCTATCAGCTATGTAGTACTGGCGGGCTACAGCATCTACAAGAACTACACCGGTGCACTACCTTGGCTCACAAGTGGCCAGGCCCTTGCGTTCGGTGGCTGGGCTACTGTGCAGTGCTTCTTAATCAAAAAGAGCGAGAAGCAGAATACTAAAGGCGGTATTACATATGATACTGCTATGCATAACTGTAACAAGGAGGAGACAAAATGAATATGACAGAAATCACTACTATTGTAACCACTCTTATGTCGGTTGCACTTGGCCTGACCATTCTGACCAACATTGTAGTCCAGGTTATCAAAGGCATCACCTACGACAAAATCCCGACCAACCTTTTGGCTTTTATAGTGGCGTTCATCGTCACTGGCTGTGCCTTCTATGTGTGGATAAGCATGGAAGGAATCAAGGTAGTGGGCTGGATGATTGTCGGCACCATCGGCCTGGCCTTTGCTGTAGCACTCGCAGCAATGTTTGGTTTTGATAAGTTGAAAGAGTTAGTTGGCCAGTGGACCGGCATCAAAGCAATGAAAGCAAAGGAGGTAGACAAAAATGTTCGATCCTAAGGAATTCCAGCTGCCCGACGGCGAAGAGTTCTTCGAGGGCGATGAAGCAGAGTTCATCGGCGGAAAGGGTGATGAAAAGAATGACTCCGGACAGTAAGCTGGTCACATACACTTGCTGGTCTCCAAACCACAGTGGCAGGCGCACGCACGCTATCGACACCATCTCCATTCACTGCATGGCTGGTAACCTCTCTATTGAGTCCTGTGGCAAGCTGTTCCTCAACCCGAACAGAGAGGCGAGCAGCCAGTACGGTATCGGCGGCGATGGAAGAATTGGTCAATACGTGCCCGAGGCCTATCGCTCCTGGTGTACCTCGTCTCGGTCTAATGATCAGCGTGCAATCACCATTGAGGTGGCGAACAGCGCGGGGGCGCCGGACTGGCCTGTGTCTGAGAAGGCCTACAATGCGTTGCTTGATCTACTCACAGACATCTGTAGTAGACACAATATCAAGCAGCTGCTGTGGCGCGGTGACCCTGGCCTGATTGGGCAAATCAATCTTCAGAACATGACTGTGCATAGATGGTTCGCCGCAAAGGCGTGTCCCGGCAACTACCTGTTTAACCGTCATGCGGCCATTGCGTCTACAGTCAACAAAAGACTTAAGGAGGGAATCGACTTGAACGAGGCAGAGACCAGGAAGGTTGCTGCTGAGGTAGTCACGCAGCAGAACCCCAGCTACCCTGTTATCACAGACGTGCCAGCATACTGGCGCCCCGCAATCCAGGAGCTCATCGACATGGACATCATCAACGGTGGCACAGACAATGCAGTCAATGACAAAGATGTGAACCTGACAAAGGATACGATCAAGGCTATCGTCATCATGAAGGCTTACATCGACGCCAAGTATGGTGGCTAAGCGCCGCCGCGGCCCCTCGAAAGAGGGGTCTTTTTATTTGCCTGTTCGCCGGGTATGTTCAGGGCATAGCTGAAATGTACGACCTGTAGTCTGTGATGTTGTAATATCTGTGAATTTCGTGAATTTCGTAGACTTTCTGGAGTATATATAGGGAGGTTACGTACGACTACTTCAGTCAATGATCTACTCAGTTGCTTCTTCTTTATTTATGAATATTTATACTTATTATAATATTTTATTATTCTATATTTATATTATATTATTAAAGTATTATAATAAGTATAAATAATATACCTATAATAAGAAAGAAATAAATACAAACGAGTAGATAAAGTGAAACAGGACAGCGGCTGATTTTGTCGTACGTTACATCCCTATATATACTCTAAAAAGTTTACAGAACTCACGAAAATTACAGATATTACAACATTACAGCTTACGAACGCGGTTATGGCCTCCGTACGGCGCGGCGTCGCGGCAACATTCTTTTTATGGTATACGCGTCGTAGTTATCGTGATATTATATATACATAATAAATGACGCGCATTTACAGCGTGTAGCTCCTCTCCTGACTTGTTCAGGTAGGTGACTGAAAAAGTTGTACAAGTACCCTATTTACAAAAAGCCGTGAACGCGTTATAATAAGAATGTAAGCAAGAGTAGCTGATCACCTCAGACAGAGGTTCAGAATATAAAATACTTTTTGAGGAGGACTGTATCATGTCTAACGAGAAGAACACCGCTGTTGATTTCTCCAATCCCGAGGCCGTTGACGCCGCCCTGGCCGCTGCTGCTGAGCAGGAGCTCGCTGCTGGTGACGCCGCTGCTACCCCCAAGGCGAAGAAGCCTGCCAAGCCCCGCATCATCAAGGTTACCTACACTGCTGACCACGACATCAAGGCCGGCGAGACCATCGAGTTCGAGTACGAGGTTCCCAAGGCTGAGCGCCGCGGCGCTGTCGTGGGCATCGCTCTGGAGGACATGACCGATGACCAGCTGAAGATCGAGTACCGCAACGCCAACTCCGTCCACTACAAGACCCTGAAGGCCGGCCGCGACGCTACCAAGGCCAACGAGCGTCTGGAGCGCGTCAAGGCTGAGATGGAGAAGCGCGGCATTCAGCCCACTGCCCGGGCCGCTGCCCCCGTCACCGCCGCTTCCGTCGCTGAGCTCATCAAGTCCGGCAAGATCTCCGTCGAGGAGCTGCAGTCCCTGCTGGACGCCGAGTAATCCCCTTTCTTCCGCCCCTGGAGCATTGACTTCCCCTCTGCTCCAGGGGATATATGGGTTGACCGGTGCATGGTGGTTCGACTCCACACAACCCACAGAGTACTCCTTTCAATAGGATGGGAGTTTGGTAGTCTCCCAGCCACCTCTGTCTTGGAAGCGTCGAGTAGCTGAGTGTACGTAAAGTCGGCAGGCTACTGTTCAGTGGCGACGCGGCGCTGTGTTGAGGGTTACGCAGCATCCGGCTGTTATCTGACGGTTACCAGTTAATGGACTCTGGTGTCCCGGAACCAAAAGAGATACAAGCAGCCGGCCTTATGGGATTGTAGCTCAGCTGGGAGAGCGCCTGCTTTGCACGCAGGAGGCCAGGGGTTCGAGCCCCCTCAGTTCCACCAACACAGCACCCCCGCTGCGAAATGTATGCAGCCTGCCGACTACAGCTTCGGCCTAAGGGGGCGGTGATAAATATTAGGCGTATGTAGCTCAGCGGGTAGAGTAGGTCGTGCACGGCGAAAGCAACCTCGGTAAACCTGGGTCACTGGTTCGAATCCAGTCATACGCCTAATAAATGCAGGAGTGGCGCAGCGGTCAGCGCGTCGTGAGGCTAGCGAAGGTCACTGGTTCGAATCCAGTCTCTTGCACTGTAGGGTCTAAGAGTGGCACACTTAGATACCGAAAATATGCCGAGGGGGAAGAACGGTCTACGGGTGGATCCCCCTCCTCTCGTAGACCTTCTTCTTACCTACGGGCCCTTAGCTCAGTAGGTTAGAGCAGTGAGCTCATAACTCACCGGTCCCGGGTTCGAATCCCCGAGGGCCCACCATGGCCCAGACGGCCATACAATCAAATAGCCGGGGTATCCATTCCGTCGGATACCTCGGCAACCTTTAGGAGGTGTGTAGATGCGAGACGTAGACGAGCTAATCTATGGTGAGCGCTGTGAGCCTGTTTGCAGCGAACGATAACCGGGTGTAGCGCAGTTGGTAGCGCACGTGATCTGGGATCATGGGGCCGCAGGTTCGAATCCTGTCACTCGGACCAGCCCGTTTGGGCACCACTTCATGAAGGGAGGAGGCAGTTATGCATAATAGCCGCGCTGACATTGTGATACCGCTTTTCGACTACAGTGTCCCGCCGCTCTTCAGCCTGCCTCCTTCCTGGTACGGTGTAGCCAGCTCCTCCCCCTGGAATATGCTGTGCCGAAGCAGTAGCGGCTTTGCTGGGCCGCGTGGATCGTACGGCTATACATCTGGTTTCCTGTAGCAAAATGCTACGACTAAGGGGAGAGTATTGAGTATTGAGTATAGAATGGTGATAACGGACCGCCGCTGAGCGGTTGTTTGGTGGCGGTCCGTTTACGTGCTGGTATAGCTCAGTCGGTAGAGCAGCTGATTTGTAATCAGCAGGTCGGGGGTTCGAGTCCGTCTACCAGCTCCATAAGCTCCCATAGTGAAGTGGCTAACACGGCAGCCCCTCAAGCTACAGGCGCCGGTTCGAATCCGGCTGGGAGTACCATACATTACCTATTAGCTCTTAATTATTAAGGGTTAAATTTTAATAGGTGGTGATTAGCATGAAAAAACCTAAGAAGTACCTAAGCACAATTTACAAAGGCATAACAGATGACCCAGACACATGGGGGATGTGTTGCAGTAAAGAGATGGCATATAGGTGTGCAGAGAGCAATTATAAAGCACCTTCAATCTTTGAAAAGCTAGCATGGTTTATCCTATGTGTGGTAGAAGCAGCGGTAACAGCATTGACAACTCTTGTGTTGTATCTATTCTGGGCATTACTGATGTGCAATATGATTGGCACAGCATTTACACTATTTTGTGGAGCAGCAACACGCGGGGTGTATGTTGTAACATCAATACTCACAGGGTTGATAGCAGTGCCAATTATTAAGGATGGAATCCAAAAGATTGTAAGAGAAATTCATTATGGATATGGTGTAGATAGTTGGCTAACAACATTAGTTTGGGTTGTAACCTGGGTACTAGCAACAATACTATCAGGTCCAGTAATCGCAAGCATTATGGGTGCATGAGCACCCATCTATATGCCTCGGTAGCTCAGTCAGTAGAGCAGCTGATTTGTAATCAGCAGGTCGGGGGTTCGAGTCCGTCTACCAGCTCCATATGCAGGGAAGCCTGAAGTGAAAGGTAGCCTATTACTTAAGCTCTGATAGGGAATCCTGAAGCGGCTCATCACCGCTGCCCTGCCTCATAGATTGTATGGAGGAGTCTATGTTACACTGTCCTTTATGTAACCAATTTCTTCTTGAAATAAAGCTGTCAAATGGTTATGGCGTTGCTTGTGATCGCTGCTGTTTTAGCTTACCACCCAAGCAGCGTAGCAAGCCATTTAGTCATGTGCAGCAGACAGAAATAGATGCTGCTACTAAGAGTGGTGTCTATAGCTACTTTATGGAAACGCTGCGTCATGGATAATATGCCGGTGTGGCGGAATAGGCAGACGCACGGGATTTAGGTTCCCGTGGCACAAGCTGTGTGGGTTCAAGTCCCATCACCGGTACCATATAGGAGAACTGAATATGAACAAGATACAGGTATATCAGAACTACATCCAGATAATCGCCAGTAGTACTGATATACCCTTTTTGTCCCTTATAGATCAGGTGAAAGGTATTGAAAAGCAGCGTGCACGAGATACCTATAGATGTAGCATTCATCTTCTTCCAGAGGTGCTGAAGATTCTACGCGGAATCGAAGATTCCAGCAAGCTACAGTCACCAATCAAAGAGTACTATGAGGAAGAGATGCTGCGCCGCCGCATGACGGCAGAGCTGCTACAGAACGGCCCAGATGAGGAATATGCTGGTCTATGGAATCATCAGAATCTTGGCGTATGCCTGGCTAAGTACAATCGTAGATTCAACTTCTTTTATGACACTCGTACTGGCAAGACACGAATGAGCTACCAGATCATGTTGAATGCTCTTAAGGCCGGCAAGGCAAAGAGATGCCTGGTAGTTGCGCCAGCAACGATCATTCCAGACTGGCTCTCCGACGCTAAACAGTTTCCAGAGCTCAAAGTGGTAGCCTACTACAAAAATGAGAAGCAAAAGCTCCAAGCCCTAACTACTCCGAGTCATGTTGTACTTTGGTCGCTTGGTACTTTTGTAGATAATCTAGAGCTACTGAAGAAGATTAAGTTCGATATGGTAATATTCGATGAGTCTTCTAAGCTCAAGAATCACCGCAGCGCTACGGCAAAAGCGGCTTTGGAATTAAGTGAGACAGTGCCTTCGTGGTACAACCTCTCCGCAACCCCAGCACCGAATGGCGAGCACGAGTACTACATACAAATGCGCTGCGTAGATCCGTACTGCTTCAACTCTGCTAGAACACATTTTGTGAATAAGTATTTCATAAATATGTCCAGAGATAGCAGATATGAAAAGCTGCGGCTAAACCCTGTAATGTACGACGAGTTCATGCAGAAGATAAAAGAGCATAGCATATTTGTAGACCAGTCAGTTATGCCTATGGCAGACAAAGTATGGAAAGTTGTTGAGTACGATATGTCTGCGGCCACGGCAGAGATCTATAAGCAGATGGCAACGGATGCAGCTATTCAGTTAGCAGACGACACTACTATAACCGCTGAACAGGCCGCATCTATAAGAGCTAAGCTGAGTCAGATAACGAGTGGCTTCGTACTTGACTCTGATGCAATCAAGAGGAATATCGTCAGTAGAAAGCTTGGTGAAGCAGAGGATGCAAGAGAAGTTTATCAAGTCGGGGATCTCGAGCGACTCAGAGTCCTACGGACGACACTTGAATTTATTCATCGTAACGACCCCGACGCTTCCGTTATTATATGGGCTAATTACGCAGAAGAGTTTGCAATGCTCAAAGGACTTCTCGGCAGTGATGCTAGAATTATCCGCGGAGGAACGTCGACAGCTGCTAGAGAGGATATTATCGCAGGTTTCCGCGCAAAACAGTTTAGGTATCTCCTTGCGCATCCTCTCTCAGTTGGTATGGGCGTTAACCTCACAGTTGCACACTGGGCAGTGTACTATAGTATTAACGACTCCTGGGAAGCTCTCAAACAGAGTTCCGAACGCATCTGCGGTCATATCTCGATACAGCCACACACGTGTAGATACTTGGTACTGGCTGCACGAGGGTCCGTGAATCAGATAGTGTATGAGAACGTTATAAACAAGCGAGATGATTCTCTTGCATTGCTTGAGCATGTAAAGGCGGTGGCGCTGCGATGACACAGCGAGAAATGAGTGTACACGCGTACTACTTAAATAACGGTGCAGATCGCTACAGAAAGTTTACTGTAGCTCCTTCTGATGAAGCTACCCTTCTTAAGAACGTTAAAGAGATGCTTGATCTCATGGGCGCGCTTATAATAAGAGAGTCAAAGGCTACTAAGCGCGGTGTGTCCGATTTGCTTGTATGCTACAGAGGCCGTTTTGTAGCTATTGAGACAAAGGATGATACCGGCGCCCCATCGCCACACCAGCTAAAGTTCATTTTGAAGGTCAGAGAGGCTGGTGGTGTCGCAGATGTAGTTACCACAGTAGAGCAGGCGTTCGCCCTTCTCCTGAAAGCCACAGAAAAGTAAATTTTCTTTTACGGTTTACGCATCGCGATATATGTGATATAATAAGAATATAAGGAGAGCAGCGTCATGTCTGAGCTGATTTACAAGCTGAATAAAACTGAAAAAGACATCGATGCTCTTCTGCTTCAGCACAAGAACTTGGTTTATTTTATGCTGTCGTCAAGTGGGCAGCTGTATAACCCAGATTGCGAGAGTGCCGCTTGGGAAGCCTTGTGGGATGCAATCTGTACGTTTGACGTGTTTTCTAAGACGCAGTTCAGTACATATGCCTGTACGCTCATAAAAAATGCAGTTAACAACGAACTGCGCAAACAGGCCATATATCAAAAGCACGAATGTATGATGTTCGAGTATAGTGCGCAAAGCAATCTATGCACTACAGTAGATACAGAGGATGCCGAAGTCATAAACAGAATAGAAGAAGCTTTTTCTGAGTATCTCAATGGTACATCTGGTATTGTGCGTAACGTGCTTTTAGTATGGAATGCGTCTGGCTATGAAGCTACCTGTAGAGACATAGCAAGTATGTGTGCAACGTCTCCATCATATGTCAGCAGAATACAGGGTGGTTTCAGAGCATACCTGCAGCGTAAGATAAAGGGGCTTTAGGCTTCTTTTTCTTAAATAAAATATGGCATGCCAAAATTTAAGGAGGTGTAGCTATTGGATTTCCAAGTAGTAGCTGATTGTTTATCCAACATACAGGCTACGGGTTCAACGCTACAAAAAGAAGCACTTTTGCGACGGTATGCAGACGTAGATGGATTTAAGGTCGTGCTTAAGTTTATCTATGATCCGTATTTTACCACAGGCTTGAAGCAGGCCAAGCTAGATATTGGTGATGGCATTGATGCTAATGCAACACGTATGAGCATCGATGAAATCATGCAATATTTTAGAGAGCACAACACCGGCACAAAAGCGGACATTGCTATGGCAAACGGCTTTATTTTTGATAGTGCTGATCCAAACTGGCAGTGGGCTGCCACAGGTCTTGTAACAAAGGACCTACAGATTGGAGTCTCTGTGACGACTCTGAACAAGGTGTACGGCAAGGGCTTTATTCCAAAGATTGGTATTATGCGGGGTATGCTGTGCCCAGACCATATCTTTGGTAGCTACATCGTGACTGAGAAGATTGATGGAAACCGTCGACTCATCTTTACCAGAGAAACTGGCGTAGAGGTATATACCCGGTCTGGAAAGAGAGATCTCGGTCTGGTAGAAATCATGGAAGAGGCAAAGCAGCTTCCAACTGGCTTTGTATTTGACTGCGAGTGCGTCGCTATGGGTGATTTCTCTGATAATATCGCTTTGCGGCAGGCAAGTGCATCAATACTTAATCGCGGGAGCAGCCAAGCTAAGACTGGCGTGCAGGCTTTGTGCTTTGACGTTCTTCCTATCAAGGACTACGACGAGGGCTTAAGTAGGCTTAATGCTGTAGGTAGAAAGGCCCTTGTAGCACACTTTTTAGGCGACGAGGCCTCGGTGGACAAGCTTATCGAGTTGTTCCCGCGCTGGACGAAGCCTCTTAGAGGTTTAGTAGATATGTTTGAGTCAACTACACTTAAGCATATCAAGCCACTCCCTATTCTCGGTGTTGTGTCTACAAAGGAAGACGGCGTACGTATTGCAGAGCCCATCTGGGAAACCGGCGGCGAGGGTGTGATGCTTGTAGAAGCCACGAGCCCATACGAGGTGAATCCTAACCCGCGCAAGACGTTGCTGAAAATCAAAGCAACTACGGAGTACACACTGCCTTGTATAGGTGTCTATGAGGGCGACAACAAGTATGCCGGTATGCTCGGTGGCATCGAAGTCGGCTATACCGTAAACGGTACTACCTACAGAGTAGGTGTCGGGTCAGGCTTTGCAGACTATCAGCGTGCCGAGTACTGGGCTCACCCTGAGCGTATTGTGGGTAAGCTCGTAGAGATTGAGTGCTTTGGAGCATCTACTAACGCAAAGGGTGGCTACAGTCTTAACTGTCCCATCTTTAAGCGCGTTGTGGGAGACGTAGACTGATGAGGATGAACAAAGATAAGGTACTGGAGTACTGCAGGTATTGGGACGATGGCAACTGCCCTTTTAGAAAAGAGTTTACCAGAAAGCTTGAAGAGCTTGAAGCTGCTGGTATTGGCATCGCAGCGCTCCAGCCCAGATGTCCCATCGATGCGCAGCGCAGCAAGCGTGGCATTCTTAAATGTATTTGTGAAAGGGGCGATAAGCTTTGCTGATTTCTATCGACGGTGGCTGTAAGCGACAAGGCACACCGCAGTGTAGCAGCGTTGGTGTAGCTTGGGTTCAAACTGATGACGGTGATTTGTTCTACCGTGCACATTATGAGAACCTGGAGTCTACTAGCCAGCGTGGCGAGCTCAACGGTCTCATTAGCGCTCTTGAAGTGGCAGTAGAACGCTCTGAGCCCGACGAGCCTATTATCATTGTAACGGACTCTGAGTATCTCTACAACTCTGTGTCCAAGGGCTGGAGCCTTACTTGGGAACGTTCTGGCTGGCAGGGTTCCGGCGGTCCGGTTAAGAACCGCGACATGTGGCAGAAAGTAAACGAGATGCTTCGTAAGCTTAATGCTCCTGAGGAGCGTGTGTTTATGCAGTGGACTAAGGGCCATCTCATTAGCTACACTGCCGGCAACGCTAAGCGTGCAATGGCCAAAGATCCGACTGGCATTGGCCTTTTTATGAACATAAAGGCTATAGCTACTCGCGGTTCTGAAGAGGACCGTATTGTAGCTGACTTTATCTACAACCGTGTAAAGCACGAGCACCAGGTACCTCCGCGCGTAGCCTGCCTTGACTGGTGCATAGCCAATGTGATGGCGGATACGCTTGCAAGCTACCTTACGTCCCTTCTTGATAGTGTCGTACTGTGAAAGCAGTTGACATAATAAAACTACTATAAAGGAGAATCTGACATGTCTGAAATGGAAAACATGAACACTGCTCTGCAGGCCGCTGAGGAGAATGCTCTGGCCAACCCCAATGCTGTTCACGGCTTTGAAGAGGCTAATGCTGAAGACATTGTTATCCCCCGAATCAAGGTCATCAACGCCCTGAGCCCCGAGCGGCAGGACGGCGTCGCTGAGGAGGGTGACATCCTGAACTCTCTGACCCAGGAGAATGTGAAGGGTCTGCGGTTCATTCCCATCAAGCAGTACTACAGCAACATCGAGTGGAATCCTGACCGCAACGCTGAGCTCCGTATTTTCTGCCGTTCCTATGATGGGCGCATTGGCCGCAACGATGAGGGTAGCTGCAGCTGTGCACAGTGTGGCAAGAATAAGTTCGACAACTCCAAGACCGGCAAGGATGCGCAGCCGCGCTGCACCGCCTACATGAACTTCCTGGGCTTCTTCGAGGGCAATCCTATGCCAGTGGTTCTGTCTTTTGCCCGTACCAACTACAATGAGGGCAAGAAGCTGCTCAGCATCGCAAAGTCCATGCGGCAGTCTATCTGGAACTTCGCCTATACCCTGGACAGCCGTTTGGTGACCAAGGACCGCAACAAGTGGTACATCATCACTACCCAGATGGCTGGTGAGACTACTCCTGAGGAACGGGCTATTGCCTTCGAGCTGTTCAAGCGCTACGAGGATATGTCCACCACCAAGGTCGACTATGAGGATACCGCCTACGACAGCCGTGCCGAGGTCGTTGACAGCGAGACTGCAGCTGAGCTGTAAGCAAGATGGGGAGTGTGACTCTTGCGCTGGAAAGAATACAGAAACCGAATTCTGTCCAGCATTGATCCGGAGTCATTCTACGTAGATGAACTCAAGCGTCTCGGGCTACAGTATAGGCGACACGGCAACGAAGTTAAGTCTACCTGTCCGTGGCCCGAGCGCCATCTTGCTGGGCAAGATAGTAATCCATCGTTCACTGTTAACCTTGGCACTGGCGTGTACTTCTGTAACGCATGTGGCTCTAAAGGCAACATTCATACGTTCTACATGGAGACGCGCCACGTGAGCAAGCAAGAAGCGTGGTACGCTTTGGGAGACGCTCTCAATATTGAGAGGCCTTCTGATGTAGATAGCAGGCCAGCCATAGACCCAGGTCTGCCAATCAAGTATCATAATGCGCTAATGGAAAGCACTGGTGTAGTTAGAGATATACTGCGCGAAAAGCGTGGTATCTCTGATGCTACGCTAAAGCGCTTTCTCATTGGCTGGGATGGTGAACGCGTCACAATACCCATCTACGACGAGTTCAGCGAGCTTGTGAACATTCGTAGGTATAAGTGGAACTCGTATGAAGATAGTGCCAAGATGATTAACTACGAGGACCCTGTCGGCAATGCTTATGGCGAAGATAGAATCTTTGGTATTGAGCATCTGTTTGATAAGAACTGCCCTAAGTTGATCTGGTGCGAAGGTGAGTGGGATCGCATTGTTGCTGAACAAGCAGGCTTTCCTACATGTACAGCTACTGCAGGTGCGGGGAACTTTAAGGCTGAGTGGTTCAGACTCCTTCAACAAAAGGAGGCTGTGTTTATCTGCTATGACAATGATGATGCAGGTAAGAGAGCTACTGAGTACATGATAGAGAATCTGCGTAGTTCGCCTGTTAAGCTGTACGTAATGAAGTGGCCCAGCGACTTCAGAGAAAAAGGCGACATCACCGATGCTTTCATCGAGTATCACTACACACCGAAGGAGTTTAGAAGCTTTTTCGAGCCGCTGGATAAAACAGAAGATGTGCCGGTAGTACAGCTGGCACAGTCTTCTGGCGCACGGTACGCCGGCAAGCGTATTAAGATTCCTGTCCTTGTTGCAGGTAAGGAGAGCGCCCCATATGTCTACCCGCAGGATATTCGCTTGACGTGCGAAGACTATTCTGAGGACAATAAGCTGTGTGGTAGCTGTACGCTGTGTACCCAGCATCGCCTCGACCTTCACCTGCAGAGCAAAAATGCTTTTCTACTCAAGCTCATAGACTGTCCTGATGATAAGCAGCGTGCCTTCATTAAGGCCCTGCTTGGCGTGAATACCAAATGTGGCCGAGCCCACATAGACATATTGAGCTATGGTAACCTAGAAACCGTGCACATGATTCCAAAGGCTGATGACAACTTTGGTTTTGCTGCGCACCAGGAGTATGTGGCACGGAGTGGCTACATTATTGGCAATAACATTCCGACAAATAAGCGCTTCACGCTTGTTGGCTACATGCATCCAGATCCCAACAACCAGAAGGCAACATATGTGTTTGACCAGGCAATACCTGAGAAAGAGCTGCTTGATGAGCTCGAGGTTACTCCCGAACTACATGAGCAGCTTAAGGAATTCCAGTGTGCGCCCGGACAGAGTGTTGCTGACAAGTTTGCAGAAATCCATGATGACCTTGAGCGCAATGTAACGTACATCTGGAACCGTAAGAAAGTGGCATATGCTGTAGACCTTGTCTACCACTCTGCTCTATCGTTTGTATTCCAAGAGCAGCGAGTGCGGCGAGGCTGGGCAGAGTGCCTTATCATTGGTGACTCTGGACAGGCAAAGACCACACTGGTAGAGCGCCTCATGCAGCACTACAAAGCTGGTGAGCTTCTCTCTGGTGAATCTTCGAGGCGTACAGGCTTGGTGTATAACATTCAGCAGGCCGGCACAAAAGGCAACTGGTCACTAATGTGGGGTGCTATGCCGCTAAACGATGGCGGCTTGTTGTGTGTAGACGAGCTAT
>ERZ1643251.539-NODE-539-length-53254-cov-8.195925_pt1 | contig 53254 bp, 42 predicted proteins | sample MGYA00579261_ERZ1643251 | MGnify/ENA primary metagenome ERZ1643251 (study PRJEB29033, sample SAMEA4952267) | chicken gut metagenome | biome: Broiler Chicken; feature: Gastrointestinal Tract; material: Caecum | place: Ireland | collected 2018 | study: Broiler...
CCAACCTGGCGGATGTGAGCCACAAGAAAATCGGCAGCTTCTCAGGAGGCATGAAGCAGCGGGTGATGCTGGACTTAACGGACAACCTGAAACCCACGGTTTTGTGGAGTGATACAGTAAACGCATAAAAAATTTTATAAAAAATTATTTTTTATGTCACAAAATCATTTCTGAATACATATTTATATAGGGGGATAATAGCGCTTTTGTCATATTGCTGAATAATACAGAAATATCAAACAAATAAATTGGCAAATATTGACAAAAACAAAAAGGTGTAGTATACTATAGAAAAACAAGTGTATTTTTAATAAAAGCGTTTGCAAAGAAATGGTGCAGTTCCCATGGGAAAAGGAAAGCAGCTGTTTTCTTTGGGGACTTGCCCCGGAAGGATACCCGTGCCGTATGTCAGAGAGGGGGAAAGCGATATGAGAGATTAACTCGACTCCGGAATATGGTTTGGTTTTGCACATTTCAAAAACGAAAGGATGGTATCAAATGAAAATCCGAAGAAGAGTTTTAATCGTAGTCTTGTGTGTTCTTTTGGTGTTCAGCTTTTCTGCTGTGGTGTATGCATCTGCTTCGAAAATCTTTTTTACTAAAACACTCAGTGGGTACAGCTGCACAGGACAAGGGAAAATTGTGGATAATGTGGCAACCGCATATTTTAAGGGAACGCCAAAATTGATGGAGCCGATTATTCCACATGAGGCGTGCAAAACCAGGGTGGATGTTTCTGTATTCGGTGATAATGGGAAATTTATTGGACACGCTGATACAAATAACCCTAGTTCAACGACTGCCTCTGCCTCTTATACTGCTACGAAACATATTTATTATATTGAATGTTCCTTTACATTCAATGGAAGTCGTTTTGATGGCTATAAACTCTTTAATAACTAAAAAGCGCAATTTCACATCGTAAGCTTTCAATTTTGGTTATGAAAGGATGGTATACTATGAAAATCCGAAGAAGAATCTTGGTTGTGTGCTTATGCGCTTTTTTGGTGTTTAGCTTCTCTGTTGCGGTGTATGCATCTGCATCGAAAACTTTTTTCACTGTACTTCGAAGCGGGTATAGCTGCACAGGCCAAGGGAAGATTGTGGATAATACGGCAACTGCCTATTTTAAGGGAACGCCCAAATTGATGGAACAAATAATTCCTCAGGAGGCATGTACATCACAGGCTGCTGTGCAGGTCTATGATATCTATGGAGTTTATATTGGAAGCGCCGATACCCTCAATGAAAGTTCCGTTACTGCAACAGCTACCTATACTGCGGGGAGAGATATTTCCTATACTATGTCCTTTTTTGTATTTAACGGTGATTTCTTTGGGTTTTACAGACTAGACAAAAATTGACATTTGTCAGAGGTGTTTGATTACTTAATTGTATTACTTCGGCTGAGAACAGAAAGTAAATATTATATGTGTTGTGTAGGGGGACGAGGTTTGTCCCCCTGCCTCAATAGGGAGGTACAGGGAAAATGACTTGTGTTGATAGGAGAAGGAAAGTGAAAAAAGCGGCGATTTTTTGCGCGGTTTTAAGTTTTTTGATGCTTGCAGGCTGTAAAGAGAAGACAACTCAGGAATTTCCCGACAGCCCCATGCCGGGTATGGATGCCCAGAACCAATATCTGTGTGCGGGGATTATAAACTTCCAGGAAACGGAGGACTTTTTCTGCGGTACAAATATGGATAGAATGCAGCTGCAGTATTATGACAAGGAAAGCGGCGCGTCCGGCGTGCTGTGTCCGGACCCGGCCTGTAACCATGACACCGGTGACTGTTCGGCAAATATCGGCGGAAACTCCCTTTCTGTCTATGACGGCAAGTTCTACTGGGTTGCCCCTAAGGGGATACGGGAAATGGCTTTGTACCGAAGCGACCTGTCCGGCACCAACCGGGAGGAACTGCGGGTTCTGGACCCGAATAAGGTAATCACACCCTACCAGCCCCAGTGGTATATGGTTCACCGGGGAAACCTTTATTTTCTGGGAAGGGCAAACATTGTGGAGGAGACCAGGAACCGGCAGAGGATTACCTTGCAGACAACGCCCCTGGAGGGAAATGAGGATTTTTCCATATTGTACCAGGAGATTTTTGATGCCGGCTCGGAGTTCTCCGTGCGCTTTGTTGGAAATTATGTGTACTTATCCTGCGTTAGCTTTGAGGCTGCAGGCGGCCCCTTTGACATCACCATAATCCGATATAATACCGAAACCCAAACCGGAGAGGAGCTGTATACGGAAAAAGGTGTTTCCCGATACCTGGGTAAAATATGGGTGACAGAACAGGGGGAAATTTACCTGCCCGGAGCCGGAGAAGGTAAGGCCTATGTGTGGAAAATCCAGAATGGGCAGCGGAAGGAGCTGCTGTCCTGGGAGGATGGGGATGATTCTCCCCCGGATTTACTGGATGAAGTTGTGGTACATATGACCAGGAAAGGGTATACCCGGTGGCTGAATGTGATGGACTATACCGGGAAAATCCTGTACGAAGGAAAACTGTTTCCTGAGCCTGTCCCGGGGGTGGAGGGGGACCCGGGGGTGTTCGGCGATCCCCAGGCACAGGGCCCGGAATACGGTTTTGCCCTGGTGGGGGGAGATTCCCAAAAGCTGATTATCCATTTAACCGCATTCCAGGAGAGTGGGGGAGACTATACCTTGATGTTGGATTTAACGGACAACCTGAAACCTACGGTTTTGTGGAGTGATATGGAAAACGGATAAAAGCATTCGTAAGGGAGCAGAAAAATGAAAAAAACGGCGATTCTTTGTGTGGTCCTGAGCATATTGATGCTTGCGGGCTGCAAAGACCAGAAGACCCAGGAATTTCCTGACAGTCCCATGCCGGGTATGGATGCCCAGAACCAATACATATTTTTGAATGCCCAGGGTTTTTATGAAGCAGAGGATTTTTTCTGCGGTACCGGCTTCGGGGGTGGCCTTCTGCGGTACTATGACAAGGAAAGCGGCATATCCGGCGTGCTGTGTCCGGACCCGGCCTGCACCCACGATACGAATGAATGTGGGGCGCACGCAGCTGATGGAGGTACTTCTGTTTCTGTTTATAATGGAAAGCTCTACTGGGTTGGTGAGCAGCTGGAGGGACACAAGACCATTTTGTACCGCAGCGATTTATCCGGCGCCAACCGGGAGGAGGTGCTGCAGCTGGACTGGCAGAAGGTGATTCTGACCTATCAGCCCCAGCGTTATGTGATTCACCGGGGGTATTTATACATACTGGGAACTAGCAGCGAAGTGGATGGCGAGGAAGCCCAATATTCTGTGAGTTTGCTGGCGGTTCCCCTGGAGGGGGGGCAGGAGCCTGCGGTGCTGAATGAGCAGAAAGTGAACACCTATTATGAGGTTACCTATCGCTTTGTGGGCAACAGCGTGTATCTGGAAATGGTAACGAAAGGCGGCGATACCTGGAACATTACCATCTCCCGGTACGATATCCAGGAAAAAACCTGGGAGCCGCTTTATGAGGAGAAGAACATTTCTGCAAGCATTGGCAAAATGTGGGTGACGGAGACGGGAGAGATTTATCTGCCCGGCATCCAGGACAATCAGGCATATATCTGGCGGTTGGAAGAGGGAAGCCGGAAGCGGACAGCCTCCTGGGAAACGGCCTCTGCCGAGCATATGCCAAACCTTCTGGACGGAATCGCTGCCCAGTTTACTATTCGGGAGGAAGTCCGCTGGCTGGATGTAGTCAGTTTTACAGGGGAACACCTTTACAGCGGAGCGCTGTTTCCCAACCCAATTCCAGAGCTGAAAGAAGATCCGGGGTCGGCATCCGGTGACCTGGAGGAAGGCTATAGCATGGTATTTATTGGCGGAGACCGGGAAAAGCTGGTTGTCAATCTCTTGGACTTTCTGGCAGGAGAAAGCAGCACCATCCTGCTGGATCTGACAAATAATCTGAAACCCACGGTTTTGTGGAGCAATGAATCCTGAAAGGAGCGGCCTATGGAACTGAAACTTGAGAATGTGACAAAGAAATACGGAGAAAAGGTGGCTCTGGACGGGTTTTCCTATACCTTTACCCCGGGAATTTACGGCATCCTGGGAGCCAACGGCGCCGGAAAAAGCACCATGATGAACCTGATTACGGACAATCTCCCCCGAAACGGGGGGACCATTTCCTACGACGGGACGGAGGTGCGGAAGCTGGGGGTGGATTTTCGCCGGATTCTGGGGTATATGACCCAGCAGCAGGGGCTGTATGAGGGCATGACCGCCGAGAGCTTCCTGGTGTATATGGCACGGCTGAAGGAGATTCCCAGAAAGGAAGTGAAGGGACAGATTCAGCGGGTGCTGGAGATGACCAACCTGGCGGATGTGAGCCACAAGAAAATCGGCAGCTTCTCAGGAGGCATGAAACAGCGGGTGATGCTGGCCCAGGCGCTGCTGGGAGATCCCCAGGTGCTGATTCTGGACGAGCCTACCGCCGGCCTGGACCCCCGGGAGCGGGCAAGACTCCGGGACCACATTTACCGGCTGGCCCAGCACCGGATTGTGCTGCTGGCTACCCATATTGTCAGCGACATTGAAGCCATTGCAGACAGCATTCTTTTGCTGCGGCAGGGAAAGCTTCTCCGCTCCGGTACCTCCGGGGAGTTGATTGCCTCCCTCCCGGCGGACTGGACGCCGGTGCTCCACGCCCCCAGTCTGGAAGATGTTTACCTGTACTATTTGGGGGAGGATGGCCATGTATGAGTGGATTCGTATTTTCTCAGACCGGAAGCGCCGGTTAGCCATTTTGTCCATTCCCCTGGTGTGTCTGTGTTTGTTTTTCTACCAGAAGTGCGGGGGAAACTTCGGCGCCCTTCTCACCGATGCCCGGGACTACCGCCAGATGCTTTCTGATTATCAGGACAAAGCACCGGAGGAAATTGTGGAGATTCTCTCCCAGAAATGGAATCCCTCCGGCAACGAGAGGCTGCTCCTTGCCCAGGGAGAGCACCTGGCAGGCTACGGAGCCTACCTGGAGCAGGTGCAGAAGCAGGCCCAGAATATGCAGATGTCCAGCCTGTTCAGCCAGGACAAAAACAGCTTTGTCTATAAGAACATTTTGAAAACCGCCCAGGATTTTGCCGGGTGCTCCACCCAGGGGGTGCGCCTGGGCAATGACCGGGCCATTACATACTGGCTGTCCTTTTCTCTTGCAGATTGGGGCTTCCTGGCAGGCATCCTGCTTCTTGTCATGTCCTTCCTGGAGGAACGGCAGAAGGGGCTGACCCCCATTGTCAGGACTTGCCCCAGAGGACGGCAGAAGCTGCAAGCCACCAGACTTGTGATTCTGCTGGGGTTCAGCCTGGTTATGACCTTGGCTCTCTACGCCCTGCCCCTGGGTATTTCCCTGATTTTGGACGGAGGCTGGCAGGATTTAAGCCGCCCCATGCAGTCGGTGGCGGCCTTCGGCAAATGCACCGCCCAGCTTACCCTCTGGGGATTTTTGGGGCAGTTCTTCCTGGTGAAGGTGTTCTGCGGCTTCCTGCTGGGGGTGCTGCTGTGGTTCCTGCTGGGCTTTTTGGAGCAGGTGCAGCTGCGGTGGCTGGTCACCGGCGTGGGGCTGGCAGTGGAATATCTCCTCTTTACCCTGATTCCCGCCCCCTCCATTTTCAGCCCCTTGCGGTATTTGAATGTCTTTTCCTATGTGTTCCCCTTTGGGCTTTATACCCAGTATGTGAATATCAATTTCTTCACCCTTCCCGTGGGACAGCGGCCCATGCTTCTGGGGCTGCTGGCAGTCCTTACCCTGGTACTGGGCGGGGCTGTGGTGTGGATTCAAAGCCGCCGCTTCCCCTTCGGCAACCGGGACCGGCTGGGCAAGGTGCTGCACCTGTGGAACCGGCTGGCAGATGTGTTCCGGCGCCATCTGGGGATGCTGGGCTTTGAGTGGTATAAGCTGCTGTTTTTAAGCGCCGGAGGCATTTTCCTGGTGCTGGGAATGCTCCTGCCCCGGAATCTCTACTGCAACGCCAACGCCTACGGCAGCCTGGAGGATTCTGTCTACCGCCAGTATCTGGCCCAGGTCCAGGGGCCCATCACAGAGGATACCTACCGCTATATTCAGGAGGCGGAGGCGGCCCTGGCTGATTCCCAGATGGAAAATACCGGAGATTTTCAAATGGCTCTGGAACGGCTGAAGCAGACCGTGGCGGAGGCGGAAGAGGGACAATGGCTGGTGGACGATGTGCCCTTCCTCAACTTCTTCGGGGAAAAGGGCTGGCGTACCCAGCGGAAAACCGCCCTGCTCTCCATGCTGATTCTGGTGGTGACCCTCACCACCCTCTTTGCCAGCGACCACAACGGCGATGTGCGGAAGGTTCTCCGCTCCACCCCCGCAGGCCGGGGACGGCTGTTCTGGTGCAAATACGCCGTGGCCCTGGGCATTACGGCCCTGGCCTACTTCCTGGTGTTCGGCAAGGAGTGGCAGCAGGCGGTCAAATACATCGGGGACTTGGTGCTAAGCGCTCCCGCCTTCAGTATCCCGGTTCTCAAGGGCTACACCATGACCGTGGGAGGCTTCGTGACCCTTTTGTTTGTGGCCAAGGCGGCAGCCATGCTTCTGATTATGCACCTTTGCATCTTCATTGCAGAGCGCAGCGGCTCCTTTGACAAGGCCTTCGTGATTTCCGCCGGAGCCCTCCTCCTTCCGGCGGCGGCCTACCACTTCGGAGCGGACTTCCTGGAACCCTTCACCCCTTTGTCCTTCCTCTCTGACGGCAACATCCTGCTGGGGGGAACCTGGGTATTCTTCCTTGTGTGGCTGATAGTCTCCGCAGGTGCTTTGTGGCTTGCTCAAAGACATTGGTGCCACCGCTGACGGACAGTGTAGGGCTTGAAAAGTTTATATATGTTCCGGAATAGCACCGGGCAGGCAAATACCTGCCCGGTGTTTTCTTGCTTTTTGTACGCATAAGAAAGACAGATGCTTGTGTGCAAGGAAAATGCAAGCTTGATAATGCATAATAAATTGCCCTAATCAAGTTGGAAATTTATACAAGAAAAACATTGAAATTCCCAAAAACCGGTAGTAAAATATTTCCATTCCAAAATATGGAACCCGTGTATTTCTGACCCACTGCCGAGGGGTCGATACACTGGGGACTATTTTTTTTGGATGAAAACAAGTAAATGAAAGGAGAAGGAGTTTTATGAACAATGCATGGAAACGCCTGCTGAGTGCGGCGTTGGCTGTGATTCTGGCTGTCGGCCTGACCCGGCCGGCCGTTGCCGCCAATGACGGCGCAGAAACCACAGACACCACCACCCAGAGTGCGCCGGTGACTTCCAACGACAACGAAGTCACCCCTGCTGCGGACCTTCAGGATCCCCAGACGGTGCAAATCAAGGTTTACCGCAACGGCGACACTTCCCAGGTGTACTACACGACCACTTTCAAAGTGGAAAAGGGCGCGGAAGTTACCCCCCTTATCGAGGACTACTATTCCTCCCGCTATGGCTTTGAAGTGGATGGCTGGTTCAACGACGGCGGCTGGAACAATTATGTTGCCGGCAAGAATGCCACGGAGCTGGAAACCGTCACGGTAAACGGCTGGACCAACCTGCACTGCATGGTCACCGACTACAACAATGTTGTGGTTTACGGTGTGACCAACGGGGACAAGGACAATGCCGAAACCCTGTACGAAGGCACTACCCTGTACGGCACCAACCTGGTGGAGTACCTGAATGCCAACGCTGGCGTTGCTGAGCGTCCCGGCTATACCCTGGACAAGTGGTACAACTGGGACTGGTTCGGCGGCAAGTTCGGCGATGACAAGCTGGTTACCGGCTGGACCAATGTCTATGTGACCTACACCGCAAACAAGTACACCCTGAGCTTCAATGCCAACGGAGGTACTGTGGACCCGGAGTCCAAGGAGGTTACTTACGATGAGGCGGTAGGCACTCTGCCCACCCCCACCAAGACTGGCTCCACCTTTGCCTACTGGCAGGATAGCGCTGGCAACAAGTATACGGAGGACACCGTATATCAGGTTGCCGGCAACACGGAGCTGACTGCTGTATGGAATGCTGTGGACTACACCCTGACCCTTGATTTCGGCGGCAAGGGAGAGTTTGTCAATGAGGACCGCACCGTCCATTACGGTACTGCCATTGGCGAGCTGCCTGTGGGTGCAGACACGCTGTTCTCTGTCAGAGAGAACGGTGTATTCCATAAGTACTTCATCAGCGGCTGGGTGGATGGCGACGGCAATCCTGTGACTGCGGAAACCCTCTACGATGTGGAAGGCAACAGCACCATCTATGCCCAGTACCAGATGGCCCCGGACAGCAGCTGCACCACAGACGAGCTGCTCACCATCCAGTGCTCCACTGATGAGAGCCACCGCTGGGTGGTGAACTGGTTCGGAACCTATGTAAACCTGGACAAGAAGTCCATTGCTTACGATACCGAGAACCAGCGCTGGACTGCCCAGGTGAAGTTCACCGGTATGTTCCTGGTCAATTTAGGCAACATCCAGGACCAGCATTTTGGCGGTTATACCCACTACTATGACAATGACCCTGTGGTAATTAACCTGTACTGGGATGCCCAGACCAATCTGTGGCAGGTAGCAGAGCCTGTGGTGAAGACGGTGTACTGCCATGATGCACCGGCTGCTCCTTCTGATGCAACCATCCAGAAGCTGCAGAAGCTCATTTGGATTCGGGACACCAATAAGCTGAAGAACAATTACAGACCCACCGGTCTGAAGGCTGGTACTTACTCTGCCGGCAAGATGTACACCGAGAACGGCAAGTTCTATGTGGATCTGACCATCACCGACCTGGATGCCTATATTGATGAGTTTGAAACCAAGTTCCCCAGCGATTTTGGCGGCTATGTAACCAATGAGGACGAGACCACTGCGGAGTTTACCTATACTCTGGTCTACACCGGTGATGTGTACGACTATGCCCAGGACGGCACCGGCTGGACGGTGGACCGGGCCAAGTCCAACATGACCGCTACCGATTTTGCCAACGGCAAGCAGCTGTGGGTGATCGACCGCTATGTGGTCACCTACACCGACGGCACCGCAAATGAATCTGTCTTTGCCGACGAGGTACACAACATTCCTTTGGCGAACAAGGGAACCGCTACGCCTGCTTTCGCTGGAGATTACACCCGTCCCGGCTACACCTTTGCCGGCTGGTCTCCCAAGATTGCTTCCACGGTTACGGAGAGCGTGACCTATGAGGCCCAGTGGACACCCAATACCTACACCCTGACCCTGGATCCCAACGGCGGCACGCTGAATGGAAGCACCGGCGTATACACCAAGTATGTGGAGTATGGTGAGAGAATCTCCCTCAGCTCCATCAAGCCTGTGCGTACCGGCTACACCTTCCAGGGCTGGGCCAATGCTGCGGAAGAAATTGTGATTCCCAACAACGGCGTAAGCATTTACTGGAAGTTTACCGAGCATCAGAACCTCCACGCCGTGTGGACGGCCAAGACCTACACCGTGAAGTTTGACGCCAACGGCGGCACCGTAAGCCCCACTTCCATGAAGGCTACCTACGATGCAGCCCTGGGTGAGCTGCCTGTTCCCACCCGCACCGGCTACACCTTCCTGGGCTGGTTCGATAAGAACGGCGAGGAAGTGACTTCCGAGACCATCTTCCGGAACACCGCGACCACCACCTACACTGCCAAGTGGGAGGCCAACACCTACACCGTCACCTTCAATCCCGATGGCGGCACCGTTGACCCCACCGAGAAGGAAGTTACCTTCGACGCTGCTTTGGGCGAGTTGCCCACTCCCACCAAGACCGGCTACACCTTCCAGGGCTGGAAGGACAGCACCGGCACTTTGGTGACTGCGGACACTGTGTACCAGGTGGAAGGCGACTCCACCCTCACCGCTGTGTGGGAGGCCAAGGAGTACACCCTGACCCTGGACTTCGGCGGCAAGGGTGAGTTCGAGAACAAGACCATCACCGTGACCTTCGGTCAGCCCATCGGCGAGCTGGACATGGGTGTGGATACCCTGTTCCAGGTGAGAGAGAACGGTGTGTTCCGCAACTACTTCATCGGCGGCTGGGCTTTTGAGGACGGCACCGCTGTCACCGGCGAGACCGTTTATGCTGTGGATGGCAATTCTACCATCTACGCCCAGTACATCATGGCACCTGACAATAGCTGTACGACTGACGAGCTGTTCACCATCCAGTGCTCCACCTGCGAGGATCATGTATGGGTTGTGAACTGGTTCGGCACCCATGTGACCCTGGACAAGACCTCTATCGCTTACGACGAGGCCAACCAGCGCTGGACTGCTCAGGTGAATTTCAGAAACTTCTCCCTGGTGAACCTGGGCAATATCAATGAGGACCACTTCGGCGGCTTCAAGCACTACTACGATGATGACAGCGCTCTGGTTATCGACCTGTACTGGGATACTGAGTCCAGCCTGTGGCAGCCTGTCAATGCGGTAGTGGGGGAGGTTTACTGCTACGATAAGCCTGCTGCTCCCTCCACCGAGACGGTAGAGAGCCTGCAGAAGCTGATCTGGGTCCGGGATACCAACAGCACCAGAAACTGGTACAAACCCACCGGTCTGGTGGAAGGCACCTACACCGTAGGGGATATGTACGAGGAGAATGGCAAGTTCTATGTGGACCTGACCATTACCGACCTGACTCCCTACATCCAGGCCTTCATGGACAAGATTGACGGCTCCGGCTATGTGGTGGACCAGGATAAGACCACCGCAGAGTTCGAGTTCACTCTGGTTTATAAAATGAAGTCCTCCGGCCTGAAGGACTATGCCCAGGACGGTACCGGCTGGGTTGTGGATCAGACCAAGTCTGACATGACCAACACCGACATGGGCAACGGCAAGCAGCTGTGGGTCATCAACCGCTATGTCATTACCTACACCGATGGTGTCAGCAACGCTGTCATCTTCCCCGACCAGGTATATGATATTTCTCTGGAAGGCACCCACAACACCCCCGCTTTCGTTGGCACCCCCTCCCGTGTGGGCTATACCTTCGAGGGATGGAGCCCTGACATTACCCATCCTGTTACCCAGAGCGTGACCTACACCGCTCAGTGGCAGGCCAAGACCTACACCGTATACCTGAACGCCAACGGCGGTGAGGTATCCAAGGACCGGATGGATGTGGCCTATGACAGCAAGCTCACCGGCCTGCCCACTCCCACCCGTACCGGCTATACCTTCGCCGGTTGGTACGATGGGGATGGTAAACGCTACTACGCTACCACCACTTATAAGGTGGATGGGGACCTTACCCTCACCGCCAAGTGGACTGCCAAGACCTACACCGTGAAGTTTGACGCCAACGGCGGCACCGTAAGCCCCACTTCCAAGAAGGCTACCTACGATGCAGCCCTGGGTGAGCTGCCTGTTCCCACCAGAACCGGCTACACCTTCCTGGGCTGGTTCGATGCCAACGACCAGGAAGTGACTTCCGAGACCATCTTCCGGAACACTGCAACCACCACCTACACTGCAAAGTGGGAGGCCAACACCTACACCGTCACCTTCAATCCTGACGGCGGCACTGTTGATCCCACCTCCAAGGAGGTAACCTTCGACGCTGCTGTGGGTGAGCTGCCTGTTCCCACCAAGACCGGCTACACCTTCCAGGGCTGGGTGGATGCAGAAGGCAACGCCGTTACTGCCGATACCGTCTACACCGTAGCTGACAACACCACCTACACTGCTCAGTGGACTGCCAACACCTATGTCATTAACCTGGATGCAGGGGAAGGCATCGTGGATCCCACCACTGTGCAGGTTACCTTCGGCCAGGCTGTGGGAACTCTGCCCACGCCCACCAGAGAGCACTATGACTTCCTGGGCTGGTACGATGAGAACGGCGAGGAAGTGACTTCTGACACCGTCTACTCTGTGGCAGCCAATATCACCCTTACCGCCAAGTGGGAAGTGGGCATGCACAACAAGCCCACCAAGAAGGTCACCGACTCCGATGTGCAGAAGATGGAGATTTCCTTCTATGCCATGGGCACCGAAGTGATTAACCCCAACGGCGAGCCCTTCTCTGTGGGCGGCACCTCCGGCAAGATCGGAACCAACACCACCTATGAGATTGGCGAGGTTTACGGCAACGATGTGGAAGGCTACTTCGTAGACATCACCTTCCACTTTGCCTCCGGCGAGAAGCTGGAGAGCAACGGCCGCGCCGCTTTCAACCGTCACGATGTTATCTCCGATTACCCCGAGTGGGTGGGCAACTGGAAGTACAACTTCGAAGCCCATCCTGAGTATGGTGCAGACCAGACTCTGACCCTGGAGTACAACATGAACAAGAGAAAGTGGGTTGTGCCCGGAGCCAACAACATGACCAGCGCCGTTGCTACCGTCATCCATGTGTACATGGATCTGGAGCAGTACACCGTGACCTACACCGACGGTGTGGAGGACGAGGAGATTTTTGCTGACACCACCATCCTGGTAGGCGAAGGCAATACCACCCCCGCCTTCTCCGGCACCACCGACCGTACCGGCTACACCTTCCAGGGCTGGAGCCCTGAAGTGGCCGAGACCGTCACCGGCAATGTGACCTACACCGCCCAGTGGACTGCCAACACCTACACCATCACCCTGGTGAACGGTGAGGAGAGCACCACCATGGAGGTTACCTATGGTCAGCCCATCGGTGAGCTGCCCAACCTGGAGAACGCCCATTCCGACTTTGAGGGCTGGTTCGACGAGAACGGCAACCAGGTCACCGGCGATATGGTTTACACCCGGACGGACAACATGACCCTGACCGCCAAGTGGACCGGTCATGTGATGACCAAGGTGGAAGCTGTGGCCCCCACCTGCACCGAGGACGGCAACACCGCTTACTGGTACTGCGCTGACTGCGACAAGTACTACAGCGATGAGAGTTGCACCGTGGAAATTGCTCTGGAGGACACTGTGGTTCCCGCTACCGGCCACCATGCCGTAAAGACGGAAGCCAAGGCTGCTACCTGCACCGAGGACGGCAACATCGCCTACTGGTACTGCCCCGACTGCGGTAAGTACTTCGCTGACGAGGCTTGCACCCAGGAAATCACCCTGGAGAGCACCGTAATCAAGGCCCTGGGCCACGATTACGAGGATGGCAAGTGCACCGTCTGCGGCGAGAAGGACCCGGACTATGTGCAGCCCACGGATCCGGAAGGCCCCGACCAGACCGGTGAGAACACCAATGTGGCTCTGCTTGTGAGCCTGCTGGTGCTCTCCGCCGCCTGCCTGGCTGTGGTGATTACCAAGTCCCGGCAGTGGAAGGTTCGCTGATTCTCCCAATCAGCATAGCCTGACATAAGCACGCTCCCCATGGCCCAGTCCCGAAAGGGACTGACCATGGGGAGTTTTTTGCATAAAAATATCCGGCAGCCTTGGCTGCCGGATGTTTTATTATGCTTAGCAGAAGGGATTTTCCGTGGGGTAGGGGAGGTTCTTGGGCTGGTTGTAGGCGATGTCTGCCACACCCAGGTACTTGAACACCTCGAACAGAGCCTTGCCGTAGTGACCGAAGGCCACAGCGCCGTGGTGGGGATACCGCTTTTCAATCAGCACATGGCGGTAGAACCGGTTCATCTCGGGAATGGCGAACACACCGATGGAGCCGAAGCTCTGGGTAGCCACATCCAGCACCTCGCCCTGGGCGATGTAAGCCCGCAGCTGGGTGTCGGCGGTGGACTGGAGGCGGTAGAAGGTGATTTCGCCAGCCTTGATGTCGCCCTCCATGGTGCCCCGGGTGATGTCGGGCTCGGGCAGATCCGGCTCCAGATCCCGCTTCATAATCAGCTGATAGCCCATGTGGGGGTTACGCAGCAGGCTGGAGCAGGTGTTGCCGCAGTGGAAGCCCATGAAGGTCTCGTTCAGGCGGTAGGGAGCCTTGCCGGCGATGTGCTCCTGATACATGGAGGCGGGGACGGAGTTGTTGATGTCCAGCAGGGTGACGGGCTTGCCGGATACGCAGATGCCGATGTACTCGCTGAGGGTGCCGTAGATGTCCACCTCACAGCTGACAGGGATGCCCCGGCCGGTGAGACGGGAGTTTACATAACAGGGAACGAAGCCGAACTCCGTCTGGAAGGCAGGCCAGCACTTGTTGGCAAAGGCGGCATACTTGGAGCAGCCCAGGTGCTCAGCCATCCAGTCTTCCAGGGTCAGCTCATACTGGGCAAGACGGGGCAGAACGCCGGCGTAGGGGTTGGCACCGCCCAGCTCCTCCTGCATTTGGGCCATCTTGGCGGGAATCCGGGGATCGTCCTTGTGCTTGTTGTAGGCCACCAGCAAATCCAGCTCGGAGTGCTCCTCCACAGCCACGCCCAGGTCGTACAGGGCCTTGATGGGGGCGTTGCAGGCCAGGAAGTCATTGGGACGGGGGCCGAAGGCAAATATCTTCAGACCCATGAGGCCCAGAATTGCCCGGGCAATGGGAACGAACTCCCGAATCTGCTGAGCCACACCCTCGGCGGTCTCACAGGGGTAGTCGGGGATGTAAACCCGGCGGTTCCGCAGGCCCAGGTTGTAGCTGGCGTTGAGCATACCGCAGTAGGCGTCGCCGCGGCCGTCGTGGAGGTCGCCGTCACCCTCGGCGGCGCTGGTATACATGATGGGGCCGTCGAACCAGTCGGCGATCATGGTTTCCGGGGTTTCGGGGCCGAAGTTGCCCAAAAATACGCACAGGGCATTCACACCGGCGGCCTTCACATCTTCATAGGCCTTCCGGGCGTCCATCTCGTTTTCCACGCAGATGGGGCACTCGTACAGGTCCTCACCGTAGGCGGCCTTGATGGCCTCCCGGCGACGGACGGAAAGAGCCATGGGGAAGCAGGAACGGGATACGGCAATCATGCCCACCTTTACCTCAGGAATGTTTTGCATGACGAATTTCTCCTTATCAAATAAATTTGGCAATGTCAATGTTTTCTCCGGTGAGACCCACGTAGGCGCCGCCGGCGGCCTCGGAGCTCTCGGCATGGGCCAGGAGCCACTTGTTCCGGGCGGTCATCCAGGTGTCCTCCGTATTTTTGGGCTGGATATTGGGCTTTTCCGTGTTGGTGCCCTTGGGCAGCGCCACCAGCACCTGGAAGCCCTGACCGGCCTTGGCCTCACAGGGGGCGTAGTGCAAAGCGGTGGCATACACCTCAATCATGGTACCGGCGGGGCAGCGGAAGGCCTTCACCGTAGCGGTGTCCAGAACACCGTCCCGGATGTCCTGGCGCAGTCCCAGCAGGAGAATGAAGTCCTGCACACCCAGGTTGATTTCGCTGTCCCGGTGGTACTCCAGGCAGTTAAGCTTCGTGTTGTGGCCGTTGCACCAGCCCAGCTGTACCGGCATACCGCCGAACACATGGTCCTGCATCTGTTCTTTTACAGGGAGGCTTTCCAGAGCCGGTTCACTGGGCACATATTCCACCCCCTCCGGCAGGGGCGTGTGGTTGGCAAGCGCCTCCACAATGGGGGCGGTGTCGTACCCTTCCAGCACCTGCCCATAGGGGCGGAACTCCGGGTCATATACGCTGTAAATTTTCATGGAGAGATTTCCTTTCCTGCCAGCAAGCTGGCATTTTTCATCAGCTACATTTTAACAGGGGAAAGGGAAAAAAGAAAGGTGTAGTTTAGCTAAATTTATATGTCAGTTTTCGTATAATTTAGATAAAATTAAGTTTTTAGTTGCTTTTCCAGAAAATGTATACTATAATGCAGGGGAGGTGATGGAAATGTCAGAGATAACCGCAAAGGAAATCGCCAGGATTCTGGGGATTTCCCCGGCGTCCGTTTCTTTCGCACTGAACGGAAAACCGGGGGTAAGTGAGGCCACCCGGGCCAAAATCAAACAGCTGGCCCAGGAGCTGGGGTACACCCCCGCCAAGGTGGTGAGGCCTCAGGAAAACCCCATGATTTGTTTTTTGATTTACACCGACGAGAAGGTAGCCATTGCCCAGGAGAGCACCTTCTATACCTTCGTCCTCAAGGGGGTGGAGGCGGCGGCCAAGGAACTGGGCTACCGGGTGATGATCCGCTACCTGGAGGCGGGGGCAGACTTCTTCCGCCAGATGGAGGATGTGCTGCCGGATCTTGCCGGCGTGATTCTCCTGGGGACGGATATTACCACCCCCAGAAAAGGGGAAATCACCAGCTTTGCAGGGAAAAATGTGGGATTCCCCATGGTGATTGTGGATAATTTTATTTTTTCTGCCTATGTGGACTGTGTGGGCAACGACAATCTGTACGGCGCCAAGTCCGCCATATCCTATCTCATCGACCGGGGCCACCGGCGGATTGGCTATCTGCGGGCCAACCAGCGGATTACCAACTTCGACGACCGGGAGGCGGGCATCCGCATGGCCATCGCCGAGCACCTGGGCAACGGACCGCAGGTGCTGGAGACCATCGGGGTGAGTGTTTCCGCAGAAGGAGCCTACCGGGATGTGTGCCGCTGGCTGGAACGTACTTCCCACCTGCCGGATGCCCTGTTTGGTGAAAATGATGTGATTGCGGCGGCGGCGATCCGGGCCCTGAAGATGAAGGGCATCCGGGTGCCGGAGGATATTTCCGTCATGGGCTTTGACGACATCCCCGTGTGTGAGATGGTGGAGCCCACCATTACCACCGTCCATTCCTTCAAGGAATCCCTGGGCCGGGAGGCAGTGGGACTGCTCCACCGGAGAATCCTGGCCGGGCAGAACGGAGAAACGGCCCAAGCTTCCGGCGTAATCAAGCTGTCCCTTTCCACCCGGATTGTGGAGCGGCAAAGCGTTGCAGACAAATAAACTGGGTATCCCCAGGAAAGGAAGAACAACATGAATTACATCGGTATTGATCTGGGCACTTCCGCCGTAAAGCTGCTGCTGGTGGATGAAAAGGGAAAAATTCTCAGCGAGGTAACCCGGGAGTATCCCCTGGAATTTCCCCAGCCGGGCTGGAGCCAGCAGAATCCCCAGGATTGGAAAAAGGCTGTCCTGGAGGGCTTGCAGGTCCTGCTTCAGGGCTTTGACGGCAGCCAGGTGGCAGGCATCGGCTGCGGCGGCCAGATGCACGGCCTGGTGGTGCTGGATGAAAAGGACGAGGTTATCCGCCCGGCAATCCTGTGGAACGACGGCCGTACCGCAAAGCAGGTGCAGTACCTGAACGAAACCGTGGGCAAGGATAAGCTCAGCCGCTATACTGCCAACATCGCCTTTGCAGGCTTTACCGCCCCCAAGCTCCTGTGGATGAAGGAGCAGGAGCCGGAGAACTTTGCCAGAATCTCCAAAATCATGCTCCCCAAGGACTACATCAACTATATTTTGACCGGTGTCCACTGCTGCGACTACTCCGATGCCTCCGGTATGCTCCTTCTGGATGTGGAGCACAAGTGCTGGAGTAAGGAAATGCTTCGCATCTGCGGCGTAGAAGAAGCCCAGATGCCCCGGCTCTTTGAAAGCTATGAATGTGTAGGCACGGTGCTGCCGGAGATTGCCAAGCTCACCGGCCTTTCGGAAAAGACAAAGGTGGCAGCCGGCGCCGGAGACAATGCGGCGGCGGCAGTAGGCACCGGCGTGGTGGGAAAGGGTGGCTGCAACATCTCCCTGGGCACCTCCGGCACGGTGTTCATCTCCTCTGACCGGTTCGGAGTGGACCCCAACAATGCCCTCCATGCCTTTGCCCACGCTGACGGCGGCTGGCATCTCATGGGCTGTATGCTCTCCGCCGCCTCCTGCAACAAGTGGTTCTGCGATGAGATTCTGAAAACCACGGATTACGCCGGAGAACAAAAGGCAATCACCCCCGACAAGCTGGGGGAGAACCACGTGTATTTCCTGCCTTACCTCATGGGCGAGCGGAGCCCCATCAACGACACCAACGCCCGGGGCACCTTCGTGGGCATGACCATGGACACCACCCGGGCCGATATGCTCCAGGCGGTGCTGGAAGGGGTGGCCTTTGCCATCCGGGATTCCGTGGAGGTGGCAAAATCCCTGGGAATTGCCATTCCCACCAGCAAAATCTGCGGCGGCGGCAGCAAGTCCCCTCTGTGGCGGCAGATTTTTGCCAACGTGCTGGGCATTCCCCTTCAGATGGTGAAAACCGAGCAGGGCCCGGGCTATGGCGGCGCCATGCTGGCCATGGTGTGCAGCGGCGCATACCCCACCGTCCAGGCGGCAGCCGATGCCCTGGTGGAGGTAGCCGCCACGGTAGAACCGGACCCCACCCTCACCGCAAAGTACGAGGAGCGCTACCGGCAGTTCCGTAAAATCTACCCGGCTTGCAAAGACCTCTTTTCCCAGTTGCAATAACCCATTAAAATTCCCTAAATACCGATTTGACAACGCCCCCCATGTGTCAGACGCTGTCTGACACATGGAGGGCGTTTCTTATGGACGGGGCTGCTTTCTGGCTCTTACAATGATGACCATGGGAATCTCCCGGTTATCTCCATAACATTCTTCGTAAAATCCATCGATGACAAATCCCGCTTCAAAGCAGGTGTGAAAAACATCCTGCATGGACCGGTGGTAGTAGCATTGCTCTTTGGGCTGTCCCGCAATGGCAATTCCATAATAGCTGTGGGGGGTGATATACTGCTCCGTTCGTGTCACAAAACAGGGGTGTTGGGTGGCAAATACAAAAATTCCATCCTCCACCAAAAGCTCATACACAGCGGAAAACAATGGCTTAATGTTTGTCATGTCCATAATTGCCATATTGGAGACCGCTTTTGTAAAGGGCCTGTCTTTCCCCAGTGCCAGGATATCCTCTTTATTGGCAGCATCTGCCACATGAAATAGAATCCGATCCAGGTATTTTGCCTGCCGTTTTTTGGCAAGGGCTATCATGTTCTCGCTGTAATCAAAAGCAACCACCGAAATGCCCCTTTCCGCCAAAAAAGCGGAATAGTTTCCGTTTCCACAGGCAATATCCAGAATGAAATCCCCGGGCTGGGGATGAAGTAAAGCGGTGACCTTGGGGCGGACGGTCTCCCGATGGAAGGCGTTGGAGGTGTCCCCCATGGCATTGTCCCAGAACGTCGCATTTTCCTCCCATATGCGTCTGCTTTCTTCCAAAGTGTGTTTCAAACTTGCCCTCCTTCCAAATCAAAAAGTAAAACTATGAGGCCGCCCAAGCAGCTTTTGCTCAGACGGCCTCTTTGGATTGCTTATTTTCCGGGCTTGTAGCTGTCCTTCAGGCTCACGGAGCGGTTGAAGACCAGGTGGTCCGGGGTGCAGTCCTTGCTGTCGGGGCAGAAGTAGCCCAGACGGAGGAATTGGTAGGAGGCGGGAGCCTTGGCGTTTTTCAGGCTGGCTTCCACTTTGCAGCCGGTGAGCACCTCCAGGGAGTGGGGGTTCAGGCAGCTGAGGAAGTCCTTGCCGGAGGCGTCGGGATCGGGATCGTCAAACAGGTTATCGTACTGACGGACCTCGGCCTCGCAGCAGTTGTTGGCGTCCACCCAGTGGATGGTTGCGCCCTTGACCTTCCGGCCGTCGGCGGGGTTGCCCCCCTGGGAGGCGGGGTCGTAGGTAGCCAGCACCTCCACCACGTTGCCGTTTTCGTCCTTGACGCAGCCGGTGCAGGTGATCAGGTAGGCACCCTTCAGACGGCACTCAGGGCCGTTGGGGGTCAGGCGCTTGTACTTGGGAATGGGGGTCTCCATGAAGTCGTCGGCTTCAATCCACAGATTCCGGGAGAAGGTGACGGCGTGGGTGCCGGCGTTCTCGTCCACCGGATTGTTCTCCACCTGGAAGGTCTCGCTCTGGCCTTCGGGGTAGTTGGTGATGGTGAGCTTCACCGGCTTGACCACTGCCATGACCCGCTGGGCGGTCTCGTTCAGATCCTCCCGGAGGCAGTGCTCCAGGAAAGCGAACTCAATGGTGTTGGGGGACTTGGCCACGCCCACCCGGTCACAGAAGTTGCGGATGGACTTGGGGGTGTAGCCCCGGCGGCGCAGACCGCAGAGGGTGGGCATCCGGGGATCGTCCCAGCCGGAGACCCGGCCTTCCTCCACCAGCTGGCGGAGCTTCCGCTTGGACAGCACCGTGTGGTCAATGCCCAGTCTTGCAAACTCAATCTGCCGGGGATGGCTGGGAACACTTACATGCTCTACCACCCAGTTGTAAAGGGGACGGTGGTTCTCAAACTCCAGGGAGCACAGGCTGTGGGTGATACCCTCCAAAGCGTCCTGAATGGGGTGGGCAAAGTCGTACATGGGGTAGATGCACCACTTGTCTCCCTGACGGTGATGATGCATATGGCGAATCCGGTAGATTACCGGGTCCCGCATATTGAAGTTGCCGGAGGCCAGGTCAATCTTGGCTCTCAGGGTCATGGCGTTGTCCGGGAATTCACCGGCCCGCATCCGGCGGAACAAATCCAGGTTCTCCTCAATGGGACGGTCCCGGTAGGGGGAGACGGCGGGGGTGTTCAGGTCGCCCCGGTATTCCTTGAACTGCTCCGGGGTCAGCTCGCAAACATAAGCCAGCCCCTTCTGAATCAGCTCCTCTGCCAGCTCATAGGTCTTTTCAAAGTAGTCAGAGCCATAGAAGAACCGGTCGCCCCAGTCAAAGCCCAGCCAGTGGATGTCCTCCTGGATAGCCTCCACAAACTCCACATCCTCCTTGGTGGGGTTGGTGTCGTCCATCCGCAGGTTGCAGATGCCGCCGAATTTCTCGGCGGTGCCGAAATCGATAATCAGCGCCTTGCAGTGACCGATGTGAAGGTAGCCGTTGGGTTCCGGCGGAAACCGGGTATGGACGGTCTTTCCAGCGAAGCGGCCCTCGGGGGCAATGTCTTCTTCAATAAAGGCATGGATGAAATTTTTACTTTCCGTAACTTCAGCCATTGTGGTATCCCTCTCTTTTGGTATGGTTATAAAATAATGGATATTATAACCCAAAAAAGAAATTTTTGCAACTGAAATTCACCCAAAGAGAAGATTTTTCCCACAACCGGAAGGAAACGGAGAAAAATAGAAACAAATTGATAATTTTGCGAAATTATGGTTGTCAATTTCCCGGAATTATATTAAAATAGGGAAAGATAAGGAAGGAGTGAGTGATTTGCCTCAAATCAAATATCGGCGAATTCTTCTGAAAATCAGCGGTGAGGCCCTGGCCGGGGAAGCCCACAGGGGTCTGAACTTTGATATTGTCAACGATGTGTGCGGCGTGATCAAGCAGTGCGTGGACATGGGTGTCCAGGTGGGCCTGGTGGTAGGCGGCGGAAACTTCTGGCGTGGCGTGAAGGACGGCGCAGACAAAATGCAGCGTTCCCACGGAGACGCCATGGGTATGCTGGCTACCGTGATGAACGCCATTGCCGTGGCAGACGCCCTGGAGAAGCAGGGGGTGGATGCCCGGGTGCTCAGTGCTGTGGAGATGAACAAGTTTGCAGAGTACTTTACCCGGGACACGGCGGAGCGGTACTTAAACGACGGTAAGGTGGTGCTCTTTGCCGCCGGTACCGGCAACCCCTATTTCTCCACCGATACCGGTGCGGTGCTCCGGGGCGTGGAGATTGAAGCCGACGCCATTCTCCTGGCCAAGAACGTGGACGGCATTTATTCTGCCGACCCCAATGTGGAACCCACGGCGGTAAAGTACGATACTTTGACCTATGACCAGGTGCTGGCCCAGCATCTGAAGGCCACCGACGCCACTGCCATGACCCTGGCCATGGACAATCATATGGTGCTGGTCTGCTTTGCCCTGAAGGACCCCCAGAACATTATCCGCGTGGTATGCGGTGAAAAAATCGGAACCATTGTGAAGGAGGAAATCTAAATGAGCGTGGATTTTAAGGAGTATGAGAGAAAAATGTCCAGAACCCTGGATGTGCTGGCGGAAAATTTCGGTGCTGTCCGTGCCGGCCGTGCCAACGCCAAGGTTCTTGACCGGATTACCGTGGAATATTATGGACAGGAGACTGCACTTTCCGGTGTGGCTACCATCTCCTCTCCCGACGCCCGCACCCTGGTGATTCAGCCCTGGGACAACACCTTGCTCAAGGCCATCCAGAAGGCAATCCTCACCTCCGACCTGGGCATCAACCCCCAGAACGACGGACGGGTTATCCGCCTGGTGTTCCCCCAGCTGACGGAGGAGCGGCGTAAGGAGCTGACCAAGCAGGTAAAGAAGTATGCCGAGGAAGCCAAGGTGGCTATGCGGAACGTCCGCAGAGACGGCATGGACTATGTGAAGGCTCTGAAGAAGAAGTCTGAAATCACGGAAGACGAGCAGAAAAAGGCGGAAAAGGATTTGCAGGATATGCTGGATAAGCACATCAAGAAGGCGGATGAAGCCCTTGCTGCCAAGGAAAAGGAACTGATGGCAATTTAATTGCCGGACTTCGTGGGGGCGCTTGCGCCCCCACTCATTTATCAAAAGAGGTGAAATCATGGCAGAAGCTGTTATCGGGGGAAAGACCCTGCCGGTGCCCCGGCACATTGCCATCATTATGGACGGAAACGGCCGGTGGGCCAAAAACAGAGGCCTGCCCAGAACCGCCGGCCATGCCGCAGGGGGCGAGACCTTTCGGAAGATTGCCAACTACTGCCGCAGCCTGGGGGTGGAGTACCTGACGGTCTACGCCTTCTCCACGGAGAACTGGAAGCGGCCGGAAAAGGAAATCAGCGGCCTCATGACCCTTCTGGGGAAGTACATCCGGGAGGGCCTGCGGGACATGGAGAAAAACCATGTGCGCTTCTGCTTTTTTGGAGACCTGAGCCGCCTGCCCCAGAAGCTGCAAACCCTGTGCCTGGAGGCTCAGGAGCGCTCTGCAGGCTTCGAAGGGGTGCAGGTGAACTTTTGCCTGAACTACGGCGGCCGGGACGAGATTGTAAAGGCCGCCCGGGACTTTGCCCGGGATGTGGCAAATGGTGTCCGTCAGCCGGAGGAATTGACGGAAGAGGCCTTTTCCCAGTACCTGTATTCCAAGGATGTGCCGGACCCGGAGCTGATCATCCGTCCCTCCGGGGAGATGCGGCTGAGCAATTTCCTTTTGTGGCAGTCGGCCTATTCCGAGCTGGTGTTTATGAATGTGCTGTGGCCGGACTTTACCCCGGCGGATCTGGATGAAGCGATTTTGGAATATCACCGGCGGAACCGCCGGTTTGGAGGCGTGTAAGATTTGAAAACGCGGATTATCACCGGCGCCGTACTGGTTGTGGTGCTGGTTGTGGTGCTGTTGGTGTTGCCGAAAATCGGGGCTGCCTATGTGTTCGGCCTGCTGTGCGCCATCGGAGCCCACGAGCTTCTCTGGGCCACCGGGCTGGTAAAAGAGAAGCGGTTGGTGGTCTATACCGCCGTGGCGGCCTTTCTGGTGCCGGTGTGGTGCGGCTATGGCATGAACTATCTGTGGGGCCTGTGCCTGGGCCTTACATTTACAGCTGTGCTTTTTGGGGAGCTGCTTCACTCCAAAGCCCGGCTGCCGGTGGGACAGCTGGCCCTTTGTTATGTGGGCGGACTGGTGATTCCCTACCTTCTTTCCGCCCTTATCCGGCTTTTGTCCTATGAAACCGGGCGTTTTTTGGTAGTTGTCCCCTTTGTCATGGCCTTTTTGTCCGATACCGGGGCATACTTTACAGGCCGGTTCCTGGGAAAGCATAAGCTGTCCCCCATTATCAGCCCCAAAAAGACGGTAGAAGGAGTGGTTGGCGGTGTGGCGGCTGCCATCCTGGGCATGCTTGTATACTGCCTGGTGGTGGAAAAAGCCTTCCACCTGGAGGTCAACTACCTCTACGCTGCGGTGTACGGCCTCGTAGGCTCTTTCGCCGGGGTGTTCGGTGATCTGTGCTTTTCTGCCATCAAGCGGCAGGTGGGTATCAAGGACTACGGCCACCTGATGCCCGGGCATGGCGGGGTGCTGGACCGGTTTGACTCCGTATGTATCGTGGCGCCCCTGACGGAAGTTTTGATGCTTTTGATTCCTGTGGTGAAATAATATGGTAAAATGTGTAAGTATCCTGGGCTCCACCGGCTCCATCGGCCGGCAGAGTCTGGACATTGTAAAACACCTGGGGTTGAAGGTGGCGGCCCTTACCGCCGGAACCCAGGTGGAGCGGATGGCAGAGCAGTGCCGGGAGTTTCGGCCTGAGCTGGCGGTAATGGCCACGGAAGAGGCAGCCCAGGCCCTTTCCCAGGCAATTTCCGATTTGCCCATCCGGGTTTTGTCCGGAGAGAAAGGACTTCTGGAAGCAGCCTCCATCCCGTCGGCGGACTGCGTCATCACGGCGGTGGTGGGCATGGTGGGGCTGAAACCCACCCTGGCTGCCATCCGGGCAGGCAGGCGCATCGGCCTTGCCAACAAGGAAACCCTGGTGTGCGCCGGGGAACTGGTGATGGCAGAGGCGGAAAAATACGGCTGTGAGATTATCCCCGTGGACTCGGAACACTCTGCCATTTTCCAGTGCCTCATGGGCTCCCGCCGCCATGAGGAGATTCGCCGGATTTTGCTTACCTGCTCCGGCGGCCCCTTCTTCGGCATGAGCCGGGAGCAGCTCCAATCTGTTACCAAGGCCGATGCCTTGAAGCACCCCAACTGGAAGATGGGTCCCAAAATCACCATCGACTGTGCTACCCTTATGAACAAGGGACTGGAAGTGATTGAGGCCATGCGGCTCTACCGCCTGCCTTTGGAGCAGGTGGATGTGGTGATTCATCGCCAGAGCATCGTCCACAGCCTGGTGGAGTTTACCGACGGTGCGGTGATGGCCCAGCTGGGAAGCCCGGATATGCACCTTCCCATCCAGCTGGCTATGACTTACCCGGAGCGGCAGCCCTGCCCGGTGGAGCCTCTCAACTTGCTCACCTGCGGCAGCCTTACCTTTCAGGCTCCGGACATGGAGGCGTTTCCCTGCCTGGCTCTGGCAAGGGAATGTGCAGCCCGGGGAGGCAACAGCTGCGCCGCCATGAACGGTGCCAACGAAGAGGCGGTTGCCCTGTATTTGCAGGATAAAATCGGCTTTTATGATATTTATGAGCTGGTTCGCCGGGCCGTGGAGGCGGTGCCCTTCGTGGAAAATCCCACCCTGGAGGAGATTCTGGCGGCGGATGCCCTGGCACGAAAGACGGTGCGGAGTTGCCGGACATAAAAATTTCTATGAGCGAGGCGTTGTATGAGTATTGTATTTGCCATTTTATTCTTTAGCTTTTTAATCTTCATTCACGAGCTGGGACATTTTGTGGCGGCGAAGCTGTCCGGTGTCCGGGTAAATGAATTTGCCCTGTTCATGGGGCCGGCGATTTTCAAGAAGCAGGTGGGGGAGACCACCTACTCCCTGCGGTGCATCCCCTTCGGCGGCTTCTGCGCCATGGAGGGTGAGGACGGAGACTCGGAGGACAGCCGGGCCTTCGGCAAGGCGGCCTGGTGGAAGCGGCTGATCATTCTGGTGGCCGGTGCCGCCATGAACTTCATCGCCGGCATGCTTCTGCTCTTTTTCATCTTCCTGCCCAACGAACAGTTTGTGGTGCCGGTAATCGGCCAGGCGGAGCAGGGCAATACGGTAGTCTACGAAGAAGGTCTGCACATCGGAGACCGGATTCTGGAAGTAAACGGAGAGAAAATCTATGTCTCCTCCGACTTTTCCATGCTCCTCTCCTTAAACCCCGGAGACACCTATGACATTCTGGTGGAGCGCCAGGGCCAGAAGGTGCTGCTGGAGGATTTCAAGATGGAAACCCACCTGTTTACCAACGAGGACGGCACCCAGTCGGAGCGGTATGGCATTACCTTTTCCACGGTTCCTGCCACTTTGGGGGAGACCCTATCCTATTCCTGGAACACCGGCATCAACATCGTGCGGACGGTTCGGCTGAGCCTGCAAATGCTGGTAAGCGGCCAGGCAGGGCTTAAGGATATGACCGGCCCGGTGGGCATTGTGCAGATTATGTCCGACACGGCGGAGGCTTCCCCGACGGCTTTGGATGCCCTTCTCAATATGCTGTATTTCGGGGCCTTCATCTCCATCAACCTGGCGGTGATGAACCTGCTGCCCATTCCTGCCCTGGACGGCGGCCGGGTGGTAGGACTGCTGATTACCACCGCCATTGAGGCTGTGACCCGGAAGAAGGTCAATCCCAAGTACGAGGGCTATATCCACGGAGCCGGTATGCTTCTGCTCCTGGGCCTCATGGCTGTGATTCTTTTCAAGGATGTATTTACGATTTTCAAGGGGTGAACACCATGACAAGAAGAATAATGGTGGGAAGCGTTCCCATTGGCGGCGGTGCGCCGGTTGCCATTCAGTCCATGCTCAATACCAAGACCACGGATGTGGAAGGCTGCCTTGCCCAGATTGGAAGACTCCAGGCAGCAGGCTGCCAGATTGCCCGTCTGGCGGTGCCGGATCAGCCGTCAGCTGCTGCCTTCCGGGAGATTTGCGCCGCTTCGCCTCTTCCTCTGGTGGCAGACATTCATTTTGACTATAAGCTGGCTATCGCCGCCGCAGAGGGTGGCGCTGCAAAAATCCGCATCAACCCCGGCAACATTGGCGGGGACGACCGGGTGCAGGCGGTGGTGGAGGTGTGCAAGGAGAAGCACATCCCCATCCGCATCGGTGTCAACGGCGGCAGCCTGGACAAAAAGCTTTTGGAAAAATACGGCCACCCCACGGCGGAAGCCCTGGTGGAAAGTGCCTTTTCCCACCTGGAGCTGCTGGAAAAGCAGGGCTTTTACGATACCTGCGTGTCCATGAAGTCCTCCACCGTCCCCACCATGGTGGCAGCTGCCCGGCTGTTCCGCAGCCGGTGTGACTACCCCCTGCATATCGGCGTGACGGAAACCGGCCCGGTGCGGATGGGCATGATCAAGTCCGCCATGGGCATCGGCGCCCTGCTTTTGGACGGGATCGGCGATACCATCCGGGTGAGCCTTACCGACGACCCGGTGGAGGAGGTCTACGCCGCCAAGGATATTCTGAAGGCGGCAGGGCTGCGGAAGGAAGGGGTCAACATCATCTCCTGTCCCACCTGCGGCAGAACGAAAATTGATTTGATTGGCCTGGTAAACCAGGTGGATGGGGCACTGAAGGACTGCCAAAAGCCCATTACCGTGGCGGTGATGGGATGCATCGTCAACGGCCCGGGAGAGGCCCGGGAGGCAGACATCGGCATCGCCGGGGGCGACGGCTGCGGCATGCTCTTTGAAAAGGGACAGCAGATTGCGAAGCTCCCTTATGACGAGCTGCTGCCGGCCCTTTTGAAGCGCATCCAGGAACTTTGAGGAAATTATGGAAAACACAACCCTGTTTTTGAATATGTTTCCGGACTTTGCGCCGCCTGAGGCACTGCTTCCAGTGCTTTCTCAGGCGGCCATTGTGGCAGGGGAAATCGACCCGGTGAAACGGGGTGTTTCCCTGGTGCTCCACACGGAAAACTACATCCCCCAGTGGGAACTGGATGGGGTGGCCCAGGCGGTGGCAGGGCTGTACGGACTGGAAAGCCTCCACCTGCAGGCGGTGCATCCAGCCTCCCAGTTGACGAAAATCCACCCCCGGGAGCTTATGGAGCTGTTTGTCCGGGAGGATTCCCTGAGCCGGGCGGCTCTGGCAGGAGCCGGATGGCGCTGGGAGGGGAATACCCTCCACATTCAGCTCCGGGCCAACGGCAAGAAGGCCCTGGAAGCCTGCGTCCCCGGGGTGTGCCGAAGCCTGGGGGAGCGGTTTGCCGCCCAGGCCCAGGTGGAAATCCACTGCGGTGAGAATCTGGAAGGGGCGCAGCTCTATGCTGCCATGGAGCAAATGCGCCAGAACATGATGGAGTCAATCCCTCAGCCCGGCGGCAAGACACCGGAGAAGCCCCAGTCCCAGCCCCAGCAGACCCAACAGTCCCAGACCATCTACGGCAAGCCCTTCCAGGGCAAACCCATCCCCATGTCGGAGGTGGATTTGAACCAGGGCTTTGTGATTGTGGAGGGCAAGGTGTTCCATGTGGAGCACAAGGAGCTGAAGAAGAACAACGCCTGGGTCATCAACTTTGACATGACCGACTATACCGGCTCTGTCCGGGTGAACCGCTACATGGACAACAACGAGGCCAAGCCCATTCTGGAGGCCATCCGGGAGGGCTCGGTGATTCAGGTAAAAGGCAAGCCCACGGAAAACCGATACGACAACGAAATGGTGCTAAAGCCCTTCGGCATCATGCCCGGCTCCATGCCCAAGCGGCAGGATACGGCGACGGAAGGGAAGCGGGTGGAGCTGCACCTGCACACCACCATGAGCAATATGGACGCCCTGACCAACACGGCGGAGGCGGTGAAGCAGGCGGCAGCCTGGGGACACCGGGCCATCGCCATCACCGACCACGGCTGTGTCCAGTCCTTCCCCGATGCCATGAAGGCCGCCGCCAAGGCCAAGGTGGCAGGCACCGAGGAGAACATCAAGATTCTCTATGGCTGCGAGGGGTATTATGTCAACGATGTGGACGACCGGGTGGTGGTTCATGGTTCCGGGGACATGGAATTTGAAGGAGAGTACGTGGCCTTCGATTTGGAGACCACCGGCCTGTCCTCCCAGAAGGACGAGATTATCGAAATCGGCGCCGTGCGGATGCAAGGCGGCAAGGAGCTGGAACGGCTCCAGACCTTCGTGAACCCAAGAAGACGCCTGGAGCAGAAAATCGTGGAGCTGACAGGCATCACCGATGCCATGCTGGCAGATGCTCCCAGTATTGAAACCGTGCTGCCGGAATTTCTGGAATTTGTGGGAGACCGGGTGCTGGTTGCCCACAATGCAGACTTTGACACGGGCTTCATCCGGGAGGCCTGCCGGAAACAGGGCCTGCCCTACGGCTTTACCTCCGTGGATACCCTGATTCTCTCCCAGAACCTGCTGCCCCACCTGAACAAATTCAAGCTGGATGTAGTGTCCAACGCCCTGAGCCTGCCGGACTTCAACCACCACCGGGCAGGAGACGATGCAGTCACCTGCGGCCTCATCTTCCACAAGCTGACGGACAAGCTCCGGGAGCTGGAGCTTTCCCGGCTTCAGGAGATTAACCCGGCCATGATGGGTCTGCGCTCCCAGAGCCGGCTGGATAACCGCCACGCCCGGCACATTATCCTCTTTGCCAAGAATCAGGTGGGTCTGCGGAACCTGTACCACCTGATTTCCGATGCCAACCTCAAATACTTCAAGCGGGTGCCCCGGATTCCCAAGTCGGAGCTGCTGCGGTACCGGGAGGGCCTGATTATCGGCTCCGCCTGTGAGGCAGGCGAGCTGTTCCAGGCGATTCTGGACAACAAGTGCGAGGACGAGGTAAAGCGGCTGGCGGAGTTTTACGATTTCCTGGAGGTTCAGCCTTTGGCAAACAATGCCTTTATGCTGGCCAAGGGGATTGTCCAGACGGAAGAGGAGCTGCGGGAATTCAACCGGAAGATTGTCCGCCTGGGGCAGGCTCTGGGCAAGCCGGTGGTCGCCACCGGCGACGTCCACTTTCTCAACCCGGAGGACGAGATTTTCCGCCACATCCTCCTGGCCACCAAGGGCTTCGAGGACTGCGACCGGAGTAACCCTTTGTACTTCCGCACCACCGACGATATGCTCCGGGAGTTTTCCTACTTAGGGGAGGAAAAGGCCAGGGAGATTGTCATTACCAACCCCAATTTGATTGCGGATATGTGCGAGACCCTTCGCCCGGTGCCCCACAACCTGTTTGCACCCAAGATTGAAAACTCCGTGGAGGATTTGAAGAGCCTGGTGTACGGCAAAATGCACCGGCTCTACGGAGAAAATCCCCCGGAGCTGATTACCAAGCGGGTGGAGACGGAGCTCCACGATATCATCAGCTGTCACTACGATGTGATTTATATGTCTGCCCAGAAGCTGGTGCAAAACTCTCTGGAGCATGGGTATCTGGTAGGTTCCCGTGGTTCCGTAGGCTCCTCCATCGTTGCCTATATGTCCGGCATCACGGAGGTAAACTCCTTCCCGCCCCACTACCGCTGTCCCAACCCGGATTGCAAGTACACCACCTTCGAGGTGCCCAAGGGCTGTGCCTGCGGCGCAGACCTTCCCGATGCAGTGTGCCCCAAGTGCGGAGCCGCCTTTGAAAAGGATGGCTTCAACATCCCCTTCGAGACCTTCCTGGGCTTCGGCGGCGACAAGGTGCCGGATATTGACCTGAACTTCTCCGGTGAATACCAGTCCCGGGCCCACGCCTACTGTGTGGAAATGTTCGGAAAATCCCACGTTTTCCGGGCAGGCACCGTGGGTACGGTGGCAGAAAAGACCGCCTTCGGCTATGTGAAAAAGTACCTTTCCGAGCGGGGCAAGCACGTGGGCAAGGCGGAGGAAATGCGCCTGGCCACCGGCTGCGTGGGTGTCCGCCGTACCACCGGCCAGCACCCCGGCGGCCTGGTGGTTATCCCCCAGGAGAATGAAATCTGGGACTTCTGCCCGGTGCAGCACCCGGCGGACGACCCCAACTCCGACCAGATTACCACCCATTTTGAATACCACTCCATGGAGGAGAACCTCCTGAAACTGGATATGCTGGGTCACGATGACCCCACCATGATTCGGATGATGGAGGACGTGACCGGAGTGGATGCCAAGACCATCCCTCTGGATGACAAGGACACCATGTCCATCTTCACCACCTCCCGGGTGCTGGGCTACGAGGATGACCCCATCCTGGGCCCCACAGGAGCTGTTGCCATCCCGGAGTTCAACACCCACTTTACAAGAGGGATGCTGATGGATACCCTGCCCACCCGGTTTGATACCCTGGTGCGGCTTTCCGGCTTCTCCCATGGCACAGACGTGTGGCTGGGCAACGCCAAGGATTTGATTCTCTCCAAAACCGCCACGGTAGACAGCACCATCGGCTGTCGTGACGATATTATGACCTACCTGATTTCCTGCGGTATGCCGGAAAAGCGCTCCTTCAAAATCATGGAGGCGGTGCGAAAGGGCAGAGGCCTGCCGGAAGGTGCAGAGGAGGAAATGCGGGAGGCTGGGGTGCCGGAGTGGTACATCGGCTCCTGCAAGAAAATCAAGTATCTGTTCCCCAAAGCCCATGCGGTGGCCTATGTTATGATGGCCTTCCGGATTGCCTGGTTCAAGGTGCACCACCCCCTGGCCTTCTATGCGGCCTACTTCTACCGCAGAAGCCAGAAGGGCGGCTTCGATGCGGTGCTGATGACCGGGGGTATGGAGGCGGTAAAGGCCAATATCCAGGCCATCAACGATAACGAAGAATCAACGGACAAGGACGAGGATCTGCTCACCACATTGGAAGTGGTGTACGAGTATTACCTCCGGGGCTTTGACTTTTTGCCCATTGACCTGTACGAAAGCCACGCCATCAAGTTCTTAATCAAGGACGGCAAGATTCTGCCCCCCTTCGTGGCCATCTCCGGCCTGGGAGAAAGCGCCGCCTGGGATTTGATGCGGGGCAGAGAGGGTAAGAAATTCCTCTCCATCGAGGAAGTGGCGGCAGCCTGTCCCAAGGTATCCAAAACCCATATGCAGATGCTCAAGCAAGCCGGTGCCTTCGGCGACCTGCCGGACACCAGCCAGGTAAGCCTGTTCTGAGGGGAAAGGATGAACACTTCTTTTAAGAGGCGCTTTTCTTGAAAGATGTGTTGACATGGCAGATAGTCTATGCTACAGTATTGGTGGTAGTTTTTTTGAAACATAATATGAATGGAGGGAGTTTTATGTTTAATGTGAAGAAATTTAAGATTGTAGTCCTTGTATTTGCAATACTGGTAGTCGTATCAACAAATATCAGTGTACTTGCTGTTAGCGATTCCACAGAGAATCCCTATGAGCCTGTTAGAAGTAATTCTCCCCTTTTCTCTCAGTGTTTCTATGATGGTGCGGGAAATATGTATGCTGGGTGCGTATGGGGTTCGTTTGCTGCTGCACAAGCCTATTATGGATATGACCTGACATACTCCCGGTGTAATGTTTACTATGCGGGAAAAAATTACAACTACTGCTATTCATTTTCAGATACAACATACTGTTATTTCAGAGTAAGAAAGTAATTTTGAAGGGAGCATACCCATGGAGCAAAACCACAAAGAGATTTTTCATCAGCTTAGGAAGGAAGCCTGGAAGCAGCTTCCCCGCCATCCCGAGGCAGAGCAGGTGAACGTGGTGCGGACGGAAAAGGGGAATGTGTACAGCGTTGCTCTGCCGGATGCGATAAATGCCCAAAAGGAGCTGGAAGGCTTCTTTGGAATGCTCCGGGAAAAGGATGACCGCCGGGTAAGCTATGTGGTAGCCATGTGGAGCACTGGCGGTGCGGAAATCCCCTCCTATGCCTTCCGGAAGGGACTGCTGGAGCTGGATGCTGGAAACGGGGAAACCCTGATGCTTCTGGCAGAAGCACCGGACCTGTATTACAAGGCTTTGCACTACTCCATGCCGGGATAAAAGGAAAATACAACCCCCATTTGCACGACCTTCAGAGGCAGTGCAAATGGGGGTTGCTTACAGCCAGTTTGCCGTAAAAGATGCCATGAAAAAGCCCACAAAATCCGCAAGGAGCGCCGCAAGAAGGGTGTAGCGGGTCTTTTGAATCCCGGCGGCCCCAAAGTATACGCTGATGGTGTAGAAGGTGGTCTCTGTGGAGCCCAGCATGATGGCGGCGGTTCTGCCCACCAAAGAGTCTGGGCCGTACTCCGCCATCAGCTCCGCCCCCACCCCCAGGGCGGCGCTGCCGCTGATGGGCCGCACCAGTACCAAAAGAGCGGTTTCCGGGGGGATCCCAAAGAAGGAAAACACCGGGCTAAGCCACTCCCCCAGAACCTCCATAGCCCCGGAGGCCCGGAGCATGGAAACGGCGGTCAGAAGCATCACAAGAGCCGGCACCAGGGTAATGAGCAGCTGTAACCCCTCCGCCCCGCCGGTGAGGAGCAGATTGTAGGCGTTTTCCTTTCTCCGAAGGGCAAAGGCGGTGGCCAGCAGAAGAATCAGGGGCACAATATAGTCAATCATCCGGCCACACCTTTCCCAGCAGCCAGGCGGCGGTGACCCCGGCTCCGGCAGAGCAAAGGCTGGTCACCCAAACCGCCGGGAGGATGTCGAAGGGGCTGGCGCTTCCCGCTGCGGCCCGGACAGCTGCCACGGTGGTGGGAATCAGCTGAATGGAGGCGGTGTTCAGCACAATCAGGCGGCACAGCTGATTGTTGGCGGTGGTTCTGCCCCCGGCTAACCGCCGGGCGGCCTGAACGCCTAAGGGAGTGGCGGCGTTTCCCAGCCCCAGAAGATTGGCACAAACATTGCCGCTGAGATACCCGGAAAGCACCGGGTCTTTTTTTGTATCCGGGAACAGCCGACCCAGAAGGGGGGACAGGAGCCTGGCAAGCACTCCGGTGATTCCCGCTTTCTCCATCAGCTTTCCCACCCCGGACCAAAGGCACAGAGCCCCTGCCATGGAGACAGACAAGGTAATCCCGTCCTGAGCCCCCTTGGCTACCGCCGCCGACAAGGCCCCGCCGGTGCCCTCCGCCAGGGAAAACCCCAGGGAGATTCCCACCAGCCCCAAAAAAATCCAGCTCATCACCATGTCCATCCCTCCTCCCCAAAGCCTATGCCGGGGACAGGACAAACATAACCAATAACAGCCTGCCGGGGTGGCAGGCTGTTGTCATTCTATTTCAAAATATTCCCCAGTGATGGGCTGAAAGAATACCACCGTTTGGTCGCCGGAGGCATTATGGGTGCAGCGAAGCACATAGCCCTTATCTACCAGCAGATTCAAAGGCTCTGCGGTGTCCATCACCCGATAATCGGGATTGGGTGCGGCAGTTACAGTTTCTTCCTGCTTCATAACATGCTGTGCGGCTTGGGCAAGGGTGTATCTGGGAAGATTTCCCCAGAAAATACCCACCGCCAGAAGGTTTGCCAGAAGAACAGCCAGCACGGGCAAAAGCTGCCGCCGGGGCTTTTTCCGGAGCAGATACCAGCTGACCCAGCCCCCAAGAATCACCACGCAGGAAAAAACACCGACACTGACTACCCCGGCATAAAGGTTCAAATTGATAAACAGAATGGCAAGAAAAACTGCAAGGGAGCATACAAAGGGCAAAAGCCCCCTGACAATCCGGAATCCCTTTCCTGACTGGGCGCTGACATGGGACATTGTTTTCTGCCTCCCAAATTTTATTTGGCTTCAGCATAGCACAGGATGTGGTTTTCTGCTATCATCCCAGGGTAAAGGGTATGTAAAAACGCTGTCAAATTTCCTTGGCAGCGTTTCGTTTATAAATTCAGTGCCGCATCGTAAACCAGATTTTTGGGAAGTCCCAGGGCTTCTGCTGTCTGCTTTACGGCGTCCTTCCGGCTGAGGCCCTGCTCCATGAGCCGGGCGACCAGGGCAGCCGCTTCTTCGGCTGTGGCCTGGGGCTTTTCCTCCGGTTCCGCTCCGGCTACCACCAGTACAAACTCCCCTTTGGGGCTTTGCTGGGCATAGAGGGCGAGGGCACCGGAGAGGGTGGTGCGGATGACCTCCTCGTGGAGCTTGGTCAGCTCCCGGCACAGGCTGATGGGCCGCTGGGGGCCGAATACCTTTTCCATGTCCTCCAGGGTGGACAGGAGCTTGTGAGGAGCTTCGTAAAAAATCATGGTGCGGGTTTCTTTCCGCAGGCTTTCCAGGTGCTCCATCCGGCTCTTTTTGGCGGTGGAGAGGAAGCCTTCAAAGCAGAATCTGCCGGTGGACTGACCGGAAATGCTCAGAGCCGTCACTAAGGCACAGGGGCCGGGGATGGCACAGACGGTAATGCCTGCCTGGGCACACTGCTTCACCAGCTCCTCTCCCGGGTCGGAGATGGCGGGGCTTCCGGCGTCGGACACCAGAGCGCAGGTTTCCCCGGCCAGAATCCGGTCCACAATCCCTTGCCCCTTCTGGTTCTGGTTGTGCTGGTGATAGCTTACAAGGCTTTTCCGGATTCCCAGATGGTTTAATAGCTTCAAACTCACCCGGGTGTCCTCGGCGGCGATGAAGTCCGCTTTTTCCAGCGTCTCCCGGCACCGGGGGGAGATGTCCCCTAAGTTTCCGATGGGGGTGGGTACAAGATATAACATTCCTGCCATGGCATGGCCTCCTAAAGATGATAAAGCCGACGGTAATCGTCGGTGGGGGTGCCGTCCTCCCGGAACAGGCACATTTCCTCCCAAAGCAGTCCGGGCTTTCCCCCTTTGCGGCAGGAAAGAAGGGTCAGGCTGATGGGGTCGTGGGGCTTGTGCCGCAAAAGGCACACCTTCTTAACCTCCATCCCATGGCGGCTGGCGCAGCTGCAAGCCTCTGCAAACCGCTCCGGACGGTGCACCAGGTAAAAATCCCCGCCGTACCGCAAGGCCCAGCCGGCGCTGCGGAATACATCCTCCAGGGTACAATGCACCTCCTGCCGGGCGGTGGGGTGGGCTTTGCTTTGGGGCCCTGCCGCAAAATAGGGGGGATTGGAGATGCAGCAGGTGTAGCTTCCCGGGGGAACCAAAGAAGGGATGGCGGTAAGGTCTGCGCATATACTGGTAAGGCGATCGGGAAGGCCGTTGACCCGGGCATTGTGCAGGGCCATGGCATGGGCGCTCCCGTCCAGCTCCACCCCGGTGACGGTGCATTGGGGAAACCGGGCGCAAAGGAGAAGCCCCAAGGTTCCGCAGCCGGAGCCCAAGTCCAGCACTGCCGCCTTTTTGGGAAGAGATACAAAACCGGAAAGAGCCACGGAGTCAGTGCTCAAGGGAAAAGCTCCGGGACTGAGTTCCAGGGTAAATCCGTTATGCAGGTGTTCCATGAAAACCTCCGTAAAAAAATCAGCCTGCAAGCCAAGGAAAAGGCTTGCAGACTGATGGCAGAATCGGAGAATCAGCCTTCCTCGATTGCTTCAACGGGGCAGGCGTCAGCGCAGGAGCCGCAGCTAACGCAGACATCGGCATCGATTACATAAGTGTCTTCGCCCTCGGAGATAGCCTCTACGGGGCAGTTCTCAGCACAGCTGCCGCACTTTACGCAAGCGTCAGTGATGTTGTAAGCCATGATTATCCCTCCATTATGTGTATGATGCTGCATCCCATGTAGAATGCACTTTTATTCTAACATGGATTTTTCAAAATGCAATGATTTTTTATAAAATTTTGGCGGTATATTTTCCAGAAGGGTTGGGCAGGATTTCCAGGTGGAGGATAGGGCTATGTATTTTACGGTGCAGACAAGAAAGTTACTGTTGGAAGCCGCCCGGCAGGCCAGAGCCATGGGCCACAGCTATGTGGGAAGTGTCCATGTGCTGCTGGCTCTGGGAAAAGATCCGGGGCTTACCGGCTCCATGCTCCGGGGCGCGGGGCTGGACTGGGAGCTGTCCTACGACATGGCGGCGGTGCTGTGGGGGAAGGGGAGTCCCTGCCTGCCCCTGCCCCAGGGGTATACCGGGGTGGTGCGGAGCATTCTCCGGGGGGCAGGGCAGGAGGCGCTGGCCCTGGGCAGCCGCCAGGCAGAGCCGGAGCACATCCTGCTTTCCCTTCTTCGCCGGGAGGGAACCCAGGCGGCAACCATTTTGCGGCTGAACGGTGTGGAGCGGGAGGAGCTGTTCTCCCGGATGGTGGACTATTTGTATTGGGAGCGGAAATCGCCCCCGACCAGGAAGAAGGAGGGGCTTTCTACGAAGCTGTTGGAACAATATTGCGAGGATTTGGTGCAGAAGGCGGCAAGCCTGGACCCGGTCATCGGCCGGGACCAGGAGATTGAAGCGGTGATTGGCATCCTGTGCCGGAAGAACAAGAACAATCCGGCCCTGGTGGGAGAGCCGGGGGTGGGAAAAACCGCCATTGCCGAGGGGCTGGCCCAGCGGATGGGAGCGGGGAATGTCCCCCCAGCCCTGCGGGATAAGCGGCTGGTGAGCCTGAACATGGCAAACCTGGTGGCAGGCACCAAGTACCGGGGAGAGTTTGAGGAGCGGGTGCGGGATATGCTGGCAGAAATCCGCCGCTGCGGGGACATCATCCTCTTTGTGGATGAGATGCACACCATCGTGGGTGCCGGTGCGGCAGAGGGTGCCATTGACGCCGCCAACATCTTCAAACCGGCTCTGGGCAGAGGGGAGCTGCAAATGCTGGGAGCCACCACCTTAGAGGAGTACCGGAAGTATATTGAAAAGGACCCGGCCCTGGAGCGGCGGTTCCGTCCCGTGCGGGTGGAGGAGCCCAGCCGGGAGGCAACTCTGGAAATTCTCCGGGGATTGAAGCCGGGGCTGGAGCAGCACCACCACCTGCGAATTACGGAGGAAGCCCTGGGGGAGGCGGTGCGCCTTTCCGTCCGATACCTGCCGGAGCAGTTTCTGCCGGATAAGGCCATCGACCTTTTGGATGAAGGGGCGGCCCATGTGCGGCTGGAGCAGCAGTATGGGGGCAAGCGGTGGCTGCGGCAGGAGCTGGAGCAGGAGCTTCACCAGGCGGTGGAGGAAAAGCGGTATGAGCGGGCGGCAGAGCTTCAGAACCGGGTGCAGAAGCTGTCCGCAAAATCCACGGAGCGGCTCCGGGGCCGGGCGGTGACCGGCGGGGACATTGCCTGGGCGGTGTCTGCCCGGACGGGGATTCCCGTGGGACGGCTGACGGCGGATGAACGGCAGCGGCTGCTGGGACTGGAGGAAACCCTGTCCCAGCGGGTGTTGGGACAGCCGGAGGCGGTGGCGGCGGTGGCCCAGACGGTGCGCTCCGGTCTCAGCGGCCTCCGGGACGAAAACCGCCCCGTGGCCTGCCTGCTTCTTACAGGGCCTACGGGGGTAGGCAAAACCGAGCTGTGCCGGGGCCTTGCCCAGGAGCTGTACGGCAGTGTGGATGCCATGATTCGCCTGGATATGTCGGAATACATGGAAAAACACACGGTGGCAAGGCTCATCGGAGCCCCTCCCGGCTATGTGGGCTATGAGGATGGGGGGAAGCTTACGGAGGCGGTGCGCCGGAGACCCTACTGCCTGGTGCTTCTGGATGAGCTGGAGAAGGCCCACCCGGATGTGGCGGGGATACTGCTGCAAATTATGGAGGAGGGGGTGCTGACAGACTCCACGGGAAGAAAGGTCAGCTTCCGCAACGCCATTGTAGCCATGACCTGCAACTTGGGGGGCGAAATCCGCAGCGACGGCCTGGGCTTTCAGCCGGGAGGGCGAAAGGCACAGACAGACACAGCCCTTCGCCAGCATTTTACCCCGGAATTTTTGGGAAGATTGGATAAGATCGTGTGCTTCCATCCCTTGCAGGAGGAGAGCATGACCTCCATTGCGGAGAAGTTCCTGGCAGCCATCCGCCAGCGGGCCAAGGAGCGGGGCATTGCCCTGCAGTTTCCCCGGGAGCTGGCGGCCCACCTGGGAAGACAAGGCAAAGCCAAGGGCGGCGCCCGGGAGATTCGCCGGGTGGTGGAGCAGCAGGTGGAGGAACCCCTGGCAGTGTACCTGCTGGGATGCAGCAAAAAGCCGGGAAAAATCCGGGTCAGCCTAAAAGGGGAACAGGTGGAATTTTTGGGATAGCCAGGGAAAATCCCCCTTTTGCATACCGCCCCTTTTGTCGAAAACCGTCAGAGGGGCGGTTTTTCACAATTATTTTATCGAACAAATGTACGAAAACTGGGAAAATGGCAGGAATTTTCTGTGAAATCCCGGAAAATCATTGATTTTTTTGGAACAATCGGCTATACTGTCTGTAAATGGAGCAAAAGGGTAGTAAAGTGGAGTGACAGGGAGGTGACTGCGGATGATTGGCAAGTACCCGGCCAAGCTGGATGAAAAGAATCGACTGTTTGTTCCCAGCAAGCTTCGGGAGGAGCTGGGGGACACCTTCTATGTCACCCTGGGCGTCAACTGCGGTCACCGGTGCCTGACCCTTTACACCGCCAGGGACTGGGCATCCATCAGCGACAACTACAACGCCCTGCCCCTGTCCCAGCGGTCAGCCGCCACCAGTTTGCTGTTTATGAACGCCGCCCAGTGCTGCCCCGACAAGCAGTTCCGGTTTCCTGTGACCCAGTTTCTGCTGGACTACGCAGGCATCGGCAAAGAAGTGATGATCGTGGGTCGGGCCGGACAGGCGGAAATCTGGGACAGCGAGGAGTTTAACCGCTTTGAGCAGGAGAATCTCACACCGGAGAAGCTCCTGGCATCCCTGGAGGCCATTGGACTATGAGTGAATTTCATCATGTATCGGTGCTTCTGCAGGAGTGCCTGGAGGGGCTGAACATCCGCCCCGAGGGCATTTATGTGGACGGTACCTTAGGAGGCGCCGGTCATTCCAGCCGGATTGCCCAGCGTCTTACCACCGGACGGCTCATCGGTATCGACCGGGACCCGGTGGCTCTGGCAGCAGCCGGGGAACGGCTGAAGCCCTGGAAGGACCGGGTGACCCTGGTTCATTCCAATTTCTGTGAAATCAAGCAGGTGCTGTCTGATTTGCAGATTCCCGGTGTGGACGGCATTTTGCTGGATTTGGGGGTGTCCTCTCCCCAGCTGGACGACGGTCAGCGGGGCTTTTCCTACATGGCAGATGCCCCCTTAGATATGCGTATGAACGGGGAAGATGCCCTCACCGCCCGGGAGGTGGTGAACACCTGGCCCCAGGAGGAGCTGAAACGCATCCTCTATACCTACGGAGAGGAGCGCTACGCCCCCCAGATTGCATCCGCTATCTGCCGCCGACGGGAGGAAGCTCCCATTGAGACCACATTGGAGCTGGTGGACATCATCCGCAGCGCCATGCCGGCGGCAGCCCTGCGGGAGAAGCAGCACCCGGCCAAGCGGAGCTTCCAGGCCATCCGCATTGCGGTCAATGACGAGCTGGGGTCTGTGGAGAAGGTGATGGCAGACGCAATCCCCTTGCTGAACCCCGGCGGACGGCTGGCGGTGATTACCTTCCATTCCCTGGAAGACAGAATTGTAAAAAACGCCATGGCAGAGGCAGCCAAGGGCTGCACCTGTCCCCCCAATTTCCCGGTGTGCGTCTGCGGCAAAAAGCCTCAGGTGAAGCTCATCAGCCGCAAACCCATTGTTTCCGGGGCGGCGGAATTGGCGGAAAATCCCAGAGCCAGAAGTGCCAAGCTCCGGGTGTGTGAGAAATTATAAAGGATTATCAGGAGGTGAGCAGCGGTGGCAATGAAAAACGAGGTGCGGTATATTCAGTTCCGGACGGAGGGAACCGCGGCCAGAAAAGCGGCCAGCCCTGCTCCCTTTGAAAATACCCTGAAGCTGCCCCGGCGGGTAAAGCGGAAGCGCCTGGTGCTGCGGCTGGACCCGGTGGCGATTCTGGGCACAGCGGTTGCCCTGGGTATGCTCATCGCCATGGCGGTGGGGCTGGTTCGCCTGAACGGTGCGGTTCAGGAGCAGGAGCAGATGGCCCGGTATGTGCAGCAGCTGGAGAGCCAGAACAGTGTGCTGGAGCGTACCTACTATAATAACTATGACCTGGAGGAGCTGGAACGGCTGGCTACCGCCATGGGCTTAGTGCCCAAGTCGGAGGTTACCCAGGTGACCATTCCGGTGGAGGTGCCTTCCCAGGAGCCCCAGGGCTTCTTCCAAAAGATTGCGGACTTTTTCGCTGACCTGTTTGCATAAAGCGTGTCCCGACCCATAAAATGACAATAGAGCTGCGGTGGGCGGCGAGGGTTTCCCTTGCTGCCCATTTTAGCGATTGGAAAGGGCGGGGATCTATGGCAAGGAAAAAGGAGTATGTGCGCCTGCGGAAAGACAGCGGGCAGCATCGAAGGATTCTTGTGGTGGGGGCGGTGCTGGGACTGATGGCCTTTGTGCCGGCGGCCCTGCGGCTATACAGTCTGATGGTCACAAACTATGACTTTTACCGGCGCCTTGCCCTGGAAAATCAATCCCGGGTCACCCGGGTCATGGGGGAGCGGGGGGAGATTTACGACCGGAACATGAACCTGCTGGCAGGCAATGAGAGCGTGGAAAATGTGTACCTTGCCCCCCTGGAGCTGAACCAGTCCCAGGCAGACCTGCAGGCTCTGTCCCAGACTCTGGGGGAGCTTCTGGAGGAGGACCCGAAGGAAATCCTGGCAAAGGCGGAGAACACCAAGCTTCGCTACCAGCAGATTGCCCGGAATGTGGACAGGGAGACGGCGGATGCCATCCGTAATTATGTCAACGAAACCGGAATCTCCGGGGTGCATCTGGAGCCCACCACCCAGCGCTACTACCCCTATGGCAGTCTTGCCTCCCAGGTGATTGGCTTTGCCAACATCTCAGGCGACGGCTGCGAGGGGGTGGAGGCCGCCTACAACAGCTATCTGGCCGGCTCTCTGGGCCAGGTCATCACCTCCAAGGGAAACAACGAGATGGAAATGCCCTTTTCCTACGAGGACTTTGTGGAGGCGGGAAAAGGGGACAGCGTGATTCTTACCATCGATGCCACGGTGCAGGCCTGTCTGGAAAAACAGATGGAAAACGCCATTGCCCGGTACGATGTGCAAAACGGTGCCTTCGGCATGGTGATGAACGCCAAAACCGGAGAGATTCTGGCCATGGCCACCATCGGGGGCTATGACCCCAACAATTACCTGGAAATTTACGACGAGGAAAAAGCCCTGGAGCTGGAGCAGCTGCGCCTTGCCTACCTCCAGGAACCAACGGATTCTGAAAGCTATGAGCAGAAGAAGGAAGCCTATACCCAGGCACTTCATGCCGCCCAGCTGGAGCAGTGGCGAAACCGGTGCATCTCCGACGGCTACGAGCCCGGCTCCACCTTCAAGATTATGACCATGGCGGCGGCCCTGGACTGCGGGGCCATCACCCTGGATTCCTCTTTCTACTGCGGCGGTGCCGAGCAGATTCCCGGTCGTGCCCAGCTGCTGCACTGCTGGCGCTCTGCCGGTCACGGCAGCGAACAGACCCCCCAGGCCCTGCAAAATTCCTGCAACATCGCCTTTGCCCACATTGCCTTGCAGCTGGGCGGGGAGCGGTTTTACGAGTATGTGCAGAAGTTCGGGGTTCTGGAAAAAACCGGAATCGACCTGGCAGGAGAGAGCAAGGGCGTCTTTTTTGACAAGTCCACCGTGACAGACACGGAAAAATGGGGGACGGCCTCCCTGACCTCCGGCTCCTTCGGCCAGACCTTCAAGCTCACCCCTTTGCAGCTGGTGCGGGCGGTGGCGGCGGTGGTCAACGGCGGCAACCTGCTGGAGCCCTACATCGTCCAGGAAGTGGTGGATGCCCAGGGTAACACGGTGCTGTACCAGGAGCCTACGGTGATCCGCCAGGTGATTTCGGAGGAGACCTCCAAGACCATGTGCCAGCTGCTTCAGTCCGTGGTGGAGGAGGGAACGGCAAAAAATGCTCAGGTTGCCGGCTTCTCCATCGGTGGAAAAACCGGAACCAGTGAAAAAATTGATGTTTTCGATGAGAATGGCCAGAGAGTCCTGGATAAAATCGTATCATTTGTAGGGATTGCGCCCATGGACGATCCGGAGTATATTGTATTGGTGGCTCTGGACACCCCCTCCCGGGAAACGGGCATCTACATTTCCGGCGGCGTCATGGCGGCCCCCACAGTGGGAGCGGTAATGGCGGACATTCTTCCCTATCTGGGGGTGGAGCGGAGCTTCTCCCCGGAGGAGGCGGCAGGCCGGGAGATTGTTTTGGAGGACTTTACCGGCATGACCGTCTCCGATGCCCAGAAAAAGCTGGAAGAGCTGGGCCTCACCGGGCAGATTATCGGAGAGGACGGTGTCATTACCGACCAGATTCCCGGAGCCGGGGAGACAATCCCCGGGGACAGTCAGGTGCTTCTCTACTGTGGAGAGGAGGCCCAGGAGCGGATGGTGGAAGTGCCGGACTTTTACGGTCTGAACCGACAGCAGGCCAGCGACCGGGCCGGGGAGCTGGGGCTGTATATCCTGGTCACAGGCAACGACAGTCTGTCCCCCCAGGTGGTGGTGACCGGTCAGTCCCTGCCAGCCGGAACCCAGGTGCCGGTGGGTACTACCATAGAATTGCAATTTGCGGACACCCAGGTATCTGATTAACTTTTCGCTTATATAAGGAGATTTACCTATGAAGCTTAGAGAACTTCTTCAAAATGTGCAGGTGGTGCAGGCCACGGCGGATATGGATATGGAGATTGCCCATGTGGCCTACGACTCCCGGAAGGTGGGAGCGGGTGACCTTTTCGTGGCGGTTACCGGATTCGCCTCCGACGGCAACCGGTTCATCCCCATGGCTATGGAGAAGGGAGCGGCCTGCGTGGTGTCCGCTAAGCCGTTGCCGGAGGGGGTTCCCGGGGTGCAGGTGGTGTCTGACCGGCTGGCCCTGGCCCAGATTGGAGCAAACTACTTTGGCCAGCCGGGAAAGAAGCTGAAACTCATCGGCATCACCGGCACCAACGGCAAGACCTCTGCCACCTTGCTTCTCAAATACGTCATCGAGCAGGTACTTTTTGCCAAGGTGGGTCTCATCGGCACCATGGACAACTGGATTGGAGATAAGCGCATCCCCACGGAGCGCACCACCCCGGAGAGCTTTGAGCTGCAGGGACTGCTGGCTGCCATGGTGGAGGCAGGCTGCACCTACGCCATTATGGAGGTATCCTCCCATGCCATCGCCCTGGACAGAGTGGGGGGCCTTCACTATGAGGTGGCGGCCTTTACCAACCTGACGGAGGACCACCTGGACTTCCACAAGACCATGGAAAACTACTGCGACACCAAGGCAGAGCTTTTTGCCCGGTGCAGCCGGGCGGTGGCAAATGGGGATGACCCCTGGTGCTCCCGGATTCTGGGCAAATGCACCTGCCCGGTGATTACCACCTCCGTCAAATCCCCCGCAGGGCTGTGGGCGGAGAATCTGGAGCTTCTGCCGGATGGGGTGACCTTTACCGCCCGGTATGGGCAGCAGAGCGTCCCTGTCCGGGTGCCCATTCCCGGAAAGTTTACGGTGTATAACGCCCTGACGGTGCTGGGCTGCGCCCTGAGCCTGGGAATCTCCCTGGAGGCGGCGGCCGGGGCCCTGGCAACCGCTCCGGGGGTGAAGGGCCGGGTGGAGGTGGTTCCCACCCCCGGCAAACCCTACACGGTGCTCATCGACTACGCCCACACCCCCGACGGCCTTGAGAATGTGCTTCAGTCTGTCAAAGGCTTCTGCAAAGGACGGGTAATTGTGGTGTTCGGCTGCGGCGGCGACCGGGACCCCATGAAGCGGCCCATTATGGGAAAAATCGCCACGGAGCTGGCAGACATTGCGGTGATTACCTCCGACAATCCCCGGACGGAGGAGCCCATGGCCATCATCCAGGATATTCTTGCAGGGGTAGATTCTGGGAAAAAGAATTATAAAGTTATGGAAAATCGGCCGAAAGCCATTGCTTACGCTATGGACATTGGGGAAAAGCATGATATAATTATACTGGCCGGAAAGGGCCATGAAACCTATCAGGAAATCCAGGGGGTAAAGCACCACCTGGATGAGCGGGAAGTGGTTGCCGCTTATCTTGAGGAAAAGAGGAACTGATTATGGGCAGAATTTCGTTGCAGCAGGCAGCCCTTTGGTGCGGCGGCAGCGTGCAGGAAAAATATAAAGAGGTCACCTTCCTGGGTGCCAACAATGACAGCCGGAAGATTCAGCCGGGGCAGCTGTTCCTGGCCCTGCAGGGGGTCCGGGACGGACATGACTTTATCCCCGCAGCCCTGGAAAAAGGTGCGGCGGCGGTGCTGTGCACCCACTGCGATGGGGATTATCCCGCCATTGTGGTGCCGGATGTGCGGCTGGCTCTGGGCGAAATCGCAAAGCAGGAGCGGCTGCGCCTGGGCATGAAGGTAGTGGGCATCACCGGCTCCGTGGGAAAAAGCACCACCAAGGAGATGGTGGCGGCGGTGCTGGAAGGCACCTACCGGGTAGCCAAGACCCCCGCCAACCACAACAACGACATCGGTATGCCCATGGCCATCCTTTCCATGCCGGAGGATACCCAGGTGGCGGTGGTGGAGATGGGTATGAACCATTTCCGGGAGATTGCCTACCTGACGGAGATTGCCCGTCCGGAGCTGGCGGTGGTGGTGAACATCGGCACCATGCACATTGAGTTCCTGGGCTCCCGGGAGGGAATTCTCAAGGCCAAAATGGAAATTCAGGAGGGTATGCCGGAAAACGGCACCCTGTACTTAAACGGCGATGATGCCCTTTTGTGGCGTTGCCAGGGAACGACGGTGATTCCTGTCCAGTACTTTGGAGTGGAGAACGACCAGAGTCAGGTGCAGGCCCTGGATGTGCAGGAGGAGCCCGGCGGGGTTTCCTTCCGGGTCAAGACCCCCAAGGGGGACTTTTCCGTCCGGCTGCCGGTGGAGGGACTGCACTATGTCCACGATGCCCTGGCTGCGGTTTCCGTGGGTCTGGGACTGGATGTACCCCTGGACAAAATCCGGGAGGGACTGGAGAGTTTCCAGAATATGGAAGGCCGCCAGGAGATTATGGAAATCAAGGGCTACACCATTATCAAGGACTGCTACAATGCAGGCCCTGAGTCCATGGCCGCAGCCCTGCGGGTGCTCCACAACCGTCCCGGCCGCCATGTGGCGGTGCTGGGAGATATGCTGGAGCTGGGCTTTGCCAGCGCAGCGGAGCACTACAAGGTGGGCCGGATTGCTGCGGAGCAGGCGGATTTGCTGTTTGCCTACGGCCCCAGCAGCAGCCGGGTGCTGGGGGGCGCCATTACCGGCGGTATGCCCCTGAGCCGGGCCAAGGCTTTTGAGGACCGGAGCAAGCTGGTCAAAGCCCTGAAGCAGATGACAAAACCGGGGGATGTGCTGCTGTTCAAAGGCTCCCGGGGAATGCGGATGGAGCTGGCCCTGGAAGAATTTTTGAAAACAGAAGAATAATCGGAGGAAAATCCATGACAAGCGTATTGATTACCGCAGGCGCAAGCCTGATTCTCACTGCCGTGCTGGGCTATTTCCTGCTGCCTCTGCTGCGGGCGCTGAAGGCGGGCCAGTCCGTCCGGGAAATCGGCCCCACCTGGCACAACAACAAGGCAGGCACCCCTCTTATGGGCGGCCTTATGTTCATTCTGGCGGCCATTGTGTGCCTGCTGGCCAATGTGGGAAGAATCCGGGACTACTCCGTATTCTATGTCCTGATTCTGGGACTGTGCTTTGGTCTCGTGGGCTTTCTGGATGACTACTGCAAGGTAAAGTACAAGCGGGACCTGGGCCTGACGGCTCTGCAAAAGGCCATGCTCCAGATGGCGGTGTCTGCCATCTTCCTGTATCTGCTTTACAAGCAGGGCATCCTTACCTGTGACTTGTACATCCCCTTCGTGGATGTGCGGTTCCAGATTCATCCCCTGCTTTATATCTTCTTTGCCATGTTCGTGATGGTGGGCTGCGTCAATGCGGTGAACCTCACCGACGGCATCGACGGCCTTTCCTCCAGTGTCACCATCCCGGTGATGGTGTTCTTCACCGCCGCCTCTCTTGGCATGAAGCGCTACGACCTGGCCCTGCTGCCGGCGGCTCTGGTGGGCGGCCTCATCGCCTACCTGTTCTACAACTGGCACCCTGCCAAGGTGTTCATGGGGGATACGGGTTCCCTGTTTTTGGGCGGCATCGTGTGCGCCATGGCCTTTGCCCTGGACATTCCCCTGATTCTTGTGCTGGTGGGCTTTGTCTACATCGTGGAGACGGTGTCCGATCTGATTCAGATTGGCTATTTCAAGGCCACCCATGGCAAGCGTTTCTTTAAGATGGCTCCCATCCACCACCATTTTGAGATGTGCGGCTGGAAGGAAGAGAAGATTGTGATTGTGTTTGCGACTGTGTCGGCAGTGATGTGCCTGCTGGCCTGGTTTGGTATTTCCAGCCTGGTAGGCTGAGAAAGGAGCTTCTATGGCAATACAGCCCCGTCTGTATGCCAAAGAGAACCGCCTGGGAAGATTTTCCCGGGATGAAAGTGTGGATATTCCCTTTTTGCTGCTGCTTCTGACCCTGCTGGCGGTGGGGCTTACCATGCTCTACTCTGCCAGCGCGGCCCAGAGCGCATACGATACCCGCTACGCCACCACCACAAGGTATCTGCAAAAGCAGCTGGTGTGCGGGGTGATTGGCCTGGTGGCTATGTTCATTGCCAGCCGGATTCCGGCGGAGTTTTGGCTGAAAGCGGCCTGGCCGCTTTATGGCATCAGCATTGTGCTTTTGCTTTCGGTGCTGGTGGTGGGAGAGTCGGTAAACGGAGCCAAGCGGTGGATCAACATTGCCGGGGTGCAGTTTCAGCCCTCGGAGATTGCCAAATTCACCCTGATTCTCCTGTTTGCCAAGCTGACCCGGGGGTTCGGCGGCTACGCCAAAACCTTCCGGTATGGGGTGCTGGGCTTCGGAGCCGCCCTGATGGGCATTTTGGTGCCCCTGGCCCTGGAAAAGCACCTCTCCGCCATTATGCTCATGGGTTTGGTGGCGGTGGTGATGATGTTCGTAGCCGGCACCAGCCTCAAGTGGCTGGGAATGGGGGCAGGCTTTGCCGGATTGTTCGTCCTGGTGTATACCCGCCTCATGGGCTATGCCGGAGACCGGGTCACCGCCTGGCTCCACCCGGAGCAGGACCCGTCGGATACGGGCTACCAGATTTTGCAGTCCCTTTACGCCATTGGCTCCGGGGGACTGTTCGGATTGGGCTTTGGAAAAAGCAGGCAGAAATATATGTATCTGCCTTTTCAATATAATGACTATATTTTCGCCATTATCTGCGAGGAATTGGGCTTTGTGGGGGCAATGGGTATTATTTTGCTTTTTGTCCTGCTGATTCTTCGGGGATACTGGATTGCCCTGCAGGCCCGGGACCGGTTTTCAACGGTGCTGGCTGCGGGACTTGTCACCCTCATCGGGGTGCAGGTGGTGCTGAACCTGGGGGTTGTCACCAACCTGCTGCCCTCCACGGGAATCGCCATGCCTTTCTTCTCCTATGGAGGAACGGCCCTGGCGGTGAACCTGGGGGAGATGGGGATTGTTTTGAGCATTTCCCGGCAGAGAAACCGGGCAAAGGGACAGGAGGACTTGCTGTGAATGTCGTATTTACCTGCGGCGGCACCGGCGGACACATTGTGCCGGCCATTGCCATCGCCAATACCTGGAAGGAGCATTACCCGGACAGCCGGATTCTGTTTATCGGCGGTACGGAGAAGATGGAGCGGGAGCTGATTCCCAAGGCAGGCTATGAGCTCATCAGCCTGGAAACCCACGGCATCAGCCGGGGCAAGTCTCCGGCGGCCATGTGGCACAATGTAAAGACCGTGGTATCCACTCTCAAGGCGGTGGCGGCCTGTAAAAAGATTTTCCGGGAAGTTAAGCCCCAGGTGATTGTGGGCACCGGCGGCTACGCCAGCTTCCCGGCACTGCTGGCAGGAAGCCGCATGGGCATCCCTACCTGCGTCCACGAGAGCAACGCCGTGCCGGGCATGACCACCCGGATGGCTGCCAAATGGGTAGACCGGGTGCTGGTGTGCTTCACCGACAGCGCCAAGTACTACCCGGACCCCAAGAAGGTTTCTGTGGTGGGTATGCCGGTGCGCCGGGAGTTCATTTACACGGATAAAGCCCAGGCCCGGAGCATCCTGGGGCTGGATCACCGCCCGGTGGTGGTGTCCACCTTCGGCAGCCAGGGTGCAGAGGCCATGAACCAGATGATTGCGGAGCTGTTCCGTTTGGAGAAGCTGGCAGGCTACCCCTTCCAGCACATCCACGGCGTAGGCAGCTTCGGCTGGCGGTGGATGCCCCAGCTGGTAAAGGCCAAGGGGGTTGACCTGGAGAAGGAGACCTCCATCTCCATGAAGGAATATATCTACGATATGCCCACGGTGATGACTGCGGCGGATATCGTTATCAGCCGGGCAGGCGCCTCCTCCTGCAACGAGATTGCCGCCTGCGGCAAGCCCTGCATCCTCATCCCTTCTCCCAATGTGACGGACAATCACCAGGAGAAGAATGCCCGTGCCCTGGAGAACAAGGGGGGCGCCATCGTCATGCTGGAAAAGGACAGCAGCGCCCAGGCGGTGATGGAATGCATCACAGGCCTTCTGAAGGATAAGCCCCGGTATGAGTCCATGGTAAAGGCGCTCCACGGGATTTCCATTCCCGACAGCGCTGAGCAGGTCTGTAAGATCATGCGGGAACTGACAAAAGGAAACAAGTAAGGAGAAAGCCTATGGCTACCAGAGAGAGAACCGGCAGGAAAAGACCGCCGGTGCAAACCAACAGGCCCCAGCGGCCCCAGCGCAAAAGTAGACCCAAACGGGAGTGGGAGGATGTGGTGTATACCCAGCCCAAGCCCTTCCAGCGCAACCGCTTCCTCCTGCGGCTGGCAACGGTGCTGGCGGTGGTGATTGCCATTGTCATGGGTATTTCCGTTTTCTTCAAGGTGGAGAACGTCACCGTGTCCGGAGCCAGCCGGTATACCGCCTGGGAAATCCGGGAGGCTTCCGGAATCCGGGAGGGTTCCCAGCTGCTGGGCATCAGCGAAGCCCAGATCAGCGGCAGAATCATCTCCCAGCTTCCCTATGTGGGCAGTGTCCGGGTAAGTATAAAATTGCCGGATACGGTACATATTGACATCGTGGAGATGGAGCGGCAGGAGCTGTACGGCATTCTGGACCAGAATGACACCTGGTGGCTCATCTCCGGAGAGGGACGGGTGCTCCAGCAGACGGACAGCGCCACCGTAGCCGGCTGCACCAGAATTGAGGGCGTGAAGCTTCAGGATCCCCAGGCAGGAGAACAGGCCATGGCCTGGCAGCCGGAGCCGGAGACCAGCGAACCCACGGAGGACACCACGGAAGCCGCCACCGAAGCAACGGAGCCTTCCTCGGAATCCACCGACCCCACCGAAACCACCCAGCCCACGGAGGCGACCCAGGACACGGCGACTGCGGCCCAGAAGCTGGAAATGGCCCTGGCTCTGGCAGAGCAGCTGGCAGCCAATAACCTGAAGGATAAGATTGCCTCCATCCAGGTGGAGGATTTGACCCAGCTGGAGTTCTGGTATACCCAGCAGTATCAGGTGAAGCTGGGAGACGGCAGCAACCTGGCCTATAAAGTGAATGCCGCCGCCATGGCCATCCGCCAGCTGGCCTCCTATGAGAGCGGCGTGCTGGACGCCAGCTTTACCACCTGGCCGGACCAGGTGGGATACACCCCATTTGGCAATGCAGACAATTAGTTATGTAAATTCTTCGGGAAAAAAGTAAGATTTTCTATTGACCAAATGGTGTTTTCACGATAGAATAAGGAAGTAACATTGTATTTACTGCAAATCCCCTGGATTTTTAGCAAACCATACATAGGAGGAGAAGAATATGGCTGAACAGTTTCAGGAGCGTGTTGTGAAAATTAAGGTTATCGGTGTCGGCGGCGCCGGTAACAATGTCATTAACCGTATGATTGAAGCCGGTGTGGAGGGCGTGGACTTCATCGTCATCAACACCGATAAGCAGGACCTGAACAAGTCCGTTTGTAAGAACAAGGTGCAGATCGGTGAGAAGCTCACCGGCGGCATGGGCGCCGGCTCCAAGCCGGAGATTGGCCAGAAGTCCGCTGAGGAGAGCCGGGGCCAGATTGCCAAGATTCTGGAAGGCACCGACATGGTGTTCATCACCGCCGGCATGGGCGGCGGCACCGGCACCGGCGCAGCACCCATCGTGGCTGACCTGGCTCACGAGGCCGGCGTCCTGACGGTAGGCGTGGTGACCAAGCCCTTCAAGTTCGAGGGTGCCAACCGTATGCGTCAGGCTGAGGCCGGTATCAAGGAGCTGTCCGGCAAGGTGGACTCCCTGATTATCATCCCCAACGACCGTCTGAAGTACGTCACCGACCAGAAGATTACCTTCGCCAACGCTTTCGGCATTGCCGACGATGTGCTGAAGCAGGCTGTCACCTCCATTTCCGAACTGGTGGGCTATTCCGAGCGGGTGATCATCAACCTGGACTTTGCAGACGTGTCTGCGGTTATGAAGGACGCCGGTCGGGCTCACATGGGCGTGGGCATTGCCTCTGGCAAGGAGAAGGCCGAGCAGGCCGCTCTGGCTGCCGTAGCCAGCCCCCTGCTGGAGACCTCCATCAACGGTGCTACCGGCGTGCTGGTGAATGTGACCGGCTCCGATGAGCTGACCCTGGACGATGTGGAGATTGCTGCCAGCATCGTGCAGGAGGCCGCCAACCCGGATGCCAACATTATCTTCGGCGCCACCTCTTCCGATGAATTCCAGGATGAGATGCGGGTTACGGTGATTGCCACCGGCTTTGAGCAGGCCCAGGAAGCAGAGCCCGCCAAGACCGAGGAGAAGGGAAAGCCCGTCAAGACTGCCGACGTAAGCGACATTGACGAGATTTTCAGCATTTTCAACCGCTAAGAAATGTTCTGACCATCCCGGACACTTCGTCCGGGATGGTTTTTTATGAAGGAGAAGCCTATGAATGCTTATCACGCCCTGGCCCAGAGCTATGACCGGCTGACCCGGGATGTGGACTATGAAAAAACCGTAGCCTTTTACCACCGGATTCTGGAGCGGGAGGGACTCCGCCCCAGAACGGCGGTGGATTTGGCCTGCGGCACCGGCTCTGTGGCGGTGATTCTGGCCCGGGAGGGTCTGAAGGTCACGGGAGTGGATATGTCCGAGGAAATGCTGACAGTGGCCAGCCAGAAGGCTGTGAACATGGAAAATCCCCCCATGTTCGTGTGCCAGTCTCTTCAGCGGCTGCGGCTGCCCAAAGGGGTGGACTTGGCGGTGTGCGCCCTGGACAGTCTGGACTATATTCTGGACCCACAGGTGTGCCAGGAGGCCCTGCACCGGATTTATAAGGCCCTGAACCCCGGGGGTATCTTTATCTTCGACGTGAACACCCCGGAAAAGCTCCGGGCCATGGATGACCAGATTTTTCTGGACGAGGACGAGGACATGTACTGCGTCTGGCGGGGAGAATTTGACGAAAAAACCAATATCTGCTCCTACGGAATGGACCTGTTCCAGAGAAGGGGAGAGGTGTGGCACCGGAGCTTTGAGGAGCACCGGGAGTACGCCTACTCCCAGGCTCAGCTTACGGAAATGCTGTGGCAAGCCCGCTTTACCCGGATTGCCGTCTTTGGGGACGGCCGTCTGGAAGCACCCGGGGATGGGGAGCAGAGAATCTATTTAAAAGCCAGAAAGGGAAGAATCCTATGAGTGACTATTTGGTGCGAGGCATGAGCATGGACGGCTCTGTGAAGATGGTAGCCATCCGCTCCACGGAATTGGTAAGAAGAGGGGCCCAGATTCAGGGCACCACCCCCAACGCCACAGCGGCCTTTGGACGGGCGCTCACGGCGGCCTCCATGATGGGCAATATGCAGAAGGTGGAAAACGGCTCCATGACCCTGCAGATCCGGGGCGGCGGCCCCATCGGCTCCATCGTGTGCGTTTCCGACCCCCAGGGCAATGTCCGGGGCTACGTGGTGGAGCCCAAGGTGCCCTTAGTGGAAAAATACCCCGGCAAGCTGGACGTGGGGGCCACGGTGGGCAAAGATGGAACCCTCACGGTAATCCGGGACCTGCAGATGAAAGAGCCTTACGTGGGCTCCACGGAGCTGGTATCGGGAGAAATCGGAGACGATGTGACCGCCTACTTTGCCTACAGCGAGCAAACCCCCACCGCCTGCGCCCTGGGGGTGCTGGTAGACCGGGACCAGAGCGTGAAGGTGGCCGGCGGCTATCTTATCCAGCTGCTGCCGGAGGCCTCGGAGGAGACGGTGGCAGCCATTGAGGCAGGCATCAAGCGGGCAGGCTCTGTCACCACCATGCTGGAGCAGGGGCTGACCCCGGAGGACATTCTGGGACAGGTCTGCGGCGATGTGGGCGTGGTGTTCCTGGAGACCACAGAGGTTTCCTACAAGTGCTACTGCTCCCGGGAGCGGGTGACCCAGGCCCTCATCAGCATCGGCAAAAAGGAGCTGGAGGAGATTGCGGCGGAGGGCAAAGCCTTCCCGGTGGAGTGCCAGTTCTGCGATACGGTCTATACCTTCACCCCGGAAGAAATTTTGGAAATCTTAAAAACCCTGTAATCCATGGGGTGCTGGAGCCTGATCCCCAGGCTCCAGCACCCGGGGATTTACCGCATAAAACCGGTGTTTCCCAAACTTTTTTATAAAAAATCATTTTTTTGAAAAAATATGCGAAAAAGTGCTTGACAAATCGCCTGACAGCATATATAATGTGCCATGTCGCTGAGGTGAGCAGCCGAAAGCGAGGGGTAAGGGAGCATAGCTCAGCTGGGAGAGCACATGCCTTACAAGCATGGGGTCACAGGTT
>ERZ1643251.540-NODE-540-length-53165-cov-7.420185_pt1 | contig 53165 bp, 74 predicted proteins | sample MGYA00579261_ERZ1643251 | MGnify/ENA primary metagenome ERZ1643251 (study PRJEB29033, sample SAMEA4952267) | chicken gut metagenome | biome: Broiler Chicken; feature: Gastrointestinal Tract; material: Caecum | place: Ireland | collected 2018 | study: Broiler...
AAAAAAGCTACTCATGTTCGAGCAGCTCCTTGACCTCGGCCTGTAGGGCCTTGGGCACATCCCCGATTGCCTTTAAGCCCTTGCGAATCAGCTCCGCGTATACTTTAGCCATTTACTTCACCTCCCTCCAGTGCCGTCACACGCGCTTGCAGCGCAAGCATGGATTCGTACACTTCGGCCAGCGCGAGCAGGGCGTCCGTGTTCTGCCTGTCCGCCGTCTCATACGCTTCGGCCTGCGCCAGCATGATTGTCGTTGCCTGCTCGTCCGCCGCTTCGTATGCCTCAACCAGCGCCATCTGAGCATCCGTCATCTGTGCCTTCAGAGATTCGACGCTTTCTTCCACGGTCGGAAAAGGCTCCAATATTTCCGCGCCGTCCATGGCCGCCGGTTGATCGCCCCATACCGCTAAAATTTCATCCAGCAGCTCCGGCGCTACATCCGCCAGCATTGCTCGTCCTGATTCCGTGTTGTAAAACATCTGGCGGTGCGGCAAGGTGGTTGGTGTGCCATCCTCAAAATCCTGTGTCTCAATAAAAACGAAGTCAGAGCACAGGCCGTCATATGTTTTTTTCGTTGTTTTATCCATGATACTGCCCCCTTAAAGCAAAACTGTGCCATGCCCGTAATACCAAAAGTCCGTGCCTACCGACATCTGTGATTCTGTCGCAAACGCGCCTCCGGGTATAAGCATCCAGGTGGAATTTGTATTTGTGTTTGCCAATACCCAATTCTTTCTAAGCGTCGGGCTGGTCGGCCCGCGCAGAATCACTTCTCCGAACGTATGGCCGGCAAACGGCGTCGTACAATACATGTTTGCGCTGTTGCTGGATTTTCGGGTCAATTGGGTCTGGAAGTAAAACAGCGCGATATTTCCGGCCCGGTACCAGACGCCGCTTGCATTTGTGTTGGTAAAGCAGACATTGTATGCGTCGTTGAGATTTGGCGTCCATGTACCGCTGGACACCGCAGCCGCGCCCACCTGCGCCGCCGTATGCGTATGGGTCGTATCGGACTTTGCGTTCAGCTTTGTTGTTATCTCCGTCTCTGTAAAATAGCGGTCGTCATGGGTATGGGCTGCGGGCGTAAAGCTGGACGGTTTGTTTATCAAATCGGCATAGCTGCCGCTCCATGCCACGGCTTTTAAGTCTGCATACATCTTTGCGATCTTGCCCAGGATAATTGCCAGGGTATCGCCATTGGTAATATTCGCGCGGGCCGCTGCCTGCGCAAACGCAAGTTTGATACCTGCCAGCTTTGCGGGATTGATTGCCGGGTTTGGATAGTTCCCCTGTAAATCGCCGCCTGCCGTGCCGTCGCCCAAAATCCCGCTTAAGGCAGCAATATTCAGCACCGCTTGATCGAGGGCGGTTTTATCTTCCTTCGACATCAATCCGTCCCGATTGGTCGTAGCAGTCTCTTTCATAATACCAGGTACGTTGACACTTCCATATGCCATCTGCTCTTACTCCTTTCCGTATTCAATCCAGTATTCCCCCGTGATTTCTTCCGTTGGAACACTGGCCGCTCTCAATCTGATTTTACCCGTCATCGTCTCGCTGGCCGGGCATAGACCGCACTCTTTCGCCATGCCCATGCTGGCCGGGGACAACCGTATTTCAGCCCGGTCACGCACGGTCAATCCCTCCACCGCCACATCGTAGTAGTACGGGTATGCCGCGCCGTCCGTTGCCCAGCCGGAGGCGGAGATGGTGAGCGGTATCCCGCTCGGCTTATCTGCCTTGAGATTCTCCATCTCCTCCAGTGCATCCACCATGCTTTTTGACAGGTCTGCCACCAAGCCGCTTGCAAAGGTTTTCGCCCTCTCCGCACAGGCCCGCAGGTGGTCTAATACCATGATTTTCGCCATGCGTCATACCTCCCATCTTTGGAAAATAACAGGGCAGGGGATTTTTCCCCCGCCCTGTCACTGCCACTTCCTCTGCGGAATTACTCAGCAGCAATACCGAAAACCTCGTTCAGCATTTCGGCCACTTCCTCGGTGGTGGTGACGTGACCATGCACAACGTCCTCCGGTTCGGTGTAGACCGTGACCTCCGCTCCGTCCACCTTGACGTTGCCGTTGGTTTCACTGGCCTCTACCTTAGAGAAGTCACCGGGCTTCTTGCCGCTGTCGGTCAGATTGCCGTTCTCGTCCAGTCCAGCAAAGTTGCCAGTAGTGGCTTCCCCAACCTTGTCGGCCTTTCCGCTGATATCCACGTCAGCGGACTTGGAAACATACAAGCCGTCCGCCTTGCGTTGGAGCTGGTTGCCCGCCTCAGCGGAGATGTTCACCTTGACCTCGACCTCATAACCGGAAATGGTGATCGTAGTAGAGGCGTCCTTTTCCTCCGCCTTGGCGGTGTAGGTGTCTACCAGCGCGGCCATATTCAAAAACGAATAAGTTGCGCTATCGCCCTCGCCCTTAACAGCCAGCACCATCACGGGCTTGCCATCCAGTTTGGGGTTGGTGGAACCGGGGTAAACAGCCCCATCCCACGTGAATTTGGCGACGAACTGGGTCTTGGTCTGATCGAGGAACATCTCGGCAGGGAAGTCGAAGCTGAACGCAGCCGCGCCGCTCGCATCGGTGCTGGTGTAGAGGTTAACAGTGTTCCCCTCCACCTTGCCGCTTTTGACTGCGGCAGCCACACTCTGCTTGATGGGGTCGATTTCGCCTTTGGTGCGCTCCGCCAGTGCTTTCAGTGCCTCCAATTTTGCCAGATACTCAGTGTTGTAAGCCATTTTTTGCCCTCCTTAAAAAATTAAAATTATTATTTAGCAGGTGGCTTTCCCGTTAAATACTCACTTGTTCTCCGGCGCCAAAGATGTCGTCCAGCATTTCTTTCACATCACTCTCCGGAGCCGCCGCCTTGTCAATGATGGCCTCCTCGTCTGCGGAGATGGTACCGTCCTCTGCGACGTTCACACCGTCGCCAATCTTCACGCCGCCCAGCCGGGTCGGTGTAGCAGGCTGTAGTACATATTCTCCACCGCTGCTCCCGCCGTCAGCGCCAGAGGTGATCAGAACCACAGTCGCCGCCATATCGCTGGATGGCTCATTCTTCGCCCAAAACCGCAGTGCTCTGTCGCGGGTCTGCGCCGTCGGGCACAGGCCGGCATCATTCGCCGCGTTCAAGGCGTCTTTATGCAGGGCTATGCTGGGGAAATGGTCGGCAGTCGCCTCAGATACGGCAACATCCACGTAGTAGCGGTAATCATCCACGCCCGACTCATCAAGATCCTGCTCCAAGGACCAGCCCGTAGCAGGAATCGTGATGTCTTTGATAATTGCTGTGCCGATGTTGCCGACAACCTCGGCGATAGCCTCGCTAACCATGGTTTGAATAAGCACCTCTGCCTCAGCAGCGGTTATGAAGGCCCCAGGGTTGTAGGTGACCTGGATATCAGCATCCACCTCTAGGGCAATCGTCACGGGGTAGCGCCGGATATCGATGCGGTTGTCCTGGTAGGCGTTTACCGGCTGTGGGCTATCGCCCAGGGTGGCGTAGTAAAGCAGGATCTCTTCACTATTCTCCGTCTTTGCGAAGATACCGAATTCCCTCAGCCAAAACCCGGTCTTCAAGCCTCCATTCATATCGTTGCGATACTCAACGACCATGGACAGGACGCTGTTCTCGACCGTCGGCACCGTAGAGGTAGCCTCTGCGACCGGCTCCACCAGCGCCTCTATGTCGATGGGCTCGACGCCCTCCGGCACCTGCCCGGAGCCCACAACGATGCGGGTGAACTCAATCGTTTCCCCGGCGATCAGGCTGGTGATGAGGTCACGGCCTTTTACTGTGATTGTTCCGCCGTAGTAACTCATTTGCGTAGTTCCTCCTTCTTGTCGTTTTATGGGGCATTATTCCTGGAGCGAAATGCCGTTGATTGGCGTTTCCATGATGCTTTGGATAACACCGCCGGTTTTGACCTTCGCGGCATAAGAAATCTCCCGCTCAAGGAACGGGAGATGACTCTGTGCCACGCTCTGGACACTGGTCCCGATACGGAGCTTGTGGCTGAATTTATAATCACGCTCAATCCCGGGAAGCGTGTCCTCCGTGATGGTCTGGACGCCGGAGCCGACCCGCACCTTGGCGCCATAGTCGATGATGCGCTCCAGGGCCGGGAGCGTGGTCACGGTGACGGCATACCCCAGCCCGCTCCTGATGCGGAGCCAAGCGGTGTCCATCTCGACCGATGTCCTCGCGTACAGCTTGAGGGTAACACCGGCCGCCCGGATGAGCGGCGTCTTGAACAGCGGCGTCGTGTCTACGTCGCCCGGAAGCTCTCCGGTGTCAAATATCATCGTGGCCGGCTGTTCTGGGTCCTCCGTGTAGTACAGTGGGTAGTCCCAGAACATCTTGAACGCCTTGATAATGTCCGGGTAGGTACAGTCGCAGGTGTTCTTCAGTATCTTGTAAATCAGGTACTGCCGGTATGTGTCGTCGTCGATGACATCAAAAGGGATCGGGTCGCCAGCAAGTTCACCAGCCTCTTTTCTGGTCATCACTACGATGTCGCCCACACCATCGAGCTGCTTCCCCACCGCATGGTCAAGGTCACGTTCCGTTCGTAGCTGTTCATAGAAGTCTGCCACCTGCTGAAGCTCGATGCCGATGACCTCAACCAGCGCCTCTATGTTCGGCTTTCCCCGGAACTGCTCAACAAGGTCTTCCTTCAGGACGGAGATATAATCAACCATCAATCTCCACCTCGATCATATCCTCTGACGTGTAGGCCCGTTGCCGCGCCGTGATAGTGGCTGTCCGGTCCGTGTATTCGTCAGGCTTTGCGGCGGAGTCCTCGGAGGTGAACATCCTAATGTCGATGTAGCTGATGCCGGAGCAGGCCCGGTACAGGTCGGCCATGAACTCTTCCTGTGGGATGACGTCCTTGCCGGCATCTATAGCGGCCATCTTCTCCAGGATCACATTCCGCAGTAGGTCTACGTAGTTCGGAGGCAGAGCCTCTCCGCGCCTGAGCGTGATACCGAGATGGAACCACGTATAGATCGTGACCGGCCTGTTGAAGCGGATGGTGATGTCCTCGTCGTACTCGCCCGGCAGTATGACAACGGTGTCGCCGAATGTGTTGATGCCGCCGGCCTTGTTGTCAAGTATCTGCTTGGCAATCTCCGTGGAGTCACCCCCATCAACCACAATCTCGATGCTGTGCGGCGGCCGCCCGTAGTCGTCCCACTCATGGGACGGGTTCTCGTAGGGAGCCACACTGGTCACGCCCTGCACGTTGTTCAGGATGGCAGATCGGATGCTTTCCAGCATATTGCTCGACCTGTTGAATATCTTGTCGGCGTAGGACTGCCGGAACTCGGTATCGCTCTCTTCGTCGCGTCCGGCGATGTAGCTGCACAGGTTCACGACGCTCAGCAGGCCAGCCTCCGCCTTCACAATGTTCGTAATGACACCCTCCGGGATGAGGATGTCGCCGGTGTCCACAGTGCCGAAGGTCAGGATGGTCGTGACTGTCTCGGTCGTGAGGTTCTCCGACAGGACAAGGACATTGGTGGAGGTGATGTCCTCCGCCTCGATGCTCAGAAGCTCGTTCTCCTCGTCTACCGATGTGGTGAAGTCCTCCGACGTGATGGCGGCGGCCAGCCCTTTCAGGATCTCCGACGGCACCGCGCTGGTCGGGGTGTAAGAAAACACCGCGCCATTGAGGGCCACGGTGTAGACATCTCCTGTTCCAGTGGACGCGACCTTGATGACTGCCTTGTTAAATGCGCTTCTCGTGATCTCCCTGGCGTCACTCAAGGTCAACTGCGTCGCCGGGTTCGTGGTGGATGCAATGATCGTCCCGGCAGAAAGCCGTGTCCCATCAGTGCCCGTGCAATGAATTGGGTAGTAGGAACGCGCTGCCGTTTCACGGGTGGAGCCGCCATACTGAGCGGCATTATCCAGGCTCCGGCCTTCTGCTGTGGCCGGGTACTGGGAGTAGTAGACCTCTTCACCGAACTCCCATAGCTCCGCTATGCGGTCTGCCACGTTCGTCAGCAGGTGGTTGAGAAATGACTCCGGGTTCTGCCGGGTATTCACGCCCCACTTCTCAGAGAGATTGGAGTGCATGTCGTTCAGGATCTCATCCAGCCGCTTGATGTTCGGTCCATTTGGCGTCAATCCGTAATCAGCCATATAGCGTCACCTCCTCCCTGAAAGTCGCCTCATCGACAGTGCATGTATAAACAAACTTGGCTTCTCTCTTTGCCCGGTTGTAGTCCACAGAGATAACCTCGGCGGCCGTGACTCCCTCGACCTGCATGATCTCATCCCGGATGAGCTGCCGGATCTTGACGGTGTTCGGGTTCTTCACAAAGACCTCTTCAAACCACGGGAAGCCCATTGTGGGTCCGAGTCGCCACTCCTGGTAAATCCAGCGAAGCCGAATCAGTACCGCTTGCCGGACGCTTTCGGTAAGCGATATATCGCCGACAGCCGACACCTTGATGTCGCCGGCCTTATCAAGCATTATGTCAGTCACACTGGTTTACCCCCTTCTAAAAGTGGCCTGAAATTAGCCTACAGCTCCGTGCAACGTCCGTAGCGCCCCCTGTGGGTGAATGTATGGTCAGGCGCGGAGTGGGCGTATCGGCTCTCTACGCCCGCTTTGCGAGGTGTTTATCCTCCGATGAACACGTTGCCGCTTCCAGCGGAAACAGCGCCGGAACCGCTGTGTGCGTTCAGAGCATCACCGAGCCGTGCCGCCGATTGCCCGTTAATGAAGACGGAACCGCTCCCGGCGGCCACGCTTCCCTGGGAGCTCCCACAACAGGAGTCACGCTCTGTAGTCGTGCTCCCGACGACAGCGGCCGGTATTCCGTTTATAAAGACATCGCTTGAACACCCACCGCTGATTTCCCCGGAAAAGGTCTCCGGGGAGTGCGGCGGGACATGACCAGAGTGCTCTCCGGCCGTTGTTCCGGTTACGGCGTCTCCGAGCCTTGCCGCGCTTGGCATGAGTAATCATCTCCTAACCTCCATCTGCCGGCAGCCGCCGGCCTTAATTCAGATTGACCACGCCTCCCTGCGTGGTGAAGTTTCCATTCACGGTCACGTTCCCGTTCATGGTGATGGTGGCGGCATCCACCTGGACGGAGCCGCCCTTGACGGTCAGGCGGGTCCTATTCACATCCACGATGACGGCGTTCTGGTTATACGCCTCCCCAGCCACGGAGTTGGCCTTTGCGAATAGGCCGGGTATGCACATGGCGTTTGTCATGTCGAAGCTCAGGTCCGTGCTGGTCTCTTGGCCATACATCCAGTAGTCGAGGCTCTGCTCGCCGACGATGATGAGGCACCCATCTCCTGGCTTTACAGGATAGGCAATCGTGGCCTTCTGGTTGTTCCCCTGGGGGAACCAGACTGGGACGCCGGTGATTTGTGGGAAGTCTATCGTGGTCCCGTCTGGCTTTTTGTACTTCATCTTCGGCTGGACGGTGGCAAGCCCCTTTGCGGGGTCGTAGCTCAGGATCTCACCGGGCATAGCCGTATGGACGCCCTTCAGGTTCTTGCTGACGGTGTTCTTGATCTCCTGGACAAATTCCTGCATCATTAGGCGCTCACCTCCAGCAGTCGGGCTTGGCAGATCCAGTCACCGGACACGTTGTCCCCTTGCAGGGACACCTTGCCGACCCGGAAGTAGCCGGTGGCCACATTGCTCTCCAGCTTCACATAGTCGTCGATGTTGATTGCCCCGTTGAGGAAATACTCAACATCCCAGCCCCTCTGAGGCTCGCTGTTCGTCTGGGAAGCTGCCTCGTTCACCTTGGACGGGATGCCGAGGAGCCCGGTCTCCGCTGACAGAACGAATACCTCTTTCGACATCACGTCGCCCGGCCTCTTCACCTGCATTACACCATTCTGGAGGCTCCACACAAGGTTGCAGCAGGCACAGCCCTTCGTCATGATGTCGCGGGCAAGCCCCACGAAGCTGAATCCATTCGGGATGTCGACAAACTCGGCGTTGCAGGAGTAGGAGATGGCCACGCCCATCTGACCGGCCACGTCGTCGAAGATGGTCTTCCAGTTGACCGTGCCAGTGTAGGAGATCGAAACGTAGGTGTCCCGGATCTCAACGAGGTTGTCTACCACCTCGATCTCTGTCCGCCTGTCGGCGCCGTCGTGTGCGGTGGTCACGCTGGTAACGATGCCCGAAAAAATCAGAGGAAGCCGGTTCTGGTAGCCAGCCTTCAAGGAGAGGCAACAGTCCTTCTCTTCCAGCGCGGCGAGGTGCTGCTTGTTCAGGTTCCATATCGTGATGCGCCCGGTGTTCTGGGTCTCAAGGTCGGTGCGCTCGATTGAAAAATTGATGTGCAGGGGGACCGGCTGGCTCTCGGACCTCTGGCCTATCTCAAAGCCGGCCTCCCCGGCCTTGCCGATGGCGACCCGGTATTCTCTTCCGAAGTTCTCACTGCTCACAGGTCACTCCTCCTTCATGTTCGGCATCACATAGGGTAGATTTTACACACTCAAAACGCACACGTGCGCTTGGCAAAAGCGCACATAAGTATTATTGGTTTTGTTACGGTTACGGTATAGGTTACGGTTACGGTTACGGTTACGGTTAGTTGCGGATTCTCCGTGGATTTTTGGCGTGACTGTCCGATGGACTGTCCTGCGGATATTCCTACGGACGGTCACAAAAGGACATCAATTCTCCATTTCAACGGGGCAGAAGATAAACTGAGCCTTCCCGTCGGCGAAATCTGACCGGCCGATGCGCTCCTGCCGTGTCATGACGCCGAAAACTCCGTCGGGGAGCTGGGTCACGCCGTAGAACACATTGAGCGGGAAGTTGGCCACGAGCTTGATGCCGATGACGATAGGCTGGTTCTGCGAATCGTACAGACCGAACTTCCAGTAGGCGCTGGTGTCGTTCCAGGTAAAGCGAATCAGGTATGCGGTGCCGTTCAGGACGACGCGGGAAACGCTGTCGTTCATATCCGGGACCTCGATGATGGTATAGTCCATAGGAGCCTCCCTCCAAGTGGCCCCGTCCGCCTCATGCGGCCGCGACAGAGCATATAAGGCCCGCGCCGCCTACATCAGTACCCCACGCATAAGCGCAGGGCTTCGGCGGCCGCAGGCCGGGTTGCTGTTGATAATCAAATCAATCCGATGGAGCTTGCGGCGTTGTACAGGATGCTCGACTTGCTATTCCCGTTTGAGCCGCTGCTCCCGCTGGAGCCTGAGCTTCCTCCGCCTGACCCGGAGCCGGAGCCGCTGGACCCGCCGGAGCTCCCGGTCGAGGTGCTGGCCGTGCCGGCGGATGCCGCCGTGGCGCCGCTCTTGCCGTAGCTGTCCGGGATGGTCGTTGTCTTCGCCGTTGTGACCCTTATCTTCTTGAACGATATGGAAATCTCTCTGGCGTAGCCGATCTCCAAGCTCTTTGCGATGGACAGGCTCTCAATGGCCATGTTCGTGTAGCTCTTTGCGGACGTGACCACGGTAGTGGGCTCTGCCGTGAAGTAGAGCTCCTGGAGCTGCTTCACTATGGTCTCGACACGGTCCTGGCCGCTCCCATGGCGGCTATACCACGTCACCGGCGTGTCGGTGATGTACAGGACCATGTCCAGCTTCTCGGGGTTCAGGATGATGGCGTCGCTCACGACGAAGCCATCTTCCACCGTGTACTCCGGGACCGTGGCCTCAAGGGTGTCGGTCTGGCTGATAAGCGCATCGAACTCAATGCCGTTGACGGAGACCGGCTGCTTTGCTCTTGCCATTCACCAATCCCCCCCTATCTGGCATAAGCGAGCCCACGGGCGAGCTCTGCGGTGGAGTCCTTGGCGGCCTTGTCCATAGCCGTAGCGGACTTCTGCTGGCCGGCACGGTCGCCGTTGAACTCGTTGTTGATTTGGACGTTCTGGACCACGCTCTTGCTGATCTGGCTGGTGCCGGCGGCGGCCGCCGCTGTCCTGGGGCTTGCCACGTTGGCGTTGGCCACCACGGACATATCGCCCGTGATACCCTCCAGGGCCTTGCGGACCTTTTCCTTGCCGGCGGTGATACCCTTGCTCATCAGGTCGATCATGTCGGGCATATAGGTGTGGAAATCGCTCAGGGGTCCCTCGTCCGGCTCAGAGAAGCCGAGGAAGGACTTGATTTTGTTGGCGACACCGGAAACGGCATCTCCGACCGCGCCGATGGCGCCCTTGATACCATCCACAATCCCGTTAATGATGTCGGCGCCCCACTGAATGGCCTGGGCCGGCAGGGACTTTATCCAGTCGATAGCGGCGGTGAAGCCGTTGACGATGGCATCCTTGATGTTCGTGACCGTCGTGGTTATCCCGGTCAGGATGTTGGTAAACGCCGTTGTTACGGCGCTCCAGATGTTCTGGGCAACGCCGGAGATGAAATTCCAGATGGTCGTGAAGATGCTGGATATTACGTTCCACACCGCCGAGAGGATGGTGCTGACGATATTGACGATGCCTCCGAATATGTCGGAAACAAGCTGCTTCACGTTCTCCCAGAGGGCTCCCCAGTCGCCGGAGAACAGGGCCGCGAACACGGCAAAGAGGTCAGCAATCACGTTGAACGCGGTGCTGAACACCGCCTTGATGACCTCCCAGACGCCGGAAATTGCGGTGAGGATCGTGTTGCCCCAGGTGTCCCAGAACGCCTTCAGGCCGTTGAAGATGGTTCTGGCAATCGTGCTGATTATGGTCCATACGGCCGTCAGCACATTCTTGATGATGTTCCAGACATTCACGAGGGCCTCGGTGATCTGCTCACCGTGGTTCTGCCAGAAGGTCTGAAGGCCGCTGAAAATGGTGGTCGCCACGGTCTTTATCACATTCCAGACACCCACGAGGATGCTCTGGATGGTGTTCCACGCGGTGACCAGGGCGTTCATTATGCTCTCACCGTGCTGACGCCAGAACTCTTGCAGGTCCCCGAATACCGCGAGGGCCACGGTCCTTATCACGTTCCAGACAGCGGTGAGGACGCTTCGGATCACGTTCCAGGCGGCCAGCAGGCCGGCCTTTATCTCGTCTCCGTGTTCCTTGAAGAAGTCCTTGATGCCGCCCCACGCAGCCGTGCAGGCTTTCTTTATGGCGTCCCAGACCGATAGCAGGAACGACTTTATGGCGTTCCAGGCGTTGATAATGGTCTGCCTGACCGCCTCCACATCGACGCCGGCCTTTTCAAGCAGGGAGCCAATGAGCGAGTCATTCCCCTGCATGAAGTTGATGAAGTCCTCGACCAGCAGGGCAAGCAGGACGATAATGGCGATGATGGCCAGCGTCTTCACATTGATGGTTGTGAGCAGCTTCGATATGGACGATAGGCCGGACGTTATCTTGCTGAAGTTGAACACCGCAAAGGCCGCAGTGGCCGTTATTGCGATGAGCCGGAACAGCTTATCAACGCCGCCCAGCTTATCGGCCAGCCATGTGATCGCATTTCGCACACGGTTCAGCACGGCTATGACATTGTTGAAAGCGGACACCATGAACCTGCCGATCCCGTCGGTGATTCCCAGCGTCTCGTTGGTCTGTGCCAGCCATAGGCCCCATTTACTACGGATGACGGTCAGGGCGTCGGTGATGCTGTACTGGACGTTGCCGAAGCCCGCCTCGATTTCATCGATATTATCTATGAAGGCGGCCTTCAGGTCCTCGATGGTCATTGTGCCCTCGGTTGCTATATCTTCGAGTTGATCGGAAGTCGTGCCGAGCCGCTTATTCAGCAGAGCCACGGCCTCCGGTGCTCGCTCCAGGAGCTGACTGATGGTCTCGCTGTCAACATAGCCCTTCTGGAAGGACTTGTTGATGGCCTCCATCAGCGAGGCAATATCCTCGTTGGTTTTACCGGCACTCTTGAACAGCATCGTGGCGGCGTTGTTGAACTTCACCGCCTCGTCGACGTTGCCGAACAGCTCGGAATTTCCCTTTACGAGCATAGAGACCACGTTGGCGGTGTCCGAGTAGGACGTCCTCGTGGCCTCTGCTGCGGCCATGATCTCCTCCTGAATATCCCTCTGATCTCCAAGAGCCTCGGTCGCATTTCTTATCTGGTTGTTTACACGGGTAAACTCTTCAACAAGGCCATTGACAGCGGTAAGGCTGAACCCGATGCCGATGGCACCGAGCAGCTTCGTGGCGGTGTCCTTGATGCCGGATATTGTGTTGTTGACCTTATCGACATCTTCATTCTTGACTTTGAAGCCGACCTTGTTGATGAACTCAGCTATCGTCACCGCCATCACCTCGCTTTGGCTTTACTAAATTTTCGTAGTCTGTTATAATACAGTTTGCTATCTCGTAGACTACAAAATGAACGGAGGGTCTGCATGAACATCATCAACCAAGCCACAGCGGGCGACCACCAGGGATTGATTAAGTTCAAAAACTGGAAGAAGGGCCTCTACATCGACGAGTCCAAGCTGCTCAGGAAGCGGCTTACGTTCATCAACAAAGAGACCGTTGAGAGTTACGAGCTCATGATGAACGAAAGCGAAACCAGCAAGAAGGGGGCCCTGACAAAGGGCGTTCTCGGGGCCGCGACATTCGGCCTTGCGGGTGCCATTGCAGGCGGCACGTCCAGCAAGACCAAGTCAAAGTACGTTGTGTCCATCATCTTCAAGGATGGGACCAAGGCCCTCTGCGAGTTGGACTCCGAGACCTACAACACCCTTCTGAAGCTGCTCTACTGAGGCCAGCAGTATGCCTCCGCCGGCGGGCCTTCCCGAATGGCGGAGGCATTTACTTTTGCTGTTGGGCCTTCAACTCTTCCGCTTGCCCGCGCTCAATGTCCATGTCCATACAGTGCAGGGCATAGAGCTTCAGGGCCTCGTCAAGCGTATAGACCGTTTCGAGCTCCAGCTTCGATGCCAAGCGGGACTTTATGAGGATGTACATTCTCAACTCCAGCTCGGAGAACTGGGTCAGGTCGAGGTCTCCCCATTTTTGGTAGTCGGAGCCTCCTTCTGGAGCAGACCCTTTAGGTCTCCAAATCGGTCTCCGATTTTCGAGAAAAAACCCTTGAAGTTCAGGCGGATCACCTCGAAGCAGAGGATATACATATCCTGAACATCGCCGCAGAACACCTCGTTGGCGAGGTCATAGTCGAGGACCTTCACTTGGCCGTCGGTGGCCTCGCTCTCGACGGAGATGTTCTTGTTGTCGATCAGGAGCTTCTTCATCAGGCGCTCGAACTTGTCGCCGGAGATGCTGGAAAAAGCGGAGGTCAGAACCGGCAGGGCGTCCTCAACATCGACATCCATGATGTTCTTCTCCGCGCCGTCAGAGGACCCGTCCTCTCCGACCTTACCGCCTACCAGAGCAGCAACGCCGCCAAGCAGAGGGGTCACGACAGAGGCAAGCTCTCCGCTGATGTTCACAGCCACAAAGGCCGGGAACGGTTTGATGTAGAACGTGTTGTCACCGATTTTCTTCTCGGTCACTTCCATTTGCTTCATAATTCAATACCCCCTTATTGAATTGAGAGGGCCACCCAGGAGGGCGGCCCTCTCTTATTGCCTTATTCGGTCAGGATGCCGGAGCCGGTGTGGAGCTCCCACTCGCGGTTCGTAGACTCCTTGCCGAACCCACGGGACGCCGGCTTGCTGGGCCAGGCGGCATCGGTGCTGAACACCAGGCCGCCCTTCAGGTCCTTAATCAGGATCGGGAACATCCCGTCTCCAGTCTGCCGATCCTGTGCGAACCGCTCCTGGAGGAAGGAGTTGGTGTCCGAGGTCTGCAACACCGAGATCTTCACGATGTAGGTATCATCCGGGCTGACGCTGCGGACGATCTCGCCATCGCACCCCACCTTTTTCGTCACGCCATCGCCGTTGGGGTCGATGGTGACGAAGCTGTCGTCGGCAAAGCCGGTGACGATGTGGTTGCCGAGGGCGATAGTGACCTCTTTCGGGTTGTAGGTCTTAATCTTTCCCATTGCTCAGTTCCCTCCTCTCTTACAGCTCATAGGTCAGGCTGCCGGTCAGCTCTGCGAAGTGGATGGCGCCGGCCAGACGCGCCTTGAATTGGCACCCCGTCAGTCGGCGGGACGCCTTGTCAGATGCGGAAATGGTGGCGGCCAGAGGCACCGAGGTCTGGTAGCCGGGAATGGTGTTGCCATCCTCGTCGAACTCGTCCTCAGCAATGCCGCCGCGATCCTGCCCAGCTTTCAGGGAGGCGAGCATCTGGTTCTGCACAAGGCCAATGCCGCTGTCGGTGTACGGGATCTTCGGGTTGACGATGAACAGGTTCACGACGCGGACCTGCATATCGTTCTTCAGCCAATCCCGGAACCGGATAATATCGGCCCACTCGCCGGCGACGACCTTGCCGTTCATGGTGATGTTCTTGTTGCCCACGGTAATGAAGTAGTCCAGGTTGGCGTCGGCCAGGGCCCGCATCTCCGTGGTGGTCAGCTCGGACGGGTACACGGAGGCCAGGGTCTTAAAGGCCGAGGTCTCACTGCCGGACTCATAGTTGAGCCACTTCGCCACCGCCGCCACGTTCATGTAGAGGTTGGCAGGCGGGATGTCCTCGTCGGCCTGATCCGTGGTCTCGCGCCCGTAGATGCCCTTGGTGCGGTAATAGACCGTGCCAACGGTAGGCTGATCTGTGCCATCCTCACCGGCGCCGAAGAAGCCCAGCTCCGTGTAGCAGAACATCCGCTCCTGGGTCTCGATGTAAGCGGCGATCTCCTCATACTCGGCGGGGTCTACGCCGGCGGTGCAGACCACATACCACCCGGTGGAGGAAACGGCCCGCTGGACAGTCTCAACTGCGGACTCGACCTCGTTCTGGGGGTTGTCGATGGGCTCAGCCGTGAAGTCCGGGACCTGGGATGTTGCGACAACCGCTCCGGGCCGCTGGACGATGACGCCATAGGGCACACCCTCGTCGCTGTCGGGAGCGTGAAGCTCAATGATAAACTGCACGGCCTCTCCGCCTTCCTCAAGGTCGGAGATCTCCCGGAACACCGGCAGGGACATGAAGCTGTTGCCATCCGTGATAGCGGTCCCGTCGATGGTGGCGGTGTACCCGGCCGCAGACAGGGCCGACAGCATATCAAACAGTCCGGTGTTCTTGACTCCAGAGACGGGCCCGGTCAGGGTCATGCAGAGGACACGGGTTCCTTCGTCGTAGGCGATGGAGCAGCCGGTCAGGCCCTCTTTCTTCCCTGCGTACTCGTCGATGGCGGAGTTCACCGCCTCGATGGTCTTCCCGGCAACTACGGCTGCCGCCGTGAGCTGCTGGGGTGCAATATAAAGCGTGGTGGGTCGCGGGCTCTGCCCGAACGCTACCTGTGCGGCCACTCCGATGGGGTCGGCATCGTCGCCGCTGGCGGTCCAGCCGGCTTCGAGGACTTCGTCCATGGACGAATACGCGCCTACCTTGGGAGGAGCCTTTTCAGGCGCTACCTTCGGGAGCGGGCCAACGATGAGCAGATTGTCAAAGCTGGTATCATCGACAAGCGGGGAGGCAATGTCGATGTCCACCGTGGCAATCAGGTCATAGTTCTTACTCATTAGCCTTTTCCTCCTTGATCTCAACTTCAGTGAAGTAGCCGGTAGTTTCCTTTGCCAGCTCTTCCGTGCCTCCGCCGCTGGAGGTCTGTTCAAACCCAGGCTCGACTACCGCGGCGGCTTCCTTCTTCATGGCGTCGGTCTCATAGCCGTTCGTCGGGCTTTCTGTCTCCAGGGGCGCTTCGGGCGTATAGCCGCCGGCGCCGTCCGGGTACTTGATGCTCGACTCTTTCAGGACTGCGGTCGGGCCTACGGTTTTCTGGGTGAAATAGAACAGGACCGACATGCGCGCCCGATACTCGTAGTTCGTGTCGTTCACAACGCCTGTCAGGTCCTGTACATCGCCATCAATCAGGATGCTCACGTCGTTGACGTGGCACCACCGGATGGCATAATCCGAATTGAGAAAATCCGCAAAGGACAGCATATCGTCCATGGCGGTGTTCTCGTATGCCACTGTTGCCCCGCTCTCATCATCAATGACCGGCGCGCCATGCGTGAACAGGTCCACTTGGAAGGTGATGCGGGATAGGTAATGGCCGACGACCTCGTCATCGGTCAGGTCGTAGTTGGCGGACACCGGCCGCCGCACAATGCCTGGGCTGATCGTGACCAGCGGCACCCTCGGCTTGGCGACCCTGCTCTGGTTCGAGAAAGTCACAGTTGCTCCGCCGAAGTATTGCGCTGTGAGCTGTCGGAACAGCTCCCTTGCTTCAGTTACCCTCATTGCCGAGCCCTCCACTCCTGTCAAGGCTGAGGTTTCCCTCAGCATCGACCTTCAAGCCGGAGCCCGGCTCAACGATAACAAAGCCCACACAATCTTCTGTGGCCACAGGGGGCTCTGGTCCCGGTGCGTTCCCGCCGCCGGTATCATCCTCGCCGGGTTCAGACGCTCCCGGCTCGTTGCCTCCAGTCTGCTCTTCCCCAGGGGGGTTCTCAATGTCTGGCGATCTCGCCGCGTCCCTCGGAACAGGAGTGAACTGGTAGTTGTAGTGCCACAGGATTGTGTGGTCGTAAAGCTGGCAATCCACGCACTCGTACCAATCGCCGTGGTAGTACAGCAGGTCTCCCTTGCGGTTCAGGTCCTGGTTTGCCACGAGCAGTTTTATCTCTCCGTGGCCCTCAAGGCGCTTTATGGTGCGCTCACCTTCTGGCAAGGCTTGCTGCTGGTCTGTGCTCAGCGGGTGTATGTGCAGGCTTGCCTGGAAGTCTGAATAGCCGGAGGTGACATAGCCCTTCACGACCTTCTGCTCTCCGAAGCGCCTAATCCAGTAGGTCTTATTGAAAAGCCGGATGTTCAAGGCTATCCACCTCTCCTCTTTACGACATAGTTGACCGACTGCCTCATGTAGCCGGTGTCAATCAGCGGCTGGTCGGAGCCCTTCTTCTTGATGGTCGACTCTGCGTTCGGCGCAAAGCCGCCCTCGACGATCTCTTCCTGTACGAGCCCACGGCAGAAAACGCCAAGCTGGTTGAGCGCCTGCTCGGCCGTGCCTCCGTTGGACAAGATGGCATTGGCTCTATCGCAGGCGGCTTGAAGCTCCGCTTCGTGGTTCTCGAAGCTCTGCCGCATGAACGGACGTGCCGGGGTATCGGATGAGCCAAGCTCATTTATGGCCGCGATCTCGGCAAGGCTGGTTCCGTCCTCATAGGTCTGGTCCGACTGGAAGCCGACCTGAATCTCGGACTCGGCGAGCTTCTTCAGCTCGGCAAAGTACCGCTTCCCTGCCGGCGTCAGGTCTGAGAAGCCAAACGCCATAAGGCATCACCCACCCTCTCCTTCTGATTTGTCAATGGAAATGGCGCCGCGCTCATCCACCTTGAGGCCGGAGCCTGCCGGGACCTTTACTCCGCCAAGGGTCGTCGCGGTAGCAATCGGGATGCTCCGGTCCTTCGTCCCTCGCCTCTTTGGTTCGTCAATCGTCTCGCCGCTGCAATGGATGGGGACAATGACCATACGCCGGAGCTGAAGGTACTGGACGCCATATACGGTCAGGCCGAGTTCGGCATCCGTTGCGAGGTTGGAACTCTGGTTCGCACCGTAGCTGATGCTGCTACCGCCCTCGGACACGCTTCCAACAGCGAAACCGATGCCGATAGCGCCCATATCCCCCAGGGGGCTCTCACCATGACCGGCCATCTTCATCTTGTGGCAGACGAGGAAAGCAATCGCCTGATCGTAGAGCTTGCCGAACTGCTTCTTGCTCACCATCGGCCGGACCATCTCGATCCAGAGCATCAGCTCGTCGTCGCTGGTATCCTTGAACTCCTTCCCAATGAGCCTGATATACTCGATGGCCTTCATGGCACTCACCCCTTACTCGCCCTCAGCAGGGCTCTTCTCTTCCTTGCTGGCGGCCTCGGTCTTGGCCTTGGCTCTGGCACGTGCACGTGCGGCGGCAGCTTCTGCTTTGGCCTTCGCGGCGGCCTCCTCGGCAGCTTTGTTGCCCTCTTCCTTGGCCTCGGGCTCTGCATCTGCGGCGGCTTCCTCCTTTTCCAGTACCATCTTCCGGGCCGCCTCTTCGACGGCCTTCTGGAAGGCAGTCTCGCTGTCATCGGCAATCAGCAGGCCTGATGCGATGAACGCCTTGATGGCGGGGAGTCCGCAGATGCTTTCGTTCGCGGCCATGGTCTCGCCGGGCATGAGGACCGTAGTCCCGATGTTGATAATCTTCTCACCGACATTTACCAGTTTCATGTGATACCTCCATGTTGTCGTGGGCGGTCGTGGTGTGGCGACCCGGCCGCCTTACGTATTACTTCACCCAAAAGGATGCGGAGAGGTAGCCGATTGGCTAACCTCTCCGCAAAAAAATTCGTGCGCTCAGGACACGCCGACCGCGATCAGGGCGGACAGCGGGTAGTACACGATCACACCGGCGGTACGAGCCTCGCAGGGGACGATGGTCTCCAGCTTCTCGACCTGGATCGGGTACTGGTAGAAGGGCATGGGGTTCTCCAGGCTGAGCTTCCGCTCATCGTTGGTGAACAGGAAGGCCACGCCCTGGCCGCCGGTCTCCTTGGCGTAGGGGTTGGTCCCGACGCTGTCAGCGTCCAGCTCAGCGGTAGACACGACGTTCTTGATGTAGGGCGCGTGCTCCTGGATGAACTTCAGGACGGTGGTGCTGGTGTCGGGGATGCGGCGGGTGCTGATGTCCATGTAGACATCGGCGGGGACGCACAGGGTGTCCGGCCGCTCCACGTTCTTGGTGATCTTGGCCACCTGCTTGGCCATGCCATTCACGTCGGCCAGGATCTCGTCGGCGGTCTTCTCCAGCCAAGTGGTCTTGCCGGAGTCGGCGCCCGCGGTGATGGCAAACAGAGGAATGTTCTGGCCGGTGGACAGGACGCCCATCAGGCCGCTTTCCTCATCGCCAGCCCACGCAATCTTGTTGGTCAGGGCGTCGATCTGGTAGCGGGCGGACTCACCCTTGCGGGCATCCAGGGACTTGCCAGCCAGACGGGAGGCGCGCATCTCCTGCGCGGAGTAGCCGTAGCTGTCGCCGATGCTCTTGATCTTGGCGTAGCTGGGCTTGCCGGTCACGTCCGCACGAGGCAGGTCGGTGCTGTAGTTGTCGATGATCTTCGCCAGACCAGTCTTGTCGTAGGTGTAGTAGGTGATGGTCTCCGCGCCGGGATCGGCCTCGGAACTCTGGGGGAACAGGTGCAGAGCGGTCAGCTCAGGATACTCGACATCGTAGGACTGGGCCTTCACGTGGTCCAGCTCACGAGCGAAGAACACAGAGGCATCCTCGGCGCTGTCGAAGCGAGTGCCCTCAGATGCCATGACCGCATCGGGGATGGCAGACTGCAAAAGGGTCCGCATCTCCGCACTATCGTAGTGGGTATGCTTCTTCATCTCAGTTATTCCTCCTTTTTTCCTTACGCTCCGGTGTTGTCGTCACCGGGCTTCCACTTGCTTTCGGAGGCGCTGTACTTCAGCACCTGACCGTCAGTAGCGGGGCTGGTGAGGTCAACATCGTTCAGGTCACTCAGCTTGGTGGCGCCGGTAGAGCCGCCGCCAGAAGCACTGCCAGAACTGACAGGCTCACGCATCAGCTCAACAGGGGCAACGCCATTGTCGACGCCGCCGATGAACCGGGCGTTCACCGCAATGGTGTCGCCGGAGCTGGTGCTGGTGAAGCGGCCGGCATCATCGCCGTTGATAATGAGGTACACGGGGTCGCCGTAGGCGGGCTCGTCATCCTCTTCGACCTGGACATAAATCTTGCCGTAGCGCATGACACCGACAGCGGCGCCGTTGCGGATGTGCAGCTTGCCTTCCAGATCATACTCGGTGGTGCGGTTGTTGGTGGTGATGCCCTCGAACTTGTCGGCGGTGGCACCAGTCTCAGGCAGGGCGATGTTCACGCCGGGCTTGCTGCCCTGAACAACGCCGAGACCGAACTTCAACACGCCGGACGCCTCCTCATTGAGGAAGGTGTCGATGACATGGGGCGACAGATCGACGATACCGCCGGGGGCGCCAATGGGGGTAGCGAAGCCGTAACGGGTCTGAGCACTCATCTTACTTGTCCTCCTTTGCCTTGTTGTTTCGACGCTCAAGCATACGCTGGCGAGCGGCTCTGGCGGAATTGCCAGTGGCGTCGTTGCCCTCGTTGCGAGAGTCACGGTTGAACATCTGGCTTCTCTGGTAGCCAGTATCCTTGCGGTTGCGGGACTTGACGTCGGAGCAGGCGCAGTCGAACATGGCGTTCACATACGCAGGGCTCTTACCGTCCAGGCGGATCTCAGGGCGCACCGCCTTGATGATGGCCTTCTTAGCGTCAATCAGGCCCATGCCATCCAGGCCGTCGAGGTTCAGCATGGTGCCGATGACACCAATCTGGACGCGCTGACGCACGATGGAGTCGACGCTGTCGGCGTTCAGGACCTCGCCCTTCTTCAGATCAGCAGGGGTTGCGGTGGGGACGGGGTCATCATCGCTGTCGGCCTGCTTGGTCTTGTCGACGACTACATCATCGCCATCGGTGCAGGTGGGGTCAGTGTTGTCGCCGTCCCTGGCCACAGCGGGGTCGGCAGGCTCGGTGTCGGAGTCCTTGGCGGTGGTGCCGCAGCTCGCGTCAAAAGCCTTCTGGGCCAGCAGGGTGTCGATGATGTCGAACAGGATCTCCATATCATCATCCTGATTGGCAATTACGCCGTTCGCCTCGTCCAGGGTCTTGGGATCGCCCTCCTGGTCGCGGCGGTCACGGCGGTCCTTGACCATCTGCACCTTCTCCTCAACGGCGTCGGGCTCCTGGCCGGCGGCGCCAATGACGGTATCATCGCCATCCTTGGCGGTGGGGTCGGTGCTGGGGTCGGTGGCCGCAGGGGGCTTATCAGTGGGGTCCCCCTCATCTCCCTTTGCGGCCATGCGCTGGGCGCGGCGGGCCTTGTAAGCCTCAATGGCCTTGGCGAGCTCCTCCGGGGACATGACACCGTCTGCCCGGCGAGCTCCCTTCTTGGTCTTGGGATTAGCACTCATTGTCTTTGCTCCTTTCGTTTTTTGGTCGCGGCCGTCGATATTCAGCCGTGCCTGGTCACCTGCTCTTGCCTCCATGACAAGCGCCAGGTGGTTTATAACGATGTTGCGCTGGATTACGTCGTACGGTTGCCCTTCCCATACGCCGGGCGTCTCTTCCAGGTCGAGGTTGTAGCCAAGGGACAATTCTTTCAATCCGGCAGACTTCATCTCATCGGTGTCGTGGATGATGATTTCAGCGCGGACATCGTTACCACTCCGATACCCTTCGGAAAGAATAGTGCCGACCGCATTTTCGTGGACGTTGTCCTTCGTAATGAGGCCGGCGCCGTGCGTTATGATGATCGGTTTTCCCTTATAGGACTGGAGGCTTTCGGGCTTAAAAACCTCTTCCGGGAGCCGAAGCTCCCGCCTGACGGAGCCGTCAGGGTTTGTGTACTCAAAGATACCTGTGCTGGTCAGGATCGGCCGGTCGACAAGGTATCCCTCTGCCGTGAAGTAGGTCTGGTTCAGCGGAAGACTGTCCAGCCGCACCACACGGGTCAGCTTTGGGGCCACGGAGCCCCACCCCCTTTCATGGTGTTCTGCGCTTGGCGGTTACGCTTTCGGTTCCTGCTCAGGGGCAGGCTTACCGTCATCTCCGTCTTCGGAGGGCTTCTTCTCAACGGTGAGTTCACCCTCGGAGAAGGCGCTTCCGCCGGCTTCGTCTGCGTTGGCTGGCTCATCTTCACCGGCTGCCTCGGTGATTACCTCTGTGAGCTTCAGGGTAAGCATCTGCACGTGCTCAATCTCATCCAGAAGCATATCGGTATAGGCGTCAGCGACATCGACATTTCCCTGCTCGGTGTCCTGGACGCCCATTGCAAGGCTGTCGATTTGCTCACAGACCTTGACCATCTGCCGGCTTAGGTTGCTGATGGCATAAGCGTTTTTCATGGCGTCTCAGTCCTTTCTCTCGATATTGATAAAGCCGGGAGGCCCCGTCGCCCGGTCAGGGGGGTCTCGGCTATATGGCAGCACATCCATCCTCATAGGCAATGCACCTCTCTCTGACCGCCCCGGCCGGGGCTATTTCCCATATCGGTTACGCCGGAAGGTGGACTCCCAGCCCTCAAACTTATCCCGTTCTACCACATCGGGCAAGCACTTCTTCTTGCATCCCTTCCGGTTTCTCTTGCAGATGCAGACGGTCTTCCCATTCTTGACGTCTATGTAGACCTCAATGCGCTCCTTTGTCTCCACTGGCATCACCTCTCGGACCCCGTAGTCTGCTTCATCGGTACATTGACCGTGTCGAGGTCAAACACGGGGATGGCGACGCACCGGCAGCAGTAGTCTTCCCCTGGGTGGCAGTGCCGCCCGGTGTAAACGCGGCCGGACTTCGTTTCGTACCACATCTCCGGCGGGTCGTCCCAGCTAAAGGTCTTCCCGTTGAGGGAGCGGTGGCAGTCACGCACACGGCTGTCGCGTGAAGTGGACCACTTGTACTTCCTGCACCCGGCATCCTGCTGCTGTAGCTTCGAGATCTGGGCGTTCAGTGTGGCGATCTGGTCCCTGGCCAGGAGCTGGGCGTACCGCTTCGATACGTTGTATTCCTCCTGGATGTCCTTCTGGATGTCCCGGATGCTCTTGCCCTTCAGGTAGCTGTCGAGGATAATCTGCCGCATGTTGCTCAGCGTTTCCGTCGGCAGGCTCTTGATTTTCAGGATGTTCTCCGAGATCCAGCGCCGGATGGCCTCATCGTAGATCTCGCCCTTGTAGTAGTCATCCAGCAGGTCTATGCCCAGGGTGTCCTTGACCGCCTTCTTCCACTCGCGGAGGGAGTTCCCCTTGGCAAGCTCGGCTATCTTCTTGACCTTTTCATCAAGGCCGAAGGTGGCAATTTTCTGCTCCAGTGCATCGGCCACCTCCTGGAGCAGGCGCCGGAGCTTCGAGTCCAGGTCACGGCTGTCATCAAAACGGGAGTCCCCGTGCCGCTCACGCTTATACTCAGCCATCATGGCCGGGAGCTTTTTCTTCAGCTCCTCGTTCAACAGCTTCATATAGGCGCCGGCGATGCGCTGGAACTCCCGCTCGGCGGACTTCGGGTAGAGGGGGACGGTCTTGGACTTGATGGCCTTGTGGCCGTAGAATTTGGGCCGTACAGCCTCTTTGACCATCTCCTGATGATGGATGTTGTTCAAGACCTCATTCCCCCTTTCACGGTGGTTTACGCTGATTTGGCGGGGTGTTCCGGGTTAGGGCGCCCCGGCCTTTCCCCTGGCCGCATAGATCTTCTGGCCATGTAATACAATACAGTCCACCATCTCTTCGTTCTTAGCCAATGGGCCGTGGTAACCGCTGTATTCTGGTCAAATCACTCGGCCGGTATGTCCCTCTGCTTATAGACAAGTCCAAACTCGTGAGCATGGAGTTGCAGGTACAAATCGGTTTCAGCAATCAGTTCTTCCCTTGTCATCTCACCGTCTGCAAATCTTTTTTCCAGGGTCTCGATGTGGGTCGCCACTGATTTTGCGGAATATCCATCGTAATCCTTCCCCTTCTGGAGCGAATACAGTTTGTCGGTGCTCGCCATATACATAACCTGCTCGCCTGTGCTTGCAAAACTTCTGACATCGTCCCCGGAAAAGCAGCTGTCCTTGTCTCCTGGGTGGTTGTGGAGTGTTGAGTACGCTCCCTCACGAGAGTAGTCAACTCCGGTTGCTGTCCCTGTTTGGCGATTCACTTCATTCCCATCCTTGTCGAAGGAGATCAAGGTCTCGAAGTCGTTCCCGTTGATTTCGCGGCATAGCTTTTCAGCCGATTTGTCTATGCTCGATACGTCCGGGGCGGCATCAGCGACCGTACGTCTCTCCTTGGCAACATCTTTCAGCTTCTCATCTACCGCATCATCAAGTTTTCCACTCGATATTGCCTTTTCGATTTCCCGGAACCGCATACCCCGTTCTGACAGGAAATCAGCCTTGTAGTCCTCATTTTTGCTGTGCAGTAATTTTGAGGCGGATTCAGTAAGGGATGGTGCTGAACCTCCAACCTTCCCTGGAACACCCTCGTGCCCGTGATTACCGGAGCCAGGGCCTCCGTCTTCCTTCTCCGGGTCATCAGACATGGCCTGTCCGATGCTCTCGACCAGCTCATCGTGCATCTCTCCGCCATCATCTCCAAAGAACAGGGCGGTGTCGATGCAGGTCTTCAGGATCTCCAGGCCATCGGCGAACGGCTGGAACATGGAGGCGGCCAGCTCGTCAAGCTCTCCCATGGTGCGGAACTTGGCGCCGGTCATCTCCAGATCAAGGCAGTCTGGCTCGCCCTCGTATTCGGTGCAGAGGAACAGGTACGGCCGCAATCCGGTGTCCGGCTCGTATGGGCCACGGCCAAGCGGGATAAGCTCCTTCGGGCTGATGCCGAACTCTTCCTCGGTCTCCCGGAACGCTGCCTGCTCTGGTGTCTCACCGGCCTCTACATGGCCGCCTGGGCCGCAGACAAGGCCATAGCCGAAGTCGTTGTGCCGGGTGCCGGATAGGATTTTACCGTCTGAAATCACCAGAACGCCCACAGAATCGCGGTTTGGCTCCTTCTTGGTATTGGGGGTAGGGTCTCCGCTTTCGTCGCTGTGCGGGCTTCTGAGGGCCGCCTGCGCCTTTTCTTCCTCGCTCATGTCCTGCGGGAGCTTCGTGGCGGCAGGCGCCGCCGTAGGGGCGTCGCCCTCAGTCCCTGGGTCCGTGTTATGCTCTTCGAGGTTTACGCCCTCGGCGTACTTGTCGAAGTCTCCAGACTGCGCCATCTGTCCGCCCTGGATTGCCTCACTCGCCACTTGCCCTGCTCCAAGAGCTCCTGGCTCCATATCAGCGCCCTCTTCCTCGATGTTGGCAAACAGGTCCTCGTCTTCGTACTCATCGAGCATATTCTCGACGTCGAACTCCTCGCTGTCGGCCAGCTTCTTGCGGACCTCAGAGGGGTCAATGACCTGCTTGTCAATATAGAGCTGGGCCGTCTGGGCCCTGGTGAGCTGAGTCTGTGCCTTCTTGGCTTCCAGGTCCGCCTGCTCGCTCTCGCTCAGGGACCATAGCGGGTTGAAGGTAATCTTGATCTTCGGGACTTCGTCCACCTCGCCGGTGCTCACACCGGCCTGGAAGATGACGGACAGCAGGTAGCGCAGGTTCTTCTTAATCATGCGCCGCTGTAGCCGCTCCAGGAAGTTGTACCAGTTCTCCAGGTCTGCATCGCCCGTCGAGTTCATACCGGCCGGGGACCTGCCAAACAGGATGGTCTGCGGGATGGAGGTCAGCGCCGACAGGAAGTTGCAGGTGGCGTCAATGACGTCGGCCACGCCGCTGAACTGGAAGGTCTTGAAGTCGTAGTCCTCACCCTCGCTGTCAATGGTAATGCTGTTCAGCAGACCGCGGGCCATGTCGATGGTCTGGAGCCGGCGGAGGACCCTGGTCTCGCCTTCCTCGGTGGCCAGCTCAGCCGACAGGTCTTTCATCTTGTAGACCGCCTGGATGGACCTGTCCAGCAGCTTCGTAGCACTCCCATGGGCCACCTCTGCATCGCGGATGGCTCGGTGGATGCGCACATACTCCGGGATGCCCCAAAGCTGATAGATCGAGTTCGAGGTATTCTCTGGCAGGATGCCGTTCTGAAACACGAGGCACCGGCTGTCGTGGACAGTGAAGCTACCATACCGGCTCGACACGAAGTACCGCTCCGGCATACCAAGGCGGGAGCCTCTTGTGCGGAACGGGTCCTCCGGGGAGTAGTTGAACATACTGCCGTAGTCCGGCTGGATGACTGATCTGTCGAATACGCGCAGGTCATCAATAGACCGGATGTTGCGCCAGTCGAGCGGCTCTTCCAGGCCACGGCCATCATTGACCAGCATGACCACGATGGAGCCCCCAAACAGTCTCGCCCAGCGGATGGCCGTCATAGCCGTCTCTTCCCAGTCGAGCTCATCCAGGGCCTCTGCATAGAAGTCCTCAATCTCCTGGTCCTTCAGGCCATCGAGTGAAAATCCATGCTTGATGGCCTCCTCGGCCGGGGTGTCGATAATCTTGGCAAACAGGCCGTTGCCCTCATAGTACATGGTCAGCAGGTCGTCTGGGATGACCGGCTCCGGCTGGAACCTGTACCGCTCGGTGGTATCCTTTGTGGTGCCGTACCTGTTCATCAGGTTGACGTACCCATCGGAACGGTAGGGGCGTACCGCCTTACCTGCTTGCATTTCAACCAGGCGGGCATACCTCGCCGCTATGCGCTCCGCCTGATCCTGGCGCTTATCGCCCATGTTCCATCCACCTCTTTCTGCCTATCTCAAATCAGGGTTCCGACGTTGAACGCCGTCCTCGTCTCAATCTCTGCAAAGCCGTTGGCGGCCGCGTCGACCATATCCTTGAACTTGCCATCCGGGAAGTTCTCAAGCTGGGTCAAGAACGCCTCGTTCCAGTCGCCATACAGAATGTCGAAGTTGCCGGCCTGCCACTGTGCGGCCATGGGCTCGGCTCTGGACTCCTTGCTCCCGCTCTCGGCTACGGCGGTCACGTCAAAGCCAGACAAGAACTTGATGTAGGACTCCGCCTGCTCCTTGCCGGCCTGTCCGGGGTCTTTTGGTAGCCGGATACGGACGCGCTTGTAGGCGGCCCTGTCGGCCTGTGCCGTGAGCTTTATGGTCTTGCGCACGTCGGATGCGCTCATCTGCTTGTTTATCACATCCGCAACGATGTACCTTCCGTTCTTTCTCTTCCCCATGAGGACGCCGGCGGTGTAGGCCGGGTCTCCATCGGCAGACTTCTCTGTCGCGGCCAAGTCCCAGCACCTCACCCACTGGACCACATCCTTCGGGATAAAGCTCAGGATTTCGCCTATCTGGGTCCGCTTGAAGAACAGACCGGCGCTCGCGCGGATCTTCCAGTTACCCTTCAGCAGCCGCTCCCTTTGGATGAGCGGAAGAGCTTTCAGGTTTGCCAAGTAGCCTGGGTCGATCTTCAGTAGTTCCTGGTTGTCGTACACGGACGACATGATGAACGTGACCGACTTCGGCTCTTCAAGCTCTTCTGGGGTCTTGAGGTCGAACCGTTCTATCAGCTCTTCTTTCGTGTCGCCCCAGTAGATTACCTCTTCCCGGCGGATCATCCATCGGATAACACCGGACCGCTCCGGGATAGGATAGCCGGTGTCCTGGTCAATCCACCACGCTATGAACTTTGCCACCCAGCTATCGGCATCCGGGTTGCAGGTGGCCCGCACAAACGGCCTTACGCCACAGGTGCTTCTGTTACGGGAGAGCATATAAAAAAACACCGGCTCGGAGAAGTGCGTCAGCTCGTCGAAGCCAAGCTCACAGATCTGGGAGCCCTGCCAGTTATCAAGCTCTTCCTCACGCTCGATGTGAGCGAATGACACCTTTCCGAGGGTGTTTCCGTCCTTGTCGTTGAACGACCAGGAGCCGTCAGAAATCTTCCGCTGGGCGCCCTTGATGCCGCTGTAGGTCTTCTGGGCTTCATCCCATAGGCCGCCCTGTGAGAATATCTGCTTGTAGTTCTTTCTGAAGATCGTGCATCCGAAGCCCTTGACATTCTTATACCTTAATGCCGACAGCAGCAAGCCGTAGGTTTTGCCGCCGCCGGCTGCTCCGCCGTATATGCAGATGTCAGCAGGGGTTGCAAGGAACTGCTCTTGCGGGCCTTCCTGCGGCTTGAGGATGCGTACCTTCTTCTGAGAACTACTCAACTACTTCATCGCGCCCGTTCGATGGTAGGTAGATCACCACATCCTCGGAGTCATCGCCGGCGGAGAGTGCGACCTCCTGACGCTGCGACCAGTGGGCGCGTTGCCTGTTGTTGAGCCAATACATGATGGCCATAGTGTCGGGCACTATGTTCTTGGTTATATTCCTGATGCGCACGGGCTTCGGGTTGCCGTCCTTGTCCATGTCGATGGTCTTCTCGGTATCGGTCACCTGATAGCCTATCGCTCTCTGGTAGAGGGACTTCTCAACCTTCGAGTCGGCAATATTCTTGCCAGTCTCCACCGCCGTTTTCAGGGACTCATACTTCTGGGTCCAGCGGATGAAGGTCCTGACCGAGATGCCAAAGGCTTCGGCAATCTCGTCGTTAGTTGCCCCTTTGACTGCCAGCGACCAAGCCCAATCGTCGTGGTATTCAGGATTGTACTTACTGAGAGCTGGCATCCAAAATCACTCACTTTCCTGCCAAGTAGTCCGTGGCAAGCGCCTCGATCAACTGCCAGCGGTTTTTGCTCGTGACCAGTCCTTCCTTTTCGGCCTTCTTGATGGCCTTGGTGATGGTTGCGGCGGACTCCGCCGGGATGGCGTTGCTGCCAAACAACTTGGTCAGGTATGTCCAATCCTCTTCCTCGTTGTACCCGGCATCGTCCATCTGCTGGTTGACGCTCTCGATCATTGCGTGGATGGCGGCGCCGACGTTCCGAATGTCGGAGAACTTCTGGTACTTTGCCAGCGTCTCGACAAACTGCTTGCACTGTTCATACGCCGCTACGCCGATAATCTCTGGAGCGGAGCTCTCCAGGTTCTTCACCAGCGCATCCATGTCCTTCACCTGATGGGGCAAGAACGAAAACGTGATGTTCTTGAAGTCGAAGTGAACCTCCGGGGACATCAGCTTGTTGTACTGCTCCAGGGGCTCCTCCATGATGTCCTTCCCGATGAAGCTCTCCAGCATATCATCTACATCATCAAGCATCTTGCAGATCTCCCGCAGGACCGACGGGTCATCGAAGCCGCTGATGGCGTTATGGGCCAACTGCTTCGATGCGATCTTGCTGCGGGATAGCCCGCTCACGTCGATGATGGCGATAATCTCCTTCATTCCGGCGGCCCGCGCGCTCTTGATGCGGTGGTGGCCGGACACGATCTCAAGGACACCATCCTTCTCTGCGAGGAGGGGCAAGCTCTCAAGCTGACCGCGGTTCTTGATGTTCGCTGTGAGTTGGTCCTGCATCTCCTTCTTCATGATGCGGGCGTTGATGTCCTGCTCCCGAACCTTGTCGATCTGCACCTTGGCAATGATGAGCCCGGTGCCCATGTCATAAATCTTCTCGTAGCCTACGGCCGCTGTGTTCTGCTCTCCTGCCATTTCTTTTCCCTCCTAATCCATTCGGCAAGCGTGGCCTTTTCGTCTCTCCCCTCGACGAGGTCGGCCTCGTACGTCAGCTTGTACCCGTTGGTCTTGTCTTCCTGCCGGTTGACCAGCTTCATGATGCCTCGGACTTCCTTGTTCTCGGCGTATCTGGTCAGCATAGCTGTCCGCATTTTGGTCACTTTCTCCTGGTCCACATCGTCCAGAAGCGTGTCCACGAACTTCCTGTTCTGGGCCAGCATGTAGCACAGCCGGCCGAGCCTGTAGGTGTGGTGCGGCGCTTTCATGACGTACCACACGAAGATGGAGTCCGCCGCCATTTTCGAGATCCCGAATACGGCGGCCACATACCCGTCAATCAGCAGTGCCCTGTTGTAGGTGGCCTGGGAACCGACAAAGTTGTGCGTCCAGAGCATCCGGTAATACTGGGCGTTGGCTCCGGTTATCTGGATGACCTTTATGTCGCTGTTCTCCGTGATCTCGTAGTCGAGCGGGAGCATACTGCACTTCAGCGGTTCCAGCTTGCCCTCTGTCGGGCGCTTTATCTTCTTGCCCTTTGCCAGGGCTACAGCCTCTTCCTCGCGGTTGGTCGTGATGTAGGAGTTCAGGTCAGCGCGGGTGCCGGACCTTGCGAAGATGGTGTGGCCTACGGCTTCGCCTGTCCGCTTCTCCTGATAGCAGAGGAACAGGGCCGGGGCATCCATCATCATGTCGAACAGCTCCTGGTGGCCGGTGTCAGGGTCGAACATGGCGTAGGGCGGCTCTTTCCAGGTCATCTTGCCCTGGGTGTCGTAGAACTTCTCATAGCCGGCGAAGTACGTCGGCGGGTTGGCAATGATGATCGTGTGCGGGTCATCCTTCACCTCTTTCAGGTGCTCCCACATATCCAGCGGCCGGTAGCTCATACCACCGAGCAGGTTCCTTGTGACCTCAAGCTGCCGGCGGATGCTCTCGATGTGCTCCTCGCGGCGTTCCCGCAGGTCACGCAGGATGCTGTGGAAGTATTCATTGCCCGCGCTCTTCGATGTCCGCAGGTATATCTGGGCGTACAGGGCAACAGCCGGGTCGAGCAGCTCTTCGTCGGTGAAGCCCTGGGCGTGGATCTCGAGCGGAGCCAGGGACTGGCCGGTGATGGCGTAGCCCATCACCGAGGTCATCATGTTCACGTCGCTCGTCTCGATCTGCTCAGGCTTGAAGCCGGACTGGACTGCCAGATTTGCCATTGCGAAGGTGCCCGCGCACGGCTCAACAAACCTTGTATAGCCTGACTGCCGAGCGGTCTTTATCAGCTCTATCAGGAACTTCTGCTCGACGCCGTTCAGGCACCCGAGGAACATTGCCCCAGGGTCCATAAAAAACGCCATACTCTCGACCTCCTCCAAGGTTTGAAAATACGAAGGAGGCGGCGGCCTTCCGGCTACCACCTCCATGTCGCTCTTTTCACATTACAGTTCGTCGACGATCTTGCCGACCGTTTCCAGGCAGATCCTTGAACTCTCTGCCTTGCTGTCCCAGTATTCGCCGGCGCCACCCCTAACGCCGTCGGACACCGTCTTAATCATCAGGCATGGGACCTTGTTTCGGTCGCAGGTCAGCAGGATCGCCGCTGACTCCATGTCGCAGATATGTGCCTTGAACTCTTCACGGAGCCTTTCTTTCTCCGCAGGGTCGCCCATGAACTTGTTGCCGGAGGCACAGGTCACTCGGTGCAGGCTTGGCACCAGAGCCACCGCCTTGTCCGCAAGCTCCCTGCTGGTTGGTATCCGCCGGCGGTCGTACTCAAGATAACGGCCAGCAGGCACTCCGTCAACGTCGGATAGGTCGTACTGATAATGCACCACCCTATCGACCACGCAGGTATCTCCCACCTTGAGCAGGCTATCGCAGGCACCTACAATCCCGAAATTAAGGACCATACAGACCTCATAGCGGTCGATAAGGTACTGGGTTGCGGACGCCGCGAAAATCTCACCTGCGCCACACTGGATGGCGTAGAGCTGGGTTTTCTGCGTTTGATAAAGCCTTGTCCCGCGGCCGTCGTTTAGATCGTATCCTTCACCATATTTCCGGCACAGGGCTTCACCCTCGACGGCCACCACCATTCCGACTTTCCTCATGGACTCTCCTCGATGCACGAGAAAAGGCAGCCGGTTTCCCGACTGCCTTTCTCTTGATATGGACCGGGACCCCACAGCGGAGTGGGAACTCCTGACAGGATGCCAGACGCGATGCTTTCACCAGTCCCGGATATGAACCCGTGGTGCGTTGCAAGCCGCCATCGCCTTCTGGTGATATGGACCAAGACCATTGTCACCCACGGGTATGGACCGGGGGCCCGCTGATGAGGCGAAAACTCTCGGCAGGAAGCCGAGCGTGATACTTTCACCACCCCCGGATATTTCAGCCCTTTATGGGCCGTTTGGCACGGACGGTTGGGAGTCGAACCCACCGCAAGCGGTTTTGGAGACCGCCTCGCCTACCTCGGAACATGCGCCCGTATGTGGACCGGAACCCTGCTTGCGAGGCAGGACCTCCTGCCAGGAAGGCAGGCGTGATACACTTTCACCAGTTCCGGGTGCTGAGTGTGCGGACGAGGATTTCCACCTCGTATGCGGGCCTCACCAAAGCTCTACGCCCGCGACTTTGCCGGTGTTGCTTTGTTCTTCACAACCGGCTACTCTTCTTCACTGTCTGCGTCTACTGGGGCAGCACTCCCCGCGCCGGCCGAGGCCGGCCGCGTGTATTCCGCCACCGCACACCATTTTCCGCTTAGATTGTCACACGCCTCTCAGCGCAGTTTTCAGCGGATGGACCCCGCCGCCGCTCTTCCATGCGTTGGCACGTAGGCGTCAACACGGCCGGCAGGGCCCAATTTCCAGATGCCCGTCTTCTCAGAACAGGCTCATCTGATTGATAATGCTCTGCTGGGGCGCAGATGCCGTTTCCGCCTTCTGCGGTTTCACATCCGCTTCCTCCAGCTCGTTGATGACCTCGCCGGTCATCTTCTGCCACCACTCGGCAAACAAGGTCCTGTGGCACCACTGGTCCGGCTTTCTGAGGTCCTCGTAGCACAGGAGTACCAGCGTCTTGCCTTCCTCCTGGGCCCGCTCATCCATCCTCTGGACGATGCCGATAATCTTGTCGGCGCCGATTTCCTCCAGCTTCTTGAAGTATGCCTCTCTGTACGGCTCATACTCCATCTTCAGCATGTAGCCCTTCGGGGCCAGCGCGTAGCACTGTTCTCGGATCTCGTACCCAGTCTTAAACCTCGGCTTCCCGATACTGATGCCGACCGGGTAGTACCCATCGTTCCGCAGCTCCTTGTTTCCGTACCGACTGGTCAAAATAGCCATTCAAATGCCTCCCGAATATCTATAATTTATTATACCACATACACCACCTAAAGCAAGGTTACACGCCCTTTTTGCGCATTTTTTGCTCCGCTTCGTGGTGCTTTGGCTCGGCGTCCCGGCAAGCTCTTTTTATGGGGTGACACATGCCCCACGCTTGCCCGCCCGGCCTACTCCCCATTTCGGGGCCGCGGCCTTGCGTTTCAGGCGCCTTGTGGTCATGATACTCGGAAGCCTTGGCCAGTCAGCGCCTTGCGGACGCTTACTGGATTGCAGCTCTGAGAGCCTCGACCGCGTCGGTCTGCTCCCATGTTCTGGTGTCGCCGGTCACAGTGCCGAAGTGACCGTACGCGGATGTCGCCTTATAGACCGGCTTTCGGAGGTCAAGGCGTTTGATAATGCCCTGCGGGGTGAGGTCAAAGACCTTTTTGATGGCGTCTCGGATGCTGTCATCGCTGTACTGGCCGGTCTCAGCGGTGTCCACTCTGATGGACACAGGCTCCGCCACACCGATTGCGTAGGCGAGCTGAATCTGACACCGCGTCGCAATACCGGCGGCCACGATGTTCTTTGCGATGTACCTCGCCATATAGGCCGCGCTCCGGTCCACCTTTGTGGGGTCCTTGCCGGAGAAGGCGCCGCCGCCATGGGCTGCGTACCCACCGTAGGTATCAACGATGATCTTCCGGCCAGTGAGCCCGGAGTCCGCGGCGGGGCCGCCCTTGATGAACTGGCCCGTCGGGTTCACGTACAAGTCGTAGCCTTCGATCTCCAGATCCGGCAGGTAGCTCTTGGCTTCCTCAAGCACAGGCTTGATGACGTGCTCCTCCAGGGGCTCTGCCAGATCCTCCGGGCAGACCCACGGGCGATGCTGCGTGGAGATGACGACGGTGGCAACCCGGAGCGGGTTGCCGCCCTCGTCATACTCCACTGTCACCTGGGTCTTGCCATCAGGGAGGATGTCTTCGATGATACCTTCCTTCCGGCATTTCGTCAGCAGGTATGCCATCTTATTGGCCAGAGTGATCGGGAGCGGCATGAGGTCCGGTGTCTCCTTGCAGGCATAGCCGAACATCATCCCCTGGTCTCCCGCTCCACCGACCTTGTCGTTGGTTCCCATGGCAATGTCCGGGCTCTGTTCGTCGATGGCCACCATGACCGCGCAGGTGTTCCCATCGAAGCCGGCCTCCGGGCTGTCGTACCCGATTTCTTTCAGGGTGCTCCGGGCAATGCCCGCGAAGTCGATGAAGTGCTCGGTGGTGATCTCGCCCATCACCATCACCATGCCGGTGGTGCAGCAGACCTCGCAGGCTACACGGCCGTTCGGGTCGTGTGCCATGACCTCGTCGAGAACTGCGTCAGAGATCCGGTCACACACCTTGTCGGGATGCCCCTCGGTGACTGACTCGGACGTGAACAGATACTTGCTCATTTCATAACCTCCGTTGTTCTCTGGATTTCTTGTACCCCTCGCTTCATCCAGAATTTCTACGCTACACGATACTACAGGTAAAGGGTGACTTTCAATGTACTTTACTCCCCCTTTGTTCCCGTCTCTTCCCAAGACTTCCTTTTTGTGTCCTTTTGTTCCGATTGATAATCCTGCCACTTGCTGTCACGCCACGTTTCTGCGGCCTGTAGCGCCTTTATATTTTCCTCGCTCTTCTCCGACCACAGCCCTGCGGCTTGGAGCCTCTTTATATTCTCCTCCAGGTTGTCGAACAGGCGAACCTGCTCAACCTTGAACGTTCTGAACACCTCGGCCCCATATCCATTGGTCAGGGCGGTCTTATAGAGGCCGTGTATGACCATCCTCCTGATGGCGTCAAGCATTTTCTCCTCCACAACAGCTATTCCTCCTTTCCGAACTGCTGGTAGAGCTCCAGGTCATGCTCGGTCGCCTCATGGTCGCACTCGAACGCATTGTCAACAAAATCGCTCTCGTCCAGGATGATTTCGCTGGTGTCCCACAGATCGCGGGCATCCTCTTCGGCATCGGATGTTCCGTTGGCCCAAACGATGACCCGCCTCTTGCTGACCTCAGTCACGACTACCACATACGGCCGCTTTGCCATATCCGGTTCCGCCTCCTCCCATCTTCCGGCCCACCTGGCAAAGCTGTCAGCCAGCTCCGATGCGGTTATGTCCACGGTCGGGGGCAGATCTGTGTCATCGAAGCCGTCCTTTTGGAGTTCAAACCAGTCGTGGTCTACCTCTGCGTCGTAGTTCTCAAACCGCTTCTCCGGCAGGCCGACCTTGGACGGGATGAAGTATTCCCCTCCATCAAGGCTATTGATAATGGTCTCTTTCTGCTGTTCCGTAATCTCGCCGCATACGACACACGTGTTCCAAACCTTGTAGTTGTCGGCGTCGCGGTACAGGTACTCAATCTTCGTGTTCATTTCCTGTCTCATCTCCTTCTATTCAATTCCGAGCGTGTTTCTGACCGCCGGATCAAGCCGTCCATGAATCACGCGCTTTGCGGATCTGATGCCTGTGGTCGAACACTCAGGCCAGCCAGGAACCGTGAAGCGGTACACATCTCTGTACCTTCCATCCGGGAACTTTTCCCTGCGGACCATACATTGGATGCCGAGGACAACCTCCACGCGCCCATTGCCCATCACCCACACGCCCCCTACTCAATTTCTCCGCAGGCCATCATCCGGCGGGTTTCCGCATCGGCGAAGTGGTATCTTATCCACCACTCCTCGACGCGCTTCATCTCCTTTTCCCGCTCCCTCTCGAAGCACACCCGGTCTTTCTGGTCCATGGCATAGACATATCCCTCGAACTCACCCTCAAAGCAGACCCAGTAGTCTACCCATACACCGCCCCGCTCCCACAGGAGATGGAGGAGAGCTGTCAGCTCTTCGTAGCTCCCGCAGATGAAGCGGGCCCTCCGGTAGCCATACTTAATGTCCTGCCACGTGAGATGCAGGCCGTACTTCCTCGCAAGCAGGACCATCTTCTGCTCAAACTTCATACCTGACATCATTCCTCCTCTTTCATTTTCTGAACGGCTGCTTCATGGTGTTGCAACACCCCCAGGATCTCCTCTACGCTGTCCGGTAGTCGGGCGGTGATATTGTTTAGGCCGCTCATCTGGCCAAGCGTACCTTTGGCATAGCGGTCACATACGGCCCCGGTTTCATATTGGAAATAGAGTGAGCCATCATCGTCGAAGGACGGCTCAACCGTGATGCCTGTCCACTCTTTCTCCATGAGCAGGCCGTCTTGGTCATCTACCAGAGCTATCGCAACCTTCGCTCCGATGCCATACGGCCCATATACACAGGCTTTCTTCCCAAGCCGCTTGGACAGCTCCTCAGCCAGCGGCCTGATGACCTCCTCTTTCCAGTCAACCGACTTGACCTTGTTCATGCTGCGACGGAGCTTCTTCGCCGTATCCCGCTTCTTCTTGGCCCGAGCTTCCAGGGTTTCGGCCGCCCGCTCATTTCTCTCTACCTTGGCCCGGATCTCCTCGAGCTCATTCTCGGTCTTACTCAGCTTCCCATTGTAGGCAGAGATGAGCTCACTCATCGTCATGACTGCCACCTCCACACTGAGCCTCTGCGATCTTCCTGATGAACGCTTCTTTTCCTTCCGGCGTCAGACGCGGCCTCCCTGCCAAAAATCCGTAGTAGTCCACCACCGGGCGGTTCTCACCACGCATCTCGAACAGGATTTCCTCCCCACACATCAGGCCGGGATAGTAAATGCTGTCGTTCGCCAGGATTCCTTTGTACCCAGACCCTGTTGCATCCGGTCATAAGCCAGTCTGGTGGCCTCATCGACCTCCACCCACACGCCCTCTCCGTTCCCGGAAAGATAATCCCGCTCAGTCAGCGGGATGTTCACCTTGATGTACTTCTTCGGAATTTCCATCATAACTTTCTCCTCCCTATTAAGCATTATGGTCAGATAGACGGACCCATCATAAACTCGCTGACCGTGCATCCGGGGTGCTTTGAGAGTTCATTCCGAATTTCTTCACGGTACGGGCTATCCGCAATCCGCTCTTCGTATGGCTTCTTCATGTAGGCAAGCCCTTCTCTGAACCCAAGCCCAGCCTTCATAATAGCTTCAGTACGGATGTACAGAGTGTTTTCCTTCTCGTTCCACATCGTGATTTTCATGACTGACAGATCCTCCCAATCAAATCATTTCTGAAATTGCAGCTAATATCGAGACCTTCATATCGTCACTGGCTATGTCCTCAAAGGTCAGCCAAGTCCCGTTGAAGTCTTTGATAAGCGATGTTTTTGGCGCCCCATCCGCTCGTGCTTTACGGATCTCGCTTTCCGTATCGTAGTAGTACCAATGCGGCAGTTTGCAGAAGGCTCTGATGTACAGGTAATCGAGCTCTGTCCTCCACGTGATCTCAAGGGTCGTAGCGTCCATATGGCCAATGCACCGTGCATTGATTGACTCGCCCTTGAAGATGGCGCACTTGTTCGTTTTGCTGTCCCAGGTGCTTTTGTGTAGGCCCGCCATCTCCAGGAGTTCGCTCATCTTCAGGGATGCCCTCATGTGCTCCCTGATTTTCCCCATCCTGTCGTCCATCACGCATCACCTCTTAAAGTTTCTGGCACTCGTCCGTGAGAACGATTGCCATGTAGTGGGTCCCGAACTGCTCGTCTACGTACAGCCACAGGCTCCAGCCCGGATCTTCCTCGTGCTCTTCGCCCTTCTCAAGCATATACTCGAACATCCCGCCCCACACTTCCCATGCTCTGGGGTATTTCTTGGCGAACCGATTGAACATCGTTTTCACATTCTTGCACTCAGTGTTCAATTCAAAGGTCTGTCTAAACATGGTTCATGCCTCCCGGCCCTTGTGCCTCCAACTGGCTTATGTAAATAAACCGACTGGTTATCTTATGAGTATATTGTAACACATTACCTACCTATGTCAATATGTTTTCAAAGTATTTTATCAAGATTATCAATAAAATTCTTCATTCCCATTCGTGCAAAAGAGAGGAGGCGGGCGAACAGCCCGTCTCCTCTCTTCTACTTTGCTTCAGTATTGTCTGGGTCTTCCCATACAAGGCCGCTCTCCTCGATGTACTTCGCCATGCTTAGGAGGGCCTCTCCGTGCAGCTTGTAGACACGCCGCATATAAATATCCGCTTTTTCAAGCAGATCTTCTCTGGCTCCGAATAGGACATCGACCACACCATCCCAGCTCTCGTTGTCGATATATCGCACCCGGATAACCGACCTCTCATCCGATTTTCTCAAGTGTTTGATGACGCCCTCGATGAACTTTCGCTCTTTCTTGCGGCTCTCCACCAAGTCCCTTATGGACTCCTCAATCTCGTCTTTTTGCTGCAATAGATCTGTCAGCCGGTCAACGGTCTGGCTTTTCGCCTTTGGCATGTCTGTGAGGGTCTGAGCACCCACGCCGAGCATCTTCGTCTTCAGCTTCTCCAGGCGCTCCTGCTGGGTTTCGAGATCCATGGCACTCTCCCGGTAGCCGTACAGCCTCTCTTTTATCCTATCAACATCATACCGCTTTTCATCCATGGCAGGAATCCACTCACCCCTCTCATCCGGCAGCTCAAATGATGTCCGACTTAACCCACGGGTATCTCAGGTTGAACGGGACCAGCTTCTCTTTGAAAATCTTTCTCAGCCTTTCGTCGAGCTTGTCTTGCGTGTACCCAGCCTCGACATGCTTTTCTAAGGCTCTGTGGTAGAGGTCATAGTTTGCACTGGCCGCCTCAACGACCTTCTTGATTCTGGCCTCTCCGAGCACGTCCTTCCCCATAACCTCCGGGTCATTCAGGGCGATCTGGAACATATCGGACATGAACTGGATGTAGGTCTCCTTCTCTGCCTGCCGGTAGACGCCGATTTTGGCCTTCTCCCGCTCAAGGTAGCCGCTTTTCTTTCCCATGACCTCACCTCCGCAGTCACACAACGCCGGTTCTTACATCTCCCACGGAAACTCCGTCAGAAGATCTTCGCCCCACACAGGCTTCATGCTGTCCTTCATAAACACCGGCTTGCCCCTGTCTTTGAATGCCTTCACGGCATCCTCAATCCAGCTACGCTCCGGCACAACCTTGTCCTTCCGGTTTCCAGTTTCAGCGCCAAATATCGCCCAATCTGCGGTATCTGCGATACCGCCGGGTCCGTGGGAATCAAACGGCTCCAGGATGGGCTCGATGCTGACGAATGTTTTATACCCGCCTCCATAAAAGGCACCTACTTCCGGCCCGGTCACCGTGCTGCCGTACCAGAACATATCCCCTTTAGGTAGCTTCCCGTCCATGGCAAGCGTCACATATCGCCTCGGGTTCTTGGTGAGGAACAGGTATCTATGGCCGGGGGCTTCCTTGCAGGCTGCAAACACCTTCTCGATCCACTCATCCGGCACCCACTCCCCAAACATATCCGCCATGGAGCACACGAAAACAGTCTTCCCGAAGCCCTTTGTCTTCGGGTCATCCAGCCTATACTCATGCAGGGTCGGCGTGAAGCCATACGGATAGGCCGCATTTCTGACCACGCCGGCCTTACTGGTCACGGTGAGGCGTTCTTTCAGAGTGATAATGTCTGCCGGTGCCGCTCCGTCGGGAGAGACATCGCACCCCTTGAACCTATTGGCAGTCCCCCTGGCGTAGCAATAGGGGCAGGTGTGGTAACATCCAGAGATTGGGTTCCACGTACTGTCGCACCATTCGATTTTACTCTTTTCCATTACGTGCCTCCTTAGAACGGTAGTTCCCCATCAGAATCATCGAGCTCCTCAAATTTGCCTCCCGGCTCATCATACTGCTCCGGCTCACTGCCGCCATATCCCTGCGGTGTGCCTCCGCCGCCTCCAGTCTCTTTCTTCGACCCGCCAAAGTAGACCGAGTCAGCGACAACCTCGGCAGCCTTGCGCTTATTGCCTTCCTTGTCGGTGTAGGAACGGATCTGGAGCCTTCCTTCCACGACGATGGAGCTTCCCTTTGTGAAGTATTTGCTCACAAACTCCGCTGTGGAGCGCCAAGCGACTATGTCTATCCAGTCGGTTTCTCGGTCCCCATCCTGGGCCTTAAAATCCCGGTCCACCGCGATGGTGAATGATACGACCGGCGTCCCGCTCTGCGTGTGCCGCAGATCTGGGTCACGGGCCAATCTCCCCATCCCAATCCACTTGTTCAGCATTTGCTGACTCCTCCTCTGTTTTCAGCCCGTACAGTCTGCACAGGCCCTTGTCGAGAATGATACCGCCGTTCAGATGGTACTTCTCCTCAAACGTGATTTCTCCTATCGTGTGCGCCTCCGTGTGGTGCTCGCGGCAAAGAGGCAGGGCCTCCAGGCCCTCATGTACTATATCCTCTCTATCACGCCCCGCGCCAACGTGGTCCACATGGTGCAGATCCGCCGGCTTCCCGCAGATGCAGCACTTCTTATTGACGAGGCAGGCGTATAGGTAGGCGCCCACATCGTCCACAAAGTCGAGAAGCCGGACGTCGCACGGGATGTCCCAGTCCAGGATGAAGTCCACCAAGAACCTCTGGAAGGCGCAGGCTATGCTCATCGGTGCATCACTGAGCGAAAAATTGTTTTCCGGCCCAACCTGCAACTCCTCGTTCAGGAACTTCAGCTTCATGGCCTCCTTTGTCCTATCAAGGCCCTCCCCGGTGCTCTTTGCGATAATCTTCAGGAGCATGTATCAGGTCTTCCGTTGCTTGTCTGATAGCGGCCTGCTGTCGATGAACTGGACAAGGCACTCCTTATACTCCCGCATGACCATCGTTCTCCAGTCATCGTACCGGGCCTTGATGGTCAGCTCTCCAGTATATGGGTTATAATCAACCACCCGCCCTCGTACCGTTTCAATCGGATTTCTCGTGCCTGTCCCTCCCTTCGGCTGGGGCCGGCGGCGCCCTAAGCCATCATCTCCATGAGCCGAATCACGGAGAAGACCAGGAGCGCGGCGCCGACCTCCAGCATACATACAGTGAGCTCTCGCCTTACCTTTTCATCATTCTCGCGGGTTTCCGCAATCCACAGCAGCACATACGCGGCCAAGAGGATCTTGCACGGGAGCCCCATCTATCAGTCTTCCTGCGGTTCTTCGGGTTCCGGGGCATCGTACTCATAATTGCCAGTCTCGTCCTCAGCTCCATCTCCGTCCGCTCCATACCCAGGAGCATCCAGGCTGAACAGCACCTCGTTGCAGTCCTCGCACTCAATGGAAATGTTGACGATCTCGTCCTCGCCGTAGCCTACGCAGATGATGTCGTGCCCCTCGTGCCCCATCAGGCTCTCAGCAGGACAATGGAACGGATTGCCGGGAGCCGCGGCCGAGGACAGGACCACCTTGTTCTCAAGTGTGCGCACGGTGTAGTTCCCAAGGGCCTCCATCACCTTCATCTGCTTCCCGATGAACTGCCGGAGCCAACCGAACGGAGTAGAGGGATCGTGTGCAGGGTCCACCGTTTCCTCGTCAGATTCGTCTACAGCACCAGGAATACCGTCTTCTGCCTCTTCGGGTGTGTCTGTATCCTCATCTTCATCAGGCTCTCCTGCGGCCTCCGGGAGCCCCCTCTGGCCTTCTCCCAGCTCGTTGACCACCGTGTAGTCTGCGTCAATGACCTCGCCACGTTGGTCGCCATCATCATCGAACAGTGTGGTCTGGCCGTTGTCGATGGGCCGGGCGACATACTTCCCGGTCTCCTGGTCGAGCACCAGCTCATACTCACCAGAGAAGGCGCCGGTCTTCTTCTCTTTGCGCTGGATGACCGCCGTGACCGTGTGCTCGAACTTCGGCTTCGTGATTTCCCTGGTATGCTGACCGCCGGCGACGGAGTAGTCGGGAGCAGAGTCCTCGGTGAGGGTGATTTTCACCTTCATGCTCACCTCGGCGGTGTCCTGGTCGTTGTCAATCATGCCGGCCAAGGTGCTGCGGAGCACTTGGTCAAAGTCGCTTCTCAGGGCAGAAAAGGCGTCCCCACTCAGGGACAGGGACAAATCGTTCTTCTGGTTCATTGTTCGTTCCTCCTATTACGTAGTCCTCTTGATGAACTCATTCCGACACCGCTCACAGCAGAAGTCGTACCACTCGCCATCTACCTTCGTCGTGATCCAGCCGAGCTTCTCCCTCAATTCCTTCCGGTGCTCCTTGGAGCCCACATCCTCACTGTCGAATGGGAAAGACTGCTGGGCCCCGCAGTTATCGCATGAGTAAACGGCGTCACCCTCCCAGTAACCGCTGAACTCCAGTTCCCGGCTCATTGCTGTTCCACCTCGCATCCACACTCGTCTGGTGCCTCGCAGGTCACCGGTTCAGACAGACGGCGCTCCACTTCCCGAATGAGGGTCAGCGTATCAACGCGGGCCAGATCTACGTGGTAGTTGTCGCACTCGCCATCCTTCTCCTCTTCGTCATCTCCGTCCAGAGAGACAGAGAGGCAAGAGTTGAGTTTCAAAGCGGGGCGGATGCCATACGAGTTGGAGCAGTAGTTGTTGTTCCAGCTGCCATAGCTGAACACGCTCAACGCGAGCGTCGAACCGCTGAGGGAGCTGCAATACGGAGAGCCAGGGGTCTTCACATAGAGCGGCGTCACCAGCCACCACCAGTCATCCTCATTCAGCGGGATAATGTCTTTGTACTTCCCGTACTGCCACAGAGTGAGGGGAGCCGCATACACCCCCTTGAGCATCCCGTACCCGAAGGAACCGTCTGCCTGCCGCAAGTCCACATCGAACGGGACGAGGTCGGATCTCTTTGCCCCGTTCGCAATCAGGTTGTCGAGCCACGGCCCCTCTATGTCCTTCTTCAGCGTCGACATTCCATAGTTATTGGGGAAGTCCCCTCCGTCCCGGTGGAACGGCACAGAGTCCTTGCTCTGGGCCAGCAGGCATAGGACCCCGTCCTCCATCTGTTCCAGCACCACAAACTTCTCCTTCGCATAGTTGAAAATGGTGCCAGGACTCAGCTTTGTGATTTTCTTCATAGCTAACCTCCAATTCTTTACGAGCAGACCGCCGTTGCCTCCTGAATCGTTACGACCACTCTCGGGTTATCGCTGTAGAACTTCCTGACTTGGCAATCTACCACCTGCACGTCATCGTGATAGGCGATCTCATTCAAGGAGTCCAAGACCACCTTGACAAGGTTGTCACAGTCCACCTTCTTGAGCGGCCTTATCTTACGGTCCAGCATGGCCTGTCGTTTCTTTTTGCTCACGCTCTTCGGTATGGTGTAGTAGGCAGTGATTCTGGCATCCAGCGGCGTGTACCTGTCAAACTTGAAGTCCCTGCACTGGCGCCGGTATTCAAGCCTCACGAGGTTTTCATACTGCACCGTCTCTTTCGGCGTGTATGTACGGCCCTCTCTCGTCATCCTCGGCCGGCCTTTCCCCTTTGGCTCTCCGAGGATGGTAAACTTCACCTTCATTCCGGTGTGTCGACCTCCTCCTCAATATCCCGCTTCCCGACCCAGTATTTGACCAGATACTCAAAGGTCTTTCCGTTCTTCTTCCTCCGCACCGGCTGCACACTGTACCCGTTGTCAAACAGGATGGAGGCAACGGTCCCCCGGTCGGCCTTGTTCTCGATTCGGAGGTATCGCACATCCTTTTCAGCTTCCATACGATTTCCCTCCTTGGTCAGTCGACCCCAAGCAGCTCTTCCATATCCTTGTAGCGGCGTGAGGCTTCCTTCATCCGCCAGCTCGGACCCGTAAACTGCATGGGATAGCAGGTCTCAAACACTCTGTCATAGATGCGCCGGTATCTCATGTCGACTTCGCTCTTCATCTCTTCGATGGTGAGGTTGGTGGTCAGTATCATCGGCAGGTTCTTCCTATACCGACTATCGACGATGTTGTACACCTTCTCCAGGGCAAAGTCCGTACCACGCTCTGCCCCAAGGTCGTCGAAGATGACCAGCTTCGCATATCCCAGTCTGTTCAGGATTGACGTTTCCTCATCCCGTCCCGACTGGAATACTTCCAGTAACTTCACAAACGAGGTCATCACCACCGGGACTTTTCGGTCGAGCAGGTAGTTCGCTATGCAGGCGGCCGCAAAGCTCTTTCCGGTTCCGACGCTCCCCCAGAATATGAGCCCCTGGTCCTTCTCCACCATCTGGTCGAACTTCATCGCATACCGTCGGCACAGCTTCAGGTTCCGCTCGTTGTACTTCGTGACCTTGAAGGCATCAAAGGTAGCGCCCCTGAGCTTTTCATCGAGGAGGCTGGCGTTCCTGAGTCGCTGGATCTTCTCCATGTCCTTCGCGGCTTCTTCTTTCCGCCTCTCCCTCTCCTCTTCCTCTCGCTCACACCGGCACATGGTAACAACCTTCAGCTCAGACTTGTGCTCCGGGTCATCATCCGTCGGGTCATCGAACAGCATGAACCTCTGCCTGGGCTCTCCGCATTTCCCACAGATGAGGATGCCGCTCTCGTCCTCGTAGTCACCATCATTGCGGGTCTGGTTCCTGAGCCCATTTGCGGCGACCGTCTTCATGATTGCATAGGGGTTAAATCCTTCCATAGTCAGTATCAATCCTCCCAATCCTTAAACGGGTTGCTGGTGTCTGGTTTCTGGTCACACTCCACCCGTTGGTCTTCCTTCGGGAGGAAATCCAAGAACGGCAGGCTATCACTCAAGAACGTTTTCGGGTGCTTGATATACCGCTTCTCCGTTCTCATCCGCTTACACTGTATGGCATACCCCTCGGCGGCCTTCAGCAGCTCATCTTCCGAGTACCCATCCTTCAGTCTGTCTTGGTACTTCTTGTAGGCGGCGCCCTTCTCCTCTTTCCTCGGATAGGCCGCCCAGAACTGCTCAAACGCAGGTATGTACTTCGGCTCGACTGGCTGGGCGGCCTGTTCCGCCCCTTCTTCCTTCACTTCAGGCTTGTCCTGCGGATTATCCGCGGGACTCTCCGCCGGAGCTTCCTGCTTTTTATCCACAGCTTCGTCCGGCTTCCGCTCCGGCGGCTTGTTCTTCCGGCTCTCCCGCTTCCGTCTGGCATCGCTCTCCCGGCGCTCCTTGGCTTTATACCACTGGTCTTGCCACATTTCCCAGTCGTGGAGGTAGAGCCCAGCCGGAGTCCTATCAATCCAACCCGTCTCAAATAGGGCGTCGACCACCTGCTTCGGGCTGAGCTTGCACCCAGAACCGACCCCGTACAAATACCGCTCAATGTCTTCCTTATCTGCAAACAGGATGAGGCCATCCTTCTCCGCATTGGTCAGCCCCCATATCCACAGGAAGTTCAGTATTCCGAGGGCCTCAAACTTGGAGCACCCGAGCTTCTTGTAGAGGTTCCGCAATTTTGGCCCGTCGACGCTCTCATGCACTGAGATCCACGCCATGTTATCACCTGCCTGTCTGCTCGGCTGCTATACCGCCTGGATCTCGTCATTTCCCGCCTTTATACTCGGGCTGGTCGCCGGAAGAAACCTCGGCCTTCTGCTCGTGCTTCGGATCTTCCTGCTTGTCACCCTCTTCTGGCTTCTCTTCAGATGCCCTCTTCTTGTCGGCCTCTTCCATCACCTTCTCCATGAGGACCTTAAACACAGAGGTGGGAAGCCCGTCCGTGGTGTCATATCCCTGTTCCTCCAGGAGCTTCTTCAGAATGGCGTTGGCGTCATTTCCGAACGCACTCTTCACGGCCTTGAATAGCATCTGCCGCTGCTCCTGACTGATGGGCTCATCCTTCTCTACCTCGGTCTCGACAACCTCCCCGGTGGCCGGGTCCATTACAAGAGCAAATCCGTCTGCGGGGATTTCGCTCATGTCCAGGGCCTCCTCCTGGCTGTAGATACCCATAATCATGTCCGGGCAGTTCATGCGGCCGAAGAAAGAAGCGGCCCGGTACTGAATCATCACCTCGGGCATGGTCTTCCACTTGCTACCGTTCTTGTTGACCCACCCTTCGGCGTTGGCCATGGTCATGGTGATCTTTGGCCCGTACACCTTGTGGCCGGACCAGTCCTCGGCCCACGCGCGACAGCTCAGTCCGCCGTCTTCCCGGTCATGGCCGAACTCGAACTGGAGCTCAGTCTTGTACCGGCGGCTCCGGTTAATCATCGAGATAATCCACTGGCTGGACCACGCCGGCCGCCCGTTGACGATGTAGAGGTTCTGCATCACCATCATCGGGCTCGTGTTGATGCGGGATGCCATTTCAATGGCAATCATGCAGTTCCCCACGTTCCCCTGGTACTCCTTCGGGACAATCGTTGAGGACGCAAGGCACTGGGACATCCGAAGCGCCGTGTTAAAGCTCTGTGCATCGGAGAAGACGCTCAGGGCCCCGCCGGCGCTCACCTGCATGGCCACATTCTGCTGATTTGCGACCATTTCGTTCTTTTTCATGGGTTGACCTCCTCCTTTGATCTCGCCCGGTCCCTCACCGGACGCTGATGACGACATCTTCCTCATACATGACGCCGGGAATGGAAATCGTACCCTTGGACGTCTTGATGAGCTGGAGCACCAGCTTCTCGTCCACAGGGCGCAGTTCCATACCGGCGAAGCTGATGGGCACCTTCTCGCTGTCGATTTTGGTAATCTTCCAGGTCTTCGACCGGGACACGCCCTTCACCTTGGGAACACTGGCCTGTACGCCGCCGCTCACGGACACCCCTTCCATGAGTTCAGCTTCGGCCATGGCGAACTCAGCCCCAATGGCGTCGCCGGACGCCTCGGCCTCCGCCGCCTCGTCCAGCTTGCGGTCCATGGCCTCCTGAGCTGCCTTGCGCATGGCCTCCTCCTGCTGGAGCCGGAGCTGCTCTTTCTTCTTTGCGAAGTCGCCGATCTTTCTCTTCAGGATCTTCTCGGCGGCCGCCAGGGGGTCGAGCATCTGCTTCTTGTGCTGGTTCACCGCCGTATAGGCTTCGTAGGTGGATTTCCGCATGGGCTCCCAGTAGTCAGTCACCTGCTTCTGCATCTGCTTGACTTGCTTGGTGAGCTCGCTGGCGATGATGTAATCATCATCAGTCTCCACGGACAGGGCGGTAGCCTTCTGCTCAATGAGGCTTACCTCTTCATCGAGCTGCTCCTCTACTCTGCTTGGGGATTGCTTCGTGCCAAGGACAAGGGCATTGTTTCCGACAACTTTTGTTTCGTTCATACTGACACTCCTCTCGATTTTTTATTTGTAAGACTGTTCATAGTCGTACAAGCATTTTAGGGCCCCGAGGACACGGAGCCGAGCCGGGTCCTTCGCCGGGAACTCTGGGAAGTCCCACTTCCCGTCTTTTTTCATGTGCAGGATGTGCTTCTTCCCCACCGTAACGCCATGTGAGGCGAGGGCCTGCGAGTAAGCCTCAAGCTGGACGCCACAGCTCATCTCAATCAGGCGGTAGGTTGTCTTGAAGTCCACCAAAGTCACAAGCCCATCAATGATGCACAGGAGGTCGATTGTCCCTCCGTACTGCAAGAGCTTGTGGTAAATCTTCATCTCAGAGGCAAGAACCTCCGGCTGGTATCTATCCCACCACTCTCGGAAGCCGTCAAAATACCCCCTGTGCTCCGCCGGAACGTCCTCGATGCCGAACTTAATCCAGTTCTCGATGCTGTTATGCACCGAAGTCCCCTTGTTTGCGGCGTTCTCCAGCGTCTTTGCTCCCACGCCGGCGTAGCAGGTATCCTTCAATGGCTTCATCAGCTCCGAGACGCTGGGGATCTCCACGCCGTTCAGCCGGTAAATATGAGGGCCCTCCTCAAATGTCAGCTCAGTGAGCTCCGGGATCTTAACCGTCGTAGCCGTCATAGATGTCCTCCTCGCTGGCCGTTCTCCAGTCGTGCCCAGCCATAGTTACCAGCTCACAGTATGGAACCTCGTCAATACAGTCCTCGCAGTAGATGCGTCCATCCAGGGTTCCGCACTCCTCGTCCGGTTCAATCACTCTGCCACAGACACCGCATTTCACAATCCTTCCGGCCGGAACGTGTTCCCATTTCCCACCGAGCAGAGGGACCAGCTCGCAGTACGGCATGTCGTCGATGCACTCATCGCAATAGTCCAAGCCGTCAATTCTGGCGAACTCATAGCCCGGAGTGATGGGTTCCCCGCACTTTCGGCACGTGGTGACAGCCGGCGGGTCTGGAGCATTTGGACAGCCGTTCAAGCATGGGCTGTGTCTGCATATCTGGCACATTCGTTAAGCCTCCCCAGGAAGTTGATTTGCTTCCGCATGATAAAATCCTCAAGCTCGTTCTTCAGCAGGATCGGGACATAGCTCTCGTCTTTGCGGTTCAGGTCCGCTTTCCTGATGGTGTTTCTGGCGATCTCGAACACCTCGTTGAGGTCGAACCGATACCCAGTCCTGCTCTGAACCTCAAATACCACATCGGCCAGCTCCTCGCTGTTCAGCTTCACTGGGTCAATCATTACCGACTACCCCCGCCCATTCCTCGGCCACCGCCAATACGTGGCGGCTGTAAGTGCTGCTGGTCTCTCCTTTGCTGAACACATGCTCATAGGCGCCGCCCTCTCCGTAGTTGTAACAGGTCAACGCCTTGTTCCAGTCTCCGTACTTCCCGTACAGGTCGGACAGCATGTAGATGCCGGCCTGGAGGTTCTGGTGCGGGTCCCTCAAATCCGTAATTCCAATGGCCTCTCCGAGCCACTCCCGGTTGATGCTGTTGATCTGCATGTACCCATAACAGCTTCCGTTCTCGGCATCAGGCTGAAACGAACTCTCCGACTGGATGACTCCCAGGGCAATCGAATGTGGGACGCCGTACTCCTCACACCAGTTCAGGATGCAGGACTGCGTTTCCCGGTCCAACGGGATCTCCTCAAAGAACGGCTCCGGCTCTTCCTCCGGCACTGCTTCCGCCGTTTCTGTTGCCATTGGCTCGGCATCGAGCGGTTCTCCCGTTTCTACTGGGAGGTGAACAATCTGGTATTCATCCTCGTCCTCCCGAAAGACAACCTCTGCCACTGCAACCTTTTCCGTCTTAACGACCTCGCTTGCCACGTCCTCCGGCTCATCGAAAGTGAAGCTCGCGCACATTGCCCCAAGAGCCAGTACCGCCGTTGCCAGCAATATCCGCTGTCTTCTCACCCGTCTGGCGCGCCTGCGCCTCCGTTCGCTTCTGCTCATGATGCTTTCTCCTCTTCCTTTTCGTTTTGCTTCGTGCAGAATGGGCCAATGTTGATGAAGCCCAACTTCCTGATCGCCTCGTCGAGGTCCTTGGCGGTCCTGATGCCGTACTCCTCGGCCAGGATTTTCATTACCTCATTTGGGTTCGGTGCCATCATCTACCTCCCCCAGAGCAATCTCTCCAATCGTCTTCAGCTCGCTCACCGTCTTTGCCAAGCTGTCGAGATAGTCAAGAACCTCTTTCAGCTCAGGCTTTTCATCATCGGTGATTTTCCCATCCTCGGCTATGTCGAGCAGGGAGTCTTTGATCTCCTCCAGCCTGTCTACCCTGAGCCCCTTCAGGAGCTTCACTGTCACCCGGTCTATGTCTACCACTTCATCAGAGATGGAGTGCCGGCACCCTATCGGGCACTCATGCAGGCAATAGTAGTTCAGCAACTGGGGCGCATTGTAGAGGTCAGCCATGAGGACCGCTTTGTCGACCGGCATACACTTGGTGAGTCCAAGCTCCGCGTCGGCAACCGCAGAAACGGACATGCCGAGCCTTTCTGCCGCACCTTCCCGGCTACATAGCCTGTCGTCGTATTCGGCGGCCTTTTTCCGTGCCTCATACCACGGGTTTCCGGCGGCTTTTCTGGCTTCACGGCCCATTTTTTTCGCACCTCCAATCGCTTATAATAGCCGTAGTGACAAAGAGATTTAACCAGTTGGCTACTCTATGGGTAAAAGAAAAGACTCCCCCATGGGCAAGGCCGAAAAATCAGGAAATCGGCATCATCCCATCGAAGAAGTAATCGTTCACCTGCGCGGCGGTCAGGCTCAGCAGACGAGCGACAGTCACTTTCTCCGGGTCGGTAAACCTAACAAGGCCCCGTTCCTTCTTTCCGTAGGAAGCCTCCGTGATGTTGAGCTGCTGCGCCATGTACTTCTGCGACAATCCAAGCCTTGTTCGGGCTCCTTTGATCTCGAGCGGTTTCATGATAAGTTCACCTCCCTGCTCACTCGGAATCGGCTTGTATTAACCGTTGAGATTATTATACTTAACCAGTTGGCTAAAGTCAATAGGTTTTTGGATTTTTTCAGAAAAAAAGTTGCGAAAGCCGCCAAAAAGTAATACAATGGCTAATACAAGGCAACACTCTGGTATAGGGGGTCTACCAACATGGAAATATCTTTCGACTTCTCTGCTTTTCAGAAAAACCTTCGCAATCTCATAGACAGCCACGGCATCACGGTCAAGGGCCTTGCGGAAGATGTCAACATCTCTCACGTCACCATTTCCCGTTATCTCAATGGCCACAGAGAGCCGGATCTCAAATACGTCCTCTCTCTGGCTCAATACTTCAAGGTCTCTATCGACTGGCTTCTCGGCTTCAGCGACGACCGCTATGAGGTGCTGCCGCAGGAATCCAGGGAGCTCATCACACTCTTCAACAAGGCATCGCCCGATGACCGGCGGGTCATTGAGGCCGTGCTCAGCAAATACAGAGAGGAGAACTGACCATGTCTTTCGGCAAGAAGACGGGTCGCTCTGCCTTCTTCGCCGTGAATGGTACGGAGGTAGTGCGCCTAAATGAATCCCCAGTAAACCAAAGTGAGCTTGCCTGCATCGGCCGGTCCGTTGCTATCCGCTCAGGCGGGATCTTCCTTTGCAATGCCGACCTGTTCGTCTCACACTCCGGCGCCATCCTGTGTCGCCTGTATGGCCTCTTTGACGAAGCTGGCATATCTCCAAGGGCGGAAGGCGTCATCCGCCAGTGCGCGTCGGTGTTGCAGTCCTGGACCTACAAACAGCTTGATGACATCGCCGCCCTTTACACCTACGAAACAGAGGGGCAGGCCGCCCTGGTCATCGACATCCTTGTGCGTGGCGGGAAGGTCAACTATTCCGACAAGAACAAGCTCAACGCCTCCCTTGACAAGACGCTCAGCTCCGGCTCCTTTGTGATCGAAGCGTCTGGCGCCGCCTATGCCGGCCGAGCCGTTCGAGACTTCTCCCGTGACTTCTGCTATTTCCGTGGTATCGACCCAGACGAGATGGCCGAATTTATCCTCGAACTCGAGACCTGCAACGGCGTCGTCGCCGTGGTACAGGGGTACAGGCTTGGCATCTTATATGTCCCACCCGGAACGCGGCCGCCCATCACCCTCTTCTACTTCCAGGTATCTGGAGTGCGAGCAGATTTGTGCGTCAACCCGGATCGCACCCATCATGACCTTGAGCAGGCCAGCTTCTCTCCGCTCTCTGCAAATGACCTGCTCGACTTCCTCTTGCAGTTTGCCGACAGAGAACAGACCAGGGTCCCAGACGGCGGAGGCGTGGTCGAAACTCTATACATGTTGCCGGAGCCCCTCTTTGAGCGCGTCCAGGACCTCAAGGAGCAGATCGCTCAATTTTCAAGGTCCTTGTGACCTGCTCCGACTCACACGGTACGGGCATCGCGCAGGCGGTGCCCGTACGTGTGTATATACGTTACGGTTATGTAAGGTTACGGTTACGGTAACGGTTACGGTTAGTGTCGGATTGTCCGCTGATTTTTGTGCGGACGTTCTGCGTGACCGTACGATTTTATAGGAGGTTTTCCCAAATGCCCGTCAATATTTCCGAGAAGCTCGCGGCCAAAAAGGCTGCAATATATATCCGCGTGTCCACACACTGGCAAATCGACAAAGACTCCTTGAAGGTACAGCGGCGGGAGCTCATCGCCTATGTTGAGCTCGTCCTCGGCATCACTGACTACGAGGTTTTCGAGGACCCCGGTTACTCAGCAAAGAACACAGACCGGCCGGACTATCAAGCCATGATGGAGCGCATCAGGACCGGCGAGTTCACCCACCTGGTGGTCTGGAAGATCGACCGCATCAGCCGGAACCTGCTCGACTTCGCCTATATGTATGATGAGCTCAAGCGCCTGGGCGTCACCTTCGTCTCCAAGAATGAGCAGTTCGACACCTCAACGGCTATCGGCGAGGCCATGCTGAAAATCATCTTGGTCTTTGCCGAGCTGGAGCGGAATATGACCTCTGAGCGCGTCACTGCCGTCATGCTGTCCCGTGCAAACAACGGGCAATGGAACGGCGGCCGCGTCCCGTATGGGTACTCCTGGGATAAAGAGAGCGGCACCTTTGCGGTCGTGGAGCAAGAGGCCAAGGTGGCAAACCGCATGGCAGAGCTCTATGAGCAGTACCAATCCCTGCTCTATGTCGTGAAGTACATGAACGACGCCGGGATCACCACCAGGAACGGGAAGGCGTGGACGCCGACCGCTGTTCGCAAGATCCTGACGAACCCCTGGAATATCGGGCACTACGTCTACAACGTCCATTCCGGCGGCAAGGGCACCGAGAAAAGGTCTGAGGATGAATGGATTACCGTCGAGGACCACCACCCCGCTATTCTTGATGAACGGCTCTTCTACCGCATCAAGTTCCTGCTTACCCGGAACAAGCGAGGCGGCGTCCCAGCCAGCAAAACCTACGTGCGGAAGAACATCCATATCTTCGGCGGCCTGCTCCGTTGCGCGAAGTGCGGCTCGAACATGATTGCCAACCAGGACCGCCGGAGAGCAAACGGCATCAGGCCATCCATCTACGCCTGTGGGAGCCGGCGCCGAAAACAGACATCCTGCACGAACAAGTATATCTCTGACATGGTCCTGGGCCCGTTCGTGCTGAACTATGTCGCCAACATCATCCGGGCCGCCAAGAGCTATGACGGTTCGTCAGATACCGAGCTCTTATCTAAGAAGCTCCTTGCCGGCGAGGCATTTTCCGATGTGGATAGCATCAACGAGGATGCCCTTGTCGAGCTCATCAGTGCCTTCAATGCGGCCGACGGCGCCGAGGAATACCGCCCCCAGCTCGCCCTGTCCGGCGCCGCCGGAACTATCACAGAGGCCGACACCCTCAAAAGCAGGAAGAACAGGATCGAGAACGCCCTATCCCGCTTGAACGCCCTCTACCTGTATGATGAGAACGCCATGCCGGAGAAAGACTTCGTCATGCAGCGGGCAGATCTGTCCAAACAGCTCGAACAGGTCAATTCCAGGCTCTCCGAGATCCAGGGCAAGGGGGAGGATGCCGAAGTCACGAGCGACAGCTTCATCATGAAAGCCAGCTACTACATCATGGCCAATAAGCTGATCGAAGGTGGTTACATCGACTACGAGAAGTACATCCGCGCCATTGACCCGGCAGTCCCCAAGAGCTTCCTCGCATCCGTCATTGACCACATTGACGCAGACGACGGCCGTGTGACGGCCATCACATTCAAAAACGGCATTGAGCACCGCTTCACCTACAAGACATGAGGAAAGCCCCCGACCACAAGGCCGGGGGCTTCGTCATACATTATATTCAGCAAATATGCGTTTTCTATGCAAAATCCGTTCACAATTTGGACATAAGTTTTATGCACATACCCCCGAAGCTCTCCAAGCGTGATGTATTTCGCTTATCCGAGGGGCTTCTTCAGCATATCTGCCCGGTTAAGAATTTTCCTCCGAAACCGTTGATACATCAGGGTTTTCCGAGTTTTCCCCGATTTTGGGTATCTCGCTTGCAATGAACATCGCATCACCAAAGCTGAAAAAACGATAATTCTCCCCAACCGCGATCTGATAAGCTCGCA
>ERZ1643251.542-NODE-542-length-53103-cov-7.074668_pt1 | contig 53103 bp, 51 predicted proteins | sample MGYA00579261_ERZ1643251 | MGnify/ENA primary metagenome ERZ1643251 (study PRJEB29033, sample SAMEA4952267) | chicken gut metagenome | biome: Broiler Chicken; feature: Gastrointestinal Tract; material: Caecum | place: Ireland | collected 2018 | study: Broiler...
GGATCGCAAGCGTCTGACGGCGCTCGGGACGGATCTCGACGGGAACCTGATAGTTTGCACCGCCGACACGGCGTGCCTTGACTTCGACGACAGGCGTGATGTTTGCAAGCGCCTGCTTGAAGATCTCCATGGCGTCCATGTTGAGCTTCTCGCTCATGATCTTGAACGCGTCATAGACGATGCCCTGCGCAACGCTCTTTTCGCCGTCGAGCATGATCTGGTTGATGAGCTTGGTGACGACCTTGCTCCCGTAAAGGGGATCGGGCAGGACGTCTCTCTTCGGGACTTTCCCTCTTCTGGGCATGATTGATTCCTCCTTTTGAAAATAATGCGATTTTGGCCGATGGGCGGCCACCCTTCAATACGGCTGTCGCTTGCCTTGCGGTAGCGATCCTTCTGCCCTTGCGGGCATACTGCCTACTTCATCGGGGATGATATTCCGAAATCAGTAGGGACGTTTTTGTAAGCCGTGCTTACTTAGGGCGCTTTGCGCCGTACTTGCTGCGCGCCTGCTTGCGCTTTGCAACGCCTGCCGTGTCGAGTGCGCCGCGGATGATGTGATAGCGCACGCCGGGCAGATCCTTGACTCTTCCGCCGCGGATGAGAACGGAGCTGTGCTCCTGCAGGTTGTGACCTTCGCCGGGAATGTACACCGTACCTTCCTGCTTGTTGGTCAGCCTGACTCTCGCGATCTTACGAAGCGCCGAGTTGGGCTTCTTGGGGGAAGTGGTCGTCACCGAAAGGCATACGCCGCGCTTTTGAGGGCATGCGTCGAGAATGGGGCACTTGGACTTGTTCGCCTCCGTCTCTCTGCCTTTCTTGATGAGCTGGTTGATCGTGGGCATCTTGGTTACCTCCTTGTCAGATTTCGGAATATCCTCACAGATCGCATTGCGATCGAAGGAGCTCGGTCATTTGCCGTTCTGCTTTTGGGCGCACGAAAAAAATACGCCCTTTCCAAAAACAGGCATGTTGCATTGTACCAAACGTATGACGTTTTGTCAAACGTTTGAATGGTCTTTTTCCAAATTTTTTCCTCTTTCGCGCTATTATAATAGTATATAGCGGATTTTGTCCTTCACGCCCGCCCTCTTTGAGGGTGCGACCCAAAATGTCCTGCCCTCCCTGCGCAAGGGAGGGCGCCCCGCAGGGGCGAGTGGGTCGTCCCCTTCCCGTCTCCCCTTCCGCAAGCCTTGGTCGGCAGACAAACGCTGCGTTGTAAAAAAATTTACAAAAATATTACAACTCGGATACAACTTAATGACAAATTTTAATGTTGAGAATGTTATAATATATACAAATTTTGTGGAGGTAAAATATGAAAAAAACGAGATATCTTATGAAAAAAATATTCCCAATACTCGGTGCGGCAGCCGCGCTTGCCGCCGCGCTCCCCCTCACCGCCTGCGCGGACTATCCGCTGGACGCCTATCTCGTCCATCCCGTCAGCGACGTCATCGCGTCGTGCGTCTCCGAGCAGCTGCTCTCGGGCGCAGCCCTCGACGAGGAAAAGCTGCTTGCGGCGGGCGTGAAAACAATACAGCGGGAGGCGCTCGACGCGCAGCTGGGCGACGCCGCCTCCGTCATTCCAGAGGACAAGTCCTGTCTGAGCGCGGCGCCCAACGGGACGCTCGTCATCTATGCGCTCGGCGGGCAGGGCACGATCGAGTCGGTTGCCGTCAAGACATCGGGCGACGTCGTCCTCGTCGAGGGCCATGTCGAGGAGGTGAGCGTCAGCTATAACGTCATCATCCACGAGGTCGTCTCCTACCACTTCCGTCCCGAGGGCAGCGGGTACGCCTTCGTCACGCGCGCCAATTTCCTCGTAGCGTACATTCAGAAAGTATACGGCGTGGACGCGCCGGTGACCCCGGGCTATCAGCCAGACTTTGTCTCGGAGTACTACACGGCGACGCAGTTCGGGCCCTATCCGGACGACGCCGCCGCCCACGACGGCGTCAGCGAGGATATCCGCCTCAACGCGTTCACGCTCACGGACAGCGGAAAAACGCTCATCGACATTCCCCTCCGGCGGGAAGGGTAATTTTTGCGTTCCGCGGGGAAAAATCTCGGACAGGGTATTGACAAAAAGGACAAAAAGAACTAAAATACTGGGTGGAAATTCATAGAAGGAGAGAACCATCATGAACAAAATGACCATTCGAGACATCAAAGACTGGAAGGGCAAGCGCGCACTGGTGCGCTGTGACTTCAATGTCCCCATGAAGGACGGCGTCATCACCGACGAGAACCGTATCATGGGCGCTCTTCCCACCATCAAATATTTAATGGAGCACGGGGCGAAAGTCATTCTCTGCTCGCACATGGGCAAGCCGCACTCCATCTTCTCCGATGAAGTCAAGCTCAACAAGAAGGACAAGGCGAAGGTCGAGGCGCTTCCCGCCGAAGAGCAGGCCGCGGCAAAAGAGGCCATCATCGAGAAGGCAAAGAAGGACGATCTGAAAAAGCTCACGCTTGCTCCCGTTGCAAAGCGTCTCAACGAGCTGCTTGACAACAAGGTGACGTTCGCGCACGACGTCGTCGGCCCCGACGCACAGGCGAAGGTCGCCGCATGCAAGGACGGCGAATGCGTGCTCCTCGAGAACCTCCGTTTCCACTGGGAAGAGGAGAAGAGAGATCTCGAGTTCTGCAAGAAGCTCGCGGCATTCTGCGACATCTACGTCAACGATGCGTTCGGAACGGCTCACCGCTCGCACGCTTCCACGGCGGCGATCGTCGAATACGGCCTTGTCAAAGTCGCCGTCTGCGGCTTCCTCATCGAGAAGGAACTCTCCGTCATGGCTGACTCCCTCGAGCACCCCGTCCGTCCCTTCGTTGCCATTCTCGGCGGCGCAAAGGTCGCGGACAAGCTGGGCGTCATCTCCAACCTGCTTGAAAAATGCGATACGCTCATCATCGGCGGCGGCATGGCATATACCTTCCTCAAGGCGAAGGGCGGCAGCGTCGGCACCTCGCTCGTGGACGACGAGAAGCTCGACTACTGCAAGGACATGATGAAGAAGGCACAGGACATGGGCAAAGAACTGCTCCTGCCCGTCGATACCGTCATCACCAAGGAATTCCCTGACCCCATCGATGCCAAGATCGAGACGAGCGTCGTCCCCTCCATGCAGATCCCTGCCGATATGATGGGCCTCGACATCGGTCCCGAAACCCGCAAGCTCTATGCCGATAAGATCAAGAGCGCAAAGACGGTCATCTGGAACGGCCCCATGGGCGTGTTCGAGAACCCCATCCTCGCGGCAGGCACCATCGCCGTGGCACAGGCTCTTGCCGATGCCAAGGGCGCAACGACCATCGTCGGCGGCGGCGACAGCGCGGCTGCCTGCACCCAGCTCGGGTTCGCAGACAAGATCACGCACATCTCCACGGGCGGCGGCGCTTCCCTGGAGCTCTTCGAGGGCAAGGTGCTTCCCGGCATTGCCTGCCTCAACGACAAGAAGTAAATCTCAGATGACGGATCCGCCTCACGCCCATCCGTACGTTTACGAAAATTCAAAAGGGAGCTGTGCCTTCGGCGCAGCTCCCTTTTTGATCGCAAAACCGCTCGCCCGTCCCGCCCGCTGCTCTCCAGACCCGCTCGCCCCCGCCTGGCTTGTTCGCCCCTTTCCTTACTCGCCTCCTCTTCCCCCTTTCCCCGCTCGCCCGTCCCGTCCGCTGCTCTCCCGACCTGCACGCCTCCTTTCCCCCTGCTCGTTCCTCGGAGGACGGGCGGTGCTTTTTTGGAAGACGCAGACGGGTTTTTCGGGCGGACGGAGGTCTCCTTTCCTGCGGGAAGCGCATGCGGAGCGCCGTTCTACCGCAAAAAAAGATACAATTTCGCAACAAAATCGCGCCGCGGGCGTTGCCTTTCTGCCCTGTTCGTGGTATAATACGATATGGAAGAAAGCCCCGTCCGGGGACATACCACATAAGGAGTACTATTATGAATCAGAGAACCCCCATCATTGCAGGCAACTGGAAGATGAACAACACGGCATCGGAGGGCGTAGCCCTTGTGAATGCGATCAAGCCTCTTGTGGCAGACGCCAAGTGCGAAGTCGTCGTATGCGTCCCCGCCATTGACATTCCCGCCGTTGCGGAAGCGCTCAAGGGCAGCAACATTGCGCTGGGCGCGCAGAACGTCCACTTTGCGGAAAAAGGCGCCTACACGGGCGAGATCTCCGCGGCGATGCTCAAGGAATACGGCGTGAAGTACGTCATCATCGGACACAGCGAGCGCCGTCAGTACTTCGGCGAGACGGATGAGACGGTCAACAAGCGCACGCTTACGGCGCTTGCGGCGGGACTTACCCCCATCGTCTGCATCGGCGAGACGCTGGAAGAGCGCGAGAGCGGCAAGACGGAAGATGTGCTTGCCAGACAGATCACCGAGGGCATGAAGGGCATCGACGACATCTCCAAGATCGTCATTGCCTATGAGCCTGTCTGGGCGATCGGAACGGGCAAGACGGCAACCTGCGAGCAGGCGAACGAGACCATCGGCTATATCCGCAAGAAGTGCGCCGAGGTGTTCTGCCCCAAGTGCGCCGAAAAGGTGCGTATCCAGTACGGCGGATCGATGAACGCGGGCAACTGCAAGCAGCTCATGGCGATGCCCGAGATCGACGGCGGCCTGATCGGCGGCGCATCCCTGAAGGCAAACGACTTTGCCACGATCGTCAACTATGACAAGGGCGGGATGCAGGGAATGAAACTTCCGAAGGAGCTTCTGTAAATGAAACCCACCTGTGCGATCATCATTATGGACGGCTACGGGATTGCTCCCGCAGGTCCCGGCAACGCCATTACGCTGGACGGCAGCAAAAATGTGAACGCCTATCGGGAGGAATACCCTTCCGCGACGCTGGGTGCGAGCGGGCGCGCCGTCGGACTTCCCGACGGACAGATGGGAAACTCCGAAGTCGGACACATGAACATGGGCGCCGGGCGCATCGTCTATCAGGAGCTGACCAAGATCTCCAAGGAGATCGAGGACGGTGAATTTTTCCGGAACAGTGTACTGCTCAACGCGATGGACAGCGCCAAAAAGAACGGCAAAAAGCTGCACCTGTGGGGACTTTTGTCGGACGGCGGCGTTCACAGCCACATCACGCACCTCTTTGCGCTGTTGGAAATGGCGAAGAAAGAAGGCGTCCCCGAGACCTATGTCCACGCCTTCCTGGACGGGCGCGACACCCCTCCCACCTCTGCCGTGCACTATGTGCAGCAACTTCTCGACAAGATGAAGGAGCTCGGATACGGAAAGCTCGCCTCTCTCTCGGGAAGATATTACGCGATGGACCGCGACAACAACTGGGACCGCATCGAAAAGGCGTACGACATGCTCACCGTCGGAACGGGCATTCAGGCGGAAGACCCCATCGCCGCGCTGCACGCCTCCTATGACGCAGGCGTGACGGACGAATTTGTCCTGCCGACCAACATCACGCAGAACGGCAAGCCGGTGGCCCTGGTGGAAGAAGGCGACTCGATCATCTTCTTCAACTTCCGCCCCGACCGCGCAAGAGAGATCACGCGCGTGTTCTCGCAGGATCCGTTCGTCGTTCCCAAGGGGACGGCGTTCGAGCGCAAGACGGGATTTCTGCACCCCGTGTACGTCTGCTTTACGGTGTACGACGCCGAATACAAGAACGTCGCGATCGCCTTCCCCAAGCAGAGCCTCAAAAATACGCTGGGCGAATACCTTGCCTCGCTTGGCAAGAAACAGCTCCGTATCGCCGAGACGGAAAAATATGCGCACGTCACCTTCTTCTTCAACGGCGGCGTCGAGGAACCCAATCCCGGCGAAGTGCGCGTGCTGATCAACTCGCCCAAGGTGGCGACCTACGACCTTCAGCCCGAGATGAGCGCTCCCGAAGTCACCGAGCGCGCCATTCAGGAGCTGAAGACGGGCGACTATGACGCCATGATCCTGAACTTCGCAAACTGCGACATGGTCGGGCATACGGGCGTCATTCCCGCCGCCGTCAAGGCCGTGGACACCGTCGACAAGTGCGTGAAAAAGGTCGTCGATCAGATTCTCTCGATGGGCGGAAGCGTCCTGCTCACGGCAGACCACGGCAACGCGGATAAGATGCTCGACACGGACGGCGAGCCCTTCACGGCTCACACCACCAATCCCGTCCCCGTCGTGCTCATCTCCGACAAATACAAGAACGTCCGCCTTCGCAAAGACGGCATTCTCGCCGATCTCGCCCCCACCCTTCTGGAGGTCATGGGTCTCCCCGTGCCCCCCGAAATGACGGGCAAGAGCCTGATCGAAAAAGCCTGAACGTCCTTCACGCCCCGATCGGACGGCGATCTCCTGCCCAAGCGCGCGGCGGATTGTCGGGCGGAAGGATCTCAGACGGCCGACGGAACGTTCCGATCGCCGCCTTACCTGCAAACCATAAAAAAACCGATGCGCTCGGCGCATCGGTTTTTTCTTTGTCCTGCCTGTCTGCAAAAAGGCGGATGTCTATTCTTCCTGTGAGGGAGCGCGGAGCGCGGCGGGCGTCTCCTCCGTCGGCACACACGCAGACGTACGCGGCGAATCGGATTTTGCCTCGGACGCTTGCGAAGGCCCGCACGCAAGCGGCGAGGATTGGCAAGCGGCGCCGCCCTGTTCCGAAGGGACGTCTTCCGTGCGCACGGACGCCGACAAAGGCGCCTGCCCTGCAAGGGGCAGCTCGGAATGCTCCGACGCATCCGAATCCCGACGGCTCTTTTTGTGCTTCATCTTGCCGACGCCGAGCACGTCGGCGAGTTTTTTCCCGGAGGCGATGTTGAGCGCCAAGAAGACGAGATTGAACACCGTGAGGGCGAGCGTCTGATAGGACGGGCCGACGGTGACGGAGAAGAACTCGAGGTTGTAGCCAAAACTCCCCGTCAGTTCGGAGATGAGTTCCTGCCCGTTTGCAAGCTGCATGACTTCGACGATATAGTGTTCGAGTTCGGCGATGGGCGTCGCCATGAAGGAGAAGCGCAGCAGCGCGCAGGCATACGTCCCGGGGATAAAGGCGCAGATGGTCTGAACCCAGCTCGGGAGCATTCCGAGCGGCATATAGGCGCCGATGAGGAACCCGACCGCCGTCGAAAAGACGGCGACGAGGCTGGCCATCGTGCCCTCCGTCTTGATGAAGGAACACAGGAACACCGTCATGAGCGTGGACGAGATGGTCGCATAGAGGGTCACGCCGAGCACGGTGAGGAAGTCGACGAACGTGAGGAAAAATTCCTGCATGCACGCGAGATAGAGAAAGCAGATGACGAGGTAGACGACGCACACGAGGAGCGTCACCAGGAAATTAAAGACGACATAGCTGCCGATGAGGGCGCCGCGTCGGATGGGCGAGGAGACGAAGTCGCGGTTGACGCCGCTCTGTTTGTCCTCGACAAAGACGGTATTGGTCTGCAAGGCGACGGTGATGGTCGAGAGCGCCGCGATGCCCGAGAGCATCCACGAATCGACGAGCGTGCCGATGTACTGATTGAGAGAGTCGTTTGGCGTAATGCCCATGCGGTAGAGGGTATTCTGCACCGTGGAGAGTTCCAGGTTACGCAGGAAGAAGATATAGACCGCGAAGATGATAACGGGAACGAGAAGCGTATAAAAAAGGCGGATCTTGTTCTTGAAGAAGACGAGCAGGTGCCGCCGCGTGAGCTGTCCGAAAACGGAAAGGACGTTGGTCTTATTTTGTTGCATCGCCGCCCTCCTCCGTCAGAATGATGTTGCGCCCCGTGACGTTCAGGAAGACGTCGTCCATGGTTCCCTTGAGAATTTCCACGTCGTCGGTGTACGCATCGAAATCGCGCATGAGCCGTTTTGCCGCGTCGCTGTTCTGGACGCGAATGCGGTACGCCTTTCGGACCTCGTCATAGGAAAAGGAATACCCCTCGCGCAGGAGCCCCGTCTCGAAGGACTCGTCGCGCTTGCGATAGCTCAGAAGGCTGTCGTAGGAATAGCGGTTTTTGAGCTCGTTCGGCGTTCCCTCGGCGATAATGCGGCCCTTGTCCATGATGACGACATACCCCGCCTTTTCCGCCTCTTCGAGGTAGTGGGTCGTGAGAAAGACCGTCATGCCAGTCTCGGCACGGATGCTGTCGATGAGCGACCAGACCGTGAGCCGCGCCTTGGGATCGAGCCCCGTGGAGGGTTCGTCCAGCATGAGAAGGCGCGGGCGGTGGACCATGGCGCGCGCAATGTCCACGCGGCGCTGCTGTCCGCCCGAGAGGTTTCCGACGGGTCGTTTCAGGAGGGTCTGCAGGGACAAAAGTTCGATAATCTCGTCGACGTTGCGCTTTTTTTCGGCACGCGTCAGTCCGTAGAAGGAGGCACGCACGTCGAGGTTCTCCCACACGGTGAGCTGTTTGTCGAGGACGCTCGACTGAAAGACGATGCCGATCTCCTGTTTGATCTGCTCCGCTTGGGTATCGAGATCATGCCCGCAGACGGTCACTTTTCCCGCGTCCTTTTTGAGGATGGAACAGATGATATTGATGGTGGTACTCTTTCCCGCGCCGTTGACGCCGAGGAAGGCAAACAGCGAGCCCTTTTTGACGGCGAAGGAAATGTCGTCCACCGCCTTTACGTCGCCGTATGACTTGGAAAGATGTTCGACTGTGACCGAATACTCCATGCGTTTATCCCTTTTCGATGACGGAACGGTGTTGCTCGAGCAGCGCATCGTAGACGGCGAAGACGTCGTCAAAGCAATCGATGTGCAGACGCTCATGTACGCCCTCCCGATCGGTCTGTTTGATGTTATAGATGCGGAAGAACGGGCCGTACCACTTGAATCCGCGGCAGAAATGTTTGATGACGGTGTCCTCGCGGACGCCGCGCTGTTCGTTGAACCGACGCGGAAGAAACAATTTCTTCTTTGCCAGAAAGTTGAGCGCCGACTGATCGGGCATCATCATGCGCCGCTTTTTTACGCGCGCACGGGCGCGGGCGAGAAGTCCCGTCTCGCGGCAGCGCGCCACGTTGAGCAAAAGCACGCCCGAATTGCAGTAGTCGCGGCGGATCCAGAATTTTCCCTCCTGATCTTTGACCGCTCCGAACTCGTATCCCGTTATATCCGTCTGCCAGAGCGCGGAAATGTCCTTGCGGCACATCGTGTCGGTGTCGAGATAGAGCAGCTTGTCGGGCATCGGCATGCAGTCAAAGAGAAGCCGCAGCATGGCATAGGGCGTGTAAAACCCCTTTTCGTTCTTTCCGCCCGCAAGATATTTGCGGTACGCCTCCCCCGCATCTACGCGCCGCACAAGGCTCGACGCATTGTACTCCTGCAGCGTCCGCCCCAGAAGCGCACGCTGTTCCTCCGTGAGAGGTGAAAACCGCGCATCCACGTCCGTGAGATCGAGCGTCACCATCCGCACTTCGAGCGGTGCCGCGGTGTGCATGGCGACCGAAAGCGCCGATAATAACAACTGCGGAAAAATTTTTGCATTCCCGCAATAGCACAGCTGTACCCGTTCCGTTGTCTGCCCGTCTTCCGCCATCACGCATCCCTCGCCTGATTTCGTTTCGGCCGCATATCGGCCCCGCGCAGTTATGTGCTCCCTCTCGGCATAAACCCTTCGCACCGCAGTTCATATCCGATTATACGGGATTTCCGCTGTTCTGTCAATCCCTTTACGATATTGCCGTCGGAATTTCACAAAACATTCCAATCAGGGAGCGGGAAATGCCGAAAGATAGATCGCGCGCACTTCTTCCTCGGTCGGTTCATATGCCGATTTTCTGATATTTTTGTTGGCCATGGCGGCATGCGCAAAGGCGAGGAGGTGTTCGCGGGGGATGTCCTCGCGCGCGCCGAGCAGAGCGTCCATCGTCGCGCATATGCCGTCGAGCGTATCCGAGCAGGCGGAAAGGATCTCTTTGAGCACGGGAACGCTTTTTCTTTCGCACAGGCGGAGCGCGCCGCCCAGAAGAAGGCCGTTTGCCCTGCCGTGATCGATCCCATAGAAGTATGTGAGCGCGTACCCCATGCCATGCACGGCCGTCGTACCCGACTGAGCGATAGTCATTCCCGCGAGCATGGAGGCATACAAGAGCGTATCGCGTTCGTCGAGCGTGAGCGACCCCGCCGTCTTTTGGAGAAGCGGATAGAGAATGCGCAGGCTCTCCTTTGCGAGCGCGTCGGAAAGAGGCGTCGCGTTGCGCGAAAGCATTCCCTCCACCGCATGGGAAAAGGCGTCGAGCGCCGTATTCACTGTCGAGCGGACGGGCAGATGTTCCATGTATTTTCCGTCCAGAAAGGCAAGGCGCGGGAACATGGCAGGACTGGTAATGCTCGTCTTGGTCTCCTTGGCGTCGTTTGTGAGAATGGCGTAGGGCGTGACTTCGCTCCCCGTTCCCGCCGTCGTGGGGACATGCGCCATCGGAAGTGCTTCCGCCGCATAGCCGCCCGCAAAGATCTCTTCGTCCGTGCGTTCCTGTACGGCGAGCGTCGCGATCGCCTTGGCCGCGTCCATGGGCGAACCGCCTCCGATCGCGACCACAAAATCTGCCCCCGCGCTCTTCAGAAGGGCGATCCCCTCCCGCACGCTTGCGACGGTGGGATTGGGCGTGATGCGGTCAAAGACGGTGGCGTTCTGTCCGTTTCGTTCCAGTGCGGAGAGCATATCGTCGAGCGCGCCGTTCAAGGCAGAGCTCTTCCCCGTGACAATCAGCGCGTGCGTCCCGAGCGCTTTGAGCTGATCGCCGTGTTCCGGAACACAGTTCCGCCCGCTGATCACGCGTGTCGGCATGTAGTAGGCAAATGATTGCATTATCGTTCCTCCCTCTGTTCCATTGCCACGCGGACAAAGTAAATGGGCATCCCCTTGGCGGAAAAATTCGCCTCGTATTCCGTTACGATGTTGTCTGCGGCATAGACGCTGTGATGAAGATCGCGCGAAATGTCCTTTACGGCAAATCCGTTCTCCTGAAATTTGCGCAGCGAATACGCAAAAAAGTCCTCGCTGTCCGTCTTTTGTACGATTTCCCCGCCCGGCTTGAGCAATTTTTTGTAGATCGCCAGAAAGCGATCGCTCGTCAGGCGCTGTTTTTCGCGGCCCGCTTCGGGCAAGGGCGTGGAAAAGTTGAGATAGATGCGGTCGATGCTCCCCTCGGGGATATAACAGGGCAGGATCTCGGCGGCAATGTTGAGAAACCGCACATTGGGAATGCCCTCCTCCATGATGCGCTCCATCGCCGTAAGCACGACGTTGGTACACACTTCGACCGCCAGAAAGTCACACCCGCAGGCACGTTTTGCAAGTTCTGCGATAAATCCCCCGTTGCCGCAGCCCACTTCCAGTTCCACGGGCGCACGACGGGAGAAAATGCGTTCAAAGTCGAGGAGCGCGCGGTAGTTCTCGGCTGCCTCTTTGAGATTTTTACACGGTTTCCCGCGCGCAAGCAGGACGGGCGCACATGCCGCGACGCGCGCCTCCAGGTTGCGTTTTCTGCGCATCCGCATCAGTTTTTCCCCGTGGAGCCGAAGCCCCCCTCTCCGCGTACGGTGTCCGAGAGCGTCTCGCTCTCGCAAAAGTCCGCCGTATAATAGGGCGCAATGACGAGCTGCGCAATGCGATCGCCCGCCTCCACGCGACGGCGCGTCTTACCGTGATTGTGCAGGGCGACCATCACTTCTCCGCGGTAGTCGCAGTCGATGACCCCCACTTTATTGGCAGGCGCAAGATCCTGCTTGCACGCCAGCCCGCTGCGGGCATAGACAAGCCCTACCGTCCCTGCGGGCAACTGAATGGCGATCCCCGTATGAAGGAATACCGTCTCGCCCGCGGGGATCTCCGCCCCCTCGCAGGCATACAGATCGGCTCCCGCCGCAAAGGCGGAACCGTATGCGGGCAGCTTTGCCCGATCGTTCAGCTTTTTGACACGGACGTCCATGGTAAAAGTCACCGTCCTCCTCTCTTTTGCGCAATAGGTTCTACCCAAAAAGAATACAATAAATGCGTCCGTTTGTCAAGGGAAAGGCCGCAATCCGCCTGTTTTTTGCCCGTTGGCGTCCACATTCTGCCTTGTCGTTCCCTCCTCCCTGAAATCCCTCCCCCCACTCCGTACGATACGATCTGCCCCATGCCGACAAATCCGCGTCTGAAACGCCGAACGGCGCGGGCAAAGCAATCCAAAAGTCTCGAACAGAGCGGGCATGACAAACCCGAAGCGCCGAACGGCGCGGGCAAGGCTTTCCCGAAGGCCTTTCCGCAACGACCGCAAAAAAAAGCGCCCCCTGACGGGAGCGCGTTTTTTTGCGAATTTCAGCGGATGCTGTACATGAGTTCGGAGTAGGTAGGATACGGCCAGTAGTCGGACGAGCAGACCCGCTCCATGTTGTCGGCGATCGCGCGCATTGCCTCCATATCGGGGACGATGACGTGAGCCATCTTCTGCGATGCGGGGCCTTCGCCTGCGGGGATCTCGGAGAGATCTTTTTCCAGCTTCTTCATGGAGACGAGGAAGGCCTCGTTCATCGTGGAGAGCTTTTCGGCGAGGGCGACGTCCTCATCGCAAGCCATTTTCTCGGAGACGGCGCGCTTTGCGGCGATCACCGAGCAGAGCTCTGCGATGTAGCCGTTGACGGCGGGATAGATGTCCTGCTTGCCCATCTCGAGCATGGTGCGTGCTTCGATGTCAATGGTCTTGATGTAATTCTCAAGCGAAATGTTTGCACGCGCGATGACTTCTTTCTCGGTGTAGACGCCCTGGCGCACGAACACGTCGATGTTCTCGGGTTTGAAGTACTCGGGAACGGCGTCGGCGGTCGTCTTGTTGTTGAGCAGGCCTCTGCGCTCTGCTTCGGGCTCCCAGTCGGGGCCGTAGCCGTTGTAGTTGAAGATGATGCGATAGTGATCTTTGAGGAGCTTCTTGGTGTACTTTGCGCAAGCCGCCTCGAAGTCCTCTGCTCCGGAGAGCGCATCCACCGCCTCGGAGAAGGTCTGCGCGACGATGGTATTGAGCACGATGTTGGGATCGGCGACGCTCGCCTGCGAACCGAGCATACGGAACTCGAACTTGTTGCCCGTGAATGCGAAGGGCGACGTACGGTTTCTGTCTGTGGTATCGATGGGGAAAATGGGCGATTCGGGGACGCCGATGGAACCGGGAACGGCCTTTTTCGGCACATATTCACGGCCGAGGACGATGCTGTCCACGAGGGCGCCGAGCTGATCGCCGAGGTAGACGGAGATGATGGCCGGAGGCGCCTCGTTGGCGCCCAGACGGTGATCGTTGCCCGCGGAAGCGACGGAAGCGCGCAGGATGCCCTGGTAGGTATCCACCGCCTCGATGACGCATGCAAGGACGAGCATGAAGAGCGTGTTCTTTTCGGGGTTTTCGCCCGGATCGAGCAGGTTGAGCCCGGTATCCGTCGAGAGCGACCAGTTGTTGTGCTTGCCCGAGCCGTTGACGCCCTCGAAGGGCTTCTCGTGAAGGAGGCACGCCATGTGGTGCTTCTGCGCGACCTTCTTCATGAGCTCCATCGTGAGCTGGTTGTCGTCCACGGCGACGTTGGTCGTGGTGAAGATGGGCGCGAGTTCGTGCTGTGCGGGAGCGACCTCGTTGTGCTTGGTCTTGGCAAAGATGCCGTACGACCAGAGCGTCTCGTCAAGGTCGCGCATGAAGTCGGAAATACGCGTTTTGAGCACGCCGAAGTAATGATCTTCCAGTTCCTGTCCGCGTGCGGGCGGCGCGCCGAACAGCGTGCGTCCGGTCAGGATGAGGTCTTTGCGCTGGTTGAACATATCCTCGTCGATGAGGAAGTACTCCTGCTCGGGTCCGACGGTCGTCGCGACTCTGCGGCAGGTGATGCCGAACATCTTGAGAAGGCGCTTGGCCTGCGCGTCGAGCGCGGTCATGGATTTGAGGAGCGGCGCCTTTTTGTCCAGCGTTTCGCCCGTGTAGGAGACGAACACCGTGGGAATGAAGAGCGTCCCCTCCTTGACGAAGGCGGGAGAGGTGGGATCCCATGCCGTGTATCCGCGGGCAGCGCTGGTCATACGCGTTCCGCCCGAGGGGAAGCTGGAAGCATCGGGCTCGCCCACGATGAGGCTCTTGCCCGTCAGCTGCATGATGACCTTGTCGCCCGAGGGCTCGATAAAGGAGTCATGCTTGGATGCGGTCAGGTTGGTAAGAGGCTGGAACCAGTGCGTGTAGTGCGTGGCTCCCTTGGAAACCGCCCAATCCTTCATCGCATTCGCAACCGCGCCAGCGATGGAAGAATCGAGAGGCTGCCCCTCGTCGATCGTCTTGCGCAACGACTTGTAGACCTCTTTGGGCAGCGAGTTCTTCATGATCTCGTCGGTGAAGACGTTGCTGCCGAACAGCTCTGTTACCTTCATGTATCTCTCTCCTATGTTTTGAAATCAACTTGTAAGGCGAAGTGCGCGCGCCGCCTGCGCCGCACCCCGATCAACACTCCAATTATATGATTTTTCCGACGGCAAGTCAAATGTTTGCCCGCCATTTTCCGCGAGTTTGGACTTTCGCCTTGATGATATGATCTATAAGTTCAGCTTAACGATCCACCCGAGCGGCAAACACCGCCTGCTTCGGCAAAACGAGAACGCCGCGCGGCGGAGCGATCTCCGCCGCGCGGCGCGCGGGTTACTTCTTCTTTTCGGGCAGAACGACGGCGATATGGACGTCGTCGAGCTGTTTTTGCTCCACGGGCGAGGGCGCGTTCATCAGAAGATCGCGCGCCTTGGCGTTCATCGGGAAGGCGATGACTTCGCGGATATTGACGGTATCCGAGATGAGCATGACCATTCTGTCGACGCCGGGAGCGACGCCTGCGTGCGGAGGAGCGCCGTACTCGAAGGCATGATAGAGCGCGGGGAACTTCTTCACGACGTCCTCTTTGCCCAGTCCGACGAGCGAGAACGCCTTGACCATGATCTCGGGATCGTGGTTGCGGACGGCGCCCGAGGAAAGCTCCACGCCGTTGCAGACGATGTCATACTGATAGGCGAGGATGTCGAGCGGATCCTGTTCTTCGAGCGCCTTCATACCGCCCTGCGGCATGGAGAACGGGTTGTGGCAGAACTCCAGCTGACCCGATTCCTCCCCGATCTCGTACATGGGGAAGTCGACGATCCAGCAGAAGCGATAGACGTTCTTTTCGAGAAGATCGAGCGCGTTTCCGAGCATGGTGCGCAAAATGCCCGCGCGCTTTTGTGCAAGCGCGAGTTTGTCCTCGGCGAGCACGGCGACAAAGGCATTCGCGCCGATGCCGAGCTTTTCTTTGAGCGCCCCGATCCGATCGGCGACAAACTTGGAAATGCCGCCCGCGGGCAGGCCGTTCTCGTCCGTCTTGAACCAGAACATGGCGCCGCCCTCCGTCTTTGTCTTGAACTCCTCGGCGAGCTTGTCGATCTGTTTTCTTGCGATATTGGCGTTGGGAACGGCGATCGCCTTGACCACCTTCCCCTCGACGGCGGCAAACCCACACCCCTGCATGAGTTCGGAAATGTCGCACACGGTCAGGGGATTTCGTAAATCGGGCTTATCGGAGCCATACGTTTCCAGGGCATCGCGGTAGGCAATGCGGCGGAACGGCGGCTTGTCCGCCTCCCAGCCCGAGAACTTTGCAAACACGGGCGGAAGCACGCGCTCGAGGACGGCAAAGACGTCCTCCTGCGTGGCGAACGCCATCTCGATATCGAGCTGATAGAACTCGCCGGGCGAACGGTCGGCACGGGCGTCCTCGTCGCGGAAGCAGGGCGCGATCTGGAAGTACTTGTCAAATCCCGAGCACATCAGAAGCTGCTTGTACTGCTGCGGCGCCTGCGGCAGAGCATAGAACTCGCCGGGATAGAGACGGCTGGGAACGATGTAGTCGCGCGCGCCCTCGGGCGAGGAGCTCGTCAGAATGGGCGTGGAGATCTCCAGGAAGCCCTCCTGCGTCATGAGGCGTCTGAGTTCGGCGACGATCGCCGCACGCAGGACGATCTTGTCCTTGACGGCGGGATTGCGAAGATCGAGGAAGCGGTATTTGAGGCGCACGTCCTCGCCTGCCTCGGTGGAACGGGAGACTTCAAAGGGAAGCGCCTGCGTCGTGCGACGGCCGAGCACTTCCACCGTCTCGGGAACGATCTCGATCTTGCCCGTGGGGAGTTTCTCGTTGGGTGCGGAGCGCAGGACGACCGTCCCCTCCACCGCCACGGTGGATTCGGTGGGAATGTCGCGGAGCTGCGAAAGACACGGCTCCTCGGTCGCCACAACCTGCGTGGTGCCGTAGAAGTCGCGGATGACGGCGAACAGAAGTCCGCCCTTGTCGCGCTTGGAGTCCAGCCAGCCGCAGATCTTTACCTTCTTGCCGGCGTCCCCCTCTCTGAGTTCGTTGCAGTTGTGCGTTCTGTACATAGACGTTTCCTTATCCTTTTGATTTCACCGTTGATTATATCCCCCCGTACGGAAAATGTCAAGAAAAAGTCGAATCGCGAATCAAATTGCAGCGGGAAAAATGTCTCTTCCTCCCCGCGCGTATTGTATTCATACATCGCACGTGGGGTAACCTGCCATTGCCGCCGCGCGTGGATTTACCCGTCTCCACCGCCGCGCAAGTTCTTCCCGCACGCCGCGTGTTGGTTTTACCCACCTTCACCGTCGCGCGTGAGTTTATCCGACCTTGCTGCCGCTCGCTTCTTCTTTCTGCCCACATTCCCGAGCAAACGCCGCGCCCCGCATTTCCATGCGGGGCGCGGCGATAAAAATAAAACGTAAGATTCTCCATAAAGAGGAAAACGCTGCTTCCCCTTAAAGAAGAAGGCGCGGGATTCTCCGCGAAGAGCAAAGCGCAAACCCCTCCGCAAAAAACAAAACGCGGGATTCTCCATAAAAAGATCTCCGCGTATGCTGTCAGCGCACGATGAGGAGTTTTTTCCTGGCGCGGGTGACGGCGGTGTACAGCCACTCGCGGCCGTTGTCGAAAAAGGCGGACTCGTCCAGGACGACCACATAGTCGTATTCCGAACCCTGCGCCTTGTGGCAGGTGACGGCGTAGGCAAATTCAAAGCGGCAGACGGCGTCCTCCCGCCGCACTTTGAAGCGGCGCAGCATGGCGGAGTCGTCCTCATGGACGAGGGTGCCGTTGGTCAGGAGATAGGCCTTGTCCCCGTATCCGTGGTAGAACTGTCCGCGCGTAAAGATGCCGGTATCGAAGGGCAGATCGCAGACGGCGTCGGGCAGAAAATCGGGGGTAAAGTCGAGCTGTCCGAGGCCGTCGAGCTGTTCGCGGACATTCCGACAGGTTCCGATGATGCCGTTGACGAGGTGGAAATTCCCCTGTTCGTCGAGCTTTTTGCTCCAATCGTTGAGCGTGCAGATGAGTTTTTCGCCGTCGCAGGGAAGGAGGGCTTCGTCGGGAATGCCGCGGAAGGTGCGCACCTCGCGGTTGACGGCATTGCGCGTGCGGTTGGTGCCGACGATGATCTGATCGGCCTCTTCAAACACCTGTCGGCGCAGGGCGCGGATAAATTTCTGCCGCGGAAGGACGCTCACGCAGCCGTCCTCTCCGAACGGTACGCACGCGCCGCTTCGCACGCGGTCCGCAAGGCGCACGATGGGATTGCCCTTTTCCTGGCGCACGATCTCCTTCAAGGTGACGACGGGCATGGAGAGCAGGGTATTGTTCCCGCTGACGGGCGGAAGCTGTGCCGGATCGCCGCAGCACAGACACTTGATGCCGAAGGAGAGCAGATCGCGCAGCACTTCGTCGGAGACCATGCTCGTCTCGTCGAGGACGATGAGACGGATGGCGGAATCGATGCTCTCCCGCTTGACAAAGCGCAGAAAGCGCTCGGAGATGACTTCGCCGTTCTCGTCCACTTCGATGTCCTCTTCGCGCGTATAGATGAGGCTGTGGACGGTCGCGGCGGGAACCCCTGCCCGAATGAGCACGGACGCCGCCTTTCCCGTCGGCGCGACAAAGACCGCGCTCTTGCCGGGGACAAGTCCCAACTGCCTCACGATATAGTCGACGAGGAAGGTCTTGCCCGTCCCCGCATAGCCGCACAGCACGAAGATCTGCGTGTTCCAGTGGAGATACCACTCCTCGATGAGCTCCGCCGCCTCCGCCTGATCGGCAGTGAGCGTCACTTTTTTTGCAGGCATCTGCTCTTCCATGCGTTCAGTATAGCATATCGGACACAAAAATGCAAACATTCGTTCATCATTTACAAAATTTTCAATTTTTTCCTTTGCACCATTGCAATTTTGTGACATTTGTGCTATACTATCAAAAATATACGCAAGGAGGTTCCCTTTATGCACCATGCAACACTCGATCTCATGCAGACCGAACGAGCCATCAAACAAATCAAAGACACATTTGAACGGCTGCTTGCCGATGCGCTCAACCTCTCGCGTATCAGCGCGCCCCTCTTTGTGCCGTCGGGAAGCGGCCTCAACGACAATCTGAACGGCGTGGAGCGTCCCGTCTCCTTCGACATCACGACGGGCGACGTCCGGGCGGAAGTTGTGCAGTCGCTGGCGAAATGGAAGCGCTATGCCCTGGCAAAATACGGTTTCGAGCCGCACAGCGGACTGTACTGCGACATGAACGCCATCCGCCGCGATGAAACCGTCGACGCGTTGCACTCCGTCTACGTCGATCAGTGGGACTGGGAGGCCGTCATCCAGCGCGAGGACAGAACCCGCGCATACCTGGAGGCCACCGTCCGCAAGATCTACGACGCGATGAAGGAAACGGCAAAAAAGATCTGCGCGCAATATCCCAATCTGAAAAATTATCTCTCCGAGAGCATCACCTTCGTGACGACGCAGGAATTGGAGGACACCTATCCCGTTCTGTCGCCCAAGGAGCGCGAATGTATGTTCACGCAGGAACACGGCACGACGTTCGTCATGCAGATCGGTGGAAAAATGCGCTCGGGATTCAAACACGACGGCCGCTCGCCCGACTACGACGACTGGACGCTGAACGGAGACATCATCACCTGGTATCCGCCCCTCGGATGCGCCTTTGAGCTCTCCTCCATGGGCATCCGCGTCGACGAAGTGCGCCTCATCGAACAGCTCGAAGAGGAACACTGCCTCGACCGTCTGGAACTCCCCTTCCACAAGGCGCTCGCCGCAGGACAGCTCCCCCTTACGATGGGCGGCGGCATCGGACAGTCCCGCCTGTGCATGCTGCTTCTCAACAAGATGCACATCGGCGAAGTTCAGGTATCCGTCTGGGACGAAGACACCCTCGAATATTGCCGCGAACAGGGCATCGAACTCATGTAATCGCCAAACCGAAATCAGCGCATCGCGCCGCCGCAAAAATTGCGGCGGCGCGTATTTTTATCCGACAAACGAACGCTTTGCGAAATGCCCGCCTCCCCTCCGACGTCCGCACAAAGCGGGCAATGTCCGTCCGAAACGTGCGACGTCCGCACGAAACGGGTGACAAAAATCGAAAACGGACGGCGGCAACCGCTACGGACGGGCGAACAGCGCGAACAGGAGACGGCCTCCGAGGTTGAAAGACAGGCGGACGGTGCCGTCTTCCATGGGGAACGTCCGTCCTTTTTTGCCGATTGCGGGGAAAAAGGTGATTTCGCCGCGTTCGGGGTCGGCCTCGTAAAAGAAGGAGCGCTCCCCCGTTCCGCCCTCGCACGTCTGCCAGAAGAGCGCGGCCTTTCCGTCATAGCCGAGCGTCAGGCGCACGGTGCGGAAGGCGGAGAGCATATCTTCTCCTGCGAGCGTCAGCGTCTCGCATTCGTACTCGCCCGCATAGGGACGGGAGAGTTCGGGAAGCGAACTCATCTCGGCCACATTCGTTTCACAGCCTGCAAAAAGCAGGCAAAAAGCCAACAATACGATCGGCGCGAGCCGCAGGAGGCGCGCCCAATATCCCTTTCGCATGAGAAAAGTATTTGCATTTTTCGGCGTTTCATGTTACAATCTTCTGCAAGAAACCTTTGCGGAACACCAACATGACTTTTGATTACGAACTGGTAGGAAAAATCGGCTCGATGGCGCTCATCGACCGTGAGGACGGCATCATCGACTACACGCGGGTGGCGCGCATTTCGCGGGAACTGCGTCCGGGATATATCTGGGTCTCGAGCGGAGCCACCGAGATCGGGCGTCTGGACTATCTCCAGCGCACCGGGAAAGAGCTGACGGGCGAGCACGCCAAGACGGACTACGCCGCGCAGGGACAGGCCATTCTCATGCAGACGTACCGTCAGTTCGTCGATCCCGCCTACTCGGTACGGCAGGTGCTCGTGGAGCACCACCACTTCAACGACGAACAAAAGAGCGAGCACCTCAAGGGCCTGCTCCTGCGCTGCCGCACGCAGAACGCCATTCCCATCGTCAACTATAACGACGCCGTGTCCTCCGAGGAAAACCGACGCATGGAGATCCTCGCCCTTTCGCACGGCAAAAAGCGGGTCTTTGAATGCGTGGACAACGACGAGACGGCTTCCCGCATCGCCTGTCTCGTACACGCGCGCTCGCTCGTCATCTTCACGAGCGTAAGCGGAATCTACCTCAACGCAGACGATCCCTCCACGCTCGTCAAGTGCATCTCCGGAAAAGACGCGAACGAACTGGTGGATAACATCGAAGAACACAAAAAATATTGCGTGGGTGCCTCGCGCGCAGGGGCAAACGGCGCACGCGCCAAACTCGAATACGTCAAAGATGCCGCCACGCAGGGAACGACCGTCTATATCGCGAGCGCAAAATATACCATCGCCGCCGTGCTCTCGGGAGACGTCCCCTGCACGCGCATCGGAATCGACCTCCGCTGACAAAAAGCCGCATAAAACCTTCCCGCGGGCGAGCATGGATTTCTCCCGCGGCAGACAAGAATCCATGCGGCGGGCATAAATCCCCGCGGCAGACAAGAATCCATGCGGCGGGCATAAATCCCCGCAGCGGGCATAAAATCCCTCCGACGTCCGCACAAAAACAGTCCGTTCGCTTTGAATTCCCTCACCCGCCGCGCGTGTCGCTCCGTGCAACCGCATTCGCATGAGATACATTTGCGCGAGGTTCCGAAGTCACGCGCACCTTCCCGAAAATCCCATAAACATGCAGCGCCGCCGTGCCTCGGGCACGGCGGCGCATATGTTATTCTTCGGCGGCGCGAAAATCCCCCGCGCCGTTTTTTGCTTTCCTTTTAGACCAAAGTAAATCCAGTCGGCCAGTCTTACGCAACGGCAGATCCGTAGGCCATCCTTCCGCAACGGCCGATCAGTCGGACAGCCTTCCGCGGGCGCGGCACATCTGTTCGAGGATCTCCGCCGCATCAAAGAGGAGCGCGGGACAGGGGCGGCGGCAATAGTATTCCTCGGTGCGTTCTTCGGGGTGCGGCACCGTATCCGCGGGAAGGCCCGCCGCACGCAGGAGATCGCCGCAGCAGATGCTTTTGTTGCGTTCTTCAAACGCGCGCGCAAATTCCTGAACGCATTCGTACATCTCCTGTTTGGGCATGGTCGGAAAGAGCAGTCCGAGGACGATCGCCCCGCCCGAGACGGCGCCGCACGTCAGGCGCAGCCGCCCCAACCCTCCGCCGAGCGGGAGCGCCGCCGCAAGGAGCGTCTCCTGCGGAACGCCGAGATCGTCCGCAAAGGCGAGCACCACCGACTGGGCGCAATTATACCCCGATAAAAAATTATTTTTTGCCCGTTCTGCCCTGGTCATTGCAAAAAAACTCCTTATGTGATATACTCAATCCATGGTCGTCTATTTCACCGACGAACAAACGGAGAGCCGTGCGTTCGTCACGCGCATTCTGCAAGAGGTCTATCGGCTCCCCGCGCCGCAGTTCCTGCGCGGAGAGCACGGCAAGCCGCGCCTTGTCGGAGCGCCGCTTTGTTTCAATCTTTCCCACACGCACGGGCGGACATTCGCCGTCTTTTCTGTAAAAGATGTGGGCCTGGACGCAGAATGGTGCGCACGTCCCCTTCCGAAAGCCTGTCTCGCCCGTCTCACCGCGGCAGAGCGGCAGGAAAATTTCTTCCGCCTCTGGACGGCAAAAGAGGCCTATGTCAAATACCGCGGCGGAACGCTTGCCGCCATGCTCCCCGCGCTCCGCTTTGAAGGCGGACGGCTCACGGAAGGCGGAATCCCCGTCGATGCGCACCTCGCCTTCGCCGAGGCGGACGGATTCTGCATTGCACTCTGTACTCCCGCCCCCGCCGTCATCGAACTGAAAAGGATATGAAGATCCGCCGTCCGCAGTGTCTGCGGACGGCTCTCTTTTTCCCTTTCCGTCCTAGAAATCGGTGACCGAACAGTTTTACCAATAAGGGGTCTTATTCCCCCTCTCCTGCCTGCAAATCGGTGCTTGCCGCAAAGCCAAGAAATCGCTGTCCCATCTCACGCCTATCCGCGGATCGGTCTCCTTTGCATGGCCTGCCTGCAAATCCGTTATTTTTCGGGAAAGCGGTCAAAAAAGACGAGATCGCTCTCGGGCAAGGAGGCCTCGTGCATGGGCGAGGGCTGGGCGTCGGGCGCGGGATACCCCGCCACAAGCAGGGCGACAGGCTCATACGAGGCAGGCAGAGAGAACTCCCTGCGCAGGGCGGCGGGATCGAAGTGCATGACCCACGTCGTGCCGATCCCGAGGGCGGCGGCCTCCAGCATCATATGCGTTGTAACGATGGCCGCGTCCGTCTCTCCGCTGAGTTTTCCGTCATAGCGTCCGCGCTTCCAGCAGGCGTCCGCGTCATAGCACACGACAAACACGGCGGGCGCGCCGAACCGACACGCCGTACACCGATCGAGCGCTTCAAGGCGCTCTTTTTCGTCCAGGACGAGAATGCGCTGCGGCTGCAGGTTCTTTGCCGTCGGCGCGAGCATCCCCGCCGCAAGAATGCGTTCAATGGTCGCTTTTTCGACGGGACGCTCCTCGAATTTCCGTACCGAATAGCGTTCTTTCATGAGCGATAACAGATCCATTTTTCCCTCCCGATCAGAGTTCATCCAGCGTCAGATAGAACGCGGGAATGAAGTGTTCAAAGAAATAATCGACGGCGCGCATCTTCTTTTCGAGCAATGCCTGTCGGATGGTCTTTTCCGCCTGTGTGAACTCGGTATTTCCCGAGCGCAGTTCTTCGAGACATTTAAGGTAAGCCGAGAGCTTGTCCGCCGCCTTCACGAAGGCGTACTCCTGCGAGGACTTGTCCGCCTGCAAATAGGGATAGAAGGCGTCCTTGAGTTCTTCGGGTAGCGTCGAGGCGATCTTGTCGACGGCGAGCTGTTCCACCTTGGCGTACTCGCCGTGGAGCTGGCCGTTGATGTACTTGACGGGCGTGGGCATATCCCCCGTCATGACCTCGCTCACCTCGTGGTAGAGCGCGTACAGTACGGCTTTTTCCGCGTCGACGTGTCCGCCGTAGAGCGTATTTTCAATGGTGACGAGGGCATGTGCCAGCACCGCCACCTGATGGGAATGCTCCATGATGTTCTCATCGCGCGTGGAGCGCATGAGCTGCCAGCGGCGGATGAACTTCATCCGATCGAGATAGGCATAAAATTTTTCCATAACGAACTCCTTTTTTCCATTATACAACAAATCTGCGGAAAATTCAATTGACTTTTCCCAAAAAGGACACTATAATGAAAGTACAAAAACAAAATATCCGTCGCGGGTGCCGTAAATGGCTGAGATCATACCGTTTGAATCGGACAAGGCAATACTTGAACGAAAGAACAGGAGAAGTTAGGTAATTTTCCGCCCGCATTCCTTGCGGGCGTTTTTTTACGCTTCGGACGGATAGACAGGAGGTTTTATGTTATTTGGTTCCCTTTTGGCCTCGTACCAGAACTTCTGGACGACCACGGAGGGCGAAATCGAGGTCGATCACTACGACTACCCCGACGTCTGGACGTCCTTTGCAAAGGACGCACTCATGTACGTCTTCCTGTACGCCGCGATCGCCCTCATCGTCATCCTGCTCGCCGTCGGCCTGTTCGTGCGCTACAAAAAGCCCGAATCGCTCAGGAATTTCACGCACACGGCCCTGACGCTCGCCGTCGGGTTTGCCGTCACCGTCATCATCACCATGCTCTCCCTCGAGTTCTATGAGATGGCGGAAAAAGAGTACATCTTCGACATCGTGCTCTGGCCCGCCGTCGTCTGCGTGTCGCTTGTCGTCCTCGGGATCGCCGCCGTGTATATCGCCTCGCTCTTCTCCAGGAAGGCTCTGCGCACCGCGGGCATCGTCGCAGGCAGTCTTGCAGGCGCGTCTCTCATCGCCGTCATCGTCTGTCTCCTCATCTACTTCGCCTCGGGCAACGCCGAGTCCAACAACGGCGTGGAAGTCACGCCGACCGAAAGCCTCGCCCTCTACCTGTGCGCCGTCGCCCTCATCGCCGTCATCGTCGCCCTCGCCTTCGTGTTCGGCACAAAGGACAAGCGCGGCTTCGACAGCAAGTCCATCTCCTATGCGGCCGTGTGCATTGCGCTCAGCTTCGCCCTCTCCTACATCGCTCCCATCCATATGCCCCAGGGCGGCTCGGTCACCATCGCCTCGCTCGCGCCCCTCATGATCTACTCCTATATGTTCGGGACCAAAAAAGGCGTCTTTGCCGGCGCAATCTACGGATTGCTCCAGATCATTCAGGATCCCTGGATCATTCACCCCGCCCAGCTCTTCCTCGATTACCCCATCGCCTTCTCCGCGATCGGGCTCTCGGGAATGTTCGCCCACGTCAAGGCACTCGACAAGGCCCCGCAGGTTCAGATTGCCCTCGGCGGAATCGTGGCAAGCGTCCTTCGCTTTGTTTCCCACCTCTTCTCCGGCGTGTTCGCCTTCTCCTACCTCGCGCCCGACGTCGACGCCTGGCTGTACTCCCTCGGCTATAACGCGACCTATGTCTTCCCCGACATCGCCATCGCGATCGCCGTCTGCGTCATTTTGTTCAGCTCCAAGGCGTTCATGAAACAGGTGCGTAAGTACTCCGCCCCCGCCAAGACCGCCGCGCTGCCCTCCGACAAGACGGACGCCGACGAGGAAGCTGTTTCCGACGCGCCCTCCCCTTCCGCCGACGCTCCCGCGCAGGACAGCGCCGCGCAAATCGGGACATCCGTCCGCAAATAACTTGCAGGCATAACAAAAAACTCCGCGTTCAATGCGGAGTTTTTTCTTTTTCGTTTTTGAGGAAGCCTTGCCCGTACAGAGGTTTCGGCAGACCTTCGTCCGCGTCTGAATGCTTATCTCCTGACGCCCGAATATTTTTGCCGCGGACTCAGCCCCTTCCTGACGCGCCAAAACGCTTTCCTGTCAGGGCTGAGCACCTCCCTGGCGAACGAGCGCTTCTCCCCGTGTCCGTAGTCGATCTGCCGTTTGCGGGCGCTAAATGAATTGCAGGATGTCGACGAGGACGGCGAATCCGAGCAGGAGGACGAAGCCGACGGCGTGGATGACGGCCTCGACCTTGCGGCTGATGGGTTTGCCGCGGATCCATTCGATGACGGTAAAGATGACCTTGCTCCCGTCGAGTGCGGGAATGGGCAGCAGGTTGAACACGGCGAGATTGACGCCGAGGAATCCTGCGATCTCCAAAAATCCGCGGAAACTTCTGCCGGCGATCTGCGAGGTCATGGTGATGGTCGTGACGGGCCCGCCCAGCGCCGAAATGCCGAGCTTGCCCGTCAAGAGCTCGCCGATGACTTTGAAAATAGACCCTGCGATCTTGAAGGAATAGGCGAACGAACGCCCGAGCGTCTCCCAGAAACCGAAACGGTAGGACGCATTGGCAAGCATCCATGTGCCGCTCTCGCCCTCCGTCTCGTACGCGATGCCGAGCGCCCGCCAAACGCCGTCGAGATCGGCGCTGTTGCGCACGTCGACGTCCGCACGCAGGACAATCTGCACGGTCATCTCTTCGCGCAGGTACACGCCGTCCGCATCCGTCCCGACGACGCGCGAGACGAGAAATTCCGCCCGATCGCCCTCCCGCTTGCCGTTGAGCGCCTGCGCAATGTCGGTCGTCAGATACAGCTTGCGCCCCTCTGCCTCCAACAGAATGTCGTAGTCGTGCAGGCAATATGCCTCGGCGATCTCGGCAGTCGGCTCCGCCCGATAGACGGCGACCATCGTCTGTCCGTAGGCGAAAAAGCACACGATGAGCAGAAATACCGCCAATACATAGTTCATAAAGGCGCCCGCAACCAGGACGATGATGCGCTTCCACGGCGCCATCTTGGTAAATTCCTCGCCCTTGCGGACGGGAGTTTCCTGCACGGCTTCCCGCGCGGAACCCGCCTGCGCTGCCGCATTTTCCTGCGTGGTGCCGTTCTCCTGCACGTCGTTCTTCTCGCGCGCGGCGCCCTCTGCGTCCGACGGCGCAGAGGGCGCCGCCGACGGCTGTTCATTCTCGGGCAGCATATCGGCAAACGGCTCGGAAAGCGGAGGTTTCGCCCCGTTTTCCTGCGGTTTGTCCCGCTCGTCGTCGAGTCCGTCCTCGCCGGCGAAGGCGCAGTAGCCGCCCAGCGGGATGAGGCGCAGGGCGAAGAGTTCGCCCGTCTTTTTGCTGCGGTGCTTGAAAAGCGCGGGCCCGAACCCGACGGAGAACTCGTCGATGCGGAATCCGAGGATCTTGCCCGCGATGTAGTGGCCGAACTCATGGATAGTGACCATGACGAGCAGGATGAGGATGGCGAGCACAATCGAGCCGACCGTGCTCCAGGCATTAAGAAGCAGATTTTCCATAGATGAGCGAGTGCGCACAGGCGCGGGCGCGCGCGTCCGTTTTGGCGAGGTGATCGAAGCTGTCGGCCTCCTCGCGCGGGAAAGCGGAAAGGGCGTCCTGGATAGTGTGGGCGATGGCGGGGAAGGTTATGCGGCCCTCGAGGAAGGCATATACTGCCACCTCTGCCGCCGCGTTGAGGACGGTGGGCAGAGTTCCGCCCGCTTTGCCCGCCTCGACCGCGAGGGAAAAACAGGGAAATTTTTCCGCGGGAAGCGGAAGAAAGGTGAGCGTCCCGAGGCGCGCGAGATCGAGCGGCGGTTCGCAGGGCAGGCGCTCGGGAAAGGTGAGCGCGAGCTGAATGGGAACGCGCATATCGGGATACCCGAGCTGTGCAAGAGCCGCGCCGTCCGAAAAATACACGAGCGAATGGACGATGCTCTCGGGATGGACGACGGCCTCGATGCAATCAAAGGGTGCATCGTAGAGGCGGTTGGCCTCGATGACCTCGTAGCCCTTGTTGAGGAGCGTCGCGCTGTCCACGGTGATCTTGGCGCCCATCTTCCAGGTGGGATGCCGAAGCGCGTCCGCGGCGGTCATGTGCTCGAGTTCTTCGGCGGAGGCGTGCAGAAAAGGTCCCCCGCTTGCCGTGAGCACCAGTCGGTCAAAGGAAGCATCGCGGCGGAAGGAAAGGCACTGAAAAATGGCGGAATGTTCGCTGTCCACGGGAACGAGCTCCGCCCCGTGCGCACGGACGGCGCGCAGGACGAGCTCCCCGCCGCAGACGAGGGATTCCTTGTTGGCGAGCGCGATGCGCACGCCCGCCTTCGCCGCAAGGAGCGTGTAGCGAAGGCCCGCAAACCCGCCCGCCGCAATGAGGGCGACGTCGCAGTCTGCAAAGAGCGCGGCCTCTTCTCCGACGACGAGGCGTTTTGTTCCGACGGGGGGCGTAAACTCCCCCTTCGCACAGAGCGCGGTGCGCGGGTGAAATTCCCGACAGAGCGCGGAAAGTTCCTCGCCCGCGCTGCCGCAGGCGAGCGAAGAAAAGCAGAACCGATCGGGATAGCGGCGTACGATGTCCGCCGTCTGCCGCCCGATGCTGCCCGTACAGCCGATGAGAGCGATGCGTTTCATACAACCTCTTTCAAAAAAACGCCCGCCTTGCGGCGGGCGCAATTCATCTTACTCTATGCAGGGATTCCCATGAACATGATGCGCGCGACAAAGATGAGCGCCACGATCAGGCTCGCATACAGCGAGGAATCGATGCGGTCGAGAATGCCGCCGTGTCCCGGCAGAAGATTGCCCATGTCCTTGATCCCAAGCTTGCGCTTAAAGGCGCTTTCGACGAGATCGCCGAACTGCGAGAAAGCGGACACGACGATGCCGATTCCGACAAACAGTGCGAGGTCATGCCATACGAACTGCGGGGACGAGAGCGTGAACTGCGCGAACCCCTCCCACTGGACGCAGCGGCAAAGGCCGTAGTAGACGAAGAACACGATACAGCCGCCGACCGCGCCGCCCACGAGTCCGCCGAAGCCGCCGATGAGGGTCTTGTTGGGACTGACCGTAGGCGCCATTTTGGCGGGCAGTTTTTTGCCGAGCGACTTGCCGAAGACATAGGCAAGGCTGTCGGCGGCAGGGCTGATGACGAAGACCATGGCGATCGCCGCGTCCGAATAGAAGGCGAGGTGATTGCAGACCGTCATGATGACGAGGAACACCGAGGGATAGAGGTAGGCGATGAGCGTATATCCGACCGATTCGAGGCTCACGCGCGTATGCGCGAGGACGAGCAGGCCGAAGATGACCGCAATGCCCGCGATGAACATGATGAGCGTAATGTGCGGCGCGTAATTGCGCCCCACCGCCTCCGCGAGATTCCCGGGGTCGGGGAGCTGAACGCCGAGCACATCGGTGAACACGACATCGGCGGCGATATAGGTCACCACCACGAGAATGGCGAACGTCATGGCGACGATCTTCTGCGAGCGATGCAGTTTATCGCCGAAAGCGCGGATCATCTCGTGCGTGCCGAGCACCGTAAACAGGACGATGAGCACGTCGAAGAACAGCTTATGCACAAAGATCTTGAGCACGAAGAACAAGAGCAGAACGATCGCATACACTGTTCCCGTAATGAGGCGGAGCTGGCCGTTCGTCAGGCCCTTTCGGACGCGCTCGCCGTCCGCAGGCGCGGGCGTCATTTTTTCATCTTCCATCTTTTTTTCTCTATAATTTTCCGAACCGGCGTTCGCGGCGGGAATAGGCCTCGAGGGCGCGATCGAGTTCCTTCTCCGTAAAATCGGGGAAGAGCACGTCGGTGAAGTACAGTTCGCTGTAAGCCGCCTGCCACAGGAGGAAGTTGGAAAGGCGCACTTCCTTCCCTGTGCGGATGAGCAGATCGGGATCGGGAACGTCCGCCGTCCAGAGCATGGCGGAAAACTCCTCCATGGTCACTTCGCGTCCGCGCCGCACCGCCGCATTGACGGCGGCAAGAATGTCCTGCCGTCCGCCGTAGCCGATGGCAAGCTGCAGCACGCCCCGCGTTCCGCCCGCCGTGAGCGACTCTCCCTCCGCGATGAGTTTCACGATATCCGCGGGAAGCAGCGTCCTGTCGCCGATAACGCGCAGAACGATCCCCTTCTCGCGCAGCGTATGCGTATTGCGCGGAAAATATTCCCGAAAGAGCGCATATAACCCCTCCAGCTCGCTTTGCGGGCGGGAGAGGTTCTCCGTCGAGAGCGCAAACAACGTGCAATAGCGGATTCCGCGGTCAAAGATGTGTTCGGACAGCCCGATCATGCGGTTCATGCCTGCCCGATGCCCCGCGGCGCGCGGCAAAAGCCGCTTTTTGGCCCAGCGTCCGTTGCCGTCCATGATGATGGCAACGTGACGCGGCAGTGCCTTCTCCCCCATCAGATGGTGAGAAGCTCCTTTTCCTTTGCAGAGGCAACTTTGTCGATCTGCTCGACGCAGGCCGCGATCTTCTTTTCGACGTCCTGCTCGCTCGCCTTCGACTCGTCCTCGGAGAGTTCCTTGTTGTTCTTCATCTTCTTGATGGCGTCCATCGCCTCACGGCGGATGTTGCGCGCCGCAACCTTGGCGTCTTCGCCCATGCGCTTGACCTGCTTTACAAGATCCTTTCTGCGCTCCTCGGTGAGTTCGGGGAACACAAGGCGGATGACGTTGCCGTCATTGGAGGGCGTAAGGCCGATGTTGGAGGAGAGAATCGCCTTCTCGATCGCCTTTAACAGCGACTTATCCCAGGGACTGATGACCAGGCATCTCGCGTCCGCCGCCGAGATATTTCCGAGCTGGTTGAGCGGACTCGTGCCGCCGTATGCCTCCACCTGGATCTTGTCGAGAATGTGCGGATTGGCACGTCCTGCACGCACCGTCGCAAACTCCTCCTGCAAGACGCTGACCGTCTTATCCAGTTTATCCTCAAGAACGAGGAAAATTTCCTGTACCTGTTCGTTATCGATCATGTTCAAACTCCTTGTCGTTTCTTTTTAATCGTCGGAGGATAAATCCCCTCTTTTCTTCTGCCATTCGGAATCAGTTCCGTTCACGAAAAGACCGCGCTGCAAACGGCCGCCTTTCAGTCGTTGGAGATCAGCGTCCCGAGCTTTTCGCCGCAGACGGCGCGCACGACGGAATCCTTTTCGTTGAGCGCGAACGCGAGAACGGGGACATGATTTTCCATGCACATGGTCGCGGCGGTCGTGTCCATCGCCTTGAGCCCCTTGTTGATGATGTCGCTGAACGTGAGATGATCGTACTTCTTGGCGGAAGGATTGGTGGCGGGATCGCTGTCATAGATGCCGTCCACGTTCTTCGCCATGAGCAGGACGTCCGCGTCGATTTCGCACGCGCGCTGCGCCGCCGCCGTATCCGTCGAACAATAGGGATTGCCCGTGCCGCACGCCATGATGACGATGCGCCCCTTTTCAAAATGATGCAGCGCCTTGCGCAGAATATACGGCTCGGCAACCGACGTCATGATGAGCGCCGTCTGCACCCGCGTGGGGATCCCCCGCTTCTCGATGGCGTCCATCATGGCGAGCGAATTCATGACCGTCGCAAGCATTCCCATATGATCTGCCGTCGTGCGGTCCATGTTTGTCCCCTGACGTCCCCGCCAAAAGTTGCCGCCGCCGATCACAAGCCCGATCTGTACGCCCATTTCATGCACCTTCACGAGCTGATCGACGACCATTGAGACTACGTCCTCATTGAGTCCGAAGTGCTGATCGCCCGCGAGCGCTTCTCCCGAGAGCTTCAAAAGAATGCGATGATATTTCGGCGTCATGTTTCTCTCCTTTCCCGCGGCTTACGCCGTTTTATTCAGTATACCATGTTTCCCCGAAAAAAGCAAGACGTAATCGGGAATTTGCCGTGAACGAATTTCGAAAATCTCTTTTCTCCGCAAAACCCGCACCCGCGGGCAGATTTTTATTCTGCAACGCAACGGGTACACGGCAAAGATTTCAACCGAGGGGTTGACCTATCCGATGCAGTGTCGTATACTGTAAGAGAGAAAAGGAGGAATGCCCATGCAACCCGTCAATGAATTTCCGCCCGAAGTCGCCGCAGAACTCGGCTACTATGTATACCGCCTCATCGACCCCCGCAACGGTCAGACCTTTTACGTCGGAAAAGGGTGCGGCAACCGTGTGTTTCAGCACGTCAAATGCGCCGTCAAATATTATGACGGCGCGGAAAACTCCTCGGAGGACGACCCGAACAAGTTCAAAGTCATTCAGAGCATCCGGCAGGAAGGTATGGAAGTGATCCATGTCATCCAGCGCTGGGGATTGACCGAGCAGGAGGCGCTCCACGTCGAGGCGGCGCTCATCGACTGCTATCAGGGGCTCACCAACCTGCAGCGCGGCTATCATTCCGACGATCAGGGCGTCACAAATGCGCAGATGCTCATCCGTCGCTTTTCCTGTAAGGTCTATGAGGAACCGACCGATTTCAAATATCTCATCATCAAAGTGCAGCAATGGCGCCTCGATGAACTTCTCGTGCAGCACGGCGCAAACGCACGCTACGAGGCAACGCGTTGGTGTTGGCGCATTCGCCCGCGCTCCGTTGACGAATACCCCTATGCGTTTTCCGTAACGGGCGGGATCGCGCGGGAAGTGTATCGCATCGAACGGTGGCTTCCCGCCGATGAAGGGCGCTATGCCTTTGAGGGGGCAATCGCTCCGAAAGAGATCCGCGAACGCTTCGTCGGACTGCGCATTCCCGCAGAATACTGCAAAAAAGGAGCGGCTTCCCCCGTTCTGTTCTCCAAAAACATCGTGAGCAAGGAGGATTGAAATGTCATATCACTCCAACTTCCGACAGGATAAATGCTGGTCATGTGAATTTTTCAGCGGACAGCGAGAATACAACCACGGTCTGTTCGGCGACAGCGTCCATACGTCCGACAAGGGAATATGCAAATGCGACCGCAGCCAACATCGCGATAAGCCGGTTTACGAACACGAATGGTGCTCCCGGTATCAGAAATGGGGCGTTTTGCAGAGCACGATCGCCCAAAAACATGCGGAACAGGAAATTTTGGAAATGCAGCAGCGGGCACAAAGAACGTCGCCGCCTGTGAAAGCCGAAACGGCAGCGGAGCGGGCGGCGAGAATTAAGCTCGCCAAAAAGATCATGAAGGTCGCCGTCATTGCCTGCGCCGCCATGTTCGGGCTCGGACTTCTCATCGGGCTCGGCGCCTATCTCGTTTCCGTCCTCATGATATGACCCTCTCCGCAAAAAAACGCCGTGCTGTGCGCACGGCGTTTTTTTTGCTTTTTACTTTTTCATTGCCTCAACCTGCTTGGCAACTTCCTCGGAGAGATCCTCGCTCTTCTTTTCGAGCCCCTCGCCGCGGACGAAGAAGCAGAACCGCTTCAGGGAAGCGCCGTCGGCGGTCTTCATGAGCTGCGCAATGGTGATCTTGTCGTCCTTGATGAACTTCTGGTCCATGAGGCAGTTCTCCTCATAGAACTTCTTCATCTTGCCCATGACGATCTTCTCGGCGATGGCGGCAGGCTTGCCCTCGTTGATGACTTCCTGCGTGAGGATCGCCTTCTCCTTGTCGAGCGTCTCCTGGGAGACCTCGTCCGCCGTCATGTACTGCGGCTTGGAGAACGCGACGTGCAGCGCGACGTCGTGCGCGACCGTCTTTGCCTTTTCGGTGGGCTCGCCTGCAAAGTCGAGCATGACGCCCATCGTGCCGCCCATATGGATATACGTCTCGATGAAGCCCTCTGCTTCATAGACGACGAAACGGCGGACGGAGATCTTCTCCCCGATGACGGCAATCTGTTCCTGAACGAACGTCTCGACCGTCTTGCCGCCCATGTCGCTGGCAAGCAGCTCTTCGACCGTGGCGGGCTTGATCGCGGCGATCTGCTTGGCGACCGTCTCGACCAGCGCCTTGAACTTGTCGCCCGTGGCAACGAAGTCGGACTCGCAGTTGACCTCGACGAGCACGCCCGTCTTGCCCTCGACCAGAGCATACACGATGCCCTCTGCCGCGATCTTGGAGGCGCGCTTTGCCGCTTTTGCGATTCCGCGCTCGCGAAGAAGTTCTGCCGCCTTCTCCATGTCGCCTTCCGCGTCCACCAGCGCGCGCTTGCAGTCCATCATGCCGGCGCCCGTCTGCTCACGCAGCTTCATAACGTCTTTTGCCGTGAATTCTGCCATTTTCGTTTGCTCCTTCTAACAAGTTACTCTGCCGCGGACTCTTCCGCCGCGACAACTTCTTCGATGTCCTTCGCCTGCGCGGGAGCTGCGGCAACCGCCTGCTCCATCACGGGCGTCTCGCCCTGGTTCGCCTCGATGACCGCGTTCGCAATGACGGACGAAATGAGCTTGATCGCACGGATCGCGTCGTCGTTGCCGGGAATCACATAGTCGATGAGGTCGGGATCGCAGTTGGTATCCGTGATCGCGATGATCGGGATGTTCAGCTTGCGCGCCTCGGCGACGGCAATGTCCTCATTGTGCGGGTCGACAATGAACAGAGCACCGGGCATACCGCGCATATTCTTGATACCGCCCAGGTTCTCCTGCAGTTTTTCCATCTCCTTCTTGAGTCCGAGCACTTCCTTCTTGGGAAGAAGGTCGAACTCCCCGTTCGTCTCCATGCGCTCAAGCTTTTCCAGATAGTCGATGCGGGAACGGATGGTCTTGAAGTTGGTGAGCGTGCCGCCCAGCCAACGCGAGTTCACATAGAACTGTCCGCAGCGCTCCGCCTCTTCCTTGATGGCGTCCTGTGCCTGACGCTTGGTGCCGACAAAGAGAATGTTCTTGCCCGACTTCACAAGGTCAACGACAAAGGCGTATGCCTGCTCGATGAGTTTCGCCGTCATTTCCAGGTCGATGATGTGGATGTCGTGACGGGCGGCGAAGATGTACTTCTTCATCTTCGGGTTCCACTTTCTCGTCTGGTGTCCGAAGTGGACGCCTGCCTCGAGAAGCTGCTTCATGGTGATAACTGCCATAATTTCCTCCGTTTACCTCCCCGCTTTACGGAATCCCGCCCCTATCCGCAGGAAAAAGAATTTACGGACACGGAGAGCGGCGCAAGCGCGGGTGCGTATTTACAGCCTTATGATTTTACCATAAACCCCCGCAAAAGCGCAAGCATTTTTACAGCATTTTACAGAATTTTTCCCGCCGCCTGCCCGAAAAATACCCGCCGCTTGCATATTCCCGGCAATACGGGACAACCGTCTGCCCCCGCACCCCCTTTTCGCCCCCCGTTTGTCCCCGTTTTCGCCCCGCATATCCTCCGCCGCGGCTCTCCGCGGGCCGTCACATGGTCGTCTGCGGCAATCAAACCATATAGGGAACAGGCGCACCCTCTGCAAGCCTTCACTTGGCCGTCCGCGGCAATTCGCATTGCGATAACGCGGGCCGTGAAAATAAAGGCGCGGCGGCACCGTTCGGTGCCGCCGCGCATAGGATTTGCCGTCATGGAATTTGCCGTACGGTATTTCCCGTTTTGGATTCTGCCGCTGCGGAATGTTCCGTCCGAGCGGCATATGCCGCTCGGACGCTTTACGCTTCCGACTCCGCGTCCACACCTTCTTCCGTCCCGTCGTCCTCCTCTTCCGCCGCGGCGGAACAAAGGTCTTTTGCCGCAGGGGCGGACGCACAGATCTGAGCGATGCGTGCGAGCAGGGTATCCTTGCCAAGGCCAGAGGTACCGGAGGTCGCGATGACGTTATCGACGCCCAACCCGAAGGCGAGCGCGACGGCGCGCGTGCGCTCCTTCACCTTCATGCGGGAGAGCTTGTCGCACTTGGTCGCGACGACGGTAAAGGGAATGTTGTGGTAGACGAGGAACTCCACCATCTGGGCATCGTCCGCCGAGGGGTCGCGCCGCACGTCGGAGAGCAGAAAGACGTGACGCACGTCCTCTTTGCGCGCGAAAAACGCCTCCAGGGTCTTTGCCCATTTGGCCTGTTCCGCCTTGGAGACGGCGGCATAGCCGTATCCGGGCAAGTCGGCGAGCCAGAAGTCGCCGAAGTCAAAGTAATTGACGAGGCGGGTACGGCCGGGAGCGGCGCTCGTCTTGGCGAGGTTTTTCCTGCCTGCGAGCATGTTGATGAGCGTGCTCTTGCCCGCGTTGGACTTTCCGCACACGGCGATCATGGGTTTTTGCGGGCGCAGGAACTGTGTTTCCCGCGCCGCGCTCGTCAGAAATTTTACGTCTTTAACCTGCATAGCCGATCCCCGTGACCGCACTGCGGAACACCTGATCGATGTTGTTCACGCAGATGAAATTGAGGTGCTTGCGGACGTTTTCGGGGATCTCCTCGACGTCCTTTTTGTTCTCTTCGGGAATGATGATGTCGTGAATGCCGATGCGGTTGGCGGCAAGCGCCTTCTCCTTGAGGCCGCCGATGGGCAGCACTTTGCCGCGCAGCGTGATCTCGCCGGTCATCGCGACGTCGCGGCGCACGGGCCGCCCCGTGAAGGCGGACAAAATCGCCGTCGCCATGGTGATGCCGGCCGACGGCCCGTCCTTGGGCGTGGCGCCCTCGGGGACATGGATATGGATGTCCTTGTGCTCGAAAGCGCTGTCGGGAATGCCGTACTTTTCCGCATGGGCGCGGATATAGCTGAGGGCGGCGCGTGCCGATTCCTTCATGACGTCCCCGAGTTTTCCGGTCAGGAGAATGTCTCCCTTGCCCTGCATGGCAGAGACTTCGATGGTGAGCGGAACGCCGCCGACCGCCGTCCAGGCAAGGCCCGTCGCCGCGCCCACTTCGTCCTCGCCGCGCATCTCCTCCTCGTGCAGGAAGCGCTTCGCCCCGAGGAACTTTTCGAGATTGGTCCGCGTGACGACGATCTTGTCCTCTTCGCCCTTTGCAATGCGCACCGCCGCCTTGCGGCATACCGTGCCGATGGTGCGCTCGAGCGAACGCACGCCCGCCTCCATCGTGTAGCCGTCGATGATGGCGGAGAGCGCTCCGTCCGTAAAGCGGATCTGGTCCTCTTTCAGGCCGTTTTCCCTGCGCTTCTTGGGAACGAGATAGCGCTTGGCGATCTCCTCCTTCTCGTCGGGCGTGTACCCCGAGAGCTCAATGATCTCCATACGGTCTCTGAGCGGCCCGGGAATGGTATCCAGCGTGTTCGCCGTCGCGATGAACATGACCTTGGAAAGATCGTACGGCACTTCCAGATAGCGGTCGCGGAAGGTAGAATTCTGCTCGGGATCGAGCACCTCCAGCAGCGCGCTGGCGGGATCGCCGCGCAGATCGGAGGAGATCTTGTCCACTTCGTCCAGAAGGAACACGGGATTGACGGCGCCAGCGTTCTTCATCTCGTAGATGATGCGCCCCGGCATCGCGCCGATATAGGTGCGGCGATGGCCGCGGATCTCCGCTTCGTCCTTGAGTCCGCCCAGACTCATGCGCACGAACTTTCTGCCGAGCGCGCGCGCAATCGACATGGCGACGCTCGTCTTGCCCACTCCGGGCGGGCCGACCAGGCACAGAATCGGCGCCTTCAGCTCCCCCGTCAGCTTGAGCACGGCGAGGTATTCCACGACGCGCTCTTTGATCTTTTCCAGCCCGTAGTGGTCGGCGTTGAGCACCTTCTCGACATCGGAGAGCTTCTCCGTGTCCTTGGTCTCCTCCTTCCACGGCAGGTCGAGAATCCAGTCCGCATAGTTGCGCAGAACGGTATATTCGGGCGAAGAAGGCGGCATCTTGTCCATGCGCTTGAGCTCGGCAAGCGCCTTCTCCTCCACCTCTTTGGGAAGTCCCTTGGCGAGCATCTTCTCGCGCAGACGCTCGTTCTCCTCGACGTCGTCGCCGAGTTCCGCATGAATGGCCTTGAGCTGCTCGCGCAGGAAGTACTCCTTCTGCGACTTCTCAATGTTGCGGCGCACGTCCTGCGCGATCTTGCGCTCCAGTTTTCCGATCTCCAGCTCCGTATTGAGACATTGCTCGAAGAGCCGCAGACGGCGCGTCAGCGTGGTCTCCTCCAGAAGCTCCTGCTTGACTTCGTCGCGCAGGCGCATCTGATGCGCGCAGATATTGATGTAGGCGTCGGGATCCGCAACGCCCGTCAGCGCCGCGTCCAGCTCCTTGGAGATCTTTCCGTCACCGCCGACGATCTCCTTCACCATCTCCTTCGCCGTGCGGAAGTACGCTTCCTCCAGCGTGGGATCGCCGTGAATGGTGGGAAGTCCCTCCGTCACGGCATACAAATACCCGCTCTCCAGATGAAATCCGCGGGCAACGGCGCGGTATAACCCCGCGACAAAAACGCGCATTCTGTCCCCCGGCAGACGCGTCGCCTGCCGAATGGCACACACCGTCCCCACGTTGCACAAATCCTCTCCCTCCGGAAATTCCTTCTCGGGATCGGTCTGCCGCGTCACAAAGACATATTTATCGTTGCTGTCGGCGCGCTCGACGGCCGCAAGGGATAACCCCCGCCCTACGTCGAATGCGACGGTCGTGTCGGGAAACACAACCTGTGTCCGCATGGGAATGACGGACAATATCTTTACTCTGTTCGTGTCCATGCCCTTACCTCTCGTAAGAATAGAATTCGTTCGATATGTTTATCACACACGGCGCGCGTTTTCAATCGCCCGACGGGAAATTTTACACGCTTTTCACCCGTCTCTTGCCCTTTCTTCGCCGGATTGACCGAAAATCGCGCCCCCGCCTCGCTCCCTGCGTCGGCTCCGAAGGTCTCCTGTCCCGCGCGTTTATTTAAGAACGAGAGAAACGGCAAGCGGGAAGGTGCGGAAAAAGTCCGAAGTAGCGCAATGACCCCCGCGCACGGCGGGGGTCATTGCACCATCGGAACGTCAATCTTCCTTTGCAAAATCTTCCTTGCCTACGCCGCAGAGCGGGCAGGTGAAATCGTCGGGGACGTCCTCCCACTTGGTGCCGGGCGCGATGCCGTTATCGGGATCGCCCGTCGCCTCGTCGTACACATATCCGCAGACCGTGCATACATACTTTGCCATAATCATACCTCCGTTTTGCCCGTCGGGCAATTTGTTTTTGAAAAAAGTCAAACCGTGCGAGGCAGAAAGGCGGGTTAAGCCTTCACGTCCTCGGCGATCTGTTTGCCGAGTGTCACGAGCGCTTCGCGGCTCGATGCGTTGACCGCAGAGAGCACCGTCGTCTTTTCTCCGATGCGGCGCATATTCTTGAGTCCTGCCAGGATGCCGTCCATCAGCGATCCCGCCTGCGGCGCCCAGGAACCGTTTTCGACGATAGCGTATGCGCGATTCTGGTAATTATGCGCTTTCAGGTCGTTGAGGAAGTTCTCCATGTTGACGAAGATGCCGTTGTTGTACGTCGTGGAGGCAAACACCGCATGCGAGCAGCGGAATGCCTCGGAGAGCAGTTCGCTCGGGTGCGTGACGGAGACGTCAAACACCTTGACGCGCACCCCTTCCGCACCGATGGCGGAGGCGAGGATCTCGGCGGCGTTCTGGGTATGGCCGTAGACGGACGCATAGAACACGGCGACGCACTTGTCCTCGGGCTTATAGGCGCTCCAGGTGAGGTACTTTTCGAGATACCAAGCAAAATCGTCCTTCCAGATCGGGCCGTGCAGCGGGCAGACCATGGAGATCTTCAGCCCAGCCGCCTTTTTGAGGACGGACTGCACCTGCACGCCGTATTTTCCGACGATGTTGAAGTAATACCGTCTTGCGTCGTCGAGATATTCGGCGGCAAAGACGTCCTTCTCCGCGATCACGTTGCCCGCGAGCGCGCCGAACGTTCCGAACGCGTCGGCGGAAAAGAGGAATCCCTCTTCGGGGACATAGGTGAAGAGCACTTCCGGCCAATGCACCATGGGCGCGCCGATGAAGGTGAGCGTGCGCTTGCCGATGGAGAGCGTGTCCCCTTCCTTGACGAGGTACGCCTTGCCCGTATAGCCGAAGTAATTTTTCAGCATCACCGCCGCCTTCTGCGAGGCGATGACCGTAACGTCGGGATAGAGCTCCAGAAGGCGCGCGAACGTCGCCGAATGATCGGGCTCCATGTGCTGGACGACGACATAGTCCAGCTTGTCCTCTCCCAGCGCACAGGCGAGGTTATCAAAGAAGAGATCGCCCACGGCAATGTCCACCGTGTCGAAGAGGACGGTCTTTTCGTCCTTCAAGAGATACGCATTGTACGATACGCCGCGCGGAACGGGATAGGCGCTCTCAAAGAGCGCGAGACGCCGATCGTTCCCGCCGAGATAATAGAGTCCCACGGCAAGTTCCTGACAATTCTGCATAACATTCTCCGTAAGTTTTTCGCGTGCATTATAGCATATTTCACCGAAAAAAGCAACCTTTCTGCATATGCTTTTCCCGCAGCATTTCCGACCGACTTCCCGAACGTCTTCCCGACCGTCTTGCATTCCCCGTCCGACGGTTTTTCCGATCTGCCTCTTTCAGAGCAGGCTGCGCATCCCGCGCACGATGAACTCGCTCATCTCGTCGGCGAACTCCTCCACGGGCGGACGGTTCTCCTGCCGCAGGCGCGCCTTCAGACAGGCAATGCACCCCGACGAGACAAAACGGTAAAAATCATGCAGCCTGGCAGGCGCGGCGCCGCCGAAGAACTCCTTATAGTATTCCGCGCAGAGCTGTCCGCCCATCTCGACAAAGCGCATCGCCCCGCCCGTATTGTCCGAGGCGAGCAGAAGCTGACAGAGCGGCTCGTTCTTTTCGAGCAGCGAGAACACCGTGCGGCACACCCGCCGCGCCGATACCGCGTTCTCCCGATGTTCCAGCGCGCCCCGCAGCGCCGCCGCAAATTCCTCCAGAAACTGTCCTTCCAGTTTCTCGTTGAGGTCGTAGACGTCCTTATAATGCGCATAGAACGTCCCGCGCCCCACGCCCGCCTTCGCACACAGCTCGCTCACCGTGATCCTGCGCAGCTCTTTCTCCTTCCGCAACTGCAAAAATGCCTCGATCAGCATCGTTCGGGTCATCCGCACGCGCAGATCGCCGCCTTCAATGTTCATCGATCTGTCTCCTTTCGGACAATTTCGCACACAGTGTCCGATAAAATACACTTGTCAGAAATCTGACGGAACAAGTCCCGCCCTTTTTGTGGTATATTATAAGAGCAGAAACCAATCAGGAAGATTATACCGCAACGGGGCAAGGCTATTATACCACAGCCCGCCCCGAATTGCAATCGGGAGGCACAAACATGAAAACGCTCTATCTCATCACGGGGGCGGCGGGACACGTCGGAAGCGCCCTTTGCGCCGAACTGCATGCGCGCGGCCAACGCGTGCGCGCACTCGCCCTGCCCGGCGAGGACGTCACGTTCCTGCGTCAGACGGGTGCGGAAGTTCTCTTCGGCGACGTGACAAAACCCGCAACGCTGGAACCGTTTTTCGACATTCCCGAAGGCGTTTCGGGAGTCCTCATCCACTGCGCGGCCGTCGTGGACATCGCAGGCGGGGAAAATCCCGCCGTCCGCGCCGTCAACGTGGACGGCACGCGCAACGTCATGGAGTTCTGTCTTGACAGACACATCGAAAAAGTCGTGTACGTCTGTTCCGTCCACGCCATGCCGCCCCTTGCCGCGGGACGCGTCCGCCGCGAAGTCGATTCCTATGACCCCGCCCCGCTCGACGGCGCCTATGCGCGCAGCAAAGCCGCGGCGGCGGATCTCGTGCAGAGCATGATCCGGGACTGCGGCCTTCCCGCCGTCATCGTACTGCCTTCGGGCATCATCGGGCCGTATTGCGGCAAGGGCAACCACCTCGTACAGATGGTGAAGGACTACTGCCGCGGAGCGCTGCCTGCCGTCATCCGCGGAGGATATGACTTTGTGGACGTGCGGGACGTGGCAAACGGCATTCTCGCCGCCGCCGAAAAGGGCCGCGTGGGCGAGAGCTATTTGCTGACGGGACACGCGCATACCCTCAAAGAGATGACGGCCATGCTCGCGGAGATCACGGGCGGGCGAAAGCCGGGCGTCATTCCCATGTGGATGGCGCACCTCGCCGTCCCCTTCGCGGAACATGCCGCAAAGCGCAAGCACGCCAAGCCGCTCTTCACCCACTACGCCCTGCGCGTCGTGCTGGAAAACGACCGCTTCTCGCACGACAAAGCCGCCCGCGAGCTGGGATACTCCCCCCGCGACCTCTTCGACACCCTGGAGGATACCGTGGCCTGGCTGCGGGAAACGGGCGAGATCCCCGCACTCAAATCCCCCGCCCGCAAGCCGAAAGCCCTGCGCACACGCGCCGACGGGAGAATCTGACGCCCCCGATCGGCCGAGCGTTTCGGACAAATGCCGATCTTCAGACGATTTGATCTGATTTTCGGACGATTTGCCCCGATCTTCAGTCGATTTGATCTTATCTTCAGACGATTCGATTCAAACAAAGCGCCGCCGTGCTCACAGCACGGCGGCGCTTTTTCTCGTTGCGGAACTCAGAAATCGGAGCCGTTCCAACCCCAATTTTCGACGGGGTGGTAGCTCACATACGTCTGCGACGGCAAGACGTTTGCCTCTTCCTGTAAAATGGAACAGATCTGGGCGGTCATCTTCTCGCAGGCGGAGGCAGAGGCGCCTCCGAACAGGCTGACGGAGACATAGGCGCCCTGCGCGGCGCGCTTGCCCGCAAACCACAGGTCGTACCCGTCCGTAAAACCGATCATGAGGTAGCTCTCCGGCTTGTTGAGCACGGCGATGGCGCGTCCCAGTCTGGTCTTGATGCGCTCACACGTCTCCCGCGAGAGCTTCACGGCCGTGCGGCAGTCGATAAACGGCATATTGTTCGTCCTCCTTTTTTCCGATTTTAACGCATTTGCAGGGAAATGTCAAGAGGAGAAGACGGCCGTGTCCATTGCCGTCTTCTGCGCGGAAGCCGCCCGAAGACGTGCCGCCGTCGCACGGAGCGCCGCAAGCGCCTCGGCGGGATCGGAGACAGTTTGCACCGTCTCCTCCATGGGACACATCCCCGTTCCCGCGCGGTTGACGATATAGTCGGTCAGCGTGCCGTATTCCGCGCGGATGCCGTGCGCCTGCAGGGTGCGAAGGCCGCTCGCGGAGAGCACTTCCGCGTACACTGCCCGCACGCCCATGAAGACATACAGGAGCGCCGCCGCCTTGCCGACGATCTTGTCCGCCGCCGCGCCGTCCCTTGTATCCTGTTTCTCATCAATCCATTCCAGCAGCGGGCGGATGCCCGTCTGCGTACTTGTGAGGACGTTGTCCCCCTTTTGCAGGATACAGGTCAGATTTTCGGATTCCAGCCGCGCACGCAGGGTGCAGAGCCGATCAGGACAAGAAGTTTTTCTTTCGGACACGATATCACCTCAGGCGCCGAACGTCTCTTTTGCGGCGCGCATATTCTCCACGATCTTCACGCCGAACGGACAGCGTTTCTCGCACGCGCCGCACGCGATGCAGTCCCCCGCCTTGGCGGGAAGCGCCGCATAGTGCTCGCGCACCGTCTCGGGGACGCCGCCGCGGGCACGGGCAAACATCGCCTGCGTGAAGGCGTCGTCGCGTTCCAAAAATCCCTCGCAGCCGAGGCCGATCTCGCTGACGGAAAGGCCCGTATTGCCGAGCGGTCTGTAACGCATCTTATTTCCTCTCGCGCAGCAAGAGGCGCACGCCCATCACGAGGAAGGGAACGACGACCGCCTGCAGCACCATGCCGAGCAGTCCCGTGCAGATCTGCGACCACACGGCGGCGGCGGACAGGGACGAGACGCCCTGGAACACGGCGGCAAGGAGGAGGAAGAAGAGTCTGCCCGCGACCTGTGCCAGGAGCACGGCGGGGAACGCCATCCAGCCGTTCTGCATGATCTTAGCCGAGAACAGTCCCGAGACGACGGCAAAGACGGCGAGTTCCGCCATCATATACGGAAGACGGCTTGCGGCGGGCATGGGATTGCCCGCGAGCGCGGTGACGGCAAAGCTGATTACGGGCGAGAGAATCCCGACGCCGAGCCCCCATTGCCAGCCGAGCAGGCAACCGCCCAAAAGGACGGGGAGATACATGGGCAGCCAGGCCACGCCGCCCGAAGCGCCCGCCGCGAGATGGACGAGCTGGGGAAGCAGGACGGCGAGCACGACGATGCCCGCCGAGACAAGCGCCTTCACGGTGATCTTCACGCGAAGGGACGCATGGTTTCTTGTCAGAACCGATTCAATCATACAATAGACCTCCGATCAATCTTGTTTTTATGTCTTTTTACGGTATGTTGTCATATCTGCCGTGAATTTCTCTTTCGCGGCAAATTTCTCTTTTTGCGATCCGTTTTGCGATCAGGCATCTCTTTGCAGGCGGTTGGTGAAGTCCCGCATCATCTCCGAGATCTTGATCTGCTGCGGGCAAACCTTTTCACAGCTGCGGCAGGCGATGCACGCCGACGGCCATTTCTCTTTGGGCATAGTGGAGAGCACCATGGGCGCGATGAACCCGCCGCCCGTGAAGCTGTGTTCGTTGTAGAGCGCGATGATCGCGGGAATGTCGAGATGGCGGGGGCAATGGCTCGTGCAATAGCGGCACGCCGTGCAGGGAAGTGCCGTGCGTTTGTACATCCCCTCTCCGATCGCAAGCAGGGTTGCGCGCTCTTCTTCCGTGAGCGGCTTGTCCTCCGAGAAGGTGGCGATATTCGCCTTGACCTGGGCAAAGTCGGACATCCCCGAGAGAATCATCTTGACGTCCGGAATGCCCATGACAAAGCGGAATGCCCACGCGGGGATCTCCTCGTCGGGACGGAGCGCGCGGAGTTTTGCCTCATTTTCGGGGGAAAGCGAGGCGAGCTTTCCGCCGCGCACGGGTTCCATGACCCAGACGGGAATGTTCCATTTCCGCAAGAGCTCCACCTTTTTCGCGGCGCTCTGGAATTCCCAGTCCACATAGTTGATCTGCAGCTGGCAGAACTCCATATCCTTGCCGTACTTGTTCAGAAACCGTTCGATGACGTCATAGCTTCCGTGCGCGGAAAACCCGAGATGACGAATACGTCCCGCCCGTTTCTGTTCCATAAGATAGCGGTACGTCCCGTATTTTTCGTCGTCGAGATAGGCGTCGATGTTCATTTCACACACGTTGTGGAAGAGGTAGAAGTCAAAGTAGTTCACATTGCACTTCTTGAGCTGCGTCTCAAAGATCTCCTCCGTCTTGCCCATGTTGGAGAGATCATATCCCGGGAATTTGGTCGCAAGTTTGAGCGATTCCCGCGGATATGCCGAAAGAATCCTGCCCACCGTGTTCTCCGATTCGCCGTCGTGATACCCCCACGCCGTGTCAAAATAGTTGACACCGTGCGAAATGGCGTAATCGAACATCTCGGCCGCCTGCTTTTCATCCACTTTCGCGTAGTCCCCGTCCAGAACGGGCAGACGCATGGTCCCGAACCCGAGCGCCGACAGCTTCTCTCCCTGAAAGTCCCTGTAAATCATATACAACCTCCTTTTTCGATCATCCCTCGCGGGATGCAAACGTCACCGTTGCCGTGCCTCTTCCGACCGCCGCGGCCAGACGCGACGCATCGTCGATCCTGCCAAGCCGCGTATAGGAATAGGACGTGGAAAAGCTCTCGTAAAAGAGCACCACGCAGGCACTTCCGTACAGCATGAGATCGCCCGCCTCTATGCGCTGCGGCGCATAGGTAGCCGTGGGAAATCCATCGTCCAGATAACAATACTTCTCGTTGCCGTTGAGCTCGGACATCTCCAGCGTCATGGGCAGACGCTCCGCAAAGGCGCGCGCCGCCTCCCCGTCGGCAAGCGTCGCCGTAAATTCTTCTCCGTTCACCGTGACCGTGATCTTCATGCCTTCCTGCTCTCCCTCCTGGGTTTCGTCTTCCGCATCTTGTCCTGCCTGTCCCCCTTCGCCCGCAGAGGGCAGCTCATCCTGCGTCCCCTCGGACGAGGGCGTCTCGGGCGGGATTGCCGCACATCCCGTGCACGCAATCAACAAAAGCAATGCAAGAAACAGGGCAAGCGTTCGTTTCATTTTGTGTCTCCTTTGAAATCCGATTTCCGCTCTCTCCCGCGCAAGCCGCACCCGATCCCCACGCCGACAAAGAGCGCAGAAAGCCGCGCAAAAGCGAACGGCAACGGGGAGCCATGCCGACACTTGCAAAGGCGAACCGCGGCGGCAGGACGTGCCGACCGTGCGCAGAAAAACTGCAACGCAAGCCGCGGAAAGCAAGCGCAGAAAGGCTCTGTAGGTGCGGAAAGCCTTACCTGGAAGCGGTCGGGATCGTCTTGAGAACGCGGGCAGGGACTCCGCCCGCAACGACGCCTGCGGGGACGTCCTTGGTCACGACTGCGCCCGCGGCGATGACGGCGCCGTCCCCCACCGTGACGCCGGGGAGAATGGTCGCATGCGCACCCACCCAGACGTTTTTTCCGAGCCGAACGGGCGCGGGGTACATTCCGCCGCGGCGGGCGGGATCGAGATCGTGATTGAGCGTGGCAATGACCACCTGATGGCCGATGAGACACCCGTCGCCGAGGGTAATGCCGCCCTGATCCTGGAAACAGCACCCCGAATTGATAAACACGTCTTTTCCGACGTGGATGTTCTTTCCGAAGTCGGTATAAAAGGGCGGGAAGAGGCCGAACGATTCGTCTGTCGGCTGTCCCGTGAGGCGGGAAAAGAGTGCGCGCAGTTCCTCGGCGGAACGGTATCCGCTGTTCATCTCCGCCGTGATACGCTGTGCCTCGCGCGCGGCGTCCGTCATGAAAATATGCGCGGGCGAACCGCCTTCGATATATTCCCCGCGCGCCGTCATTTCCGTATACGTCTGTAAATCCATCTTTCTTTCCATACGTCACTATTATAAAATACAAGAGGCATTCTGTCAAATACCTATCCTGTATGGCAAGGGATAGAAAAAAGCTATAAAAAAACCCGCGCACACGGCGCGGGCTCTCTTGTCCGATTACTTCTTTTTCTTGAATTCCTTCATGCCGTTGGTGCTTCCGCCGTCCACAAGGACGTCCACGCCCGCAAGATACCCGTTGCGCTCGTCGGCAACCGTCGCCAGAGCAAAGCCGAGCTCCTCGGGTTTTCCCATGCGCTCCTCCGCCGAGAAGGGAATAAGCATCCCGCCGTCCTTGGCCTCCAGATTGCCCATATCAGTGGCGATGAGGCCGGGGCTCAGCGAAACCACGCGGATGCCCTGTTTCCCGTATTCAAATGCGCACTTTTTAGCGTACCACACGACAAAATTCTTGCTGAGAGCATAGGCAAATCCCGAACGCTGATACTCCCCTTTTGCAAGGTTGCTCTTTTTCAGGAGCTTTTTGAGAAAGGCCGCCTCGTCCGTCTCGGCGAGCGCATACACCTTTTTGTTGATGAGAAATCCGGGAAGCACATACGCGGAATTGGAAGCCACATCGACGATGACGCTGCCCGCCTTCATGTATTTGACGAACGCTTCGTTGACATACACCGTGCCGAGCGCATTGACGCGCAGAATGGTCTCCGGTTTTGCCATGGCGGGCGAAAGCCCCGCACAGTTGATGACGTTCTTGATCTCTCCGAGAGATGCCGCGTACTCCGCCAGCGCATTGACGCTTGCACGGTCGGACGTATCGCACGCCTTGGCGTACGCCGTGATCCCCAGCTCTTTGAGCTGTGCCACAGCCTTCTCCAGCTTTGCCTCCGTCCTTCCCGATACAACGACGATCTTATCCTTCATGAGCTTTGCGGCTTCCAGACCCATGCCGCTGCCGCCGCCCGTGATGACGCATACGTTTGCCATATTTTTCCTCCGTTTCATGAAATACAGTCGCTTACACAACCAATGTTGAGTATATCACATTTTCTGACGATTGTCAAGCCTTGATCAAAAATATCTCCAAATAAAAGGGACATGGCCGAAACAGCCATGCCCCTTTCGGGCCGCATCCGAACCCGACCAAACGGTCAGGATTTTCCGCGGAAGAACGCATTTTCCATACATACGTCCTCTTCAAAATCTTCCAGATCCTTCTGAACGGAATCGAACAGACGGTCGCGGATATCGGCGATCTCATTCTCCTCGATGTCCTCTTCGGGACAGCCCTGCGCCGTTTCCAGATAGTGCGCGCGATACAGCTTGTCCGCAACATCGGCGTGGAGCACGCTCTCCGTGCCCGCCCTGCGATGGGAATTGACGACATACTCGCCGAGGAATACCATCTGCAACAATACCGTCCTTTCACGCTCCTCCAACTCGATCGAAAACTTCATGCCACACCTCTTTGGTTTTTTCTTTGTGCCTTTCACGAGAACATTCGGACTGCGTTTCGGAAAAGTTCTTTCGGGGAAACGTCTACCGTCCCCCCGAAACTCCGATCGTATTATATCACAATTTCCGACAAAATACAGGGAATCGCGCGGCACTTATTTTGTCGAACAGAGGGAAATCCCGTCGAATGCGTGGTTTCTCATGACATTTTTCACCCTCTTTTTCAACTCCGCCGCAAAATCCATGAAAAAAGGAGCCCCGTAAGGACTCCTTTTTTTACTGAAATAAGCCAACCCCCTTTTGCCGTCGCAGCCGAAGCGGACGCGCGCCTGAAAGCCGTCTTCGCTTTGTCCTGCGTCCCGAAAGATGGGGAAACGCGCAGAACAGCCTGTGCGAGGTCAGCGATCTTCGCGGAAGTACGAAAGGCCGAGGCTTGCGGGCGGCTGGGTCTCGCGGTGGCCGACGATGCTCGTGACGATGAGTACAAGGATGGTCACGACAAAGGGGATCAGCCTGAGCAGCGGCTTGAACGCGGGCGCAACGCTGATATATGAGAAAAGAATATAGAGCGCGCCGAATACAAAAGAACCGCCGATCGCAACTGCGGGACGCCACATGGTGAAGATGACGAGCGCAATGGACAGCCAGCCGATGATCTGGATGGTAACTTCTACGGTAGAATCATTTCCCGAAGTATAACAGAGCGAGTAGCACAGTCCCCCGATGCCGGCAATGGCCGCTCCGATGATGGTGGCAGTGTACTTATACCCCGTAACGTTGATCCCCACCGCGTCCGCCGTGGCGGGATTTTCGCCCACGGCACGCAGGTTGAGTCCCGCCTTTGTGCGTTTGAGCACGATCGCAACGACAATGGCGATGACGATGGCAAGATAGATCAGCACTCCGTGTCCGAGAAAGATGTTCCCGAACCAGCCGAGCGCCTCGACCCCCGGGATATGTGCGTTAAAGAAGTTCAGCGATGCAAAGGAGAGTCTGCCCGCTACAGTCACATCGGCAATGTCCACAACATCGTTTAAGAAAAAGGAAGTAAACCCTGCGCCGAAGATGGTACAGGCGAGCCCCGTCACATTCTGATTGGAGCGCAGAGAGACGGTGAGGAAGGCATACACGGCGCCCAGCGCGCCCGCAAAGAGCATGGCAAACAGGATGCCCATGAGCAGAACGAGTACGCCGTTGGGCGACTCTCCCATGGCAACAAGCTTCACGCCGAAACAGCCGCCCGCCGCCCCCATGCACATGATGCCGGGGATGCCGAGGTTGAGGTGTCCGGACTTCTCCGTCAGAATTTCGCCCACGCAGCCAAACAGGAAAATAGCACCGAATTGAATCGCGCTTGAAAGGAATACTTCCATTTAGTTTTCCTCCTTTTTACTACGTCTGCTTCTTTTTATGCCTTCCGGCGGACTTGGCTCCGTCTCAGGCGGCGGATCGGCGTCCGCCGCAAGCGGCCGCCCTTCCGTCTGCACCGGCGCATCCCCGCCGGCAGGCAGCACATCCCCGCCGTCGGGGGACGGCGCAGAACGGCCGTTTTCCTCGGAGGAAGAACTTTCCGCAGCATCCATGAAAAAGTCGAGGGCAGGATGTACGCTGCCCTTTTGGAAATTGAAATGCACCTTGTAGACGATGAAAAATTCACAGCCGATGAAGAAAAAGTAGATGAGCCCGATGACGATATCGGAGAGCGCCTGACTCGTAAAGCCGAAGTCGGTATTGACCTGCGCCATGCCGCGCGTGAGGAAGTTGATAAACAGCGCCACGCCCGCCATGATGAGGGGGTCGAACTTGCCCAGCCAGGCGACCATGATGCCCGTAAACCCCATGTTGGAGTCCATCGACGTGCTGACCATGTGATTGATGGAGCCCACCAGCAAAAAGCCCACCAGTCCGCACAGCGCACCCGACAGAACGAGGGTGCGGATGATGACTTTCTTTACGTTGATGCTCGCGTATCGGGCGGAGTTCTTGCTCTCGCCCACGAGGGCAACTTCATACCCGTGCTTGGTGAAGCGCAGGTAGCAGTAGATAAACGCCGTGACGATAACTGCCGCCAGAATAATTGGCAGGCTCCGCCCCGCCTGTCCCGAGCCGAAAGTAGGCAGATTGGCATCGGACAGGGGCGGCATGGCGCCCGTTCCGTTGGGATACCAAAGCGCAATGAAGAACGCCACCAAGTACATGGCGGCATAGTTCATCATCAGCGTGAAGAGCGATTCATTGGTGTTGAAAAACGCCTTGAATATGGCGGGAATGACGGCCCAGAGCGCGCCCGCCGCGACGCTCACCACAAACATCAGAAGGCACACTGCGCCGTCCGGCCACTTGCCGCCCAGATAGTACATGCACATGGCGCAGGCAAGGCAGCCCATGAGCACCTGTCCGTTGCCGCCCAAATTCCAAAATTTCATTTTGAATGCGACGACAAGGGCGAGCGCCACGCACAGCAGAAGCGCCGTGTTCTGCAAAAGCAGCCAGAAGCGCCGCTCGGTGCCGAATGCTCCCGAAAAGAGGGAGGAAAAATAGTCAAAAAACCCGCGGTCGCGCGGCGACGCAGCCGAGATAAAGATGGCGCTGATGATGAGCGCGATGAGCACTGCACCCACGCGGATGCACAGGCTCTTCCACCAGGGCATGGGCTCGCGCTTTGTGATGTGGATAAACGGTTCCTTTTTTACGCGTTCCATGTTTCATCCTCCCCGATCCTCGAGTCCTTGGCGACGCCCATCGGCTTGCCCTTTTCTTCGGCGAGGTCGAGCGCACCCGCCATCATGAGACCGAGCTGTTCTTTTGTGGTCTTATCCGCATGGACGACGCCCATCATCCGCCCGTGGCAGAGTACCATGATCTTGTCGCACAGCGCAAGCATGACGTCCAGATCCTCGCCGATGAACAGCACGCCCGTTCCCGCCTGCTTCTGGCGATTGAGAATGTCATAGATAAGGTAGGACGAGTTGATATCCAATCCGCGCACGGGATATGCCGTGATGAGTACGTTGGGCTCGGTGAGCATCTCGCGTCCGAGCAGCACCTTCTGCACGTTGCCGCCCGAAAGACGCCTGACGGGCGTCTCGGTGGACGGCGTTATGACGTCCAGCTCCTCAATGACGCGCGCTGCCTCGGCGCGCGCCTTCTTGCGGTCAACAAAGGGATCGTGCCGATCCAAAAAGGCTCCCGCACGGTTGAGCGCGTGCTTGGCGCAGCGGACAAAGGCATTCTCCCCCTCCCTGTCCGGGATGGGTCTGATGCCGAAGCGGGTATCCTGATAGTTTTTGAGCATCATGTTGTCCGTAATGGACATGGAGGGTGCAAGTCCCATGCCCAGGCGATCCTCGGGGATAAAACTCATGGCGATCCCGCGCGCGGCAACTTCCTTGGGGGAGAGCCCCATAATGGATTCGCCCTCGTGGTAGATGCCGCCCTTTTCCACCTTGCGCAGCCCTGCGATCGCCTCGCACAGCTCGCGCTGCCCGCAGCCCGCGATGCCCGCGACGCCCAGGATCTCGCCGCCGCGGATGAAGAAACTCAGATCCTCGATGGCGCGGCTGCCCTCATCGCTCCTGACGCACAGGTCGCGGATCTCGAGCAGCGGACGGTCGGACTTCACAGCCGGGCGCTCGATGGCGAGTTCCACCTTCTGCCCCACCATCATCTCGGTGAGTGCCTGCTCGCCGGTCTTTGCCGTCTCCACACAGCCGATATACTCCCCCTTGCGCAGCACCGCCACGCGGTCGGAGATCGCCATGACCTCATGCAGCTTGTGCGTAATGATGATGATGGACTTGCCGTCCGCCTTCATCGCGCGCATGACGGAAAAGAGCTTCTCCGTCTCCTGCGGGGTGAGCACGGCGGTCGGCTCATCGAGGATGAGAATGTCCGCGCCGCGGTAGAGCACCTTGACGATCTCCACCGTCTGCTTTTCGGAGACGGACATATCGTAGATCTTCTTTTTGGGATCGAGCTCAAACCCGTATTTTTCGGCGATCGCGCGAACCTCGGAGTTGATGCGCTTGACGCCGTAGCCCTTTTTGCCGGGGCCGAGCACGACGTTCTGCGCAGCCGTAAAGACGTCGACGAGCTTGAAGTGCTGATGCACCATGCCGATGTGATGGCGGAAAGCGTCCTGCGGAGAGGAAATGAACGTCTCTTCTCCGTTCACAAAGATCTGGCCTTCGTCGGGATAGTAAATGCCCGAGATCATGTTCATCAGCGTCGTCTTGCCGCTGCCGTTCTCGCCGAGGAGCGCCAGAATCTCGCCCTTTTTCAGGGTGAGGTTGATGTCCCGATTCGCCGCGACGGAGCCGAAACTCTTGCTGATGTGTTTTAGTTCGAGCGCGATCTGCGTGTCCACTTGCGCCTCCTTAAAAAATGTTCGGAAAACAACAAGCGGCGGAGAGAGTATCTTCGCCGGCTTGTCTATGCGATTTCAGGCTGTCTTACGCAACGTCCGTAAGCTCCGTGATCCCGTCGATGCGCACATCGAAGTAGGGCGCGCTGCGGTATTCGGACTCATGGAAGTAACCGTCTGCGACCGCCTCGGTGTCGGGCGTGTAGGCATCATCGGTATTGACGTCCGCCATATAGCTGGTAAGCTGCTCGCCGCCCACGGTGAACTTGGTCGTATCGAAGACGTGGAGCGTGCCCGCAAGAAGCTGTGCCTTGACGGCGTCGATCTTCTCCTGCGTGCCCTCGGCTGCCGCTTCGCCGACTTCCGTCAGAACAACGGAACCCGTCTGCATGGTACCCGTCCAGTCGGTATCGATCGTTTCCCCGTTCGCCACGCAGTCAATCATGTACTCGAAGTAGGGAACCCAGTTGATGCGCGAAGAGACGATGTAGGTATCGGGGCAGGACGCCGCCGTGCTGCCGTTGTAGGAGACGTTGGGAACGCCTGCATCCTCACAGGCATTGGGCGCGCCCATGGAGTCTGCGTGCTGGGAAATGAGCGCTGCGCCGCGCGAAATGAGCAGCCGCGCCGCATCGTTTTCCGCCTGCAGATCATACCAGGAGCTCGTATAGGTGACTTCCATCACCACGCTGTGCTCGGTCTCCTCCTCCACGACGGAACGAACGCCGAGGAAGAAGGACGTGTAACCGGAGATGACTTCCGCATAGGGATGAGCACCGACGTAACCGATCTTGACGTTCCCGTCCGTATCGCGGTTTGCCGCCTCGATTTCCCCTGCTTTTTCCATCTCGACCAGCTTCATGCCTGCGGCAACGCCGGCGAGGTATCTGCCCTCATAGATGGACGCGAATGCGTTATGATAATTTGCAACGTTCTCGGTGTGTGCAAGCGTACCCGTCGCGTGGCAGAACTCCACATCGGGGAATTCCTTTGCTGCCTGCAGCATGAACTGCTCATGGCCGAAGGAGTCTGCAAAGATGACGTCGCAACCCTGGTCAACAAGGTCGGCAGCCGCATCGTAGCACTCCTGCGTCTCGTCGATTCCCGTGCGGATGATGAGGTGATCCTGATCGATGCCCTTGTTTGCGCAGGCCTCGCGGATCGCGTCAAGGAAGTTCTTGTCGTACGTCGAGTTATCGTCGTGAAGGGCGATAAATCCGACCGTCAGTTCGTCGTCCCCCTGCGTGCATCCCGCAATAGCGCCGACACCCGCGACCGCGACGGTCGCTGCAAGACCCAATGCCAGAAGTTTTTTCATATGGTTTCTCCTTTCCCGATAAAATTATCGTTTTTTAT
>ERZ1643251.544-NODE-544-length-53008-cov-78.773138_pt1 | contig 53008 bp, 82 predicted proteins | sample MGYA00579261_ERZ1643251 | MGnify/ENA primary metagenome ERZ1643251 (study PRJEB29033, sample SAMEA4952267) | chicken gut metagenome | biome: Broiler Chicken; feature: Gastrointestinal Tract; material: Caecum | place: Ireland | collected 2018 | study: Broiler...
AAAAAAAAAAAAAAAAAAAAAAAAAAAAATACACCGATTAAGGTGTATTAAGAAAAGAAGAAATTTATATAAAACAAGGTGGTTCTTATGGAACTATAGAAAAATATATTTTATTTTGAGGAGGTGAGAAACCTGTATGTTACCCGTTGTTAGTATTGAATAGAGATAGCGCACTAACCGCTTTAGGTACTGACCACCTTGTCTATTGTTATTATACAATACATGAATATGTTTTGTCAACACTTATTTTTAAATATTTTCTTGATCTTTTAAATCTTCTTTGTTATTTTCCCATAGCTCCCAAAATTTACCATTGGGCGTAAATCGGTAATAATCAATTCGATTTAAATAACCATCAAAATAATCCGTTACGTTCTTCAACAACATTTCTTTTAACATCTTTTTATCCTTTCGTGTACGCCCTCGCGCGCGTTTCTATTACTTATATACTATACATAAACAAATAAACTATTTATCTTTTGTTTATATACCATATAACATTTATTGTTTAACAAATAAATCATATTTCTTTTGTTTTTCTATTATATAATACATATATACATGTTTATTTATGTTATACATATGTATATTTGTTTAATTAACAGATATAAGTTATTTATTTGTTTAACATAATGTGTTTTTGTTTGTTTTGTTTATGTATTTATTGTTGTTATTTATTTTTTATACTTTTATATTCTTATCCCAGTATAGACAATATTTTAGCACAGAAAAAAGCGTTTGTCAAGCATTATTTTAAAAAAAAATTAATTTGTTCATATTGCCCCATATAGACGATTTATTTCATTACCCATATAAGTTATCACAAATTAATATTTCTCTTGAATAAGACATGATTATGCTTGAAATAAGGCCATTCTGAAATGACATCTGGGATACAACTTGCAAATGGCGGTAAATTTCTGAAAAATATTTTATTTAGGGGTTGACAAAAAATAAAAATGGGACTTTTCAGCCCCAAAAATCTTAGATTTATTCTATTTCTAGTTTTTCCCGTTTCCGTCCGGAACAAGCATCACTGTATGCACAATGTCGACAAATGGAATCTGTTACTTTATGTGTATTTGGTGGTATCCGTCTTTTGTTATAATATTTGTTAATTTCTTCCAACCGTTCGATGTATGGTTTCACCATAATAGGGTCATATCGCTTTTCTAAAATACGGAATTCCTGTGTACTTTTGTTTTCCATAAAGATTAAACCATTGGGGATACCATAGAAGTGCATATACAATTGTAATTGTTTTTCGGCTTTTGGGTGGTTGTTTTTATAAGTTTTATTATACACCATGCCAGAACACGACTTAATCTCAATGATGTACCGTTTATTTTTATAAGTTGCTAGTACATCTGGGGTAAGGTATAGGTTATACATCTTAGAAAACCCTCTCCCCTCGATATAATCCGCAACGCCCATCTTTTTAAAACGGTTCTGCCAACGCATATGCACACTGTCGCCCTCCTCGAATACCCGTAATAATTGCGGTGTAAACTGTGTACCATCGGTTATATTGCGTTTATACACCAAGCTTAATACTTGTGCCCGTAAACAAAATTCGGACGGTGTCCCAATAATGGCCGACGCATGTAACCCAATGCGCTCATCTTGTGTTAAATAATCCTGTTTGTAAGACATGTCAATGTCCCTTGCTAACATAGCGGATACAAGCCCGGAATGTACCGCCTTATCCTTTTGCATGGCTTCTTTTAATAATTTTCCCATTGCAATCTCCTTTTGTTTTATATTTTAATGTTATTGTACCATACATACCGATTAAATGCAATAAAAAGCCCCATACAAGGGAGAAAACTTAATTTCTGGTATCTTGTATGGGGTGCTATTTAAAACCTATTTATTACGGTATTTCTGGTTATTTTCGGCCATAATTTCTTTTCGTTTTTCAAGGGCTTGTTCAATGGTCATAAAGCCATAGTGGAACAGCATGGCCACTTTACATTCTTTAAGCGGGACAGACACTTTTGATTTGGTAACCTTAATGTTCATCACCATGCCAATTTTTTCGTTTGTAGCGTCATTTCTGGGGTCTTTATTGGGTACCTCTATCCATTTCACACGGGATACTTTTAATTGTATCGAATTAAAATGTTTAATGGCATGGCCGCCCGGTGTGGTGGTTTGTTCTCCAAACGGCATAGCGTTCATTTTATCCCGGATTTGGTTAATTAGAATAACGGTGTTTCCATTTTCTTCAATTGCCAACCGTACCGCCGGATACCGTAAACTAAATAAACTGGCAATTGTACCACGCCGCCCCTCTTTGGTAATGTTCTTGGGGTCGAGTTGTTCTTCTGTTACCATACAAGGGACACTATCTATTACAATACATGGTATATGGGATGGGGCAACTTTTAGAATGGCTTCAAGGCATTTCTCGCCTGTGTTGGCCGCCCGATTTACAAATAATTGGCCTTTTTTATTACCAAACAATTTTGCCCGTTGCGCATCTAGCGTGCCCTCTATGGGGATAAAGTAGGCCGCTTCGTGTTGCGCACACAACCAATAGGCCAACGATGTTTTCCCGTGGGATTCTGCCCCAAAGATTTCAATGGTGCGGCCATAAGGGATACCACCCTCTAATATATCGTCTAACTGCTCAATTCCAGTACTCCAACGTGGAATATTTAACGCACTGCATTTACTATCCAACGTAAACACAGAACCTTGCCCACTCTTTTTATTAATGTCTTTACACGCCAATACAAATTTCTCTCTGTCAAATTTCGGTGCACTCATTCTTTAAACCTCCTATTATGCCTTAATGTGTTTGCCATACATTAATTTATTTAAATACAATACTTTATGGAAACGGGCTTTTTCGTTGGTTACAAAACACCCGACATTTTCCATGGCATGTAATACCCGTTTATTTACCACCCGTTTATTGACTTTATCTTCAAACTCGGTACGATCTTCATACGGGCGGTTGCGTTCAATTTCCAGTGCCGCTTTTAGCCCCACCCCTTTAATGGACGTTAAACCTTGCTGGATACACTTTTCACCCTCGAACTGCCTAACACTATAAAAAGCCTTTGCGTTCATGTCTGGGGGTAATAAAATGCGTCCAGACCGTACATATTCGGATTCAAACATGGCACGCCTACGATCGTCCGATTCATGTTTTAACTTCACTAACCAATACAAAAACGGGTAATAAACCTTATAATACATTTCTTCTACACTAATTAGGGCATACCCAGTAGCATGGCCTTTATTAAACTGGTAATTAAACAAAGAATCAAACACCTCGGCCGCTTCTTGTTCGGGCATACCGTTTTTAACCGCATTTTCCATAAAATCGTCTTGGTATGTATCAAAACATTCATGGTACCGTCGAATGTCGGCGGCGGTTCCGGTGCGGTCAGTTTTCATGATTTTATCGGCCGCAGACCATGGCAAACCACCAATATTAATACAGATTTGTTGGAGTTGCTCTTGGTAAACAATCGTCCCATAACTTTCTTTTGTATATGGGTAAACCAATGTATTTTGTACATCTTCGATATGTGTTTTATTATAAGCATATTGGTCGGGCATTTTAAGTTGTAGTGGCCCGGGTCTATTCATCGCATTAACCGCAATGATGTCATCAAAGCAGTCACAATGCACTTGCTCTAACATCTTTCGGGCGGCGTCCTTTTCCATCTGGAAAACACCTGTTGTTTCCCCATTTCGGAAAGCTTCTAATATTTTGGGATCTTTAAGGGCTTTTTCATTAAACCCGTTATGTTTGGTACGTTTCCTTAGTTCCCCTAAAATACCCATGGTTTTAAGCCCTAGCATATCGAATTTAATCACATTCATGGCTTCAAAGTCGTTTAGGTCGTATACGGTAAAATATTTTATTTCTCCGGTTTCTTTTATTTTCTTTACCCTTAAAGCGGTATAATTAATAATCGGTTCCCGGGTTAAAGCAACCCCCGCCGCATGGGTACCGATGTATTTTACCTTATCATACAACCGCACAAAGTGGAGTAGGATATTATCATATTCGGCGTTATATTCATCATATTCGGGACTTTTTTGTAGTTCCGGTAAGTCTATACCCCCATCACTTTCAAAGCCCTTTACAAGCTTTTTAATGGCTCTTATTTCTAAGACATTGGCTTTCTTTACATCAGGGTCAACGTTTTTATCCGTTGGCAACCCGCAGACTTTCGCAAGGTCATTAATTAAATTATCCACTTTATACAACCCATAGGACGCAATTTGTGCGGCATGTCCCGGGTACCGTTGCAAAACATATTCAATTACTTCGTCCCGGCGGTCGGTTTCAAAATCGGTATCAATATCCATTTATACCCTCGGTTTCCCGATATTTATTAGGGGATTAGACTATATCACTGGTAATATACATTACCATCGTTGCGCTTCGGACTTGCGCTTATCTCAAGCCCTACTCCCTTGCGGGATAGTCGTTACACCTTCTTTATATTATATAAAGCTTGGCACGGGATTAGCATACCTTAATGGCTTTAGCCTTCCCCGTTAGCACATTACTTAATGCACACCGTTAGCACGTTCACAACGAAAGCCCAATATATTTTAGGCATTTTAATTTTATCCATTCTCAGGAACCGTCTAAAGTCTAAATTAAATTCTAAACTATCCACGTCTGTAATTCCTAAAGCATAATTCACCAAACAATTACACCCAGACCCACGCCCCGGGCCAACCGCAATGCCTTGATCTTTGGCATAATTAATATAATCCTGTACGATTAAAAAGTAATCCGCAAGGTTTTGGGATTTGATCACCTTTAATTCCATGGCGCACCGTTTCATATAGGCTTTATTCAGCTTATTTCGCTTTTTAAGCCCGGTTTTAATCTTTTCCTTAAGGAGGTCTAAGCTGTCCCGGTTCGCGTCAAATACAGGCAATTCTGGGCGTATTTTATCGAGTATGTCCGGCTCTACCTTTTGGATTAAATCGTGCATATTCCGGCGCATTTGTTTTGCCAACCGCCTTGCATCGGGGAAATCGTTTTGGTGCATCTTCACAAAGCGTTTTTCTAAAACACCGGAATTCGGCATATAACGCTCTTTATACGTGCCTTTAATATGGTCTAGGTTATGGTTGTCGATTTGGTGCATTTTTAAATAGCTGTCGAATTCGGTTTTATCGGAGTAATGGGAATCGGACGTTAAAATACAAGGAATCCCATATTTATCCGCCATACGCATTAAAACCGTATTGACATATTCCTGCAATCCCGGTTCGCTTACTTTATAGGGTTGGACTTCAATATAAAAATCCTCCCCAAAAATATCTTGCATTTTACATAAAAAGGCTTCTGCTTCGGCTTCATTTTCTTCGATGAGCATTTGTGCGGCATACCCGCCCACACAGGCAGAACCACACATAACCCCGTCGTGGTGCTTAATTAAATCCTTATACGTCACGTATGGTTTATAATATTTCTGCTTTTCCGCAATGGTCATTAATGCGTTTAAATTGGCGTATCCTTGGACGTTTTTAGCAAACAAACATAAATGGTACGTCTTATTTTCTTTGCTCTCCTCTGGCTTTAATTTGGGGCGAAAATAGGCTTCTACGCCCATAATGGGCTTAATCCCAATTTCTTTACAAGCAAAATAGTGTTGTACTAGTCCACTGGTCGTACCATGGTCGGTTAACCCCAAAGCGGTATACCCTTTATCCTTAGCAATCTGTGCAAGGTGTTTCGCATTTCCAAAGCCATCAAATGCGCTAAATTCTCCATGTCGGTGTAAATCGGCGTTTTCTAACATTGTATCAATCCTTTCGTATTTAAAATATAAAAATGCCACGTTATACAGTAAAACAATACAACGTGGCATTATGGTGTTAAACATCTAAGTTAAAGCAAGCTTTACTTGTATCAGTTTTATTTGCAATATTTATTTTTTAAGTAACCCATGTGTTCTTTAATCTTCTTTTTATTCTCTTTATATTGGATTTGAAGGTACTTTGATGGGGTATTATCCATGCTGTTAATGTCCCGTTGAATCCGTTGTAACCGCCTTATGGTATCATCTATTACGGTAAAACAATACTCTTTATGGCATACTGGACACCGTAAATAGGACATGACCACATTTTCTTCCGGGTCGATTACTTTCTCTCGAATTACAATATAAAACTCGTTTCCGCACTCGTCACACGTAATTAAATGGTTCATTTTAATTTGGTTAACTCTCCTTTTGGGATTTTATGGCGGGATTCTAAAACCTCTAATTTATGGTTATATGCCGCAATGATCATTTCTTCGGACATGCCATAACTCAACATCAGGTTTACCGCCATAATGAATACATCTATTAACTCCTCCATGGCATGGGCTTTTAACAGGTCAACATTTTTACACTCGCTTTGTTTCCAACGTGTATCCGCCTGCATAAATTCACCCAGTTCCGATACCATATGCGGGATTTGGGACACCGCATTATAAATATTCCCATCATCGGGCAGGTTAATTTTATCAATTGCCTGCTCAATCACAATCTGGTTATTAATTACATCACGCATTATAGCTCCTTTTTAAAACGGAATATCTTCATCGTCGTAATCTTCATCATAATCGTCCACGTCAAATTCTTCTTCATCATCTTCTTCGTACTCCGGTTCGGGACGTTTCTTTTTACGGGCGGGTGCTTTCTTAGCTGGGGCTTTTTTACGGGACTTTCTTACAGGTGGTTCGTATTCTTCTTCGTCCTCATCTTCGTCGTCATCGATGTCCTCGTCATCGTAATCGTCCTCGTATTCCGGCTCAGGTTCCGGTTTGCGGCGTTTTTTAGGTGCCGGGGTAGTTTTAGTTGCTGGCTTAGCTTTCGCACGTCTACGGGGCTTTTCGTCCGTTTCTAGCATACCTGCTTCTTCTAGGATGGCATGGACATCAAGGAGATCTTCCGGTTCTTCCCCAAAGCGGTCATTGCTGGTTAAGATTTCCGCATACAACTTTTCTTTGGAACGTACCTTTTTCATGGCTTCCCGTTTATATTTAAATGGGCTTGGGGCTTTTGGCATCACACTGTAAGAGGTATCCGTTTGTACCCCATTACGGGTGATCACAATATCCATATCGGTAATCGTGCCGTATTCTTCATAGATGTTTACAAGGTCAAAAATCGGGGTGCATTTGTTGGCTTTAAATTTAAAGATTTCCACCCGTTTTGTTTCGTAATTCCAGCACTGTAAAATAAACTCTGGTGCGGTTCTAACATCGCTTGAATCACAGTTAGGGCAGTCCGCACCATAATAGCTTAAACATGGGTGGTAAATCCCAGCCGCCCCACCGTTCCACTTACTATGGAATTCCATTTCGATTGCTTCGTCCATTTCCGTTAGAAAGCGTACCCGTACTTTTGCGCCGGATTCCTTAATGTTAAAAAAGCTCCCAAAGCTTTTACCGCTGTTTTTAATCTGTGCTTTCATGCTGTCAAGAATGCTTCTTTTTTCGCTCATAATTTAAAATACTCCTTTTCGTATCCGCTAATGCCTTACGCATTTGAAATTTATCTAAATCCCCGGGGTCTTTTGCACCGCCGGGAAATTTAAACCGTACAACATCAAAAAATTCTTCTAGGTATTGGGTGCCTTTTACGCCCGTTTCGGTATTATCTAAAGCGGAAACTACACAATCCGTTACCCGTTGTAATTTACTTATCTGGTAGTCCGTTGCTTTCCACCCTAAGATTGCCACCACGTTGTGAATCCCTGCTTGTCTAAACTTTAAATAGTCCAGATAGCCCTCACACACCAACACCCATTTGCGGGTATAATTTCCGCACAATGTGGTTGCCCTCCGGAATCCCTCATTATACAGGTATTTCCGGTCGCTCTCCACAATGGCACGGCAAACGTACCCTTTAAACTTTCCGTTATCCAATAGTGGGGCAACCACCCCATAAGGAAAGTTATCATTTTCCCGCACACCACATCTAACAAGCGTATCGGGTGTAAATCCCCTGTTTAACATATAATTGCAAACTGGGGTTTGTTCTTGCCATGCGTTTTGTTCTAAGGTGTAGTAATACAGTTTAGCCAGCCGTAAACATTCCTTTTTATTTTTCTTTGGCTGGTAAAAGATGTTTAAATGCTTTACCGCTTCATTATTTACAATGTTGGCACATTTCCGCATGGCCTGTAAATTACTACACTGTTCTACCTCCCGGATAAAGTCTACCACATTTCCATGTTTACCGCAACCAAAACAATAAAAACTTTCTTTTTCTAAATCAATCATCATGGACGGTTTATAATCTTCATGGAACGGACAAATCACTTTTACTTTATCATAGGCGTTATTGCCAATTAAACCATAATAATATAATACTTTTGCAAAGTCCCCTATATTTTGTGACACATCTAATTCACCCGTCTATTTTATTTGTACGGATTGTAACGTATTCCGTTCCCGCAATTTCGGTACTGAACTTCTGGACATCTAAATAACTTAAACGCCCGGCTTCAACGGCTTTGATCACTTTCTGTTCATCAACCTTTGGAACACTGTACACAAAAGATTTAATTATCTTTCTTAACTTCGGGTGTTTCTTTAACACGTCCTGCATCACGTCTAGGCGTACATTAAAGGTCTTATTCGTACAATCACTGAACAAGCGTTGATCACCCTTTTCTGCACAAATGCGTTTTAATTCTTTAACATCAAAATCATACGTTGTGCGTTGTGTGCGTGTTGTGATCAGTTCAAACCCTTCATTCTTAAATTGGTATGCTAAAGACTTAAAATCTTTCTTTCGCATGTTTTCAAGAATATCACTTTTAATGGCCTTTTCTTGCGTTTGTAGGCCTTTTATGCGGTCTTGTACGGCTTTTAGTTCCCGCACACGTAACTGCATATCTTGTGCTTTTTCCATTTTACAATTACCTCCTTACCAATATTTAACGCATGAACAAAGTATAAACGATTTTGTACCGTTTGTCAACAATAAAATAAAACGCCCATATTGGCGCATATACAGACGATATTATTCTAGGCATATAACTTATCCTGAAATAAAATAAAGCGGCTTAAATCGCCGCTTATGCTTAAATTTTAATAACTCTTGAAGCTGATCTTTTCGGTATCGTGGGATTCGTAATTTGGGTTACCCCAAGCCTTAGAATCTTTTTCAGATGTACGCATTTTTGCATCAATACCATATTCTTTATGGTCATTATCAATCATACGCTTTATATCGGGTATTTCCCGTATTTTCTTCTTATATTTATCGTATAATTTATCTTGCATTTGAAAGACATAATTGCTGTCGTATCCTACGCCATCGAGTTCAGTGCGCAAACGCTCAATTTCTTTCAGTTCGTCCGACACATCATTTAACATATCTTCCATCATACGGAAATCGGACATACAACCCAATTCCATCATACGTTTAATACATTCCTCATAGAATTCTTTGGTTTCATGCTCCCATTTATAATAACTGTCCATGGCCTGCTTAACCGATTTTTCCCGTACCTGTGTCGGGACTTGGGAACGTTCATTTTCGTACCAGTCCTGTTCAATGTATTCTTTGTATTTGTGGTCACCGTCCCTTAGTAAGCGTTGGTGATGTGCCATAAATTGGCGTTTGGTTTTCATGTGCTCAAGGCTTTCTTCCATAAACTGGTATTCGTGCAGTGCCTTAAACCCTTTTAAATTTAGGAAGTCGAACAAGCTCACCATTTGGCAATGGAAGTCTACGGCTTCGAGTTGGTGCTTGTTTATGGCTTCATATATCTGTTTGCAGCCTTGTAATTTACTTGCATCCATATTATTACTTATCCTCCAATAAATCAAGTATTTTGGTTACGTGTTGTTTACGGTGTCACAATGATTTCCGGAATGGCTGGGAAATTAAATGCTGTACAACATAACTTATCTTCTACTACAAAACCCGGCACATCTGTTACAGCATATGTATGGTAGACTTTACGTGCTTTAATCTGGTCACCATAGACTTTATTAAAACATCTGTTATATAACGGGTATTGGGCTGCTTCTGCTCCAATGGTTACCGCTACGGTGTTGGCAGACGTTACACCCGCTGGGATTGCCTGTGCGATACAAATACATGCTTTTTCCCGGTTACTATATGTTTTCTGTGGGATATTAATTACTAATACATCACCCATTAACGCTACACTGTTACTTTTAACAAAATGACAGCACCCACCGCATGGAGTACCTCTAAACTGTTTACATGGCATATTTGCCACCTCCTATTGTATAATAAAATAGGGCGGTTTTACCCGCCCATTAAGATCACGCATTAAGCGGAAAAAGGATTTTTAAAATTGAACTTAAATTTGAGCTTTTCTAATTAACAGCCACAACCGCAACCACAGCCGTTGCCAAACAACATATTACTAAACATATTAGCCGATTCGTACGGGCTACATGTAATATATGCGGGCTGTGGTACTGGTTTTAATGCGTTAATAATATTGGTGGTCTGCTGTGCATTGCCTAGCGTTAACTGTGCAGACTGTAACTCGTCCCTTAAGGACTGGATTTCATTCTGTGTCATTAAATCGACAATACGCTGGGTATTTGCATTAGCCGCCTGAATAATATCACAAGTGTCTCTTTCATTCTGGAAACGCAAGCTATCAATATTTCTGTTTGTTTCGCAACCAATTATGTTATCGTATCGGCTCTTTATCCGATACCTCTATAGCTTTCACTATAGTTCAGACTATATCTTCACCCATAAAAATGGGGTCGGGCACTCGTGTCAAGTTTATTGCTTGCCATGCTCACTTGTTAGTCGTTGAACCTTTCACACTACTTTCTGGCTTTGTGTGACTTGGCTGCTGATTGCCATATTTACAAGTATGTCCCTTATATTTTCGATTGGCTTTTATTGCTCTTAATAGTGGCTCTGTATATTTTACTCCTAAGAAATTCGCAGCTTCTCTTAATGATTGAAATACTTCACCGTCAATAATCACTGCCTTAGAACTTGTCTTTTTATAAACATATTCCTTTTGTTTTTCGTCCTTGTACCTGCATGGGTTGCCATCTGTATCATATCCACGTTTACACCATGTCATTATACAGTTTGTTGTAACATCACATTCTTTTGCAGCGCACACTAAACTTTCATATTCATGGCTGTTTATAACAACCGCTCTCATGTGCTTTTTGCCGTTTCGTTTTGCTACATCTTTATTTTTCATTGGATTATGTTTTGACATTCTCTCTTTTTGTTCTTCCCTTTTCATTGGGTTATATTCGGATTGATATTGTCTCATTTCCTCAGTCCATACAATATTTAACCCTCCTGTCCCTCCATTATCAAGGTTACAAGAACACCGCCCCTTTTTCTTTAATCTTATAATACATTTATTTTCATATTCTAGGGCTTCATCTTCATTATTAAACCACTTTATTATTTTTACGCCACAATCATTGTTATTATAATAGTCAATAAACAGTTTATTTCTATTTTTAACTTGTTTGTATCTATTATTGCAGCCTTTACCAATATAAAATATTTCTTTTGTCTTTTTATTATACCATGCATAAACATAAAACATTGTAATACCTCGTATCATTTATTTTATATTTATTATAGCACATTTATATAAAAAGTCAATCTTCCGTTTGGGTACTTGTAAACTTAGGTTTCCCAGCAATTCACCCGATTGCCAATATACATTACTGTATATAAGTGCCTATGCTACTAAGCACTGCTGTGCATCAAATCTTGCCTGATTGATACTACCATTTACGCTATTAAAGCCCTGACATAAAGCATTATCCACACCATGGAAACCATTCATCAAAGAACTATTCATGGCATAAAAACCATCACATAATCCATTCTGCACGCCACGAACGCCGTTTTCTACGTTCTGGAAATTAAACCCATCACATAATTCTGCCCTTGTTAAAGCAGACCCTGCGGCACCACCATTGCCACCAAACATACCGTTACCTCCCCATGCTAATAGGAAAAATAAAAAGAATACCCACATAAAGCCGCCATCGCCAAAACCCATACCATCGCCATCACGACTTCTGTCCTGCAATGCTAAAGCATCAGCTACACTTAAACCTGTACCGTCCATTCCCATGAAAAGTACCTCCTATAATAATATTTATTCTAACACATTAAGGCTTTATTTTCCCTTAAATTGTGTTTGAAACTGGTTAAAAGCATCATCAAAGTTAATGCCACGCTGTTCACATAAATTCTTACAAACATCTTTTAATTGTTCTGGGGTCTTTCCCTCGCTCATTTCCATTGCCCTTTTCATTATTGGGTTATTCCCGGCCATTTGATTCATCATCTGTTGTGGACTTCCACCGCCATTCATCATTTGCCCCATCATTTGCGCCATGGGATTATTACCATTTCCACCCATATTACCACCACCAAACATTTTTAACATATCCATTGGGTTAAACATTCTTCGGTACCTCCTGTGGGACTAAACTTTTCTTAATACTATCTAATTCACTGTTAAACTGTGTTACAAGGTTTTTAATTACAGTGTCAACCTCGTCCCGTTTAACATACTCTTTTAAATCAATTTCGGGTGTTTCCGTTGTTTCTTTTACGGGTGGCGTATCGTTCATTACATAAGTATGGAGTTGCGCCGTTCCATCGTTCATAATTTGTTTTGTATAGATTTTCCCATTTGCAACATCGGTAAACACATACAAGGAACCGTCTAAATCAATCATACTGGCCTTTGCTTCGTCAAAGCTTGTAACCGCCCTACCCTTAATAAAACTCTGCTGATTTGGGGCATTTTGGGGCATATTTTGGTATCCCTGCATTTGGTTCTGCATATTATACTGTGGATACTGCTGTTCATACTGGCTTAACCTATTCTGGTAGGGTGTCATCGGATTATATATTTGCTGTCCACCCATTGGATTATAATAATTTCCGGCCATGTGTGTTCACTCCTTTTTGTTTGTTTTACTCTACGCTTATTATATAATAAAAAGAACCACCCCGAGTCTCGTTAAAGTCTCATAGGTGGCTCATATATTTTTAAATGCTTATTCTTTATTTTATGTGTAATTGTTCGTGTATTTTATATAATGTTAATTGTTATTTTGTAGTTCTTTTGAAAATACTGTAATTGCGTGTTTATGCCATCTTTTCACGGTCGCATAAGATACATGTAACATATCGGCAATATACGTTAAGTCACGCCTTTCAATATATTTCATTCTTAATAATGCTTTCTCATCGTCATTTAACATGCAATTGTCCAAAACTTCGGTAAATGTTTTACGGTTTGTTATTTCACTAATGCGTTTTCTTATTACCTTAAATTCATTATCCTTTACTGCCATTTTTAGCACTGCTTTTGCCTTTCATATACTTCCCGCAGTTTGGGCAACGGTTCACGTTTGTCTTACTTGCATTTGTTTTAAAACTTACCGTTGTTGTTTTCTTAATGGTTTGTTTTGCGCCCATTAATTACCTCCATTATTGTGCACCGCATTGTCATTATATTGGTCTCCGTCAACGTTATTAATTTTACCCTCACCATCGACACTTTGTGTGGTTTCGGTCGTTGTCGTTACCACTTGTTCACCATTCGATAATAACACGGCTAATTCATTTTTAAATCGGTTATTATCCCACATTAACGCACAAATAGTGCCTAATGCCAATGCGATCACAAGTACTATGCTAATCACCATCATATGCAATTGTTTTGTTAAATGCGTGATGGTAGCTAACATTAGTTCATACATGGCTTGTTCGTCTCGTTCAAGTTTATCCATTTTACCTTTTGTTGTCCTTTCTAATTAAACATTGCATTACTGGTTAATTCACCAATAACCCCATCAGCTTCTAGCCCTTTACTTGTCTGGAATGCTTTAATTGCATTAAAGAACTGCGGCCCCGGGATACCGTCTAATTCGCCCATATAGAAGCCTAATTCCTTTAAGCGTGTTTCGTATGCTAATACCTGTGCACTCGCCGGAATCTGGGTAATATAGCCAAATAAACCATCTTCTGGAACATTGTAGGCTCTCTGTCCATTCCTTACGCCTTTGGTGGTTTCGGGACCCTCTAATTCATCAATGGGCGCGGCTGGGTTATAATTACAGGTTACCATCCAATATTGGATATTTAATAGTGGCCATGGGTCGGGCTGGTCTGGTACGGGCTGTGGTGCTGGTGGCTGGGGATTTGGTGTTGGGTTGTCCCCGGCTCCTGCATAGGCATTCCATGCGCTTGCATCCCCATAGAACACATTTAAATCTAGGTACCCACCATAATTTGGTAAATCCCCAGAACTTGTATACTGTAGAATGGCTACGTTATTCCAGTAGTTTAGTGGGTACATTGGCGCATCTTGGTTATATCCCATTGGATTATAAGCGTTGTAGTAATACGCTACCCATAAGCCATAATCCCCATTTACAACATCTGTCCAGTTATATTCATTTTCTACGGAACCCGACATGTAAATTAAGGGTTTAATGCCTGTCTGCTGGTATACATAATCTAGGAACTCTTTTGCATACCCAACGCCCCGGCTTAATGCGTCCATTTCCCAGTCTAATACCATAATACTTTCGCCAATATAACCCTGAATATTTTCTAAGTAATACGCCGCTTCTTGTGCGCCATTACTGGCTTCTCCCGTTGCAAAGTGGTAAGTTCCTACACACTTCCCGGCGGCTTTTGCCTGCTGGTATGCTCTATCACAGTCATCATTAACATAATCTAGCCCCTCGGTGGCTTTAATAATTACAAAGTCACTTGGGACGCTTGCCACGTCAATTCCCCGCTGGTGGGCACTAATGTCGATACCATTCATCATTTACTTTCACCTGCTTTCAGTTCTTTTAATTTTTCCTGTGCAATCTTGGCGTTTTTTGTGAATGGGTTGTTTTTCCACCATGCAAAGATTGCTCCACCAATCACGACTAAATCGCTCACCGCTTGGTAAATCTGGTTATCTGCAATATCTAAGGGAACATACCCTAATTGTGCAATAATCATATTCACTAAGCCTAAACCTAATACAATCGTTCTTGCAATTGTGCCAGCGTCTACTTTGCCAACTTCAATACTTTCTTTGTTATCTGCCAATTTAATGACCTCCTTTTTCTTGTTGTTCTTCGACTTTCTCTTTCAGTTCCGCTATGGTAGAATCATGCGCACCCAGTATGCCTTGTATACGGGTTATTTCTAACCGCATATCATTAAATGCTTGCTGTTCTTGCTTCTTGTCCACCTTTAGCTCATCTACCGATTTCTTAATATAAGAAATGTCGCTTTTTATACTTTCTATCTCCCTCCCATCTTGTTTACCTAGGATTGCTTTATTACTATAGAAACCTATTAAAAAGATTCCTACGGTTATAATCCATGGTATCACTTCTTTTAATTCAGGCATACCTTTTGTTGCCCTCCTTGTCTAGGATTATATCACCTTTATTTTAATTTGTAAAGGGATTTTTAAAATTAATTAAGCTTTTTCTTCCCAGCCTTGTGGGTATTCGTCTGGCGGCCATGAGCAAGCGGCACCCTCTGGCATAATACAAATGTAGTGTTTCCCGTTGTATGTAATCTTATCGCCTGTATAATAGGCATCATGTGCGCCCTGTGGTTTTACAAATAATGGCCATTCTTCCGGTACTGGTTCTGGTGGTACTTCTCCACCCTCCAAAATAATAACTCTTTCCCTTAAATTGCTAATTTCAAGGTTCTGTACTCCTAACAAGCTTACCAGTGTATTTATTTGTGTTTGCAAGTCGGCATAACTATTTTCTGGTACGGCATTGTTCCTTGCCAATGTGACCAGCTCAGTGTACTGTTCTTCTGTAATACTGTTATTTAACCACAATGTGCTTAACTTCTGTAACATATCGGATAAGTCATAATTCTTAGACATGATTACATTCTTTGTTATTTCATACATTTCTTGTTACCTCCTGTACGGCTGTCGTTTCTAATGCTTCTAACCGCTTAATTAAACTATTAATTGCAATCTTATAATCCATATTCATACTGGATGGTTTAACTTCATTTAAACATCGTACATTCGTTTCTTGTTGGTATGTTTCAATATATACCGCTGGAATTTGATAATTAGAAAAGTTAGTATCTGCTAGCAAATAGTACACAACATAATCATTTGCTTTTATGTAATCACTAATAGCTTTTGCGATCACAATAGTATCCGTCTCCGTATCACTTAACCCTGTTCTTATATTTTTTATTTGAAATACAATTACACCACTATGCCATATACTTTCCGCTGTTGTGTTTGTACCGTTTTTAGAATACTTTAGCTTTTCACATAAACAAGGGATATCTGTATTGGTATTTGCTTGTTTATAGGTATTATCCATCGTATAATATGCAAATTTAATATCAGAACTTGTTGCATTTATTCCTTTTGGGTCTGCGCCCCAACCATTATTTAAATTAATAACCTCAGACATCTTCATTTTCATAATTTTTTCTGTAACGTTACCCTGCTTATCTACTGTATCACCAAAAACATTATAATCTGTTTTCATCGCTCTCAAAGGTTCCCTTAATGGTACCCATGTGATTTGTTGATGGTAAGGCTGGTACTTTAATGCTTTCATTTCTTGTAAGGTTTTTGTTCCTTCAACGACCATTAAATCATCAATTGTCATTTTTATATTTCCATTTGAAGCACTGTAAGAATTCAGATAAAGCATAAAGGCTATATTCGGAACATCATCTGGAATTACTCCGACTGTATTGTAAATATCTTTATACTGTCCATCTTGCGATAACATTGTTTTCCCATACATTACACCACCTGGCGGATATTGTCTAAATCCAATACTTGTTACACCATCTGTTGCTGCTCCATCTATAACCTCGACTTTAACTTTACAGTAGAATGTATAATCTTTTCCACGCTCAACGTTGAGTTTTAAATAAGCATAACTAGTACCTTTATTTTTTTGGGTTAATACAATTTTTCTCGGTGTCCATGTATTAACCTCTATCCTATTCACACCAGTAATATATATTGGACCATCCCCTGTATCGGCATGGTTTACTCCGATGCTTTCCAACTTGACCAGCCCATTGTTTTCTCCGATATACGGGCGGTATTCGTCGATTTCGGCGGCTTCTGTTACCATAAACTTATAGCACCTAAATATTTCATCTATAAATTGTGCCTTTGTCATTACGTCATTATTTCTATTATATCCGACTAAATATATCGGGTCGATACTTGGGAATGTGTAAGACCCTGTTCTTGCAACGCCACTATTATCAATTAAAATAATCCTTGCGTTTGCTCCTGCTAATGTTGTTTCGGACAGATATAACGAACTTTTCCAGTCGGGTCTTACATCTAGCATTTTATATGCAGTGCCTAGTAACTTTGCTGTACTTGGTGATAATTTTACATAATATACACTATCACCCTGTATAGACCAATTATCAGGATTTTTTAAGGCTTCTTCATCCAGCAAATTCCGGATCTCTACCCCATTAACATCTTTCGGGATGTCTCCAACGCTCTTAACTTCACTTGGATAGTCTGGGGACGGGGTATCGACTGCGCCTATAACATAGTCCGTTGCTACATTACCCTTTTCCAACTGCGATTCTTGTTTATGAGATATATAATCGAACAATCTTAAATATTTTGCGTTTTCTGGTACGGTTACTGTGTTCTTAGACAACCCAGCATCTCCAGTCCATGGTTGCAAAAATACTTTATCTTCATCATAAAAACACCCCTGTCTATTTGCGATTGATACTGCCCTTGTGAACGTGTATTGTTCACCTGGCTCTACGACAATATATCCAGTTGCAAAATACTGTTCATTTTTATCAAGCGTTCCTGTCGAACTGATTGAGTACCCATCTGTCGCAAAATGTAAATCTATTAAATTTTTATTAGCCGTATTCGTGTACTGTTCTGAATTACCCTGCAACTCTATATAAGATAGCCCATAATCAGCATCAGTTAACTTTAATTCTCCCGTTGTACTGGTCTGTGCCTTTCTTGGGGCTACACTGTACTTTAAATCGGCTTCTTGTTTCGTATAGGCTTCATTGCCTGCTACAATCTTTTGGACGTTTAAGGCACTGTTATACGCATTTTGGGCGGCTGTTTCGGCGGCACTCTGTGCGGCGATGGCTTGGGCGGTTTTTGTTACCACTTCGTCTCGCATGGTGGTTACTTCTGCTTTAATGTTTACAATGGCTTGGTAATCATCGCTTGCCATTTCATCATTTAGGGACATACCTGTGCCCTGTACTTCGATGTTTATATTGGCTGTGCATAGTATTTCTTGTGGCTTTTCGGTATCATAAATGGAAACTTCACACTGTGTAATACCGATCTCTGCGGTCATGCTTTCGGTTATAATAAAAGTTGCCGTGCCCTGTGTTGTATCAATGGCTGTTAAATCTCGTTTAAACTTTACTTGTCGTTTTGTAACTGGGTTCGGTGCTGTTGCGCCCTGAATATACCCATTAACACCTGTACCCAATACAAAAGGCTGCCCGTTCTTTACAAGCATCACAACAACCTTTCTTTTTGCATTGTCATTTTGCTTTGCAAAAACAACGGGGACGGGCATTGCTTGTGCCACGTCCACCTTTTTATTATATATTACATCATTTAAGGCCATGTTTGACCTCCTTTATTCCTTTTTATCGGTTACCGGAATAGCTAGACCCTGATCAAATGTTTCTATCTGGATTGTACTGTTTACAATCATGGTTTTTGCGGGGCTCCCGTTTCCGGTATCAATGGTTATAAAATAATTTCCCTTGCCTAAAATAATCGGTTCTTTGCCTTTTACAGCGTTGTTTTCTTTTTCGCTCATAATTTCATTACTCCTTTATTTTCTACTGTTAAATCGGTATTCTCGCTTGAAATTTGGGTATCTACTTCTGGTTCGATGGTCGGCAATGGTTCCGGCTCTGGAATACCCATAAATTCGTTATACGTTTTAATTAATCCTGTAAACTCTTTGGCCTGTTCTTCGAGATAATATACATAATCTTCAAAATTCTGTTTATCTTCTCTGTTTTGTTGGCGGTTTGCTTCGTTGGCCGCTTTCCCATTGTCCGTTGTTGTTATGTTGGTATTTAAACTGCTATCTAACAATGGAATACGGGCAGTCATCATGGTAGATGCTTCACCGTCTATTGTGGCCTGTGTATGGATTAATAACGTTACATCGGGTTTAATCATCTATGTTCCTCCTTTCTATTTCATTATAACATTATCTAATTGCTCTTGCAATGCTTTTATTTTGTTTTCTAGGTCTAGTACAGTTTTATCAAAATCTTCTTTTAATTGTTTTGTATGGGCGGCTGCGACACAAGCAATAGTGGATATTTTTAACCCTACTGTTTTACTTGTTTCTATATCTTCTCCGGTAAGAACGGGGGCTGTTTTATAATTATCCCCAATTACTGGCGTAATAGATTTTTGAACCGTTGGAACGCCGCTTGTCTTTTCATTTCTAAAAATGGCCTTTCTTAAGACATCACGTTCATAATAAGAATAGAAATCTGTTTCGTCTAATACACTGTATATATCTTCTTTTGTTGCTGGCTTTATACCTTTTTTTTGATCTGTTGTACAACCCTTAATAAAGTCTCTTGCTCGTATCTCTTGCCATACATTGTGATCTGCTTCTTGTAATACCTGAACATAGTTATTAGAATATAAATTAAGCCCATAACCACCCTCTCCATGTAAATTACTCCATAATAATCCACCATTAATCGTAACATTATTAGGGTATGATACATAAATCGGTGTTAAAAATCTTATTTGATTGTCCTTTATTCCGATCTGTGTTCCCCATAAGCCACTGGCATTTTTTTTCGATATTGTTATCTCTGCGCCTGCTTCGTGTCCCATAATTATTCCCTGGGTTCCCCCGGGCGCAACATCAGCAGAACCGATAATAGCCACAAGTTGCCCAGAAATCTGTGGCGCATAATACTCAATTGTACTATTTCTAACTCTTAACGTTAAATTCCCCGTCCTTGAGCTTATTTGTCTGATTGAGCCTTGATACTCTAAATTTCCATCAGTATCCGCTCCAAAAACTTGCGAACCAAAGTTATTAAAAATCTTAATCCCACCATTATAAATAGATAAGCCGTTTTTGTTCATAATAAACTTTGTAGTCTGTAAGCTTGCGTCTCCCGCTAGCCCACTCGATATTGTTGTTGTTAATGCTTCGGCGGTCGTTTTCTGTTCGACAAAACTTATTTTTGCTAGCTCTTGTGGTGCGGCTGTCCATGTTAAAGGTGGCTTTATATCACCCTCATATGCTGCTACCCAATTAACCGTTGCTGTTCCTACTTCTGTGCTAGGATAATTATAAAATTGCATATGTTGTGCATTTAATGTTGCTGGTGTCCTAACCTTTATTATTTGTGTTTTTGCAGTTGTTGTGACTGGAAAAAAACCACCATGTGTGGTACCAGAATTAAACCATATCCCTATTTTTTTCGTTTCGACTGACGTGAAGCCATCTAACACAACGGTATAAATTGTATTTGGCTTTAGCCCATATGTTTGATAAGTTTTTATCAAACGATCAGTGGTTACAATTTGTTCCCCGCTATCTTTTAATATATTGGCTACACCGATTTCTTGTTGCTCCACTTTGGTGACCCGTTGTGTGATGTTGTCTGTTTCGATGTGTAATTGTGCAAGGTCGGTCTTTGTGGTCTTTATTTCGACATTTATATCGGCTTCGTTTGGTGACCAACCTGTGCTTACATTCCCCTCACCTAAATACATCGAACTAAAATAAACGATTTGTCTGTTTGCTACTGCAAATACTGGCTGTAATGTCGCTACACCATCAACGGCTGTGAATTTTAATTCTGCATAGTGCCATTGGTTAACCGTGTAATTAGGGAATTTATAGGTTACTGTTTTAAGATTTACGCCACTCTCATTTAATTGGTCTACGCTAAAATAAACATAATTGTCTATGTCTCCATTGGCTGGGACATAATACCAACAAGAAATTACATATTCTTTTCCGGCTTTACCCCTTGGTAACACTTCTGTCGCTGGATAAAAATAATTATATTTATTAGTCGATGTATCAACATTTTGCGTTATGATCATCATAAGAGTATCCAAACCCGTTGGCGGTGCCATACTCTTAAACTCACTCGAACTTAATGTATATGGTTCGATTTGTGCGCCTGCCCAGATATTAAAAAGCCAATACTTTTTACCATCGACTAAAGCTGTATTGCGGATTAAATTACTTCCTGCACTCTTTAAAGTTGTTAATGTGGTCGTTATTTGACCCACGTCGGCTTGTATGCCATTTAACCCGGTCTGTAAGCTTACAATGTTATTCTGTGCGATCACGACATCTTGTTCTACAATAGTCAGATCACTTGTTGTATCTTGTGGGGAGGGTGACCATGTCGTCGCTTCTGTCCCTTTTTCTACTTTAATGCTATTTAAATAGTATGTCCCGGCTTTATCGAAAATAAACATAATGACTGTTTCGCTTGAACTCAGTTGCATTATTTTTCCTAAATCCAATGTAACTAATTTCCAACTTGTTGTAACATTGAACGGGACTAGCCCATTTTCGCTTTCCGCATTTCCAACACGCACTTTACCAGAACTCGCTATGGAACCTTTTACATAAAAAGATACCATAATATTATCCTGTACTTCTAACGTATTCCATAAAACTTGGTATATATCATTTATTCCGATTGCTCCGGCACCTGTCGTAACCACTTTTAACGTATTGTTTCCGTTGTATTTATTGGTCGTATCTAAAGACGCAACGTGATTCCCACGATAGGCTACACCATTAATATCTTTTCTGTAAGCACTGTTTTTAAGTAAGTTAACACTTCCGATTGCGATATTCTCTACCTTTTGCACTACATCTTCGACACTGGTGTTTAAATCCCCTACAACGGTCGTTATATTGTTAATCGTGGTACTTAAGTCTGCACCACCAATTTTCATATTAATACTTCCATCGGCATTTAGCTGTAGTGATGGGTTTGCAATAATCCCAGATGCATTTCTTGTGCCCATTTTTACAATACCTGAATCTAAGTCAAGATCAAACATATTACCTGCTAAAATACCAGTATAAATCGCTGTTGCAATAATTCCATCACCAGTTAAAACTGTAGTCCAATTAAATTGTCCACTGGTTTTGGTATTTGCAATACGGATAGAACCGCCCTTTAATTGTACGGCCTTGGTGCTTGCGGCAATGGTAGGCGCATTATAAACCGCTAAACCATCTAACGGACTACCTACCACTAAATAGCCGGATTCTGCATTAATTTCTTGGTTCCATTTATCTAATATATTCTGTGTAAATACAATATCCCCAATACTATCGATACGGTCTTTTAAATCGGCTAATTGGCGTTCGTTATTAATAATGTCGCTTGATATGCTTTTTGCGTTGTTTTCTAGCTCGAAATCGTTGTTGTCTGGGTTCTTTAAATCTTCCTTGTACCGTAATACTTTCGACGATATGTAAATATCGCCCAATTTGGCGATTCTAGCCCCGATAACGTCTCCTAGGGATATTTCTATTGGGTTTAAATTTAAAGCCCTGTAATCGGCGGCTGTGAGCTTATAAATGGTCTGGTCTTGTACATTCTGTAACAGGAAATCATACGTCCGCTGTAATAGCTCACTGGGTACTTCTACCCCGCTTTCTTCGTATCCGGTAGCACGATGTTGTAATATGCCATTTGTATCATAATACCCATATTTTTGTTTATATTCATCCGGGAGTGCAACCCATTCTTGGCCTGCTGGTTTGTCGACCGGGTCACCCCCTGCAACTGTCCAGACAATATCTTTAAATGTAATGGGCTTACTTTCTTCGGTACCTTCGACTGTTTCGGACTTCCCATACCCATAGGCCATAGTGTATATGGTGTCTACGGGTACTTCGATGTTTATATCTGTTAAGTCCCGGTCGTCATACAGCACTTTACCTTTATTACTCCCAAGGGACTTTTTAATATCAACGTATCTTGTGGGCTTATCGTTGTATATTATAATCCGTTCGTCAATTTCGCCTTGTACCTTATTCGCCCATGCAAAGATTACCTCTTTTAATGTGTACCGGGTTCTTTGCATTTGGTAGTTGCCTGTTATATCGGACGTTCCGGCATTCCAATTAGATTTGGGACTACAGGTATTAAAAATCTTCTGTAGTCCCGTTACAACGGTATTCCCGGTTATATCTATAAAGTCTATCCAATTAGATAATGTATCATACAAGGACGATTCGGCGTTAACCGTTATTTTATACCCCTCTTGTTCGATACCAGACATCACATACTCGTGCCACTTGTTTTTAATGGTATCCCGATACATAATGCGGTTATCTTTCTTAAGGAACTGTGCGGCATAATGGGACACATCTAAAACCAATTCTAAGGTGTTATCGGCATTAATGGTTTGGTCTTTTACACTGCTATAACATTCCTGTGGGTCTAATACCGCTAATAAGTTGTTGTCTCTGTCCTGTATTAAGAACTCTGCTATTTTACGCATTATAACCACCTGCGCCGATAGGTTACCTTAGCATTTTGTATTTCCGTTGTGGATAAAGGGATATTATACTGTACTTCTTTATCCGCTGGAATGTAAAACTTATCGGTTTCGTCTGCCACCCACTGCGACGCATATTGATCAATATACTGCATGGCCAATGCCCCATTTTTAAACACGGTTCGATCTTGCATATTAATGACCCAATTACCTGTTAATTCTGCTGCGGTATCGGCTTTTAAAACCACTTTAGAAAGTTGGTCGGTAATGGTAATACTAATTACCTTGGCCGATGTGGAATTATTTGTAAAACTTAATTCCCCGTTACTTGGGTACGTTCCGGAATTATAAAACTTAATAAAATTAGTACCTGTTACGGTTACTTCTTCGGTATCGACGGATAACGGGTAAGCATCGTATGTTAAGTCGATTGTTGCGAAATTATTTACTTCTTCGTCTATTTCAATTTCACTTAGAGACATCTGCCAATACACTTTTGGGTCATCACTAAAAACATATCTTTTTCGATCTGCCCCTGTATAGAATAATTTGGCCGTTTCCCGGTAAGTTTCTTGTATGCTCTTACCATTTGTCCCGACTAAGATTTTAACGCCGATTTCGCGATTCTCAAGCGAAATAGACACATTAGCGGAACCAAAGTCAATTCTGTTTTCTGTTTGCGTTAATCGCATTGGTGGAAGTGGCTCACGGCCTGTTACTTCCACTACATAAGAAAAAGATAATTGATCATCTAATCCAGTCATGGTTAGAAAATCGCTATCTGCTTGTTTTGCCATTATACGCCACCTCCCCTTTTATCTTTCTTTACTTTATTGTATAACTTCTGTGCAATCATGTCAATATCACTATCGCTCCTCACTGTCATATTTTGTATATTAATAGCAAATCCTTGTCCACCGCCGCCTGTACTTCTTCCTTGTTCATAATCGGCGTATTCTCTTGCTTGTTGCTGTGTTAACAATCGTTCGCCTTGGTGTGCAAATATTGGGTAATTATTTCGTGGTACCCAGTCAATACCTGTGGCAGATGAATAACCGCCCACGCTTTTTGACGCACGTCTTGCAGAGCTGGCACCATCTATAATACCTCTAAAAAATCCTAAGATACTATCTGCGATACTGCTTACCCAATTAATTAAGCCGCTAAATACAGATTGTAGGCCACTCCACAAACTATTTAAGATATTAGCACCAATATTGTACATTTCTCCGGGTAATCCCCAAAGGAAATTTAATACATTGCCAAACCATGCGGAAAACTGCCCCGGTAAACCAGATAACCAATTTACAACGGTATTGTACATGTTAGACATGGAACTTCCAACGCTGTTTATCATACTCCAGCCCCATTGTCCAATCTTGTTAACAATATCCAATAGGAAATTCCAGATAGCACCCGGTAATTGTTGGAACCACTGTACAACGGTGTTATAAACATTGGTACACGTCTGTACAAAACTATTCCACGTATCAATGCCCCATTGTACAATTTTGTTATAGGCATCTGTTATAAATTCCCATATTCTCGTCGGTAACTGCTGGAACCATTCTACAACTGTGTTATAGATATTGGTACATGTTTGTACAAAGCTATTCCATGTATCGGTACCCCATTGCACAATAAAGTTGTAAGCGGCCACAAGAGCGTCCCATATTCTTCCCGGTAATTGCATAAACCACTGGTGTACGTTATCTATAATCTGTGGGACGGTTTCGATTAAATACATTCCCCATTCCATTATCTTTTGGCGTATGGTTTCGTATGCGTATCCTAAAGCATAACCAATCTTATATGGTAATTCCATAAAAAATTGTCCTACCGATTCCACCCATGCCGGAATGGTTTCTGTAAAAAATGTTACAATGGCCTCCCAGCCATTTTTAAAGCCCTCTTTAATGGTATCCCATAAATTGTTAACCCATTCACGGAATCCCTCGTTATTGTCGTATAAGAGCTTTAAACCGCCTACAATTGGATTAACCAATAATAGGCCTATTCCTAACCAATTCTCTTTTATCCAGTCTATAACGGAATTAAAGGCATTTGGGAGTGTCTCTGTAAAAAACTTGCCAATTTGTTCAATCTTTTCTTTTATCCAATCGACTGCGCTACTTGCGGCTTCTTTTATTTTCTCCCATAAATTTATCCAGAAATTCCTAAAATCTTCGGACGTATTCCAGAAATAAATAAATGCCCCAACTAACGCCGCTATTGCCGCTATAACCAATGTTATTGGGTTTGCTAACATTAATCCCCATAAGGCTTTTAATGCTCCCATTATACCCGTTATGGCACCTTTTAGCAAGCCAAAACCTTTTGTTACCAAACTTCCAATTCCGCTACCAAAAGTTTTAAACACGGAGCCCAGCAATTTAAAGCCGTCTACCATTGCTTTTATCTTGGTGCCAAATGTGGCGACAAACATTAAAAACTTACCGCCGATTAAAAGTATCGGGCCGATTGCGGCGGCTATGAGCCCCGCTTTAATAATAAAGTCCTGCATTTCTGGGGACAGGTTATTAAACTTATCCACTAACCCGGCTATCCAGTCTGCAAGCTCTCTTATGTATGGGCTTAACTTTTCGCCTATTACAATCCCGGCACTTTCGATGGCACCACCTAACTGTTCCACGGAACCTGCTAGATTATCCTGCATTGTTTCGGCCATACGTTGCGCCGCACCATCACTATTATCTATAGCGCTGGTCAGCTTTTCAAAATCGGCGTCCGACGCACCTACAATAGCTAATAAACCGGACATTGCTTCTTGTCCACCAATAGCACTTGCAAAGGCCGCTTTTTGGCTATCATCTAATCCGGCGAAACCTGTTCTTAATTGTCCGATTACTTCGTCTAATGGTTTTACAGAACCGTCCATGTTCGTCATTTCAATGCCTAGCTCTTGCATGGCTACGGCCGCATCTTTTGGTGGGTCTATTAACCGTGTTAAGATTGCTCTTAAACTTGTCCCGGCTTGTTCGCCTTTTATCCCAGCATTTGCCATTAAACCAATGGCTGTTGCTGTATCTTCTATACTATATCCCAAAGCACCCGCAATAGGGGCAACATATTTAAACGTTGCGCCCATTAGGCCTACATTGGTATTGGAGTTACTACTTGCTTGTGCTAATACGTCGGCAAAATGCCCAGCGTCTTGTGCGGATAGACCAAAGGCTGTTAACGCATCCGTTACAATATCGGAGACCGTACCTAGTTCTTCTCCGCTGGCTGCGGCTAAATCCATAACACCGGAAATACCATTTAACATGTCTTCCGTTTTCCATCCAGCCATGGCCATATATTGGAACGCTTCAGCAGATTCTCCGGCACTAAATTTTGTCTTTGCTCCCATCTCTATTGCTTTATCCCTTAAAGCTTGCAAGTCACTTCCTGTTGCACCTGAGATTGCTGATACCTTCGACATACCACTGTCAAAGTCACTACTTACTTTTACCGCAGCAGCCCCAACACCAACTAAGGGGGCGGTAACATACTTTGTAAGTGTGCTACCAACCCCCGCCATAGCAGAACCTAAGGCAACTGTTTTATCTTGGGTTGTTGCCGTATCGCTTTGGAACGCTTTTAAATCGGATTTCGCAGATTTAAGCCCATTGGTAAAACCGCTGGTATCTAAATCTAAATATCCGACCGCTTGTCCTGCATTTATCATATTCTATTACCCCTTAGTGTCATATTTAGCGTACATTTCTGTAAAGCTTGTATAATGGTGTTCTTCCTTATCTTCATCAAAAACAGGGTCGATTTCTTCCATTTCTTTTGCCATATAGGCTAATGCTTCATCGAAACAGTACGCTAAGTATGGGTCACTTTCGTTTATTCCTATTAACTTGCTTGGTCTTGTTCGGTATATCTTGCTTAGGTTTATCACCCTTAAGATGTTCCGGCTTCTCATGAAACTTCTCTAGCGCACTTACGCCACGTTGGGAATAGTTAAAAATGGCCATTAACTGCTCATCGGTTAATTCTACCCCCTGCTCCTTTATATCATCTAACGTTGGTTCTAATAAACACGCATCGGCAAACTTCATCATAACATCATACATTTCTTTCATAAAGTTTTCATTTTTATCTTCTTTGCCCTGCGTTGTACCATTAAAAATACTTGTTGCAGTATTTAATAGGCTATTTTCGATTTGGCCATCACCTACCATCTTTAACATAGATGGGCGGCCTAATCGTGCCACAAATGGTACCTTTTCATTAAACGGCGGTAGCTCTACTATCTCGCCCTCAGAAACCTTTTTTAATTCGTCTAAACCTGTAATTCTTAATACTTTACCTTGTTCGCTCATTTGATATATCTCACTTTCCTATTTATTATTTTTCTTTATTTGTTGCTAACATGCCAGAAACATCACCTGTTAGCGCTGGCTGGTCACTTGTAGAACCTTGAATGGATTCCCCACTTCTTTCTTCCATGGTGCTTTCTGTACGTGTATTCTGTGCTTCTAACTGCGTTTCTAACGGTGCCATCATATTTCCTGCTGTAACAGGGTTTTCATTCGCACGTTCGTACAAATCTTGGTAATTACTTGTTTCTGCTACTGGTTCTGCACTACGCATAGCAAAACTAGCGGGTGCAACGGGGAACTGTGGTAACTGCGCAACATACGTAATTACATAAGGTGCTTCACCATCCGCTGGATAACTGTTAATTGTATATTCCCCTACTCTAAATACATCGTCCTCTGAACTAATGTTAATCGGAATACCTTGACAATTTGGGTAGCTGATCTTTTCGTACTGCACAATCTTACCTGCGCTATCGTACTGTGCGGAATAAGCATTTAATACAAAATACTCGCCTACCTCATTAGAACCAATTACGGGCGGTGTGTAGCTTACGATTTTCCTTCCGGTGCTGTCCATCTTAATTGTACCACCCTGTAAAATCTGGACTAATTCGGGTGTAAATACATTATCTGTTAATGTAATGGTATTCCCGGTTAATACAGAAGTCGCCCCTTTCTGTGCAATTAAACGGCGTTTAACAATTAATTTAATTGCGTCCGTTGTTTCCACTTGTGGGGCTACTTCGATCTTTGAAGCGGTATTTAACATAATTTCTTTACCGTCTTCTTCGGTGCCTGTCGATACTGTAATAAGCACACTATCTATAGTGGCTATTTCGGTACCCCTTACCTGTGTTCTTGGCATTTTCTACCTCCTATATGCTGGATTCAATCTTTTTGTGATATTGGAATTCCAATGTGACCATAACCGCTTTTATCTCATCGTCGATAAATTCCGGCTGTACTTGGTAAGTATCTTTAAACATAGGCCACATTGGGGGGTTTCGCATAATCTTTTGTATTCTTTCTTTAAATACTTCCATGTCTTGGCGGCGTTCGATGGACACATAACATAATAACTCTACGTAACTTACAGTAGAAGTATAACTTCCTACTTGTGTCCCTCCTGCGTCTCGTATGACGACATACTGCTCACCAATTTTTACATCGCCCTTATGCTGGCCTGTAAAATAAACATCTATACCTAAACTCTTTAAATAATCGTATATATCGGTTAATCTTGTACTTACCATATCTTTATCCTAACTTATCTAAGAAATCTTTAAAGGACTTTTGATAGAACGGCCCGGCAAGGTTAATTGTTGGCCTTATAATAGCATATCGGCGTTCATGGGCGTTTTCTAACCAGAAACCATAATCCACGGAATAACTTAATGTTACTCTATACCCATTGGCGATTCTTCCGGCTTCTCCTTTTAAACCTCGCCTTGCGTTCCCTGTTCTATCTGTCCATTTGGCATTTTCTTTCATGTCTGCTTCTGCATTTCTGGCGATTGTATCTGCCATCATGCGCATGGCCATTTCAGATTTGCTTTCCATCTGTGCCATGCGGTTTACCATGTCTGTTACATCAAGTTTAAACGCCATTTATTCTACCGGATATAAAGAAATGTCCCATATCTCGCTACCGTCTATAATGGGGGATACATCGGACACAATATACTCATTTCCAAAGTATACCAATTTATCATCTGTGTTCGGCTTTACGGTATTTCGTTCGTCCGTTGCTACAAATAATAACATGGGGTCATCTTTGGATTTCGTTGTAGAACCCTCGGAGGTATTCCTTGTTACATACCCCCTTGTTCGATGTACCACACCATAAATTGTACAGTGCTCAATATAGTTGCCCGTTTTTTCGCCCCTATTGTCGATTTCCGGGGACTTAAACGTATATGTGCTACCGTTCCACCCTATGTTAATTTTAAGCTGGTTTACGGTCAATTTCAAGCCATTAATCGACATTTATTACTCCGGAGTTATTCGGGCGAAACCGGGCGGCAATGCGTTTAAAATAATCGGACGTATCATTAACAGATAATCCAGATGCACTAAACCCGGTATTCTGGGATTTCTTTAATGCCATGTAATATGTGGCGTTTTCCACTGTTTTATAAAGCTCTAGCGACATGGTTAACTCTTTATCTGTAAAATACGGGAAACGTTCTTCTTCCAGATTAAACTTTAATAACTCTAAGTTATTAGTCATTTTCTTTCTGTGCTTTCTTGTACTGATATAACAGGCGTTTTAATTCTTCTTTAACGCTATCCTGTTTATACTCTACCCCGTATTTATCCAGTGCTTCTTTTAATTCTGTAACAGACATCTGAGAAATTTTTCTTGGTTTCTTTTCTACCTCTTCTTCCGATTCATCATCTTCTTCTGTTTCTGGTAACATATCAGCACCTAGGGCACCATATTTCTTTCCTAAAATAAAATTGGTTTCCATATCACCGAAGTCACCATCATTGCCTACGACTTCCCAGCCATTAGCTACAAACTGGTCTACCATGCCTGTAGGCACTTTATTTACTTTTTCGTCTTTTGTAATTACTACCATGTCAATACTCCTTTAAACAACGTCTAAAATGGCAATCTGATCGGACAACTCGAATGACGGTAAACTAATCATGGATACCTTAGTTTCGACATTTACAGGATCGACACGTTTCATGGTGGTAATTGCTACGCCCATGTCTACAATGGCCACGTTGGCGGCTGAACCAGTCATCAGGTCACTTTCTTCTGGGGTAGTCCCTAACCATGTGGAGCCTAATGTGCCACTTGGTAACAGAACAACGGTGCCATCTGGGATATATTTACGTTTTGTACCCTTTTCGTCAATATAGGACTTATTATAAATTTCTGCTGTAATGCCTAACTGTCGCATTAAATAACCACGCATGTCAGCGTCATTAATGAATCCTACACCGTTGGTCATTACAAAAGCATTAGATTTAATCATTTTAGAATCAAACAACAATCTCCATGTATAACGGTTCATAATCATTCTGGTAGGTCTTTCGTTACCCTCATCCTCGATTAAATCCTGTGCCTTCTGAATATCTGCAAACGGATTTGAAGTCTCTGGAGCGTTCCATTTATTGGTTACAGTAATTTTGTGGCTTGATGGCATACCATAATCATAATCGAGCTTTACACCGTTCGATTCGATACTAATCATACCCGTTGTTAACAAGGACATTCTCATGCGTTCCCGCTGTGTTCTGGCCGCTTCTAGCAACTCGGTGTCATCGTCAAAAATACGGTTTAAAATTTCGTCCCTATATAACGGATTTGGATGTTCCAGTACTTTATTTAATTCCTGTCGGTCTACTTCGTTTAACCGTTTGGATTCTTTAAAGAATGGCATTTCGGTTTTAATTTCACTGAACCCTAAACGTGGTCTAGGCATTACTTCGACATCAAACGCCGATGGACGTAATACAACTGGGGTATTCGCCGCCCCTTTAATCCATGCTAAATCTAAACCTAACTTCTTTCTATTTGGGAACAGTGTTTCACCTAAAAACGGTGGCCTGTCCTGTGACATTGTATTATAATAGCTTGCGATAATTGGTGCTTCAATTAAATCATAAATTGTTGGCATATTCTACTCCTCCTTAAGCGTCATCTCTCTTAATAAACTGTACCTTGCCATCTAGTGCCGCTTTTACCTCTGCTGTAATCAATGCGGCTACATCGGTATCTAATGCGCTTGTGTTTACAAATGCTTCTACTAAAATCGAACCATTACCGGCACCGTCTGTTACATCGACATCATGCTGTAAAACACCTACTGCATTGGATACCTTACTTCCCTCCGCTCCTGTGGTCTGTGCGGCTGTGAATGGGGTATTTCTTGCATCTAAGCTACCTGTTAACGGTGTTCCTTTCTTAGCAATCTTTTTACCCTCGACGTTAACACCGACGGCCTGTGCTACCTGAATCCCTAGTGCGGTATGTGGTTCTGTAAACAACAGAATATCACTGTCCGGCGTTGTGTAATTTACTTTTTTTACCATAGACATAAATTAGTCCTCCTTAAAATAATTTCCTTTGTTTGTAACTGTTTTTTGTGCTAGCCTTGCTTCTGCTAGGCGTTTACCGTAATCGTCCGCCGTTGCCTGTTGCTGGCCTGCTGTCGGCTTCGGCATGTTCCCCGTACCTTTTGGTGCTGGGGTGGTTGCGGTTCCTGCAAAGTTTGGGTACGTCTGTTTTAATTCGTTAAAGATGTCCTCATACGTTGTATTGTCCGTTTTCTTACTCTGTGCAAGGATAATCGCATCATCTAGGAAATCGGCCTTAATACCACTTTTTAGTGCAGATACCTGTATATCTGCCATTAACGCTTTTTTCTCAAGTTCGGCTTTTTCTTCTGCTAAACGCTGTGCTTCTTCCTGTGCTCTTTGTGCTTCGGTTTTCTGTGCGTCTAGATATTCTTGGTACTTTTTAAGCCCCTCTTTTGCGTTTTTAACATCTTCTACGCCTAATTCTTTTAATACAGATAATTTCCCCTCACGCTTTTCTTTCGCCATCATTCGGTTAACTTCTTCTTGCGTAAATGTCTTAACTGTACTTTCCTGTTCCACTACTTCGCCTGTTACCGCTGTTTCTTCTGCAACATTACTTTCTGTTACTTGTTCCATGTGTGTTCTCCTTACTTAAGGTATTTTTGTAATATCCGTTTCCGGTAAAATAAAAAGAGATCAGCCCTTTCTTAACCGATCTCATTATGTAAGGTATTCAATGGCTTGCCATATGGCTTACCACTCGTGAGCGATTTCCCCCATACCTTACAATTCATATTATATCATTTTGTACAGATAAATGCAAGCCTTTTTATCCTTTAAATAAAATTTTATGTGCATTTTTTAAACTGGAATACTTAAACATTAAATACTCTTTATCCTCTGGGTCTAATCCTCTTAACCATGTCTCATATTTCGGGGCATTTTTACCCAGCTTTCCGGCGGTATACCTTATTACATCATCTTCTTTAAACATGCTCATGCTGGAAATAGATTGCTTGGCTAACATAATGGCAATATTCTTCTGGGTGTCGCTAAACAAAGAAAACGCATATCGGTCGATCGCTTTATCTGGTTTTCCTTTTACCCATGCGGCCAATTTATTACCTACCTTGTCTAAATCCATTGTTACCGGAATCATGGTGCATAATCCGTTTGGATGGTCTAATGGTAATTCGTCTGGTGTATAAATTTGTCCATTCCTATCCCTGCATATTTGGCATGTTCTCCTGGGTGCTAGTGCAGAGTGCCACTTTATACCCTCTATAAACGGATTATTCTTTGTCGCTTCTACAATAGACTGCTGGTAAGCATGTGCCACTAATGTCCTCGCCATTCTCTGGGCATTATAATCGACGACTGCTGTGCTCCCCGGATAAACTTTACTCCATTTCCATGGTTTACGCCTGCTTGGGTTTACATACTGTTCTAAATCTCTCGCAATCTCTAATGTGCTTTTACCTTGTGCAACACCATCGGCCACCACTTTGTTAATGCTATCGGTTACCCTGCTATTATTACCCCATATGGCTTTACTATAACTCCACTTGCCTGTATAGACCTTGCCGTTAATTATTTTATCCACTATATGCTTGGGCGTTTTAACAAAGAAATCTTCTGTTCCGGACATACCTAAATTTTTGTAGTAGGCTTTAAAATCCTCGAATACTTCCCTTGACATACCCTCCATATCCAACATATTGGCCATTTTAAGCTCTTCTGTGATCTGGTTATACTGTTTAATCACTTGGGCTTTTAATTGGTTTATTTGGGCTTTTTGGAGGGAATTATCAGATAAATGCATGGACTTCTCTTTCTTTAACAGTTCTTCCCATGCCCTTTTATACGACGCTTGTATCTTTTTTAACTGTTCCTTTGTTACTTTCTGTCTATAGGCGTTCGATCTATTTAATTTAATTGTTTTTCCCATTTTTCCCTTTCCTATCTATTTCAAATGAAATGCCCCATATACGGGGGATAATCTATTAACAACTATTTGGACTGTTAATATTTTTAATCGTCTATACGGGGCATTTCATGGATTTTATGGCTATTCTGTTACTGGTTCTGTGTCTTCGTCCTGCATGACCTCGGGTTCTTCTGGTGTATTGTCTACTGGCTCATTAAAAGACGGGTAATCAAAACTATCTTCTAAAATCTGTCGTTCCATGGCAATCTGTCGGATTTCGTCTAGTGCTTCGGCATCGGTATATTTATAGTATTTCTTCATGTATGTTCTTTTGGACATTACTTTGCTGTCGACTTCCTGTAACGCCATGGCCTTTTCTTCGTTTTCGTCCTCCATAATGGGGAAACTGTTTTTAACATTAATGGTATATGCTGTATCTGGGATAGGGTCGTCAATGTACATGCTGGCGATGTTTGGATATACTTTTGCGCCCTCTATGATGATCATGCACATGTATTCTAGCTTTGGTGCCCACACTAACATCTTTTCATTACAACGTACAATTAACGGCCAATATAACGCCCTTAATGCTTTTCCACTTGTGGCCACCCCTGTCATAGTTTCCATGTTCACATCGGGAATATCTAGGGATTCATGCATATAGTTGTTAATACGCTTCATAGTAGAATCAAGGGCACTGGAGTAATTCATGCCGCTTTCAATTAGCCCGATCTGTGTTCCGCCAAAACCCTCTGGTAAATCGGCTTCGGATTGTAGGTCAAGGTATGCGCCCGGTCGACGGCTAATATTCTTAGTACTTTCTTGGCTGGCATTTACGGTATATAGAATACTATTCATGCTTTGCCGTTCTGCATCTATATCGTCGTTTCCTAATCTCGAATAGGTTTCTTCGTACCCTGCTAACTGTTCTACCTCAGATTCCCCCAGCATATCGCCCGTTAATCCCTCATTTAGGATAACTAATGCTGGGATAAAATCTAATCCGGTGTTTTCTTCTTCTGTGTTATATTCGCTTTCTACTAATGTGCCATTACCATCATATAACGCTTGTGTAAAATAACACTGTCCATTAATTAACTCATACTTCTTTTTAAAGAAACGTTGGTTTTCTTTGTTCTCGTTATTCTCCTGCATAAAGAACGCAACAATCTTTGTTAGCTCATCACTATTTGGGTCTGTTTCGTATATAAACTCTAAAGATGGGGCGATCTGTATTTGTATGCCTGTTTCTTCGTTAAAGTTTACAAATACCGCTATTCGCTTACCAATAAAACAATCCTTTGCGGCACTTACTAGCTTTGCGTTAAACATGTTTTTCTCTAGTACACTATCTAATAAATCCTGTATAACTGTTTCATCTTTCTTCACCTTTGTTTCTGGGTTATCGGCGGTTAAATCTTTTTCGTCGATTCCGTCTAACAAAGAAATCTCTCGTTCCGTGCCATTCTCATCGTCCCTTTGTACCGTAATCTGATAAGTTGGTGGGTTACTAAACATAAATCGGGCTTCTTTGTTAATTAAAGCACGAATTTTCTTTATGTTCATGTCGGATGGGATATAATCTTCTGTTATCTTTGGCCGTGGCTGTGCACCATACTTATAAATATTATACAATCGAATCAGCTCATCAATTTCTTGTGTTAGCTGTGCACCATATAGGCCGCCAATTTCGTTCTGGATAATCTGGTTCGGAATGTTCCACCGCAACTTGCTATATAATGCAGAACTACCATCTGCCTGTACAATACGGCTATTACGGTCTACGTCTCTCATGGGTGTTACATCGGGTGTTTTACTCATTATTGTTTTACTCCTATCTTTGTATTTCTTGGCATATATTTTACATCCGCTACGGTTACCGTGTCAAGGGCATACCATAAAGCACTAAAAACATGGCTGTCTATATTAAATTCATCAGGGATTATTTCGTCCCGGTTATCTTTGGCATAAATAAGGTTTTCTAACTCTAAAATAGCATTATAACACTTCGGACTACATATAATCTTGTGGAACCGCTTTATTTTCTTGGTATTCTCTAATCGGCTCCCTGCTTTCTTTCTACATGCTCGCATTTTAAACCCAGATTGCTGGTAAAACCTTATTGTTTTTGGTTCCGCCGCGTCCCCTATAATCATGCGTTCCTTATCCCAGCCTAATTCTTCCAATTCCCTAACGGTTTCTGGGTCTGTTTTATGGTTCTTGTAATACTCCCAGTAAATATATAAGTTCTTACCACCATTTGGTAAATCCTCTATTGCACATTTTACCAATGCATTATAGGACGTTTCAAACCCAAAGTCCATGCCTACTTTCTTATTCTCTCTTGGTAGGCTCCTTACTTTCTCCATTACCTCTTTATGGGTCTTTGCAACGGTAAATTGTGGCAATACACGTAAACCATTCGGCCCGAGTTGTCCTTTTCGTGCAATACGGTATAAATCGGGGTCGTATTCTTGCATATCGTCTAACCGCTCTAAATAATCGACGGACAAGAAATAATTATCGTCTGCTGTCGTATGCAGATAATAGCGGTTTTTCCTTTTATCCGATATACAACCATACTTATACAGCTTCTTATGGTCTAATATTACAATCCTTTTCCCCTCCTCATTTCGGTACTCAAAAAAATGTTTAACTGTCCAATTCTCCATACCTACGGGATTAAAGGTTAATATAAAGTGTAATGACATTTTGGGCATTCTGGCACGCCCCATTAATTCTTTGTATGCTGTATAGGTTACTTCACTGGCTTCTTCTACCCATATAATGGAAACCCCATTAATGGATTTTATCTTTCCGACTTTATCTAGCCCTTTAAAAATAATTCTGCTCCCATTTGGGAACTTAAACCCCATTGGCGTGTCGGTATACGTTACTTTGTTTACTCTTACTTTACGCTTGCTTACATCTTCTGTTAATAAGTCCATATCCGTTAATATTTCTTTAAACAAGTCAAAGCACGATTCACGGATACTGTTATACGTCTGTCTTACAACTAAGCATTTCCGCTTTTCTTTTAAAAGCTTTAGAATAATCTTAAGGGCGGTATGATAACTTTTGCTGCTACCATAACCGCCCATTACAATATATTCGCTGTGTTCCCAGTCCTGCACATAATGTGAAAAGGCTGGGTTTATCTGTTTCGCAATTTCCATCTGGTATATATTCCTTTATATACCCTCACAATTACCATGGTTTAATATTTGTTAAAACGTATTTTAAGAATCACGATACCCTGCTTTGTCATTAAATAGTGGTCACCCCGATTGGCGTATATTGCCCCATACTGGGGATGTTCCTGCTTAAGGCGTTCTATTTCCTCGAGCATTTTATCGTGTCTAATATGTTCCTTTTTCGCCACTATACGGCTATCATATTGTTTCATCGTCTTGTTGGCTTTCCTGTTTGCTTTTATTATACTTCAATATAAATTGTGTGTCAACCACTTCAATAATTTTTGTTGGTTTAAAACAATATTTCCATTCGATGCAATGTGTATCGAGTAATACAAGTTCGACTTCTTTTACCGTCGGTGAAATTAAAGCCTTATTCTCTATCCTTGTTTGCATCTTAAGTTTTTTATCACCTACTAAATAAAAACTTTCACCCACAATTATCATGTCTGCAATATTTAATTCTCTAGCTGTTTTATAGCTCATTTTTCTTTCTCCTTTAAACTGCATCGACCACATACGCTAAACACATTGGATAAATGAACACCAGTGTTAAAGTAACAATGGCAATGGACAAACATAAACATACAATCGCTTCTTTAATCCTTGTATGTCGAAAACTCTCGACCGTTTCGCTTATTAAGATATAACATACTGCAATAGACATTGTCATCACACATATTAATATTATTTTCATACCTATCGGATTCATGCTCTATTCTCCTTAGATAAAATATCGTCCAAAGAATACTTTATAAATTCCCTTTTCGCCCCTTCTTCTACCTCTAGCTCTTTACGGATTAACCATGTTCCATCATATCTAGCTAAAATCTCTAAATAATCTTTTAGTGTGCTTGTATCAAAATCTCGTATTGTTACTGTGCACTGTTTAGCACCGATATATTCTCCAAACCTTTTAAACTTTGCTTTTTGGTCGTTTGTCGTCGAACTCGCCCCAATTTCGAACTTATATGGGCTATTATCATATTCTGCGATTAATGCCATATGCATTCCACGTTTAAAACTTATTCCTTCTTGTATATTCCATTTCATTTTCTTTTCCGTCCTATTTTGCATACTTTTCTACAAAGTATTCTGCATCATCTGTTTTCCATACTTTGTACTGTGCGTTGTATTCACAGTCTTTTCTTTTTAAGTATTTTGCTACGAGATAAGTTTCTCCTGAGATAACGCCTGTGTTAACATTAATCATTAAGTTTGCGCCGTTGAAAGATAATGCTACGTTTGGTTCTTCTTTAACTTCAGCCACTTCGACTTCTTTCATGGCTTTCTTTGCTTCTGCCCATGCCATTTTTAAAGCGACGGATAAAGTAATTAATGTGTTTTCTTTGTTTGCTCTTTTGATTTCCCATGCTCTTGTCATAATTTCTTTTGTATCGTAAATGTAAGTTGTTTTCATTTTGTTTATCTCGCTTTCTTTATCTTATGTATGTATTATAGCATGTTATATGCTATCTGTCAACCGTTATACATAAAGTCTTAAGGTTTCTTAAGGAAAATAAAAAAGGCTGGTTTTATCCAGCCCACACTTCTTTCATCGTTCCGTTACGGTTATCTTTAATATAGAACTTCCCACAATCCTCTTGATTTGCACATACTTCATAATCATATTCAGCATTGCAATACCAAACAATAACGGCCTTTTCTCCGTAATAATCTTCACAACACTTTATAACATCTTCCATCGTCCAACTTCTGCCGATATATGCTTTTAAGTTTTCCAGTACCTGCTCCTTTGTTGTTGCCATTTTACTTTCCATCTTTCCTTTTTATTTATGCAATCCACACATCGGTCATAATTCCATCTTCGTCCTCTGTGATTAAAAACTGATCTGAACCCTCCATGTCAGCATAAGCAATGTAATCATAGCCGAAATTACTGCTTTCGTTCACAATGATCAACTCTTCACCGTAACAATCCTCAAAACAACAAATAACATCATCTGCTGACCATTCTTCACCGATTAAACACTTTAAATTCTCTAATACCTGTTCTTTTGTAATTGCCATTTTATTTATCTCCATTTCTTATGTTTTACTATGATTGTATTATATCATCGTTTATAGGCTTTGTCAACGTCCTTATAAATAATTAAGGAACCATTAAGGTTCGTTGAAGTTTAACATGAGATGTATTTAAATTTTACTTTAATTTGTTTTGTTTGCATTTATCCATTTCCTTCTTAAACCACGGTTCTAATACAAAACACCTCTTACGCTTACCAGATAAGATGCTTTCTCCATTGTATGCCCATATAACACCTTTTGGGGCTGTTAAAGCCCCTTTAATCTCTTTGTACCCCTTTGGCATTGTCTTATAGCATTTTACACCATAATACTTAGAACTTGCCTTAATTCTGTTTACTACTTTCTTTATTTCGTGCTTGTCCATTGTTATAACTCCTTTATTAAGCTAATAAGCTTTTGTTTATTATCTTCTGCCTGTCTGTGTAACTGTTCACAATTTCCTTGCCCGACTTGCGCACCATACGTTAAATTAATATAACTGTCTATGGTATTATCCAATAAATCAAGGATTCTCACCATTTTATTTTCTTCTGCCTGCTCTTGTAAATAATCCATATAAGCTTGTTTATATCCTGCTTCAAACGGGTCGTCCTCATTATTGAACCGCTCACATACTTCTTTTACATGGTTAGGGCACCACATATCAAGTGCCCTTTGTGCATATCGGTAACCATCTTTATATTTTCTTTTTGTTGCTTTCGTTGTCATTTTGTTTTCCTCATTTCTTTTAATTTATTTTATATCTGTATTATACACCCTTATTTGTGCTCTGTCAACTGATATAACGAATCCTTAAATAAAATTAAGGGAACCTATTCAGATTCCCCTGTATTGTTTCTTATCCATTCTAGCATACCCCTAAATTCTCAATATTTGCCCTGTATCCGGCCCTGTAGCCTTCTTCAAAGTAACTTGTACCCTCAAATGATTTAATCACGTCTAAGCACCCTTTAAGGCCGATTAACTCATAATGTAGTAGCGCCAACTGGTAACCACTAATCAATTCATTGTTTTCTTCCACTGTAATCCCTTTATCCATCTGTTTATTATTACACCTCCGATAAAAGTTATTATCTTCTTTCCATACTTCTAATAAATACCCATTGCCTCTTATACCGTCCTGAATAAAATCTTTGTCACTTCTACCATTGCTTCTAATTCCATATCCGTTGGATTATCTTTCTCTGCTGTACGCATTACATAATTCGATAACCCAATGATCATACCTTCATACAGATTTGCTTTCTTTTGCTTATTTTTCTTTGTCATTATCTGCTTCTCCTTTACTTAACTGATCAACTAAATCAAATGTTTCTTTCTTTAATGCTACTATTGTATCCATCAATTCTTCACATTCCTTAAAATCTATAGATAGGCTATAATCCATGCTTAAACCTGAAATCATAATAATGTTTGCTTTAATCTGTGTTCCTACTTCTTTGCTTCTGATCATTTTTGTTTTCCTCGTTTCTTATGTTTTATCTTATGACTGTATTATAAACCTTTATACGGTATATGTCAATGCTTATGTGCTTTTCTTAAGGATTGTTTAAGATTACTTGTATTTATCCTTCCTCCTATATCCTATATGCTATTATATACCCATTATACCCTATAGTCCTTAATCTCTCCTTAATACCATTAAAGGGATAACATACAATAGAATACACACATTACTTTCCTTACCTTGCAAACCGATTTTAATTTTATTATTTTTTTATATACGGTAGGTTATAATATATGTACTCTATGCTATGTTATGTTATCCCTCTGGGGTTTCTATGCTACTTTTTTGGTATAAAGCGCCTTAATTCTTGATTGGCTTGCCATAATGCTTCATTCAGTGTTTCCGCTCCGACATTAGAGGTTATCTTTTCGGGGCTTTCTTCCATGGTACGGATTCCTTTTAACATATACTTGTTATAGGTGTTATTCTTAGCATTGCTTTTCTTTATGCCTTGTATTTTAGCTATTCCTTTAATTAAATAATCTATATTACAATAATAGAAATGTTCTTGATGTTCAACCGCTCCTGTTTGGATTTTCATTACAATGCTTTCAATGGCTTCTTTATCTTCGCTCATTACTTGTAACTGGTGGTCGTTAACCACTAAATAATAGGCCATTTTGGGGTTGTCACCATATTCCATTGGTTGCTTTTTAATTTTAATCTCTGCATGGGCGTAATTAATATCGCACAATGTGTCTTGATCATCGGTGAATATTAGTCGCATTACTGCTCTACCATTTCCTTTCTAATCTTTTTGATCTTTTTTTAGCATTTCTTCTCGGTGCTTTTCGGCTTCTCCAGATATAGGGAAACAATTCCCCATACTTAGTAGGGCTAAATGGCTAGACCATGACGCATTGAATTGATCTGTAAGTATCTCGCCGTTTCCACCAACAAAATTCCCCATCTTTTGGTTTAAATGGTATCTTTTCGATCTTATAATCACCATTTAATAGATTTATAAGTACAATATTAGGGGCAAGCGTACCATTACAATTTACAAGCCCTTTCCAGTTAAAACAATGTGGATTATGAACGATTTCTCTCTTTATTCCACTTCCCTTTGCCATTACAATATTAAATTTTTCTTCTGGTTTTACACCTAACATTTTAATTACTTCCGGCATATAAGTCATTATTTTGCCCTCTCTTTCTTAAATACTAATGTATAATCACAATGGAACTCTGTTACGCCATGTTCGCTTGATGTCCATGGTGGGCTTTGTATGGCATGTGTTAGCTCAAAACCATACGCTAATTGTTCTGCGATACAATCTTCTATTCTATCATACGGCACATTTGTTTTTACTTTATAATACGGTGTTTTCTCCATCTTCTGCTTTATCCTTTCCTAAATCAATGCTAATCATCGTGGGCGTTACAGTAATAACAGCTTCTGGGGCATTGTCTTTTAACCACCTCTGTACTTGAAATAAAAGTGGGTTAACATGGTGTTTAATATGTGTACGCTCCATAATCTCTTTACGTTCCATAATCTCTTTTTGTACTTCTTTTTCTGCTTTTCTTATAGTTTCTTTTTCCTGTTCTTCCTTTTCTACCTGATATGCTTCTCGTATCCGGTCTAGAATTGTCTGTATATACTCGCCTGCAACGTCTCCCACTGTCCGGAACCCTTTAAGAATGTCTTGGTAATACTTTTCTAGCTCCTGTTCCTGTCGTTCTCGTTCTACACTAATTGCAAGATCATCAAGGGCTTGATTGTATTCTTCTTCTGTTATAATGCCTTTATCAATGGCGTTTTTTAAGATTCTTGCCCTTTTTAACGCTTTGTTGATCAGCTCTGTATCATATTCTTTTCCGTCGATAATGAAATTATCCGTTTTAATGGGTTTTCCCGAGAGTTTTTCTGTCTCCCCTACTTCTTTACCTGTTTCCGATTTACTCGCCTTATTTGGTGCAATATGGAAGAAATACTGATACATGCAACCATCATCTTCTCCTAGGATTTCTTTTATGCTTCTGTTCATCATCATTTGTTCTCCTCTTTAATAATAATGCCGCCTTGTTCTTGTAACAGTTTTGCGCCATCACGATTGATTACAATACATTCATACGGGTTGCAGTTCTGTTCCCACCATTCGTATACCGGTTCTGCTAATGCTACCAATTCCTGTAACTTTTCAAGCCTTTTTTCCATTTTACAATTACTCCTTTATATTTATTATTTACCATGGATTATACCATGTTTATCTTTTATTGTCAACGTCTTTCCCATTAGTCGACTTAAAATTATTTGGGCTTTAATATACCTCTCCAGTTCGTCGACTTCCGGTAACGGATTAAATAACTTCTTTATCCTATTCTTGGTACCCATCTGGGAACTCCAGTTTAATTGTGATGTTATTATCTGGCAATGAGCTTTCTTCTTCCAATGGGAACAACTCGCCTACCATTGCCCTGATTTCTTTACATGCCGCAACATCGCCTTTTGTGGCCTTTTTAAACAGTGCTAATAACATAATGGTTTGGTTATCGATGTCCTCATCACTAATGCCCATCTTTCTTGCTTGCCGCTGTAATACACTGCTGTCGTCGGCTTTTAAAGATAATAGCATGTCCATATTTTCTTTCATGCTTTTACGCTTTCTAATTAAATCGCTGGCCTTTTTGCCGCCCTTGCTTCTAATTTCTCTTGCTCTTTCTGGGTCAATCTTATCTAATCGTTGTAAATTCTTTAAACTGTTTTCACTCACCTTTCTGGGTGTTTTTCCTTTATTTGTTGCCATTCCTTTTTGTCACTCCTATTTTTTTTATTCTGGTAATGGAGGATACTTTAAATATGTCCATTTCATTACATCATCTTCCCAGTCTATCAAATTTCCCGTATCCTGATTAATAAATGTACCGGGAGATAATAAACCGTCCATCTTTATAAACCGCCCTAAATATAAATCATAGTCCTGAGACGTAATATAACACATTGTATTATCTTCTGGGACTTCATCTTTATCTTTCCAGTTATCCACCAATACCACAAATTTTTTAACAATATTATCTCTTATATATTCGGACATTGTTTTGTCCTGTTTTATTAAATATAACTTATGCCTTGTGCTACTATCCATTCTTACACGAATTACTTTATCTTTATTTTCCATGGCTATTTCTCCAAACATACCTTATATAATTGGTATTTTTCTTTTCTTATAGCTTCTTCTAACTTATCCCAGTCTGAAATTAACGTTGCGTCAATGTACGTATTGTTTTCAAACGTTAAGATATATTGGTTATAAAGGTGTGGGTACCTGCCAAACCGATATAATAAAGAACTTACACAATAGCCTAATTGTTTGGCCGCTTCATTTAATAAGATATAATCGGTTGCTGGGATTGTCCACTGTGACAAAATACCCTCGTCCATTAATAACCTAATACGCTGTTGCTTTCTTAATTCGTATGCACTATAGGTGCCATCAACGTATTTTAATACGTCGCCACGGAATAATATTTCATATTTTGTGTCTTTGGTTCTAAATACTTTCATGCACTGGGCTGGGATAAGGCCGTGCTCTTTACGGTATCTTAATTTCTTTATATCGACATTGTAGAGGCTTTTTAATTCATCTTCTGTAAAATATTGCTTCATTTCATACTCTTTCACTGTCCTAGACCTCCCATGGGTTATCAAAGATACGTTCGATGTTCAGTGTTGCCCTACGAATCATCTTTAAGCGTTCCCTGATTTCCTGTTTACTGGTGCTTTCATAATACCCATAAATTACTCGCTGGATGTCCTCATTTTCCAACCCCTCTTTAATGGCTTTAAGCTGGTAACTAATCTCTTGTACTTCATCTTGCAGATCTGTTACCATTTTTGGCTTAACTTCTTCTAACTCAATTTTTCTATGTTCCATTCTCTATTGCTCCTTTATTCTGGTTTTGGTACCATTTTCTTTCTTTCTAAAATTATTGTGCCTGTTTCACAATTGCATTTAATATGGAAATCTATATACTTCCAACCATACTTGCCAAACTTATTTAGTAACCTTTCTAAGTCCTTATCAAAGTTCTGGCATACTAATACTTTATACTGGTATGCTGGTACTAATTCATTACTCTTTGTATTCTTCCTCTGTTCCTCCATCTTCACTTTCTCCTTTTTCGGTGTACAATTCCACATGTGTAATAATTTGCATTACAATGTATAAAATAGCAAATGCGGTTAAAATCCTAAAAATAACCACCGCAACTGTGAACTGGAATAACATAACACATAGCATGAACAATGCCGCAAACCGTACTATCCACTTTGTGGCCATTAAAATACAGGCCATAATTAAATTTAATATATCCATAAATTTATACATCGTCGTCGTCCAAATCCTTTATTAAAACATCTATCTTAATAATATTGGCTGTGTTGTATGTTACACCCTGTATGGTTAAATCCTTATTTAGTGGGAAACAGCCTTTTAATTTTATTGTTTCTTCATATTCTTCTTTGTTTAATGTTTCGATGGTATAAACGTCTATCTGGTTATTAACCAAATGTATATACCATGTAAACCGCTTTCTATATTCCATTATAATACCCCTCCTAAATACATAAAACACATACCCGCTACCATTACAATTACAAAGGCTAAAAATACGGCTACGGCCATATAAAACGCTTTTCCTGCACTACTCCCCTCTGCTGTACCTAACACTCTATCGTAAAATATTAGGTACAGCGCACATAGGGCTATTAATAAAATTGCGCCCATTATTCTTTCACCTGCTTTTCAAAGATACATGATGTTACTTTTGTCTGTCTCATCAGATCTTCATAGTGCATACACTGTTTATGCAGCTTACTGTTTTCTTCCTCCAGACAGTCTATATCAACACTTAATTCGATAATCGTCTGATCATTCTCTTTTGCAATCTCTTCAAGCACGTTTGAACGGTGCCAGTAATGGATCATCATTACCACCAACAATACAATACCCGCCACTACTAAATAATCACTTAAATCTAAACCATACATTCTCTTTTACTCACTTTCTTTTGTTTTTAATTCGTTAATCTTAAATTCTAAATACTTAGCCGCTTTCTGTAAATCTTCTAAGGCGTTATTTTTATGTCCTGCCCTTGAAACGTATTTTATCACGTTCCCTAAACAAAAGTCAAGCTCTTTGTCTAGAATATAGTCAATAACCTCTATCTTACCATATGTATAATGTGCTGGACTATTTACAGGGTCATTTTCTACTTTTCTTACATTTTCTTGTTCCATCTTTAGTCTCCTTTCCTTTTGCACACTCCCAACGATACAAGCAAAATAAGCATGGGTCTTTTTCGCCCGTATTGGCGTTTTTAGAAGTGTTTTTGTTTTGCATGTCTATTATACCTCATTATCCTTTAATAATCCTTAAACGGCTCTTTTCCGGCGATTTCGCCTGTCTTGAGATACTCCTTTAATTCCTTTGGTGTAATGTCGTGGTACAAAAACCGTTTATTTTCATGGCCGATGTTCCCATAGTTCCGATACCTTAAAATACTGCATATGGTATGCTCTGTGGTATCGGACTTATAAAACTTAATTAGCTGCTTCTTATCATCGTTTATAAACAACTCTGAAATAGAATCGCCCGTTTTATACAACTTCCCTTGTTCTAGTTTAATATGTTCTTGATGGAGTACCCAACAATGGAACCCCATTTTATACAATGTATCCTTAATCTTACTCATAACTCGGCTCCGTTTTGTCCTTTCTAATTTCTATAAAACGTGGAAACCTTAACGAATATTTACCGTCTGTAATAGTCTCCTCGAAATATTTAACTTTTACAATCTTCCCGATTAACTGCTTTCTACGCTTCCAAAATGTTTCCCTTTGCTTGTCGGATAAGCCAGACCCTACATCTACCATATTGTTCTTATATTCACAGATCAGGGCACCCAGTTTATCGGTATACTTGCCGTCTCCCTCTTTATACCCACATACCCTTAAATCACAGTCATGGTCTGGCTTTACTTTCATTAAATTATATGTACGCTTAAATTCATATGGGGCTTCTAAAATATTTAACATAACCCCCTCCCCGCCTTTTCCGGTAATCTCCATTAAACACTCGTTTACCTTTGTTATATCGGTTCCTACGTACAATACAGGTAATACTTGCATTAAATGCTTATCCATGCCAGATGTTTCTATCTTAGATTCTAAAATTACCCGGCGGTCTTTATAACGGTAATTATATGTTATACCCTTTTTAAAGCTTTCTATGGATACCACATCAAACAACTTAAAACTAATGTTTTCCTTGTTCGCTGTAGAGGATAAAATTGACATGGTTTTACTGTATCGTTCGTTTGTGGTTAGCTTTTCTTCCCCGTTATAGACCAACTCCCCATCAAATACCACGTCACCTTTATGTTTATGGAGTTGCCTTTGTAGTTCGGTTAAACCATTAATAATTTTACCAGAACGGGCATAAAAAGTAATCCGGCCATCTTCTTTTACTGCATAACAACGTTGTCCGTCGATTTTCTCTGTAATGGCAAATTCTCTCCCGGCTACTCGCTGTGCGTCGTATTTGTGAGCTAACTGCACTTTAAACTCTGGTATAAATTCTTCTCCATAGGCTTTATTAATGTTCTTAGCGTTCATGCCGATTCTTAACTTTTTGGTTACTACTTCCCGGATAAACTGTAAAACGTCTTTTCTGGGTACACCATCTATATACATGGCTAATACTTTTAAATCATAGTCGGTCGCTGTACAGTGCTTTTGTAGGTAATTTAATACATCAATAAACTTTTTATATTGGTGTTGCTGTTTAACGCTCTCCTTTAAAAAGGGGTTTTCTAACATCGCTAACGCCCGTTTATACTTCTTTTCAGAAATGCCAAAAACCACATAAGGACTATATACCGATAACAAAATAACGCCTAAATCTTTATCGACATCTTTATATTTCTTAAGATAGTCTATTTTTGCATTTGTACCATCAATAGCCTTTATATGGTTTATAATTTTCATTGCTTTAATCATTTTATATTTCCCTTTCTTTCGCTTCTTTAATATTCTGTAACATTATATCCAAACCACCATTAAATAACTGCTTTGTACCGACTACGTCTGCACAGAAGCGTACATGTTTTATATTAATGCCATACTTCTTAGATAATGCCATTAAATACTCATGTCTGTTTTTATAACCTTTTTCTTGGTATATCGTCATAATTATATTAAAAAGGCCGCACGTTGTGTGCGGCGCAATTTATTTAGAATTCTTCATCGTCGTCGAAATCGTCGAAATCATCTTCAAAATCGTCAATATCTTCATCGTCATCTTCTACGACTACAGGTTTTCTTGGCGCACGTTTCTTAGCTGGTGCTTTCTTTGCGGGTACTTTTCTTTTTCTCGGTGCCGGGGCTTCTTCTTCGTCCTCGTCATCTTCTTCTAAGTCGTCAAAATCTTCTTCTGGTTCGACTTTCTTCGGTGCCCGTTTCTTTGGTGCGGTTGCCTTTGCGGCGGCTGGTTTACGCCCTCTGCCAGATGGTTTCTTAGCGGGTTCTGCTTCTACGGTTTCCCCGTCCTCTACCAATGCTTTTAATTTGTTATTCCACTGCTGTGGTGTTAATCCGGATAATACCATTAAATCTACACCCGATTCATTTACGTTTGACGCAAAATGTGTAAATAACGGGAATCTTTTGCCTAAATCTACGATTGCCGCCCCATTGTTTTCTCTTACTTTCTTTACCGCTTCGGCGGTAGTCCATTCAATTGCCATTTACTTTTTCTCCTTTGTTTTGAATAATATTTGTATGTATTTTTATTGCTTGTGTCTATTATAACACGTTGTATCTTGTTTGTAAACCCTTAATCTAAACTTTCTGAAATATTCTTAAGCATTTCTGCCAGCTCTTTAAATTTGCTTTTATTAACCTTAATGGGAAACTTTACGATATGCTGTATGGTTTTATTCCCTACAGACTTTGTTAATTGTTTCGCAATGATCACATCTCGGTAATCATTTTGGCTAACAATAATATGTACCTTTGTCCCGTCCTGTTGTTCTTCAATGAACAGGTTATCTAATTCCTTATAGTTTACGCTTTTCATGCTTTCAACCTCAGAACGGAAACCATATCTTCATACGCTTGGGCTTTAAGGGTCTTTACTAAATCTAAATCGACTGGGTTTTCTAGGTCTGCTTTATCTTGCAGTCTCTTAATCATCTTTTCCGTCTCCTTTACATAAGTTGTCATTTTTTTAAGCTTGTCTTGGCTATTCATCGGCTCCATAATGGGCTTTTGGTGTAATTAACAATGTAATTACTCTATCCTGTAAACTTGCCAGCGCACCCATATTCACACGCATAAATTCAAACTTAAAGGTTGCTTCGTTTTCTCTGTTAATAGTTACGCCACCATACTGTGCCCAGCCCAGTTTTACCTTGTCCGATTCGTTTTCTCCATACTTTGCAGATAAACCAATACGCATACCCTGCATACCCACAATACTAATATACTGGCCGACTAAAGAGGACGGGAACTTAAATTTTAAAGTCGTTAAACCGTCTTTTCTCTGGGTCATACCCGCATACATACATTCAATACCTTGTTTCTGTGTTTTGTCCATTTACCTTTTCTCCTTTCCATATTGCTCATTTATTAATTGTTCTAGTAAATCATTATTACTGGCCTTACTGGCCTTTATTTTTGGCTTTTTACGGTGTTTTTTGGTTGCGGGTATAAAATCACTCACGTCATGTTTTCCGTCCGTAAATAGCTCATTATTTAGATATTTTGATACATTCCGTAACTCGTCCACGGGTGTCAATGCCAATAACGGCATGGTGCTGTCCATGAACTGTATTACAAAGAGTGGAATTTTACAATCCACCTCTGCATGGTACAGAAGTTTTTCAACATCTAATTTTCTAAGTTGGTAACTGCCTGCATCGGTACTTTTTAACTGGCATAAGATATAATCATTTTCGCCGTCCTCTTTTTCTATTCCTGCACCGGAACCGGGGACGGGTCTTAAGCCCAATTGCTTGCAGACTTCCCTTTCATTCTTACGCCAGAATTTCTTATTTTCGTGCTTCATCTTCAAACAATGCGCTATCTGCTAAATCTTCAAAGAATACCGGATAACAAGCATATGCGATTTCTAATGCTTTCCCCATTAAATCTTTAATCATCGGGTCTGCATGTCCGAAACAGCGTTCTTTAAAGATGTGCCGCCATTCTCTCATATTGGCCGTTACGCCGATTTCTGTCTTACATGCGTTTGGTAGTAAGTCTCGTGCCTGTTCGGCCTTTAAACCGCACATTTTAACTAAATAAGCATACTCTGTTTCTGACTGTTCAAACACCTTACATACACTGTACTGTGCATCACAGTCAACATCATCATACCAGATGGGTTTAATAAACAGCATGTCGTCCCCAAACTTGCCATCACTATAATTGCAATACCGTTGGGATTCTTGGCTAAAATTACATAAACGATGTCTTACAATCTGGTGTGTCATGGCTCTATTGGTGGTAAACTTTAGGGTCATGCTGGCATGTTCGATCACACTGCCATGCCCGGATTTGATCAGACCACGGATAAACTTTTCTGCGGAATCCTCTTTGATCTTGTCCTCGCTCTTATAACATAAGCGACCCATCTGTTCGACCTTTTCCAGCAAATCCTTATACTGCACTGGTTTTACAAGTTCTACACGTTGTTCGATTAACTTCATTTTCCTATTGCTCCTTTTTCAATTTCTGTTTTGTTTTAGATAAGAATCCGTACTTTGAAATACAGATAGCGTCTGCTTCGTTGTCGTCTGCTACGGTATATCCTAACGTATTTTCTACATAATTCAAAGTGGGCTGTTTTGTACTCTCGTTTTTGTCGTGTGTACTCTTTCCTACTATTTGCGCTTTCCACGATCTTGTATCTACAGAATATACAGGAACGCCATAATCTTGGGCTGTATCTACAATAACCGCAATTAAAGCCGCTGTTGCTTTTATATAGTCCATCGAAAAAAATGAACCGCCTGACTGACCTCTTGAGAAAGTACGAATTCTTTCTACAATAATCATATCACATTTATATTTATTAATCAAGCCTTTTGTTATTCTTTTCATTTCTTTTCTTTTAGCGGTTTTCCCTTTAATCTTTGTAAAGTCCCAACTTTTGGACTTAATTAATTCCCCGTCTTTTAATACGGCTGTTCCTGTCTTAGTATAGCTTTGGTCAATCCCCAGTATGATCATTACTTCCACTCTCCATTTTTATAAACTCCTTGATATTCTGTAAATGCACTGCCATTAACACACCATGCATGGATACAAATATATTTCTTTTGTTCTACTAACCAACGACACCACCGACATTTATTACATTCGGTGGTGTCTGGGTCTTTATAACTTACTTTCGTCATAATTGGAATAACTCCTTAGATAAATCTTCCGGTAATTGCCGCCAATACTTTTTAAGCATGTTCTTTGCGGCAATGGCCTGTTTATCGCTTAAATATTGGTACCCTGCTAACTTTGTACCAAAATCACTATCAAACTTATTAAATCCTACGCCGTTCCTTAGTTGCGCCCGGTCATTATCCGACCCGGCTAAAATCTTAAGGGCTTCTTTAATCAAACGCTTCTGATCTGTGGATATGCCTTTTTCGTCCTCTAGTTCCTTTTCCCGGGCATATTCTCGATCGGTCAATTCAACGGTTAGGATTAATCTTTTCTCCTCTCTATGGGGCGATTTCGGGCTTTTATGGGTACCTCTGGAATTGTCTAATGCTTTCTCGATAATCTCCTGTTTTTTAAATACAATGTCTAATATCTTTTCTTCCATGGACTTATCTAAAATAAGGTGTTGGATTAATACACTATTTTCTTGTCCGATTCGATGGATTCTATCTTCTGTCTGGCACATCACGCCGGGTACATAGTTTTCTTCTACAAATAACATGGTGTCCGCCGCTGTAAGGGTAATACCAACGCCCGCCGCTTTCATGCCGATAATAATAATTTTGTTGTCTGGGCACTTTTGAAACAATTCTTCGTTTCTGGTACGTTCTTCCGTTGGGGTGTTTCCGTTAATTAATAATGGGTTATATTTCTTTAACAGTTCCATTAAGGTTTCTTCTACATCGTGGTGCATACAGGCCAATACCATCTTTTTATTGGGTTCTGCTTCGTATACGCTGTCGATGTACTCTTTTACCTGTTTTACCTTACTTAACGCAATCTGGTGTTTAATTGCCATCATTTCGTTAAATCGGGGGTCTTTAAACAAATCGTTGTAATTTACGTTTAGTTCCAGCTCCTCGTTAATTAGCTTTAACTGTTCTTTGGTAGTGGTTAAATAAATAATCTGTCGTTGTTTGGCTGGGAGGTCTTTTAACACATCTTTCTTTAATCGGCGTATCATAATGGTACTTCTTAATAAACTGTACAATTCGTCGATGTTCGACGCACCCTTATCATCATAGCCAAACTGTGTGTAATGCCCGGCACAATACCGTTTGGTGTAGGCCATGTAATTCCCAAATGTTTTTTTATCTAAGTCCTCTATCACGTTCCACAACTCTGTGGGGCGGTTTTCAAATGGCGTTCCGGACATACGAACGGTTCCCATGGTACCCTTGTATTTCTTAGCGTATTTACTCCTTTGCGCTTTGTAGTTCTTAATATAGTGCGCTTCGTCCACAAATACATAATCAAACACCTTTCCAGATAACTGTTTTTCATACTTCTTTAGGCTTTCAAAATTTAACACTTGTATGTCTGCTTCTTCGTACTTTTCGCAACATGCGGCCACGGTAAGATCTTTATTTACAAGCCATTTATTTAGTTCCTTTTTCCAGTTCCCTAGTAAAACCTTTGGACAAATAATTAAGGCTGTTTTGGCACCGCTGTTATTAATTACCCCAATGGCTTCGACGGTCTTACCTAAGCCCATTTCGTCTCCAATTAAACAATTTGGGTGTTTTAATACATAGTCGATGCCTGCTTTCTGGTAAGGCATGTAACTTAATCCCTCTGGTGCGATAAACTCTTTATCACAGTCCATGGCCTTAGACGCTTCGATTTCTTTCTCGTTAATAATGCCCTTTTGCCAGTGCATGACAAGCCATTCGTCTTTTACTTTTGCAAACCGGATACCCATATCTTTTAAAGCTTCTTTATGTTCTTTCCATAATCTGGAAAATTCTTTATTCGGTTTCGCACATCTTACACGCTGTGCACCATATTTATTATATACTTGTTTTTCTTTGCTAAATTGTAGTATCTTCTCAATATCGTATTGTTTCTTCACTTTTTCAATCTCCTTTATTTATTGTCGTTATTATACCATAAATAAACTTATTTGTAAATATAAAAAAAAAAAAAAAAAAAAAAAAAAAAATACACCGATTAAGGTGTATTAAGAAA